>Ga0182024_10008553_pt1 | contig 21499 bp, 16 predicted proteins | sample P32metaG_FD_120480 | JGI IMG/M metagenome (GOLD analysis project Ga0182024, IMG submission 120480) | Permafrost microbial communities from Stordalen Mire, Sweden - P3-2 metaG (Illumina Assembly) | ecosystem: Environmental > Terrestrial > Soil > Wetlands > Permafrost | place: Sweden: Stordalen...
ATACATTGTTGGACTCGGTGTCATTTATTTTGGCTGGCAATTAATTGATCCGAACACGCTTATACTTGCGCAGGATGGGTTCACCTGGAAAACCACCTTCGGACACCAGCACTGGGCTTGGGACCAAGTGAGCAACTTTCGTCCGATGCCAGGGGGACAACTCGGCTGGGACGTTAATGGCAAGAGCCATCGTTCATTCGGCTTTGGATGGGAAAAAAGTACTCATAGTCTTGCGGAACTACTTAATACTGCTCGGTCCCGCTGGCTTAGCGCCGGATGATGCCCAGGCGATGCAGTGGTATGAAAGGCCGGGCCGACAATCAGAAATCACGAACCGCGGCACCACGTGGGGCGCAACCTAACGACCATGGATAATCTGAGCCCTACCGGCATGGGTTAGACGTAGCGTTTCACCCACTTTGAGTACGAGTTTGAGTCGTATGAGCGGCGCAGCATTTGGTTCAGTAGCGGCGGAATGATCGAAACTCGCGCCTATCGCTTTCAAAGAGGCAAATTCAAATGCTGAAAGGACTGGGAATGCTGACATTGATGGACAATATGTCCTATATGGGCAGATAGATAGGGAAAGAAATGCTCGAAATTGCAGGCGGCATTCTCATAGCCGTTTTAGTTGTCTTCCTCATATTGCGGGGATGGAAAGCGTTACCGATCTCACCGCGTCACGGTTACGCATTTCTGATCGCAGCGCTGGCGATCATCGCAATAATTATTCTTCGGTAGTGAACCAAGCCCTCAAACAACGAACAGCGTCCCGACCGTCGGCTTTGGCGGGTCGATCACGTCGGCGGGCGTTTCTGGGCGAAGCTGCAAAACGTATTCGGTGCCAGTTCGTTCCGCTGTACTGCGATTGAGCAAATCCAATCGCGGGAAAAAGTCGAGTATGGTGTATGCATGATTGTTAAAGATCCAATTTCCGCTAGCGAAAAGGTCGTCGGAGCGCGTTTACATTACGAGTAGCTTCAGGTGTGAGCCATGGCAAAAATCTCGCCGCTTCTTTTCGCGTCAACGGTCATCTTTACAGCTAGCACAAGCGTATTTGGGATGCCTCTGAGAGCGTCAAGCGCTCCGGACATTTCATACAACGTGTTTTTCAATCCCGGCGCGGCGTCACTTCCGCAAGAGGGGCGGGAAATTATCTCGGTGGTAGCCAAGCGATTCGAAGCTACTCATGACCGCCACTCCGCGGCACGCATAATTGTGTCCAGCGAGTCGGATGACCAAGCTAGCGTATCCCTCGCCAATGAGCGGATTAAGGCAGTCAGCACTCAGTTGGTACGTGATGGCATTCCGGACAAATTTGTCAGTGTAGGCGAGAAACCTACAGTTCATGCCGACCCCGTGCGCCTTCTGGAGTCGCTAGATCGGCGCGTCTCAATCGGCATCCAAGAAAACTCGGTCATCGGGGGATTATAGCTCGATATGGCCACTTTACCCATGACACTCACCTATGAGCGCGACGTTCGCCCGCATCTAAAGCGCGGGCTTAGGTATCGTCAGTTGCGGCAACGTTGGTATGTGCTGCACCGGCATGATGGGCGCGCAATCTTCTGGCGGATCACTATTCCGGCCTTGTTGCTTTTCTGGGGTCTAGTTGCTTACGGCGTTCACTCCGCAGTTTAGGATTCTTCACTTTCGATTGGCGGTCGAGAATGTCCGCTTTGGGTCAGGACCGGCCATTCAGCCCCGGTCAGGCCAATGTCCGCTTCGCGCCAATAGCGGGCGTTGAGACGAAGCACCAAACTGTACCCCGGCTTGCGACCCCGGACGGCGCCTCCTAGGGTAGGTCTTGGGAAGAGGGGTAACGCCATGACAGTCGCAGAGGCGCGGGTCGCGCCCTTTCACACCGGCTTGCGCTTCGCCCCCTACCACAAATGGGACCGCAATGCGTTCCTTATTCTGGTAGGGCTCATCTGGCTGGGCATCGTGATGGGATTTGGTCCTGTCATCCTCAAACACTTGCAAACTGACCAGCCCTATCCGCTCATTATACACTTCCATGCCGCTTTTTTTGTCGGTTGGCTGCTGTTGCTGACGACACAGGTGCTGCTGATCCGCGTGCGCCGGACCGATCTGCACCGCAAGCTGGGCATGGCGGGCATGGTGATGGCGCCGGTCATGGTCGTGCTGGGCACTGCGGCCGGGATTATCATCGAGAAGATCAATTTCGGCACAGCGCTCAGCCGCCCAACATTCTTGGCCATCGAATTCACAGACATGCTGGCCTTTGCCGGTCTGGCGGGAGCGGCCCTTGTCCTGCGCGGCAGTGCCTCAGCCCATAAGAGGCTTATTCTACTGGCCACTTTCTACATTGCCGATGCGGGCTACTCGCGATGGCTGGCGCCTAGCATTCGTAGCATTCTAGGCCGCAACTTCCTTGGTACATTCACCGGACTTTACCTCGGCACCGACCTTCTGCTTCTCGCCCTGGGCGGGTACGACCTGGTTACGCGCAGGCGGCTGCATCCGGCCTATATCGCGGGAAGCCTGTGGGTGCTGGCCTGCCAGCTCGGAGGAGTAAGCATGCATCGGCTGGCTGAATGGAAGCCAGTGGCGCTGGCAATCATCGGCCACTAAGTGCGCGGGATCGAACGAACATCTAATGTCCGCTTTGGGTCAGAAGCAGTCATTCGCCCCCCTGCCAGCCCGATGTCTGCATTGCGCCAACAGCGGACGGTAGCGGCCTGCCCACTGTCGCCGAAAGAGAGCCTGTCGTCGGCCCCTGCATTACAAGACTCGCGCTATTTAAGACCAAACGCCAAAACGTGGGCATCATGCGTGACCACAAACACCTTTCCCAGAACAACAACGGGCTCGTTGAAATGCACCCAATTGGTGATGATCTGCTTGCTGGAATAAAGCGTCTTTCCGGTCTCCGCATCGAAAGCATAAAGTGTCAGGTTGCTGACGGGCGTGGAGCGGAATTTGGACAGCAAAGGCGAACTGAGATCCACGACAGGGCGAGGCTGACCCGGAGGCAGAAGCGGCCGCTGCAAGGTCTGCTCACCGGTCTGGATCGCATAGACGACGCCGTTTGCCACCACCGGCGCGTCCGGCACCGTCAAGTTCGGCGAAGTCCATTGGGGGTCGAGCGAAATCTTGTCGCCATCGGCGACCACCTGGAAGGCCATGATGCTGCCATTGGGGATCGGCCCATAGCTGTATTTGAACGCCGGCGCATTCTTGGATGGCGGGCCCCACATCGGAACGTAAAGGAACTGCTTTCCGTCCGGGGTCTGGTAGCTGGTGAGGCTGCTCCACACGCCTTGGCCCGGCTCGGTCCCAATCGCGGCGTCATTGCCGAGTTGCGGGGATTTGTAGACAGGAATCGAATGGTCCGGGGAATCCCCGCCCAGATGGTTGGCGTCGAGCAGATAGACCGCGCCCTCTTTTCCGGAAGTGGCCACAAATGTCCGGTTCTGGAAGGTGAAGACTTCCGGACTCGTCGAACCGAAATCCAGGTCATGAGCATTGAGATATTTCCAGTTGGAGGGCGTAAAGGAGTCCACCACCCTCGACGCTTGCGGAGCAAGTTTCAGCACCGTCTCGCCCCAGACGCCGCTGCCCGGATCAAATGGCCCATCGGCTGTTTGGGTGATGACCGTGTCACCGGGACCTTTGGCGACACCACCCCGGCCCCAGGGCCCGGCCGGCCTGGCGCCACTGGTGTAGAAATGTGTGACCCGGGGATGGGCGAGGTCGCTCACATCCATCGCCGAGATGTTTCCCAAGATAATTGGACCGACCGGCCTGGGGGGCCCGCCACCTCTGGCCGCTGCCGGCGCTCCGGCACTTTGGGGAGGGGTTGGCATGGGAAGCTGACCGGGGAACTGGCCGCAACCGCGCCCGTTGGTGGTGTAGACGACATTGTCGATCAGATTGAGGCTCCAGTCGCGGGCGAACGGGACGACCATATCCGTGGCCGCCATGCGATCCGCGCCATCGCTCAAATTCAGGCCGCGCAATTTGCCGTCGCTTGTGATCAGAAAGACAATTGCGCGCTGCTTATCGATAACCGGCGTCGCGTTTGCGGTATTCGAGCACTCCCAATTTGCGGGATGGACTTGCGCGAGGGTGTTAGGGAAACTTTTTTGCCAAAGAATCTTGCCCGTGTCCGCGTTCACTGCAAAAGCCGTATCGTCGGCTCCAAGCAGAAAGACGAGATTCATTGCTCCCTGAGCGGTCTGCACGCCTTCCGCCACCAGAGGGGCCGTGAGGGTTGACATCACAACATCCCTGACTGGCGTGCTCAGCTGCGTATTCCACAGCAGCTTCAGTCGCGAGACGTTCTGTTTCGTAAGCGTCGTTTCGCCTCTGTTCCAGCCGGTCCTTTCCTGATCATAGCCCCAGGTCGTCCAATCGCGGGCCGCCGACATGTTCTGGATGGAGGCGGCAGTGGCTGGAACGGGCAATTTCTGCGCCGATGCCGGCAACGGAAGAAGGGCGAAGAACGTCAACACAACAATTCGAAGTCCAAACATATCAGCCCCCTAAGCCCGCCCTGTAGGGCTATTGAGCCAGACGAGGACCCCACTGGCAACTTGGCTACGATTTCGGACTGAATGGGACGTTATTTCAGTGTTCTAGGTGGCCGCGCGGCCCAGGCTGCCACTGCGCGCCAGCGAAACCCCAGCGCCGAAAGCTGATGGTCCGCAATGACCGCTTCGGGTCAGACGCCGTCATTCAGCCCCGCTCCGGCCAATGTCTGCTTAGCGCCAATAGCGGACATTAGGCAGGTGATTGCGGCTACGCATCCGGAAGTAGACCTGGCAATAGAACATTGATGAACGCGTGCCACGTCCAGGACATGCGCGCTGTTAACGGGACCACTGAGGTGGAAGGGTTGGTGGAACCGCTGGCCAATTGCTGGTGCACGATGCTGCGTAAGGGTAATAGCCGTTCGGAGCATCGCAATATTGCCTCTCCGCCGCGTTTGCGGATGCTGGCGGTGCAGTAAAGGACCGTTCCCGATCTGCCGGGCCGCCGTCGCCAACAAAATTGCGCAGGTCCTCATTGCGGGTCATCCAAATCGGCAAATATTTCGCCTTGTCGGAATCTGATGCAGCGATAGCACGGTATCTCGAATCACGCAGTTCGAGATATTTCTGCGGATCGCCACCCGACTGCGCAAGCAGTTCGTTCGCTGCGCCGACGCCCATATTGATCGCGGTGTCGCCATGCACCGCTGCCAGCGCAGTGGGGAGCTGATCAGCGCCCGACGCTACCCAATAGCGATCATGAAGAATTTGCTTTGCTTCGGCTTGGGTCAGATTCCAAACATCAATGTCCGGGTTAGCGCCCTGGTTGATACCAAAGTTCGCCGGGCTGCCGTTGCCGTCGTTCTCGGTATAGCCGCCCTCATGTCCTGCGAGAAAATTGGCATAGAAATTGTCGAAGCCGTTCTCCGGGTTATTCGCCGAGTTCAGGCGCCTGTCCATCACCGCAAGATCGGGCGATGATACGTTCGCCGCCTGCTTGCGCGTATAGAATGTCAAGGCACGCGTGATAATACCGCCCAGAATGTCAGAGCCCTTGGCCGGGCCATCCCTATGGGCGGGTGGCGGGCTGTAAACCATGGGAGAACTGTTGGGCCTTGGCTGCGCGTCTCCGATTTTTCCCGTCGTCGAGGCGCAGCCGTGCTTCACGGACAAGCCGGGCACATCAAGGCGCGGCTCATTGATGCCGAGACGTACGGCATACGCGGCCAGGGCCGTCTTGCGTTCTACAACACTGAAGCGGTGACCTGCCGGATACCAAGCCATGCAAATGACATCGCCGGTTGGCGCGTTCATCACAATAGACACGCCGCCCGAGCCGTTTAACATCAGCATTTCCGAGCGGCCATCGGCATACTCCGCGGCGATGCCCGTGTCGGTGACGCGGAATACGCCCGCAACATTTCGGCCGCCGTCGCCGCCTTCAGAAACCGTGCCAAACCTGTCGTTTAAAAGCACAAAAAGGGTTTTTTTAACTCTGCCGTCGGGCACGACGATCTCGCGCGCCAAGCCGCCGTCCGTCGGCGCCAGCGTGAGTGTGGAACCATCGATGGCGGAAAGGTTTTTGACGGCGAGGTCCGCAAGTTTGTGGAAGCTTAGAGCGGAAGGTCCTGGATTGGAAAGTTCCCGATCGGGCGGCCTATGATCGGATGGCACGCCGGATCGACCAAGTGCGGCGGAACTTCCCAGCAGGGAAACGGCCAGCGCAACGTACAATAGCCGGATCACGCGTTCCCCTTACCCATCTGATTTTTGACGGCGACAAGCCCGCGATATTCAACGCACCCCGAAGATGAACCGTGCATGAACGAATTTGGGCAGCGTCTTCGCCTCCAGACAAATTCCTGCGAAATCCGAATTTAAAGTTCCAGATCGTTTCCGCTCAAGGAAATGTCGCGCGTTAGGAGGGGCCCGGCGTTGTTGGCAACGTGTCAAACTGTTACAAAGGAAGCAGACTGTCGCTCAGACGGCAATGAGGGTTGGGGCATGGGCCTTGTACCTCGACTATTGGGGGTTGCGCTTTTTGCTTTGGCACTGTCCGGAGGCAGCGGCGGGGCGTTGGCTGACGGCTTAATGCCGGGCAGCGGCGGGTTCGTCTCCCTACCGCCCGTTCTTCCGCCTTCCGCTCAAGACTCATTATTGCCGACCGACGATAGTTTCAGCTCGGCAGCGCCGTCGCAAAAGTTCAGCCTTCAAAACGGCCACTTCGATTTTTTCTCCGTGCAACCAGAAAGCAGAAGCAGTGACTTTACGTCGCTGTTGCGGGGCGGGATGGGCAGTGGCGGCGGCCTAAAATTCCAATTGAACTGGTAGCCGCGTCGACATTGGGTCCGCACCTAACCGCCGGCACAATGCGCGCATTGTTTTCAGCACATTTCATTCGCCGGTGGGCTATCCGCCTGCATGGAATGGCGCATGGCGCGTGCCAGCAATGTGCGCGGTCGCTACTCGGCGATTTCGTTCCGTAACGGTACTAGCGCCACTGCTGCCGGCTAGTACCTAAATGTCCGCTTTACGCCAGAAGCGCGCGATTTCTCTCTGACGTTGTGACGTTTCGAGACATTTCGTTTTAAGATCCTTGTCTCATTTCGCAGCTTCCCTGGCGGATTTTCTTTCAACAAGTTTATCAAAGCAGTCGATGCGATCCGCCTGGATGTAAAGCTGCAGCACACTTGCCATCACTGCGACACATTTCGGCCCGCGCAAATAGTCATACTATTGGTCCGAGACGTGGCGAAAAATGCCGGCAGCAAGGATGCACCGCACTGCCGGCCAGTTGGGAAAGCGTTCCGGACCCGAAGGGGTGGGGCCGTACGCAGGAAAAATCTGCCAGAAGAAAACCCGTTTTACCAACCCAATTCGCTCATAAATGCGTTATTCGGGTTTCGAACAGTATGACTATATGCGGGCTGCTCCGGAATAGTCTGACTGGTGATCACTTTAGCCAGTTCATGCCGCCATAACTCCGCGCTCAAGAGCTCTTTGCCGGTAAGCGGGGGCCGTATTTCAACCCATCCCTGATTACCCGGATCATGGCCTGCGCTGCTGCTTTTGATTTTCTTGCGGCGATCGCCTCCAGAATTTTTTCATGCTGCGCCGCTGACAGGACATGCGTTTTTTCATTGGATAAAGCATTCAACGCGATCACGCTCAGAAAGCGCGATATGGCAACTTCCATCGCCGAATTGGATGCATTGAAAAAAGGATTGTGCGTGGCCGCGATGACCGCGTCATGAAACTTTCGGTCGGCCTTGGTGAATTTCTGGTGATCGTTTCCGGATTGGTACATTCCGGTGAGCGCCGTTTGCAGCGCCAAGAGATCCTGTTCGGTGCGGTTCTCCGCAGCCAGGCTTGCCGCCGCGGGTTCAAGCGCCAGTCGAACCTGTGTTAGCTGAATCAGAAAAACCTGGTCCAATCCAATTTCGCTGCGCCAACTCAGGACTTGCGGATCCAACCAGTTCCACTGCGCAGGATCAGCAACCCTCGTTCCCACGCGGGCCTTTGACGTGACCATGCCCTTGGCAGCGAGCGTACGCATGACTTCGCGGACAACGAGCCTGGAGACCCCGAACAGCTGAAACATCTCGTCCATTGCTGGAAGGCGGCTTCCGGGCGGGCGGGCACCCGATAGAATTTCGCCGCCAAGAGTTGCCGCGATCTCAAGATGACTTTTCCCTCGCTCTGACTTGCGGATGGCTTTATCAGCTGTCACAGGATCTCTCGGGTTCGATGGCGTGGGGCGTTCCGTTTGCCTATGCATTTCACGAGCAACCACTCTGCCATAAGCCTATCATCCGGCCGGGCCACCGAAGTGAGCAATGTTTCACAAAGTCTTAGCGCAGACTGCTCTGGATTTTACCAAGTCCTGCCGTAGCACATGGCTCATCCTTGTCGCCGCTTGGCGCGCCCGACACGGCAATAGCGCCAAGAATCTTCTCGCCTACCGCAATTGGAATGCCTCCTTGGCGCGGGGCACCCACTTGAGGATCCGACATAAGGCTAGCCATGAAGGCCGCGTCTTTCGCGGCCTTCTCCGCTACCTGGCCGCTCGTTATTTTGTATTTGATGACCGTTTGGGCCTTGCCCATCGCGATCCGCTGCGTGATCGCCGCCGCGCCATCTCCCGAGGCAAGCGCAATCGGCACGCCGGCAGTATCCACCACCACGGCGGACACCTTGTATCCATTGCGCAAGCAGGTGGCAATTGCCGTCGAGACACCTTCCAGCGCGAGTCCTATTGGGATGCCAGGGGCACGAATCGCGCGGGGTAAACGCGCTTCGTCATTGGAAGGCGGCCCCACGAGAGTAGGCGCGGCAACGGCGCAGGGATCGCGCGGTGCATTGGCGTCTTGGCCCTCGGTATCGATTCCACAGTCATGCCAGGAAGAGCCCGCCCGCCGACTGCTCATATAGTTCAAAAAGCCCAACGCATCGTCAGGAGACCGGCTTCGTGCGAGAACCGCTCCCTCAAAGGTGATCTGCATATTGAGTGACGCGGGAAATGCCCCGACCACCTCCACTCCAGGAGCCAGCTCTTCACTTATCGTGCCCGCACCAAAGGGAGCGTGGTCATTCAAAACCACCAGCGATGCGTTCTCGTGCTGCGGCTTTTTGCTGACACCGAGGAACTCAGGCCGGTCAAGCATCTTGTCGACCATCTTGCCTGAAAGACTGGCGCCCGTTGGATCGGGATACCCGATACCTCCACCTGCCTTCAACGCCGCTGCAAACTTGGAAACTGTTGAAATATCGGGATGCGCAGCGCCCTCTCTCACATCCAGCCCGAACAGCGCCTTTCCTATCGGCGTGACAGTGCCGGCTTTCAGCTTTTTGGAAACGGCTGCCATCTCTTCTGGCGGCAACAGCACAACATCACCGGGGATGTCAGCATCGGCATAGTCTTTGATATTGCCTATGCCGCCACTTACGAATTTGACATGGTTCCCGGTTTCCAGGGTCCAGGCAACAGCAAGCTTGTAAACCCCTCCACTCGTGACGCCAGACGTGAAAACCGTGATGTCGGCAGCAAAGGCGGCATGGCCCGACAAGGCAAGCGTCATCCCGGCAGCAAAGGCACCACGCAAGCCATTCTGTTTTGCCCGGCTCATGATTTACTCACCCCATCCATGCCGGGGGCCTTCGCTCGATCTGTCCAATGCTCACGCTAGTTCACCCCAAAGGCATAAAGATGTGCATCATGCGTGACGACGAACACCTTGCCCAAGGCGACCACTGGCTCGCTGAAATGAACCCAGTCGGTGATAATCTTCTTGCTGGAATAAAGTTGTTTTCCTGTTTCAGCGTCGAAAGCATCAAGCGAAAGGTGTCCAACGGGCGTGGCGCGGAATTTTGCAGCTTGGGCGGCAGGTGGCCTGGGCTGGCCAGGCGCCGTTGAGTTCTGCAAGGTTTGCTCACCCGTCTCCAGCACAAAGACCACGCCGTTCGCCACCGTTGGCGAATCCGGAACCGTCATGTCGGGCGAAGACCAGCGCGGCACCATAGCCACCTTATCGCCGTCAGGTACGATCTCGAAGGCCATGATACTGCCATGGGGCGTAGGACCTGGGCTGTATTGGAAGGACGGCAGCTTTTTGGAAGGCGGCCCCCAAACTGGCACATACAAAAAGCGCCGGCCGTCCGGGGTTGCGTAAGTGGTTATCGACCCCCACACGCCCTGACCGGGCGCGCGGGTGTTTCCGCCGAACGCATCGTCGTTTGCAATCTGGAACGACTGGTACAAGGGATTGGAATGGCTTGGCGGATAGCCGCCCAGATTGTTTACGTCGAGCAGATAGACCACCCCCTCCTTGGATGCGGCCGCTGTCAGAACTTTGCCTTGAAAGGGGAACACCACAAGGCTTGCGGAACCCATGTCGAGATCATGAAGATTCAAATATTGCCAATTTCCAGGGGTGAATGAATCGGCCAAGCCTGCCAGCTTTGGTGCCAGTTGCAGAACGGCCTCTCCGAATTGCCCCCCGGCTGGATCATACAATCCGTCGGCTGTCTGGGTGATTATTCCCTTTGGTGTTTTCGCTACGCCCCCGCGCCCCCATGGCCCCGCCTCGCGCGTGCTGCTCGTATAGAATTTCGTGAGCTTGGGGTGCGCGCTATCGCTAATATCCATGGCCGATATGCTGGCCTCCACTGGGCCGCGCACGCCTTGGGGCGGCCCTGGGGCTCTAGCCGCCGCCGCGGGCGGCGGCATCTGGCCGGCCACATTTCCGCAGCTGCGTGCGTTGGTCGTGTAAATAACATTGTCAATCAGATTGAGGCTCCAAGCGCGGGCGAATGGAGCAATGAAGTCTGTCGCTGTCACATGGTCTGAGCCATCACCGGCGTTCAGTCCATGCAGTTTACCGTCACTCGTCACAAAATAGATGACGCCATTCTTCTTATCCACGACGGGTGTGTCATTCGCGGTGTTGGGACACAGCCATGTCGCCTGTCTAATCGCGGTCAGCTCGTTGGGAAACGTCCTTTGCCAAAGACCTTTCCCCGTGTCGGCATCCACGGCGAACAACGTATCGTCAGCAGCGAGCAGAAAAACCATGTTCTTCATGCCTGCCGAAGTCGACACTCCTTCAACGACAATTGGCGCAGTCAGAGTCGATAGCGCGATATCTGTTGGCGTGGTGGCGAGCTGTGTGCTCCATTTCACTTTCAACTTTGAAACATTGTTTTTCGAAAGGAACGCTTCCCCTCTGTTCCAGGCCGTCCGTTCCTGGTCATATCCCCATGTGGACCAGTCCCTGGCCGGCTGCGCGTCTTGACCGAGACCGGCGCATGGCAGGAATAGAATGACGACAGCAAACAAAGAAGATTTTTTCATGTTGCGCTATTCCTGATGGAGCATTGTTCTGCGAGCCTAGAGCCGCTGCACATGGGCAGCCCCTCTTGGAAAGACAAAAGGGGCGTTATGCTTCCGTGAAAAGTCCCTTGGCCGGCGGCGCAGGAAGGTTCACTTTCAGCACATCGCGCATGTAGCGCACGCTGGTGGCAATATTGTCATCCACTGTGCCACTGCCGTCACCAGGACGCGGCGCATCGATATCGAACACTGCCCAACCCTTGAAGTGCTTCTTGCGAAGAATTGCAAAGACCCCAGGGAAATCGACGCCCCCACCTACGCCTACAGCAGTGTACAGGCTCTTTTGACGATGCATCTCTTGGGTCGGGCCCTGTTTGTTGCCCCGCCACTGCGGATAGGTATCTTTGAGATGGTATTCGGTGATGCGGGGGAAGAATTCTTCCGTCATCTTCACGACGTCCATGCCCCCCAGAACATTGTGGCCTGTGTCCAGGATCAGAAAGACATAGTTGGGATCGGTTAGCTCCATCACCCTGCGGAAATCATGCTCGCGCTCCATCGGCCCCCACATGTGGGCGTGCAGCGACAGCTTCACGCCATACTTCTTGGTGCGCGTGCCGATCTCGTTAGCCGTATCGGCCAAGGCCTTGAGCTGCTCGTCGCTGGGTCCACCCGGCGGACGCGCACCCATGTTGTTCTTCCAATGATCGACGCCGAGCGGTTGCAGGAAATCACGGGCACAGGCTTCCATATCTGCGATCAGCTTGGCTCTGCCCTCGCCACCAAGCCAGGGATATTGGACTGTCGCACCAGCGGCGGCCGGTGCCGCAGTATCGCCAGTACGGTCGGTGGGCTTGCGGGGCAAATCGCCAACACTCGCTAGCTGCACGCCCGATTCCTTGAGCAGTTTCCTGAAGGCCATGGGATCGTCAAGAAACTGCACCACCTGGCCAGAATAAGGCTCGAACCCCTGCAGGCCGTAATGCTTCACGTCCGCCAGCATCATCGGCATGTTGGTGGACATCTTCATCGAGATGCTGCTCTGCGTACCGGCGGATGGCCACACACCAAAAATCGAGCCGGTTGTACCAAACTTGATATCAGGATCTTTCGGATCAAGGCCCTTGGCAAAGGCGTCCGTAGCAGCCAGCGCAATTGTCGAAGTTACGAAATGACGACGGTTCAGCATGGCGTCCCTGCCCCTTTTTTGTTTATTGAGAGAGTGTGAGACCGCCACGTTTCGCGAGCAAGACTTATCGAATAGTCAGACTATTCGATGAGCGCGGTGACGGCACGAAATTCATGGCGAGAAGTCTATTGCAATCGCAGCATAAGCAAATGTTTTGCACTAGGTTTGCGCCGCACAAAACCTTGGCTTGTATCAGAATTTATAGGCATCCGCCTTTAAGCCAACAGAACCAAAGGACTACAATTGCATGTTGCAAGCAACCCAGTTGGCCTGCCAAAGGAACCCCGCCGTAGCTGCCCAAAATTACGATTCTCGCATTGTGGGAAGACCGGGGGATTCGCGTCGGCCACGTTAGAAGTCATTTTCTTGAGCGCCGCAATTCTGGAGCTGCCGACATGATGCAATTTGAACTTTACCCGCGACAACCTTCGCCGCTGGCGCGCCGGCAGCATGCAGTATGTCCGCTTTGGATCAGAACCGGTCATTCAACCCCGTTCAGCCCAATGTCCGCTTTGCGCCAATAGCAGACATCCGCGATGCCCCACAGACTCACACTACGTGGCTCTGATCGCTGCTACCGGCTCAATGGCATTCGGTTGGCGTAGAACCTACTTAGGTTGTCTGCTTCCGGTGGATCAGAATTGCTCAGCACCACTACAGTCTGCCCAAGCGCGGGATAGATTTCGAAGTCCGCGTTTGGGCCGTTCGACCCGCCGTTGTGGCCGAAGTGCTGTAGCACGCCTTCGCCGCCAACGCTGAAACCGTAACCAGTGTTGCCGCCGTGACCGTGTTGGATTGTGGCATCCGCCACCACACGTTCAGGAAGCAACTTGCCTGTTCGCAACGCCAGAGCAAACTTCAAAAGATCACCAGCAGTGGTGTAACCGCCGCCAGCAGCCTTGCCGCGCTCCTGGGTGGGAAACCAAGCGGCGATGAACTGGTTCGACGAGGAATAACCGCTTGATAGGCGGTCATTGTCCGAATATTGTTTTGCCCAGGAAAAGGGCCATGGACAAGACCCTGGAAGGTACCCGGTAGGCGCCGTCCGCGCATCATTCCCGCGCTTTCGACTTTTGCGACGAAATGACCGGCCGCAGGCGCGCAGTGAATGACACCGGTACGCCTTGCCAGATGGGCAGGAAGGACGAGATGATGCGCGCACGCGCGCTGATCGCGACGGTGCTTTTGGGCCTGGGCGGGCTCGTACAAGCCGATGCCGCGGTCAACTCTGACTCGGCACCGCGTATCACGGGCTTGCGGCGCCTGTCGGAAAGCGAATATCGCAATTCCATTGCCGACATTTTCGGGCGGGACATCGAAGTACAGGGCCGTTTCGAGCCTGATCGTCGGGTGGGCGGTCTTCTGGCGGCCAGCAGTGCGATTCTGTCCATCACCCCAGCGGGATTGGAAAGCTATACCAAGATGGCCGACAGCATTGCTGCCCAGATCGTCGACTCCAAGCATCGCGCCGGACTTGTTGCCTGCACGCCCAAAGCGGGCACCGCCCCCGACGATGCCTGTGCCACGCAGGTCATTTCCCAATACGGCCTGGCGCTGTATCGCCGGCCGCTTACACAAGACGAATTGAAAGGCCGCGTGAAACTCGCCGGCACCATCGCCGCATCGTCCGGCGATTTCTATACTGGCCTGCGGTACGCGCTGGGGTCCATGCTCGCTGCGCCGAAGTTCCTGTTCCGGGTTGAAACGGCCGTGCCGGACGGGAACGGAGACTGGACACTGGACGGCTATGGCCGCGCGGCGCGTCTGTCGTTCCTGTTCTGGGATACCACGCCCGACGCCGCGTTGCTGGATGCTGCCCGCACGGGCGCATTGAACGATCCGGCAGGCGTGGCCCATCAGGTGGATCGGCTCATGGGCTCGCCGCGCCTGCTGACGGGAATGCGGGCCTTCTATTCCGATTTCCTGGAACTGGATTCCTTCAGCGGCATCACCAAGGATGCCTCGATCTATCCGAAGTATTCCGACCTGGTTGCCGACGCCGCCAAGGAGGAAACGTTGCGCACCATGATCGAATTGACCCTAAACCAAAAGGGTGACCTGCGCGATCTTCTGATCACCCGCAAGACTTATATCAACCGCGTCCTGGCCTCGATCTACGACGTTCCCTACAATTTCGACGGGGAGTGGGTGCCGTATGAGTTCGCGCAGGATTCCGGCCGCAGCGGCGTTCTCACCCAGGTCACATTCCTGGCCATGTTCTCCCATCCGGGACGGTCCTCGCCCACCAAGCGGGGTGTGGCGTTCAACGATATATTCATGTGCCAGCCGACGCCGGCGCCGCCCGCCGATGTCAACTTTGATATCGTCAACGACACGCACAATCCAACCCTGCGCACCGTTCGCCAGCGGCTTCTGGCCCATGCCACCAGTCCCGTCTGCGCGTCCTGTCATACGCACAACGACCCGATCGGTCTGTCGCTTGAGAACTTCGACAGTATCGGCGGATATCGCACCACCGAGAATGGCGTGGCGATCGACGCCTCTTCGGCCCTGCAAGGCAAGTCTTTCGTGGGAGCGGTGGGCCTGGGCCAGGCCCTCCACGACAATCCGCGGTTCCCTGCCTGCTTCGCGCGCAAGATGTATGCCTACGGGGTGGGCGCCAACGCTCAGGAAGTGCCTGCCAAGCTCACGCGCGAGACCGTCGACGCCTTTGCCAAGGGTGGATACCGCGTACCGGTGCTGCTTAAGGCATTGGCCGGAAGCCCGCAATTCTTCGCCGCGCCGCCGCCCCAGCCGGCGCCCGCCACCAAGACAGCTCTCAACGTCGCGATAAATTAGCGAGGACGCCATGGCCTTAGATCGCAGATTTCTCCTCCGCGGGCTTTTCCAGGGTTCGGCAGCCATGATGGCGCTGCCCCTGCTGGATTGTTTTTTGGACGGCAATGGCCAGGCCCTGGCCGCCACCGGCAAGGCTATTCCCACACGCTTCGGCACATTCTTCTGGGGCTGCGGGCTGACCAAGGTGCTGTACCTGCCCAAGTCGACCGGCGCCGGCTATGAGGACATGCCCCAGATGGCATCCCTCAAGCCCTACAAGGCCAAGTACAATCTGCTGAGCGGGTTTCGCGCCTTCGTGGACAACAAGGCCAATTACCAGCATTGGAGCGGCAACGCCGCCATCAGCACCGGAAACGCGCCCAGCAGCGACCAGCAGTTCGATGGCCAGACCATAGACCAGACCATTGCCGACGTCATAGGTCACGGCACGCGCTTCAAGTCAGTGGAAATTGCCTGCTCGGGCAACAAGCGGGAAAGTTATTCCAGTTTGGGCGGCGCCAATATCAATCCGCCGGAAACCTCTCCCACCGGGCTTTACACCCGCCTGTTCGGCCCGGGCTTCCAGGACCCGTCCAAGGGCGACTGGAAACCCGACCCGCAGGTGATGCTGCAGCAAAGCGTGCTGTCGGTGGTGGCGGACGACCGCAAGCAGTTGATGCAGTCGGTTGGAGCCAGCGACAGGGCGCGGCTGGACCAGTATTTCACTTCCGTCCGCGAGCTGGAGAACACCATGGCGGTGGAGCTGCAGCGCCCCGAGCTGCTGGCACAGGTCACCATTCCGGGCATGCCGGAAGGCATGACGGTGAACAAGTCCGTGCCGGTCCTCAAGAAGACGACGCCGGTATTTGCGCGCCTTCTGGCCATCGGGCTGGCCACCAACCAGGCGCATGTCTTCAACATGGCGCTCACAGAGCCCGCCAACACGATGTTCATGCCGGGAGATTCTCATGTCTTCCATCAGGCGACCCACGAGGAAGCGGTGGACGAGACGCTGGGATATCAGCCCGTAACGTCAAAGTTCAGCACCTACAGTATGGAATGCTTCGCCGAACTCATCAAAGCGCTGGACGAGATCAAAGAAGGCGACGGCACGTTACTGGATCACAGCCTAGTGCTGGCCTATACCGACACCTCCTTCGCCAAGCTGCATGCCGTGGATGGCATTCCCATGATACTGGCCGGATCGGCCAGCGGCCGCCTCAAGACCGGCCTGCATGTCGCGGGCGGCAGCTCCACCGTCACCCGCGTGGGCCTGACCGCCCAGATAGCGATGGGCCTGCCCGTGGATCACTGGGGCACTGGTTCCAACCTGACCAACAAGCCGATCACGGAGATCATGGTCTAACGATATGCCTCGTGCCCGGCGCGGGAAAGACCAGGAATACAAGGGATGGGAATGAAGCGTTTGGCGTACGCGGCCGGCATGGCGGCGATCGGCATGTGTGGTGTGTTTTTTGTTGCGGCCGTGGCGCAAGGCCCAGCGCCCGCAAGTGCTGCAGCCTCGTTCGGGCCCGCGGCACCCGGGCCTGGGATATTCACTGTCAAGCGCCAGGGTGAACGCCTGCATCTTACCGTCAGCGGCCACTCCTTGTCCGGTCAGAAAGATGCGGAGATGTATCTGGCCTATCAGGCTGCAGCCCAGACCCTGGCGGCGCGATATACCTGGTTCACCTTCATCATGCCGCACGCCAAAGGCAGCAAACTGTCCGTGCCCAAGCCTGATCCTGCAGGCATACGTTATAGCTTCCGCATGGAATTCTTCCGTCCTGCCTGGCGGTACAAAACCGCAGCCGGTGGCTGGAAGAGTTGGAGTCCTTCTGCCGGAACAAGCTTCCTGGACGGGACCGATCCCGCCACCGTCACCCGGTTCGAGATCACGGCCGACATCCAGTTGCACAAAGGCATGGTGGACGACACCAATCCTCTGGCTTTCGACGGAAGCGCCCTGTCCGATTTCCTGATCAATCAGGTTTCGCCGCCAAAATAGCTGCAGAGCAAGCAACCCAGCGCCGCATTCAGCGGTCGCAAAACACCTGGTGAGATTGTCTGGGTCCACGCTGCAATATAGAGTTCGTCCAGAAACGTCCAAACAAGAGTCCGGCAACCGCTTCACACCGCCAAAACAAGATCAAAAGGGAGATGTCCATGCAAAAGCGCTTTCTGGTCTGCCTGTTCGGTCTTGCGCTGGTGGCGCCCGCCTCGGGGGCGCCTTGGGTACGCGGTTTTGCGATCGATAACTATGAGCCGGCTTTCTACTATGCCGGCAAGCCGGGCACGACCGACGATCCGGGTTCCGACTGTCCCAAGGGCACCAATCCCAACAACAATTACAAGACGATTTTGAAAACGTCCTGGCGCAGCGCTGACCAGGTCGATGCAGCGGTCAAGGGCGTCAGCGCTGGTTTCGATCCGAACGGGCCGACGTCGCAGCTGCTTACCTATCGCGGTTTCCACAAGGATATCGAAACCTACATCAATCCGTTTGCGGCTCCCGATCCGGGAATGCAGGAGGTCACCGGAAAAATCGCCGAAGGCTTCAATCTGGATGGAAATGCCAAAACCGGCGGGTTCACCAGCCCCAGTGGCGAGAAGGGCATCGACAACGCCTTCTATCGCGCCTGGGGCTGCCTGATGTCGTTTCGCGGCACGCCATATCACGCCTATATGAGCCAGCGCGCCAACGACAAGATGGTGGATGGCATGTACACGATGGTCATGCGGGTTTCCGGCAATGGCGATCCGATGAACGACGACAATGCCACCCTGGAAGTCGGCTATTCGCCCGATCATCTGGTGAAGGACCCCAATGGCAATGTGTTGGCCAGTTATTCCTTCCGTATCGCGAAAGCGGCGCAATACACCAGGCTGCGCGCGCGCATTCACAATGGCGTGGTCGAGACCGAGCAGGTCGCCGATCTGTACGCCCCGGCATTCGCCTGGGCCGAAAGCAACCGGGGCGAAGCGGATTTCCACAAGGGCAGGATTCGCCTGGTGATCAACGCGGACGGCAGCGCGTCGGCGCTGATCGGCGGTTATCGCGATTGGCGCGATCTTTATGGCAGGGACACGTTCAACGTGCCTTCCGGGGGGCAAACCCGTGAAACCTATACCCATCAAAACCAGATTTCGGCCTATTATGCCCTGAAGCGCAATGCCGATGGCCTGCCTGACCCAAAGACCGGCCGCAACACGGCCATCTCCGCCGCCTTCCGCGTCACCGCCAAGACGGCCTATGTGCTGGATCCCAAGACGCCGGTGGTCATTGATCAGCCGCCGGGCGCCTTCGCGAATTTCGAGATTCCCGATATCGAGCGCAGTCTGTTCGTGAAGGCCACCACCACCGCCCAGATACAGGCGGCGCCCGTTCGTCACGGCCATGATCCCGATGGCGGGAGCGATCCGGCCACCCCCAAGGATGGCAAGCCCGGCAACGACGTGCAGACCAGCAGCAGGACGCCGGAGCCTGTGGCATCGGCTGTCACCGTGCAGTGATCTCACCGCGAATGCATAGGACAGGTGGCGGGAGCAAGTTAGGCCGGCTCGGGCAGGCGGCCAAAAAGGATTTTTGCATGAAACATAATCGCCGCGCCGTTACCAAGATGCTCGCGGCTCTGGGCGCCATGACAGTGGGCCCTGCCCTGGCGCAAGCCAAGACTGTCGAAGTCACGATGAAGAACGACCCAAGAGGAATCTTCGTCCCCGCCACCGTGAACATCGCCAAGGGCGACACTGTGAACTGGACGAACTCTGGCCTGATCACCCACACCGTGACGTTCGATCCCGACCAGGCGGTCAACAGGGAGGATGTCGCCTTGCCGGCCGGCGCGGCGCCTTTCGCGTCCAGCGACATGGAAGAGGATGCCACCTTTAGCCACACCTTCACCGTGAAGGGCACCTACAAGTATGTGTGCAAGTATCATGAGGCGATGGGCATGGTGGGGACGGTCATTGTCTCTTGAATGGGCAACGAGGAGGACGTTATGATCAAACGCGCGTCGCTTTTCCCGCCGATGGCCCTGCCACTGACCGCGTTGACGCTTCTGAGCTTGGCCGGCGGCGCCCGCGCCTATGATGTCAGCCTTCGCTACCCGTCCGAAGTGGCGCTGTCGCAGGAAGGCGACAAGGGCTATGTCTTCCGCCGCTTTCCCGGCAGCCAGCGGCTTTATACCTATGACAGGGACGATCGCAGCCACTCGGCCTGCAATATCGGATGCGATGGCGCCCACACGCCGGTGCGCGCACCGGACGACGCCAAGCCGATGGATGAATGGAGCATCATCAACCGGGATGATGGCACCCGCCAGTGGTCGTATCGCGGGAAACCGGTCTACACCGGCTTCCATGATGCGCCTGGTGATCCGCGCGGCGATGGCGAGGACGGCGTCTGGCATTTGGTGCCTTACGAGAAATAACAAATTGTGCAATGTGCGGCATGCGGCTGTCGCGCACCGGCTTCCCGCGCCTCGTTTTCCTCTGCCACCCCCCCGACTTTTCCGGAGTTCCATTGAGGCAGAAGGTCTGGCGGCTGGAAAATTCCAGCCTTTTTGACCGTTCAAGGCTTGAAAATTACTGCTTTTCAGTCTGGATTTAGGCCCGCCAAAGCGACCACAGGGGCCAGATCACGCCTGTCGGGCGAATGTCCGCTTTGGGTCAGAAGCGGTCATTCGACCCGCTCGGCCCAATGTCCGCTTTGCGCCAATAGCGGACGTTCGATAACTACGAATTATCGCTACGCACTCCGCCGGCGTGACTAGATTTCGGCCCCATAATTCTTGATCGTCGTCTGTCTGTCAGTTTGGGAATGAATTCAGATATCATATATTAGTGAGGCGTCCGACCGAATCGCTGCGACAAATGAATGTGAAAGCGTTTGCGATGTTGTTTGTTGCGTCCATCCTGGCGGTGGATGCGGCGCAGGGCATAGCGAAAGCTGAGGCCCAGATCGCCCAAAAGGTTATCAAAGATAAAGCGGAATTCGACGCTTTTATTGCCGCACAGAAAATTACTAATCCAACCGAGAAAGCAGCGGCGATGGAAGCATTCATCGCTAAGTATCCAAGTAGCATCGTAAAGACGAACGCGCTTGATCAAGCAATCGCCGCCTATCAGCAAAGGGGCGATACCGAGAATGTAGAGAATACTGCCAAGCGCTTGCTGGCGCTCGAACCGGACAATTTAGGCGGCCTTTCCATCCTGACTGGTTTAGAACGGGAAAAAGCGGCGGCGGGCGATCCAAATGCACTTACCGCAATGAGTGACTATGCCAAACGAGGTTTGCATGCTCTTCCAATATGGAGGAAGCCAGACAAGATCAGCGCTAGCGACTTTAGCAACTTGCGGAGCCGGTTTGGCTCAATTTTTAATAGCGCAATTGGCTTTAGCTTGCTGAATGCCAAGAGCTATGACGCCGCTCGAGACTATTACGTCAAGGCCATCAAGAATGAACCAAGAGATGTTCAGAATCTCTATCAACTTGGTATTGCCGAAACGCAGATGACCCCATTCGACGCTGACGGATTTTGGTATTTGGCAAGGGCGACTGCGCTTGCAATCGCCCAAAACAATATGGCAGGCGCTCAGGAGATTGAAAAATACGCCAAGGCTGAATATCATCAATATCACGGAAATGATGATGGCTGGGACGCAATCGTTTCCGACACTGAAAGGCAAATTACTTTGCCCGGCGGATTTTCATCCAGCATCAGGCCGGGGCCAACGCCACCAGAAATTGCTATCCAAGTAGTGCGCGACCATGATCCGGCGACGCTCTCCATTGCCGACTGGGAATATGTCTTGAGTTTTCGGGATAGCTCGCCTGCCAACAAGGATGCGGCGGACAAAGTGTGGTCAGCAATCCAAGCCAAGGAACAAAATGGGACGGTGCCGTTTCAGATTTCCGTCATGGTGATATCCGCTACCGATAACTCATTTGACGCTGCGATAACCGATGCAAATATCGCGGCAATGAATCCGGACATACACGTCGATTTGGCGCGGCTGCTGGCACCGCAACCCGCGCCTAAACCTCGCACTAAAGTCAATGTCGTTGGTGTAATAACAAGTTATGGTACCAAACCATTCCTGTTCACTATGACTCATGGACGATTGTAGCCTGAGTTCTCCTGATCGTAGCCGGTTTGTGGATTACTGACGCGCCATGGGTTGGCCCGACTTCTACTACTCCAT
>Ga0182024_10008554_pt1 | contig 21497 bp, 14 predicted proteins | sample P32metaG_FD_120480 | JGI IMG/M metagenome (GOLD analysis project Ga0182024, IMG submission 120480) | Permafrost microbial communities from Stordalen Mire, Sweden - P3-2 metaG (Illumina Assembly) | ecosystem: Environmental > Terrestrial > Soil > Wetlands > Permafrost | place: Sweden: Stordalen...
AAAGTTGATCCGGATTCCATACTCCTTGAACTCGATCGTCACCGCTGCCGAACCGCCTGACGTGCCTTGCACCACGGGATAGGGAAACTCTCCGCCCGCCAGAAAGCTAGCTTCTTTGCCGTTGGTCGCCATCACATTCGGCTCCGCCAGCACCTGCACCACGCCCTTTGTCTCAAGCGCCGAGATATCAGCGCCCACGCCCAGGCCGGGGAAGAAGGCAAGCAGGTTAAACTCATTCGAAAACGACGCGGTTCCGCCGGGGCCCGAGGCTGATCCGCTGCTGCTCGATGAGGCGGAGCTGCCGCTCGAGATCGTTGGCGGTGAAAATTGGCCGGTGGTCACTCCGCCCACTGCGTTTCCCAGGCCGAGTTCGATCAAATTGATGCCCAGCTGCCGCGCTTTGTTGCGATCCACGCTCGCAAAACGCACCTTGATCAGAATCTGCGGTTCAGCCTTTGGCACATTAACGTCCAGCAGGTTCACCGCTTTCCCAGCTGCCGATGCAATCTGTACCGCGCGCGATGAGCTCACCAGATCGTTCACCGTGCCACGCAAATAGATGCTGCCGTTGCTGTAGGTCACGCGAATCGTCTGCCCTGGCAGCTCCGCCCTCAGCTCGCGCCGGACGGCGTCCAGATTGTCTCCCGTCACCGCCGGCTGAGCCCTCACGGTTACGTTGAAGAACTGGCGTCCGCCATGGATGTCCCATATGATCAGGCTCGTTTCGCCTGCGGCGATGCCGTCGACCATGATTTCCGTAGGGCTGATTGCCGTGGCTTCCGCGATGTCGCCAACTCCCACCGCGACACGCTGGATGGGCTGTGCGCAATCTACCAGCACCGATTTTCCCACCGTCACTGAGAGCTCGTTCGTGGAGTCCTCATAGGTGGTTTCTGCCGCCGCTGGCGCCGGCGTCGTTGGCGCGCTCTGAGCCCGCATCGCTGGACCGGCAAGCAATGCCAAGGCCAGCGCGCCGAAAGATACGATGGTAACCCCTGCCTTCGTTCTCAATGCTGCCCCTCAGGTGTAGCGAATTTCTCGTCGCTGGTTTTTTTGCCGTTCATCACGGTGATCTGGTACGGTTTCGCCGCCGGTTTCGGCGCAGCCTTCGCGACATGTTCTTTGGGCGGCGGAGTCTGGCTTCCAAACAGGTTGCTCATGCTGGTCGTCGGAACCTTGGTCATCTGCGTATCCAGCGGATTGCGCAGCACCAGCTGAATCTTCAGCGAGTTCGCCGCCAGGCTCAGCAACTCGGCCTGCTCCGGCGTCACCAGCAGGTTCACCACTTGCACCTGTAGCGGCTTGCCTTCCTGGTCCCTCTGAATGTCGGTGCCCGCGGAGAGAACCTGGATGTTCTGCAGAATCGTTTCCGTGACCACGCCTTCGTTGGCGCCTTCGCCCGGGGGATTGCCCGAGGCCAGTACGTCTACGCGCATTCCTGGTGTTACGAAGCCCGCCACACCCACAACTTCGTCCACGCGTACGGCGCAAGCTCGCATGCCTTGCGGAATCGTTGGAGCCAATCCGCCACCGGAGCCAAGACTTGCCAGCTGGCTGTCGAGAATCGGCAACCCTTGTGAGATATTGGTGATCACGCCGCGGCCGACCGCGTCTTCTTGCTTCACAATCGCGCCCTTGGGCGGCGTGCCCGTCAGCGTCATCGTAGTCAGGTCCGCTGTCGTCAGCACCGCGCCCAGCGGAATATCCTTGGAGGCCGCAATCACCTGAGTCGTCGACAAAGGTTTCGCCGACGACAGCTTTACATTCACAATCCGATAGACCAGCCAGCAAGCCGCACTGGCGATCGCGATTGCGACGAGGAAGATCGTTATAAGTCTTCGATTCATCCCTACTCCGTTGGAGCCGGCTTTCGCCAACTCCGCCTTTCTCTGCTCGCCTTACCCGCTGCGTGTTCGAAATCCGCTTCGAGTATTCTCGGCCCGGCCATGCTCGGAATCCCTTCCGGAATCGCATCCGGAATACTTCCGCTCCATGTCATCCATCCTCAAAATCCTGCCCGCGTCGCTGAGAATGGTTTCTAAAAAACACTTGCCGTTTCTCAAAATGCCGTGCTCATCTCGCCCACTGCATTCATACTGATCGACTTTGTGTGCGCAGTGCGGTTTCAGTGTAGTCCCTGAAAGCCTTCCCAATCGCACCGGAATCTCTCATATCTTTCGATGAGGTATCAAAAGTGCTATGGGGGAATGCGCCGCAATGAGCGATCCTTAAATGGGCGATAATAAACTCCCGGAACGGAACCATCCGGCTTCGTGCAACACTCGTTATGGAGGGGCCGTTCTTCGATCAGTTTACCGTGAATTTACTCGGCATTCAGAGGTCGCGCTTGCATCTTCCGTGTTATAGCCGCGCCACATTTCGTGTGCCAATGTGGGATTTTCCCCAAAAGAATTCTCTCGCCTGCGCGGTTCGAAATTCTTCGCCTCGTCGGAGAGCCTCAAAGGGGGTTCCCTGCTTCTAATGGCGCCTTCTTACACCATTTCGCTTTTCAATCAGCGGCCTGATCAGGGCCCTCGGCCCACTTCGATTGCGGCTTCCTTCGTTCTTCATATCTTTCTCATCGCGGTGGTGTGGTTCGCCGTCGCCTACAGGCCCCCGTACGCCAGAGTCGCTACTGATCGCCTTCCCGTTCGGGAGCTCGATCTAAACATCCCTGACGAAATGCGTACACCTCCGCGCGTCCATACTCCCGCCGCCAGCGCCGGCGCCCATGCCCCCGCTTCTCAGGGCAAACCATCGCCGAGCGACCCGGCTCTCCGTGAGGTGGCGCAAGCCCAGCCCGGCCCGCAAACGCTCATCCAGCCCGATATTGAGCACCCTGTCACGCTCCCTGAGCAAATTCCTGTGCCTCAGGTCGCCATCTGGCAGCCAAGCAGTGTCCCGGTGAAGAAGATCGTTCCTGCATTGCCGCAGAAGCCTGCTCCTTCTGAAGTCAAACCGTCGGTCGAGAGTCCCAATCAGGAGCTGACCCTGGCCGATGTCAAGATCTCTTCCACATTTCATCCCACGCCCAAGCCCATCGTCGCGGCAAGCACCACGTCTCCGGTCACCGTCCACGCTCCACCGCAACCACCGGTGCCGCTGGCCACAACCTCCCTCACCGCGAAGCCGCCCACGCCGGCCGCGCTCCTGTCTTTGTCAAACCTGCGTATGAAGGAGGGCGTCGCCATCCTGCCTCCTGTGAATGAGAGTGTTGTCGTCAAATCCCCGGGATCGTTGACAGGGCAATCGAAGGACGCCGCGTCTGCCGGTAAGGACAACGCTGCAGCCAAGCCGGGACAGGGCGGATCGAGCGCTGGACCGGCGGGCAATCCCAACAGCCATAGCGCCAGCCCCGGCCCGGGTCTGGCGTTCAAGATCAGCGGGCCAGGCTTATCGGCCCCCAACGGCAAATCGGACAGTCCCCAGCCCCAGGCCGACGCGGGACCAGCGGACATCGATAATAATCAGCTTTCGACGACTCCAGTTAGCGTCTCCAGGGACGGTCGTTTCAACTCCATCATCGTCGGCAACTCGCTTCAGGACCAGTATCCCGAGATCGGCGGCGTTTGGAATGGAAGGGTGGTCTACACCGTCTACCTGCACGTCGGCCTGGCGCGAAGTTGGGTGTTGCAATACTCGCTTCCGCGCGCCCCGGAGGAGGCCCAGAGCGGGCCCGTGACCGCGATTGAAGCTCCCTGGCCTTATAACATCGTGCGGCCCAATCTCGATCCCGGCTCCCTCGACGCCGACGCCCTCATGATTCATGGCTTCGTGAATCAATCAGGCCATTTTGAAGCCCTCAGCATGGTTTTCCCGCAGGCCTTTCCTCAGGCCCAGTTCGTCATCGCTGCGCTGGAAAAATGGCAGTTCCGGCCCGCCATGCAGAGCGGCCAATCTGCCAGAGTTGAAGTGCTCTTGATTATTCCGGAGCAATCCGAATAATCCAGCCCCCGCGGCCTGCCTCATGCGATGGCCAGTCCGCTGCACCGGTCACTGTCCATTTACGGCTTAGTCCCTAGCATGGTGTAGGTCGCGCCCGCTGAAAGTGGCGTCACCACCGGCGTGGCTGCTCCCACAAACTCCGTTAACGGTCCAACGTTGTCGTCGCTCGCCACCCACACGTTGCCGGATCCATCGACTGCGATGCCGTACGGTGCGAACATCCCAAGATTTACGTATCCGTTTGCGCCGCTGATCGCGACTCCAGACGAACTGATTTCACTTATGCTGTCCGCGTCGCCGCCGTTATTCGCGGCCCACACGTTGCCCGCTCCATCGATTGCGATCCCGTAGGGAAAGTTCAGCCCTCCGCCGGTCCATCCGCTCGTGCCAGACACTGCCCCGCCGGTCGAGTTCAGTTCACTCAGGCTGCCGCTACCGCCTCGGTTTGTCGCCCACACATTGCCATGTCCATCAATGGCCACGCCGAAGGGCGAATTCAGTCCCGCGCCGGTGAAAAGAGTCACCGTAGCCGGCTGCCCGGGCAAAGCGCTCGGTACAGCTTCGGCAAGGCTGCTGTGGGCGGCGCCATAGTTTGCTGCCCACACATCGCCAGTGGTGTCGGCGGCAATGCCCGCTGGCTCGGCCAGGACCTGGCCGCCAAACCCGCCGCTGCCTGAGAGTGCCAAGCCGCCCGATGCATTCGATTCGAATTCGCTCAAGCTGTTCCCGCCAAAGTTCGCTGCCCAGGCATTTCCAACATTGTCGATGGCGATTCCGTAAGGCTCATTCAGTCCGCCGCCGGTGAAGCCCGGAGGACCGGAGATCTTCTGTCCCTGCGTATTGAATTCGCTGATGTCATTTCCGTTATAGTTTGCAACCCATCCGCTCCCGTATGTGTCAATCGCCACGCTTGTCGGATTGTCCAGCCCGGCCGCGTTGAACGGCGAGCCTGTTTTTGGCACGCCGTTGGAATTGAATTCGCTCAAGTTGCTGGCGCTGAAGTTCGGCACCCACACATTGCCCGAGGCATCGATCGCGACGCCCAACGGCGCAACTCCGGTACCGTCCAGCCCGCCTCCCGTGTACGTGATCGCGATCGTGAAGTCGTTAGGCGCAACTTCCCCCGACGGCTGGAAAGGCCGATCCGACGGCAGCAGCTCGAATATCGTTCCCACATTCGCTCCGGGGTTGTGCGCAATGTTGATCGCCGCAGTCGCCGTTTCCACAGGCTGCGAGTTCCCGTTCTTTGCGTTGCTGAACAAAGTGCTGCACGGTGTCGAAGACGGTCCCGCTGAATTAACGCACGCGGCCAGAATGTCTGCCAGTATGTCGATCTCTCCTTGCGGCACCACTCCATTGCCGTTGGGTGTGGTGGCAAGTGCCACGCCTCGGCCCAAAGATTCAAGATTGGTCACGGTCGCAAAGGCGTTCGGCACATCGGTCGCCGTCGCCAGCGTGCTGCTCGAGCTCGACACATGCGTCGCATCCGTCGCAAAGCCGGCGATCGAGTACGCCGTCGCGATCGTCGAAACCTCGTTAATCACAACATAAGGCGCCGAGGAGAGTGATCCGCAAGTGCCAAGAGCCGCCATCAGGCCAATGGCCGAATTCGCCCCGTCGCCCAATCCCGGATCGCCGCCAACTGCATACAGGTACACCTGCGATCCCGCGCTGGGACACGTGAAATCGCCGCTGATGCTGAAGGTGCCGCCAGATTGCGTCGGATAATAGTAGTTGCCGTTGCCGTCAGAGACGGTGCCGCCGGCGCTCTGCAACAGTGACACCGCCGCATTGCCGTATCCCGTGGTGTTGGCCGCATAGAGGTAGACCTTGGCCCCTACAATCGGCTGCTGCCCGCCGTGAACCATGCCCTGCACTGCCGCTCCCGGTACGGAGCCTGCTGTTGTCTGAATCGGCGTTGTTCCCGGCATTCCTGAGCAGCCGGAAAGGAAGACAACACACGTTACCACCACAATCGTCCAGGAAATGCGCACGGGGGAACTCCCTTCGGGTCGTGTTGCGTTGTTACCCGGTTTTCTAGGACGTTGTTACCGGATTCTCAGGGTAAAGTCAAGCCCACCTTCTATGTAGTTCCGTTAGGAATCAGCCGCGGCGAGCTCATATTGTCCGTAATGGCCCGGAAAATCGCGGTCAGTTTCGTAAGGTTTTGGTTGGATGGCGCCGTCGCGTCGGTCAGGCGCCTCCCGACCTTGCCTTGCGCGCAGCGGTGAGCAAAAGTCGCACAGCACAAAAAAGGGTACGGAGCTTTCGCCCGTACCCCTTTATAGATTTGTAAATCCCAGTCGTATTTCGCTGCTGCGGTGTGAACTATGTCGTCCCTTTGGGAATCAGCCGCGGCGAGCTCATATTGTCTACAATCGCGCGGAAGATCGCTGTCAGTTTCGTAAGGTTCTGGTTCGTCGGCGCCGTCGCCTCGCAACCTGAACCGTCGTCGGAATAGAAGTTCACCTGAGCAGAGGCCATCGCTGCGATCGCCTGGCAAGGCTGGTCGCCATGAGTCCAGGCGCCCCCATCCGTTGATACCGATGCGCTGTAAGTCTTGTCCGTCGTGCACCCTCCCGACGTCTCGGCGCCGTACCCGATCGTGTAGACCGTCGTCCCGGCATTTGCCGCAGCCTGCGCTGCCAGCACTGCCTGGCCGCACTCGCCCAGCGCCGATGGATAGGCATACGACTGATAGCCCGATGAGTTGCTGGTCTTCGTCCCAGTTCCGTTTAATGTGCCTTGGGACGCCAGCAGCTGAGACTTTGAATTGCATGCGCCCGCCGTCGTGTTCGCGTTTGACGCACACGCCGTAGCGTCGCCGTCTGTCAGCATGATGATGGCATTCTGCGAGCCCGGATGGGCAGCCTGCTGTACCAGTAGCGCGGCCTGTGCTGCATAAAGTACCTGCGCGTAATAGGTCCCTTCGCCGCCCGGCGCCTGAATGCCGGTGCAGTGGCTCTGTCCCGAGTCTCCCGCCGCGATCACGATGCCCGCCGCCTGGTTTAGGCTCGTCGCCGCATCGGTCGTCTTGTAGTTGTTCGCAAAACTGACCACCTGATATGTGTCTGCCGTTGGCAGAGTTGTATTTGAGGGCGGATCGGGAAATGTGTACGCCACGATCGTTGGGTCGACGGTCGGGCAAGTGGAATCGTCCTGGGCCGTCGCGCCCGTTACTGCGGGGAACACGAACAGGCTTACGCTATCCACATACGTCGTGCTCGTGGCGCAGGTCTGGCCCAGACCGCAGGGATATAAATCGTTCAACAGCGCCTGTATGCCCACCAGCGAGCAGGTGATTCGCGTTCCATTGCATTGGTCGCCGCCGTCCGAGTCGTTCATCGACGACGTGGTGTCCTGAATGATGGCAATGTTCCACGGTGCGTTTGACCCGCCCGCCATTGCCGCCTCAGCTGTGTAGGCCAGGGTCATCTGCTTCATCCCGACCAACCCGCCAAACCAAAGCGGGATCTTCGACGTCTGCGTCACAGACAGCGCGTTATAGCCGCCGGAGCCGCCCGAGGAGGTCGTGCACGGCACGTTCAGCGTGGTCGCCACGGTACTCAGGCAAAGGTAGGTAGGCGTCACCGCCGCATTCGGCAACATGGCGCTTGCGTTATAGCCACCCGAAGCCGAGCTGTATTTGGTCACGTAGGTTGACGCCGAGGTCGTATTAGGCATCTGTGACGCGCCGGCCAACACCGCCGCATTCGTCGATGCCACAAGGCGCTGGTATGCGTAATAAATATGGCCTGTCTCAACCGAAGCGGCTGCAAGTGCCATCATCGTCGATGCCGTGACGATCACGACCACCGCCGCCTGGCCCCGCTGACTCCTCAGGAACTTGCGCTTCAACGAATTTGCAAATCGTTTCATATTCATAAATCGAATCCCTCCTCTATCGCGGTGACCGCTTTAATCCACATTGCTAATCGGTCCCAAAGGCCTTCGAGCCATGCTGGAAGCGATCACTTTGCAACCCGGACCCCATGGACTCGACTGCGTCCTTCCCAGGTGCTGGGGATCACATTTCATGATCGTGGAAAGAGGGTAATCGGAATATTGCACTTTCGTGCTATTCGGTGGTGACCAGGGTAATCAGGGACTTTTCACTCTAAAGGGAGCAAATAAACAGCGAATTCAAGTAATAAAGTGCCGCATTCCAGGCCAATTTATCCGTGGCCGGGGTCGGCGCAGAAAGCAGAAAAGGGTACGGGCTATGTGCCCGTACCCCTTCAAAAGCTTCCGACGTCTTTCTTTCTTCAGGATTGTGCCTTAGGTCGTCCCATTGGGGATTAGCCGCGGCGAAGTGAGGCCGGTCGTAATCGCATCGAAAATATCCACCAGGCTCGTGAAGTCTTGGTTGGCAGTGGTCAGTGCCGGGCACCCGCCGGAATTGTCCGAGAAAAAGGTATTCTTGTTGGAAGCCATGGCCGCAATTGCGTTACAAGGCGTCCCGGGATGGGAACCGCCCGTCGGCCACGCCACTGCGCCATCTGTCGAACCAGAAGCTGTGGTGTGCGGGTTGTCCGATGTGCACCCCGACGTCTCCGTCCCGAAACCGATCGTATAGACAATCGTTCCCGCCGCGGTCGCGAATTGAGCCGCCTGAACCGCCTGTCCGCACTCACCCAGCGCCGATGGGTAGATAGTCGACTGATACCCCGTGGGATTGGTGGAGCTCGTCCCCGTTCCATTCAGGCAGCTGCCGCCCGTTTTGGCACAGGTCGGATTATTCTCCGCAACGATTTGATTCCCTGAAGCTGTCGCGTCGCCGTCGGTCAGAATGATCATGACGTTCTTTGAGGTCGGATTCGCGAGCTGCTGCTGCACAAGCGCCGCCTGCGCGGTGTAGATGACTTGTGCATAGTAGGTTCCCTGCCCGCCCGGCGCCGAAAGGCCCGCGCAGCCGGAACCCTTGAAGCCAACCGCCTGGGCCAGAGCCGACGAAATTGCGAGGCTCGCCGAATCGTTCGTTTTATAAGTATCGTTGAACGGAATAATCTCGTACGCGCCCGCATCCGTATTCGGAGTGGACGTCGTGGTTTCCATACCCAGATTTTGTGTGGACCCCGGCGTCACATTGATAAAGTTGTACGGCACGCTTTTTGCGCTGCCTCCGCAGTAATCGGACTTATAGCTGTTTGTGCTGTAGTTCGTGCTGATCGCGGGAAATACAAATAAAGCAACGTCATCCACGTAGGGCGTGCCTGCACTGCAAGTCGTGTTCAACTGGCAGGGATCCATTTGACCAAGCATCGCCTCGAGACCCGCAACTGCGCATGAAATCTGCGAAGTAGTGCAATTCTTATTGCCCTTCACGGTGCCAGCCATCGAAGCCGTGGTGTCCATAATAACGGCCAGATTGTACGGGGTGTTCGATGCGCCCTTCATTGCGGCGGTCGAGGTGGCCGCCAGGTTCATCGACTTCATACCCACCAGTCCACCGAACCACAGATTCACCGTCGCCGTCTGGACCACCTTGATCGCGTTGTAGCCGGTTGTGCTGCCTGGGGGCAGCTGGCACTCCACATTGAATGGCGATGCCGCCATCGTCGTCGAGCAAAACATAGTCTGCGTCGCAATCGAATCGTTCGCCAGGTAACTGATCGCGTTGAGTTGTCCTGCCACAGAGCTGTACTGCTTCACTGCCGACGTCACCGCTGCTGTGTAAGCCCCGCTTGAAGCGGTACTGGTTAGCGCCGTGGACATGGCTTGCGCCCCCGCCAGGGCGGCCTGGTTCGTCGACTGCACCAGCTTTTGGTAGGCGTAGTAGACGTGGCCGACCTCCACCGAGGTCGCCGCAAGAGCAGTAATGGCCGTGATGGTCACTGCCACCACGACCGCGGATTGGCCGAGTTGCTCTCTTAGAAATCTGCGCAAAAATTGGGCTATAAATCGACTCATATTTTATTCTCTCTTTCTCACTCCTCCAGCGCTGTCTCCGATGAGCTCAAACCGCTGGATGGGCTGAAATTCAATATGGGGAGCCATGAATATGCGTAGCTCACCGTCACCGTGACCGGCTCGTTCGGCGCCATGTAGCCCGCGTACGAGGTGCAGGTAAACGAACTCCCCGTCGTCGCCGGTGTCGTATGGGCTGTTCCTGATGCATCCGTTATCGATACTGTGTAAGTGATCTTTCCTGGAGTCAGATTGGGCAAGGAACCCGTTACTGATTTGACCACTGTGTTGCACGGGTCGGTGATCAACCCCTGTTCCGCGCCAAGCAGCTGAGCCGCGGTCGATGTAGCATTCCCGATCTGTTGCAGAAGGTACAGGGCCAGCGAAAACGACGCTGTTCCCGTCAGCACTGTCATCAACAGCGGCAGCGTTATAGCAAACTCCAGGAGTGCCGCACCTTCTTCGCCCCGCCGGCCAAAAGCTCGCCTTGAGCGCCGGGCAAATAGATTACCGATCTTTCGTAAGCCACTTTTAATCTTCATCGTTTCACCTCTTGGCTCGGCCGGCCTTCAAATCCCGTTTCGGCTCCGCCTGCGTTCGAACTTCTCTTGCGCTCCACTGCGTCTATTACTCTTCTAATTTCAGTTGTGCCAGAAAGAGATCCAGCTCTTCCCTGGTTGCCGCATCCAGTATGGCAGTCTTCCCGGTGCGTAGATCATGATCGTCGGTGAGTACAAATTGTAACCCAACGCCGTCCGGACCCCAACGCACCGCCCGAGATTGCACTGCAATTGATCGTTCCGCTAGTTCCTCGCCTTGGTTGGTCTTCTGCAATGTCATCAGTACCAGGGTTCCCGGATACCAACGCTCCTCGGTCACCACATAGAGTCCTGACGAGCTGATATCGCGAATTCCGTGCGCCATTGGGGCCGCGCCATTCCAGTAGTACGCAGCCAGGCCCGGCTCCTTGACCCGCGGAGCTTTGCGCGGATCCGGTGACCACCATCGCTCAATCCATGTCCTCAGTTGACTCTTCGTCTTTGCGCTCGGAGGTGTCAGGTCCATACTGTGGGTCCTCTGCGCTTCGGGCTTATCTAGCCCGTTGCGGTCTTCCAGCTCCAGCAATCCTGGGCCGCCGCTCCAAAGCGGCTTCTCGCGCAGCATTGCCGCGCCTGCAATCATTGTCCCGGTTCCAATCTGATCGCGCCCGCCCGTCAACCTTTCCAGCTGCCGCTCCATCTCCTCGGCAACGCACAAAACAAGCTGATCGCCCGACTGTGTTTGCGAGGAATAAATCGAGTGTGCCGGCAGCGCCAGCACGCTCTCGGGCCGCGGGCTCGACGAGCTCACCTGAAAAGTCGGAAAAGACTCCGCCATATCAATCACCCGGCACTCATCGTCCAGATAGATCAGGTCCAGCGGCGCCGGCATTGCCGTTGCCGCGATTCCCCGGAAGGGCTTCATCCAGACGCCTTCGCCCGACTTAAGCGGCTTCTCCAGCATCAATTCCGCAACGTGGGTTGAAGGCAGGTCACCGACCTTTACGTTCAAGCCTAAGAAACATTCCCGCGTCTGGTTATAGGCACAATACGTTTGAGTTTCCATCGTTGCTTGGGTCCCCGTCGGCAGTGCCACGGCTTCTACTTTCCCCGGCGTTCCCTTCGCCAGCTCGGCTCGATCCATCAATTTCATCTGCGGCTCCGACCTCTCTCTTCGCCCGCCATCTGGCATGCAAAGGGAACACTTCACCTGTCTCCGCTGCCTGGGCCGCCCACTCGGGCATTTGCCGACTTCGCGGCATGCCATCCAGACAACGGAATTTTTTTGCTCAGCCGTGGCTTCTACTGCTACTTCCTCCCACCACGGCCACAAGCGCTCCGGCTTTTACTTCACCCGCGTCCGGCGGCGCTGAATCAGAATAATCAGAATCACGACCGCCAAAGCTCCGGCAACCCATCTGATAATCGATGTTTGATCCATGCTGTTTTCCTCTCCCTGCCTCAATTATTTGGTTAGTGACTGGAACGACTCCGCCATGACGATCGCGGCTGGACCCAGTGTAACCAGAAATAGCGCAGGAAAAATGAACAGCACCAGCGGAAACACTAGCTTGACTGAGGTTTTCCCGGCCATCTCCTCGACCATTTGAACGCGCTGCACGCGCAGCGTGTCCGAATGAACGCGGAGCATTTTGGCAATACTTGTTCCAAACTGTTCGGTCTGCACCAGCATCGAAACCAGGTTGCGCAGACTGTCTACTCCAGTGCGATCCGCCATGTTCTTCCAGGCCTCTGAACGGGCCCGTCCGGCGCGCTGCTCCAGCACCACCAATCCCAGCTCATCACAAATCTCCGGCTGCGAATCTCTCAACTCTTCCGCGCAGCGCGACGTCGCCTGGTCCAGACTCAGGCCCGCCTCCATGCAAATCACCAGCAAGTCCAGAACGTCGGGCAAGCCCCGCGTCAGCTTCTTCTGCCGCTTTTTTATCTTCTTGCCCAGCCAGAAGTCCGGAGCCAGAAATCCGCCGCCTAGCGCCACCAGGTACACGAAAAACGGTCCCAGGCTCGCCAGTCCGCTCACCATCGCTATGGCCGCCAGAAAAAGTGGCAGCAGCACCTTGGAGCCGTAGAAAATCTTGATTGCGTTCTCGTTGCGATACCCCGCAAGCATCAGACGCTTCTTGATGACCGAAACTTCGCTCTCGCTCTTCGGCATCAGATTTTCGAAGCGCTTGACCACATTGCCGATCGAAGACCCGGTATTCTGAAACGTCTCCGACAGCGTTGCTTTCTGCTTGCGCTGCGGGTTGATCACCTGGCTGATCCGGTCGAGCGCCGCCTCGCGATAGAACAACAGCACGAGGACGCTCCCGACCAGCACGAACACCGCGACGAATGCCAGAATTGCAAAAAACATGGTTCTCCCCTACACGTCGATGTCGACGATCTTGTGAATCACAAATCCGCCGATCGCGATCAGCCCGGCGGCGGCCCACATCATCTCAATGCCGACCTTGCGGTGCCACAGAATGCTGATCATTCCCGGATCGATAAAATAGATGCCCACGCCCAGCACCACCGGCAGCAGCGTCAGAATCAAGCCCGTTAGACGCCCCGAAGCGGTGTGCACCATAATCTGGCGCTTCAGCCGGAAACGTTCCCGAATGACATACGCCGTCTTGTCCAGCACCTCAGCCAGGTTGCCGCCGCTTTCCTTCTGAATCAGAATTGCGGTGGTAGTGATCTTAAGGTCCTGCAATGGCACCCGCACCACCAGGTTCTCCAAAGCAACCTTCATCTCCAGGCCGTAGTTCTGTTCCTCAAAGCAGATCTTGAATTCGCTGTTCACCGGTGCGGGGCACTCGCGCGCCACCAGGGCCATCGCCGCTAGCAGGCTGTGTCCTGCACGCAGTCCGCTCACCATCAGATCGAGCGCCTCGGGCAAGTTCTTCTCAAACGCTCCGAAGCGTCTGTGCCGCTTGAACAGCACGTAAAAGAATGGCAGCGCTCCCAGAATTACGCCGGCCACCAATGCCAGCAAGGGTTGGTCGGTTAGTGTCAGGAGCGCATAGGCCGGGATCACGAATCCAGCTGCGCAGAACAAAAGCAGCCGTCCCGCGCTCCAATCCAGATCGGCCTGGCTCAGCATTCTGCGTAGATATGGTGTCAGTTCGAACTGCAGCAGCTTCTTATTCAGCCAGGGAATGCTGCTCAGCAATTCGTTCTTGCGCACGTTCAGCTTCTGCGGAAGCAATTCCCGCCGGTCGACCTTAATCGCGGAATCCAATGTGGCAAGGGCCTGCTTGGCGCTATTGGAGGGTCCCATGGCGGCCAACGGCAGGGCGATCAGCGTGAATACGCCCACAAAGACCAGACCTATGATCAATCCCATCTCTCTTCCCTCCTTTCCTCTTACGGTGCCTCTTAGTTGACCTGCGTCTCCCGCTCAAACAAGCTGGGCGGCAGGATCACACCCGACACGCGCAGCCTCTCCAGAAACCGGGGACGAATGCGCGTTGGCTTGAAGACGCCAATCACCCGGCCGTCCTGGCCAATGCCTTTTCTTTCAAACGTGAAGATCTCCTGCATGCTGATCACGTTCTCTTCCATGCCGGTGATCTCGGAAATGTTGGTGATCTTGCGCGTGCCGTCGCTCATGCGCGTCGCCTGCACCACAATCGTGATTGCCGAAGCCATCTGCTGCCGCACCGATCTCTCCGGCAGATTCATGTTGGTCATGGCCACCATCGACTCCAGCCTCGACAGTGCGTCGCGCGGCGTGTTCGCGTGAATGGTAGTCATCGAACCTTCGTGGCCCGTATTCATGGCCTGCAGCATGTCGAACGCTTCCTCGCCGCGAACCTCGCCGATGATGATGCGGTCGGGCCGCATACGCAGGGCATTGATCAGCAGTTGCCTTTGCCGGATCGCGCCCTGTCCCTCGATGTTCGGCGGCCGCGTCTCCAGACGCACGATGTTCTCCTGCGCCAGCCGCAATTCGGCCGCGTCCTCGATCGTCACCAGCCGCTCGTTATTGGGAATGTACTGCGAAAGAATGTTCATGAACGTCGTCTTGCCGGCGCCCGTGCCGCCTGAAACCAGCAGGCTGATACGCGCCCGCACCGCCGACGACAGCACTTCCATCATCTCCGGCGAAATGCTCTTCAGCTGCACCAGTTGGTTCGCCGCGAGCGGACCGGTGCCGAAGCGCCGGATCGACATCGATGGCCCGTCCAGTGCCAGCGGGGGAATGACCGCGTTGACGCGCGAACCGTCGGGCAGGCGAGCGTCCACCATCGGGGATGACTCATCCACTCTGCGGCCGACGCGCGAAACGATGCGGTCGATGATCTGCATTAGATGGCGGTCGTCGCGGAAAGTCGTGTCAACTCTCTGCAGCAGTCCGCCCTTTTCCACGAACACGTGGTCCTTGTCGTTCACCAGAATGTCGGAAATCTTTGGATCCCTCAGCAGCGGCTCCAGCGGCCCCAGCCCGAAGACCTCATCCAGCAATTCGGCGTGAATCTTTTCCTGCTCGTCGAAGTTCAGCGGCACGCGCTGATCCGACATAATTTCCTTCACCAGGCCCGAGACCGCCTGCCGCGCCTGGCTGGAGTTCACGCGCGACAACTTCTCCAGGTCCAGCTTCGAGATCAGCGTCCGGTGAATTTCGGCTTTGTACGATTCCAGGTTCAGTATTTCCACGTTTTACCTTCGCTTCCGTTGGCAAATTCCGCTCGTTGTGAGTTCATCCGAAGAGACTGAACCCCTTCTTCTTTTTCTTGGCCGCGGAGTCGCTCTTGCCGGTCACCGCGCTTACCATCTCCCGCACCTGCCGCGCGATCGGCGAATCCGAGAGCACCAGAGGCTTGGCGCTGATTTGCATGTTCCGCACCGCCTCATAGTCGTTGGGAATCTTCCACTGTGCCGCCCTGGTCAGTGCCTTGGTAATATGCTCCTCCGACACTCCCAGCACGCGCGATTCAAAACGATTGATCACCACTTCCAGCTTGGGCAGCGATGCTGAAAAGAACTGCGTGATGAGCCGGTTCGAGTTGCGCAGCTCGGGGATGCTGGCCTGCGTGACCAGGTAAACCGTGGTCGCTTCCTTGTAGGCAGTCGTTCCCATCAGCTCCAGCCTTGACCCAAGATCCACTACTACGTTGTCGAATTCATGCCGCGCAACATGCAAAAGCCGGTTGATGCCTTCGTTGTCGACCTGGAACTGAACAAACCGTCCCGGCGCCGCCAGCACCCACAGCCCCGAGCTGTGCTTTACCAGCAGCTGATTCAGAAACTTGGCGTCCAGCCGATCCACCTGTTGCAAAGCATCGATCGCCGAGAACTCCGCCGTAATTCCCATATTCAGTGCGGCATCGCCCAGCGGCAGATCGAGATCGATCAGCAGAGTCTTCTCGCCCGATTCCTTGGCCAGCGCTACAGCAAAATTGGTGGCCAGCATGGTCGTCCCGGCCCCGCCCTTCGATCCCATGAACGCATAGAGCTTCCCCGTCGTTTTCTTCCCGGGCCGCGCTTCCGGACGCCGCGACGCCGCCCGCACCAAAGCCTCCGCCACAACGTCCGCGGAAAACGGCACCGGCAGAAACTCGCGTGCTCCGGCGCGCATGCAGCGCACCAGCAGCTCCGGGTCGGAGCTCTCCGAATACACCATTACCGTTGCCGCGCTGTTGGCGCCGATGTTCTCCACCAGATCCAGCGCGATCTCCGCCTCTCCATCCAGATCGATGACGATGACGTCGTAATCCTCGTCCAGTGTCTGAGGCAGATCGCCCGTTCCCGGAGAATAGCTGGAAAACTCGCTGACATAAGTGCCCGCGCACCCGTTCATGGCATGAACTGCTTCCTGCCGTCGCACTTCGCTGGGGCTGATCACAGCGATAGACAGATCCTCAACGCCAATCGGATTGGGATAGGGGTTGGCCGAATATGGGGAAGGACTCGTGGACACGTCGTTTTGCTCCTTAGTTGTGCGATACGTTCGCGGACTGGTTGGCACAGACCCTCAATCCACGGGAACTTCAAAATCCGGCTTGCCCCGAACCCGGTGCTGTATTGCTCTACTCGTACGCGCGCCTTAACGCGCGAAAAACGAAATCAATGTCCCAATCGCAATCGCCGGTGCGTAAGGCATCTTGCGCCGCCGGGGATTGCTCAAAACTGCTTCTCCGCGACTCTCCGCGCTGAAAACCAAATCGCCTGTGTGCTGAAACAACTCCTTCAGGAATCCGCCCCAGGCCGCCATCGCCAACGCCATCACTCCGCCCACCACTCCGGTCATCACCAGCGCAAGAATCAACTGGTACGGGCCAATCCATGCTCCTATCGCGGCGCAAAGCTTCACGTCGCCAGCCCCCATTCCGCCCATCCAGAAAAGAAACCCGTAAATCAGCAGCCCAAGCCCTGCTCCGTAAAGACTCTGTTGCGCGCCGTGCCAGCCGTCCAGCCACACTGAAACCACGAGTCCGCAGCCGAAAAAAGGAAACACCAGCCAATTCGGAATCCGCCGGCTGCGAAGATCAGTGAAAGTAGCGATACCGAGAACAAGCACGGTAGGCCACCACGCGAACGAATGCATTACCCCTGCTCCCTGCCCCTAAGGCCTTTTGAAACTACCCTGCATAGTGCAATTGCCGCGCCAAACGTCGAATACCATGAACTCATTTCGATTCAGATAGATAAATGCGGATTGCCCCATCAAGTGTGTACGACTGTTTACACCCAACCCTCCCCCTGGACTTGCCTGTTTACACCTCGGCCTCCCGGTCACCCGCTGGAGTAACTCATGTAACCTATTGCTAAATCAAAAGATTACGAGAAGTGTTACGAAGGTAAGTACGACCCGGATTAGGACAGCCTGGACCTGCATTTCAGATGATCGGTTAGAAAACTCTCGGCAATCGGTGTCGCTATGGACTGATCAGCAGCACTTCGGTGCCCTTCTTAGAGAGTGCTTTCTTAGATGGGCTCGGTAGTGTATTATAGCCACTCCCCCGGAATTTCAAAATTTCATTTCAAACGCACCGATCACCTTTGGCTCCCCCTCGGGCCGCAGGGATGCCCTTATCCGAACGTTGATTGTGAAGGAAGTGCTTAATTATCTATGACTTATCCGAAGATTACGAGGCTCGCCCCTTCCCCTTCTCAAGGCCGCTTTTCCCGCCGCGAGTCCAGGATTCAGCGTCTGTCAACCAATTCTGCTTCGCCATCGTTACCAAGGTCCCCTCTTTCTAGCACCAAAGAGGAATGTTGCCTTCCTTCACCATTGCCGATGATGAAGTCACATCGCCCTGGACTTTTTGAATGGCGTCGCGCAACCGGCGGGATGGTAGACCGCCCTCGAATGACCAGAATTGGACTTTATTCGGAAGACCGCTCGCTGCACCCGCTTCTATCTTCTGCCCTTGGTAAGGACTTTGAGGTCCTGCTTCAGTCGGATGGAGACGAAACGGATATCCTCGCGTCCACCGCCGGCTGCGATGTCATGATCCTCGATCTCTACTCCTCGCAGGACACACTCCAGGCTCGCCTCGAAATTACCCGTCGCCTGATCGCCTCCAATGTCCCAGCCATCTTGATGGCCGACGACAGCCTGCGTTCCACAGCCTTCGAACTCGTACGTTCGGGCGCATTTGGCTATTGTCGCCGCCCACCATCGATTCGCGACCTCAAGACCATGCTCGTTCGGGCTTGTGAAACCTCGGCCCTGAAGCAGCAGTTGCACAGCGTCCAGCAGCGCATCGAAGAGCCCGGCAATTGCGATCGCATCATCGGTTCCAGCCCCACTATGCAGCGCGTCTACCAGTTGGTGCGCAGCGTAACCAATCTCAACGCCGCCGTTCTGATCACCGGCGACAGCGGAACCGGCAAGGAACTCATCGCCCGCGCCGTTCACAATCTCGGCAGTCGCGTTAATAAGCCCTTTGTGGCTGTCTCTTGCGGAGCCATACCGGAAACCCTCATCGAAGCCGAGTTATTCGGCCATGAAAAAGGCGCATTCACCGGCACCGTCGGCTCCCGCGAAGGCTACTTCGAGCAAGCCGGTGACGGCACCCTCTTCCTTGATGAAATCGGCGATCTGAGCGTGTTCACGCAAGTAAAGCTCCTCCGCGTTTTGCAGCAGATGGAATTCAGCCGCCTCGGCTCGAATAAGCTCATCCCACTGCGCGCGCGCCTCATCTTCGCCACTCACCAGGACCTGGGCAAGCTGGTTGCGGAAGGCAAATTCCGTCAGGATCTTTTCTACCGCATCAACGTAATGCGTATCGATTCGCCGCAGCTTCAGGAGCGGTCGGAAGACATTCCCCTCATTGCGGGCCATTTCCTCCGTCATTATTCAAATGTCTTTCAGAAACCAATGGACTCGATCGAGCCCGCGGCGATGGAGATGCTGCAAAACTACCCATGGCCCGGAAACGTGCGCGAGCTTGAGAACGTCATGCAGCGCGCCATTATTTTGGCTCCTGGCAGCGTCGTCCGCGCTGACGATCTGAACCTCAAGACGCAGGAACAGGAAGATGATGCGGCCGAGTTCGACCAGATCGTCGACATTGCCGATTACCAGTCGTCTGGCTCATTTGAACGCCAGCTTCGTGACTACAAGATCAGGCTTGCCGTCGCTGCCGTTCGCGAAAACAACGGCAACAAGACACTGGCTGCGCGCAGCCTTTCCATCTCGCGTGCCTATCTGCACCGCCTTTTGCGGCTTGCTGAGGACGAGGCTCTCCCCGAATCCGATACAAATTTTGCGGATCATAAACTTCCCAAGACCGTCACCGCCTAAGCCACCGATCTTGATCCACAAACTCTTCGGCAATTCCCTGCTTGCGTTCTGTCTGCACGCATGGATTCCCCACGCCTTGCGAATGTTACGATAAGTTTCATCCGCATCGGAGGTCCCTTGCGATGATTGAATCTTCAGCGCCGGCCGAGCTCAACGCCGAGCAGATTTCCGCCATCACCCGCCAGAACAACTACGGCACTTGGCGCTTTCAAAAGACCTGGAAACCGCTGTACATCGCCGACGCCGAAGGCTGCTGGTTCATTGACGGCGCGGGCAAGCGTTACCTCGACTTCAGTGCACAGCTCATGTGCGTCAACCTGGGCCATAAAAATCCCCGCGTAGTCGAAGCTATCGCCGAGCAGGCCCGCGAGCTTTGTTACGTCGCTCCCGGATACGCCACCGCGGCGCGTGCTCGCCTAAGCGAGAAGCTCCTTGAAGTTCTCCCTGAGGGCCTCGACAAATTCTTCTTTGCCACCAGCGGAACCGAAGCCAACGAGGCGGCCTTCAAAATCGCCCGCATGTATACCGGCAAAACCAAAATCATCTCGCGTTACCGTTCTTATCACGGCTCGACCATGGGCTCCATCGCGGCTACCGGCGATCCGCGCCGCTGGGCTATGGAGCCGGCCGGCAAGGGCGCTGGCGTCGCCTTCGCGCCTGAAACCAACTGCTACGACTGCCCCATCAAGCACACCTACCCCACCTGTAACATCGCTTGCGCCGACTACATTGAGCACATGATCCGCAACGAGAGCGACGTCGCCGCCATCATCTTCGAGCCCGTAGTCGGAACGAATGGAGTATTAGTCCCGCCGCCCGAGTACTTCCCCCGCCTGCGCGAAATCTGCGACCGCCACGGCGTGCTCATGATCGCCGACGAAGTCATGGCCGGCTGGGGACGTACCGGCAAGTGGTTTTCCCTCGACAACTGGAACGTCAAGCCCGACATCATCGTCACCGCCAAGGGCATCACGTCGGCCTACGTCCCGCTCGGCCTCTGCGCCACTACCACCAAAATCGCCGACTACTTCGAAGACCACTACTTCTCCCATGGTCATACTTACGAAGCACACCCGCTCACGCTTGGCCCCGCCGTCACCACGATTGAAGAAATGCAGCGCCTCAGGCTCGTCGAGCGCGCCAAGGAGCTCGAGCCTTACGTACGCCAGAAGCTCGAGGCCCTCAAGGCAAAACACGTTTCAATCGGCGACGTGCGCGGCCTCGGCCTCTTCTTCGCCGTCGAGATTGTGAAGAATCGCAAGACCAAGCAGCTCTTCAACACCATGCGCGACAAGGTGGAAGGCAAGCCGTTGGTTGTCGATCAGATCGCCGCCAAGATGATGGCGCAGGGCGTGTCAATTCAAGCCTGGGTCAGCCACTTCGTCATTGCCCCGCCCCTCATCGTCACCAAAGAAGAGCTCGACCTCGGCATCGCCGCGCTGGACGAGCACCTCTCCATCGCCGACGCGCTCGTCGAAGCATAGCGACGGTCTACCAAATGATTGGGGTGCCCCAGGTCCCGATTTTGGGACCTGGGATAGCACGGCGACGGTTCGCCTCAACAGAACGCATCAGGCCACTTCTTCTGCGCTCTCCGCCACTCCCGCCGGTGCCGCCAGCTTCATCATCGCCACATACGACGCGCCCGCCAAAAAGAATCCCACGAACCAGGCGTAATCGTAGAGGAAGTGCAACGGCTTCACGAACACGCCGACCAGCGCGATTCCAACTCCCAGTGCCAGCGCAATCAATGCCCGCGGATTCACTCCTTTGGTGTAGTGGTAAATCCCATCGCGATGATAAAGCGAGTTCACATCCAGCACCGTTCCGCGAATGAAGAAGTAGTCGCACACCATGATCCCTGCCACCGGCCCCAGCAGTCCCGAATAGCCCACCAGCCATCCAAAAATGTAGGCGTCCGGCGTGGCCAGCAGCTTCCACGGGCACATCGCGATTCCGAGAAATCCCGTGATCAACCCTCCCGTGCGAAAACTGATCACCCGCGGCCACAGATTTGAAAAATCGTTTGACGGCGACACTACATTCGCACCGATATTCACGTTCAGCGTGGCCACCAGCACAGCAATCAGCGCCACAAACGCCACCACCGGCTGGTGGAACATTCCAATCAACTGCACCGGGTCCCAGATCGGCTTGCCGAACAGCACCACCGAAGCCGACGTCACCGCGATCCCCAAGAACGTGTACAGCACCATCGCTACAGGCAGCCCGAACGCCTGCCCCCATGACTGCGCGCTTTGTGATTTGGAGTAGCGCGTGAAGTCAGGAATGTTCAGCGCCAGCGTCGCCCAATAGCCCACCATCGCCGTCAGCGACGGAAAAAA
>Ga0182024_10008555_pt1 | contig 21497 bp, 23 predicted proteins | sample P32metaG_FD_120480 | JGI IMG/M metagenome (GOLD analysis project Ga0182024, IMG submission 120480) | Permafrost microbial communities from Stordalen Mire, Sweden - P3-2 metaG (Illumina Assembly) | ecosystem: Environmental > Terrestrial > Soil > Wetlands > Permafrost | place: Sweden: Stordalen...
GGTATTCGCTCGTGCCTGCACACCAGCGCGGACCGGCACCGCACGCACGCTCTTCGGGGCGGGCGTCGCTATGCCATAAAGCCCTCCGCGCAAGTGGCGGAAGGCAAGGAGCCTTCCGCATGGAACAGAAACCCGGTCGGCTTCGCCCATCGGGTTTTTTTTCGCGTGGAGAATGCTGACATGTTCAAACACAACTGGAGGAGGCTTTGGGCTCGGTGCCAGCGGGCGCCGGAGGCAGCGGCGGTGGGCACGCGAGTGGAAGCGAGCGTCTTGGCGGCGGTGGCGCAGCCTGCTCGCGAGCGCCCCGCGGTCCTGCTCTCGACGCTCGCGCTGGCGGGGAATGAATATGTTGCCGAAGAGGATATTGATCGCGCGACGCTTGGCGATCTCTTCTCGCGCGCGTTTATGCGTGTGACCTACGACAAGGACGGGGATCTTTGGGCGCAGGATTATGATGCGCCGAAGGTGATGATCACCGTGGACCTCGTGCGGCGAATGATCCGGCTGGCAGCTGCCTGGCGGTATAAGCAGGAAGCTGACCCCGACGCCCGACGACGGCTCGCCGCGCGCACGAACGACGCATTCATGGCGGCGCGCTTTCGGGCGGTTGAACCCGATCTGTTCGTAGCCGAATACTACCTCTCTTTCGAGAAGGGGCTGCTGGCGGCCCAGCTGGTGCACTCCCTGAAGTTCTTCGGGCGCATCACCCTGTCGGCGGTCCGGGAGCATGACGGTGAGGGCGTGCTGCAATGAGGGTAGGTAAGGCCGCAGACACGCAGGACGATCGCAGCTTGAACGAGCTCGCCCGCCAACAGATCACGACCATGGCGTGCCGTGTCGCTGGAGCCATTGTTCGTGCCCGATCCTCGCGGCGCGAGCGAAAGCGACCGCGAATTGTTGGAACAAACATTCGCCGACAATGACCCCGGTGCACACATTTGGGTGCTGGATGCCGGTTCACCGGATGAATGTGCGGCAATCAGGGAGCATCTTAGAGGCTAGGACTCAGCGCCCGCGCCAGTCCGGCCCGGTCGGGTGCAGAGTGAAGCCGCGGCCTTTCAGCGTGCGGTGATTAATCCATAGACAAGGACAGCGATCGCGCAGGTCAGCAGCACGGCACCCATCACTGTCACTGTGGTGCCGATAGAAGCCCGGTTCGATTGTCCCGTGAGCATATGGATGAAGAAGCCCCCCGATTGAGCCAGGATGCCGACGAAGAGCGTTGCGCACGCCGCGTGCTTGACCACAGGGGATAACGCTGTCTTATCCATGAACGTGTAATACAGGAGCGACATCAGTAAGAGTACGCCGGCGTGAGCGTGGCCCGCGCGGAACCAGGTCACTTGAAACGGTGTGAGGGTGTTTCCGCGATTGATGAGACTAAGAAGCGAGTAACCGCCGTACATCACAGTCGGAAGCGCAATCCAAGCCAAGATGATCCACACGCGCAGCCTGCCCATTTGGACGACCCCTCTTGCCTAAAGACCTCGCCTGGAAATCCTCGCCACCAATCAATTGTATGACCGGAGGATGCCTATTGGCGACTACCGGACTGCCGTTACCCGCACGGCCCTTCGATGAGGTCGTCAGATCTGGGCTCCGGCCCGCAAGTTAGCTAGGATGCTGCCGCAACGCAGAGAGACTATGCCTCGCACTCCCACGCGCCACCGCACAGCCGATGTCACGGCCGGTGCTACCGCGATCCGTCCCTGACCTGACATTGATGAACTGCTCGTCGCGCAAGGCGCCTGCTGACTCTTCCACCGGTTCCTACTTCATTGCACAATGACTTTATGAATCAATATATAGGGCAGACGACGATTGTAGTGCGTGATTACGACGAGGCGCTTGCTTTCTATGTGGGCGATCTTGGTTTCACGCTGGTTGAGGACACACCCCTTCCTGCACAAGACAAGCGTTGGGTTGTGGTGGCCCCAGCGGTCGTACCGTCGCAGTATTTGAGGACCTCTATGGAAATCTGTGGGACCTGATACAGCCCAGGACGCCTACGTAATCCATCTGATTGCACGGCTGTACGCAGCGCCCGCGCCAGCGCAAAGCCGCAGGCCAACGATACAATTCGCCAATTTAAGGAGCAACAACGTGGAATTTCGCAGACTCGGAGCATCCGGCTTTAATGTCCCTGTCCTCAGCTTCGGCGCCGGCACATTTGGCGGCAAAGGGGAATTCTTCCAGGCTTGGGGTGCCAGCGATGCGGTCGAAGCGCGGCATCTGGTCGATATCTGTCTTGAGGCCGGAATCAATATGTTCGATACAGCTGACATCTATTCCGCCGGTGGTTCGGAAGAGGTGCTCGGCAGTGCGATCAAGGGTCGCCCACGTGATGACCTCATCCTCTCGACCAAGGCTACTTTTCGCAGCGGCTCCGGACTAAACGAAGTTGGCTCGTCGCGCTATCACCTGATCCAGGCGGTAGAAAAGGCTCTCCTACGACTTGGAACAGACTACATCGACCTGTTCCAGTTGCATGGATTCGACGCGCGAACGCCGGCGGAGGAAGTGCTCTCAACGCTGGACGTTCTTGTACGTGCAGGGAAGATCCGCTACGTGGGCGTGTCCAACTTTTCTGGCTGGCACCTCATGAAGTCCCTGGCGACGGCCGACCGCTACGGATATCCGCGCTATGTGGCCAATCAGACGTTTTACTCCCTGATTGGCCGCGACTATGAGTGGGAGTTGATGCCACTCGCCCTGGATCAGGGCGTGGGGGCCGTGGTGTGGAGTCCGCTCGGCTGGGGGCGCCTGACCGGCAAGATTCGCCGCGGTCAGCCCTTGCCGCAGATCAGCCGCCTGCCAAAGACAGCCGAATTCGGACCCCCGGTAGTCCAGGATTATCTCTTTCGGGTCGTCGACGCCATTGACAAGATCGCCGCCGAGACGGGGAAGAGTGTGCCGCAAATCGCCTTGAACTGGCTGCTACAACGACCGACGGTATCTACAGTGATTATCGGTGCTCGAAACGAAGAGCAGTTGAAGCAGAATCTAGGGGCCGTCGGTTGGAGTTTGACGACAGATCAAATGCAGCGACTGAACGTTGCCAGCGACGTGACGCCCGCCTATCCGTACTGGCATCAACGGCAGTTTGCCGAGCGAAACTCGTCGCCCGTTTGACATCCCGGCCGGCTCGGCTCGAGCGCGTTCAGCTCGAGTTCGCGCCGGCCCGCGAGCATCGGCGCATTGTGACCTGACCTCGAAAGGCGGCCGCCGACCCTCGGGTCGGCAGCCGCTTTGTTTGCCGCAAGGCGCACCAGAATGAAAGGCCCTGCGAGCAGGGCCTTTCAGTGCACGGAGATGCTCAGCGACGGGCGATCATCAAGCGGCGGCCGCCAGCAATTGCCAGGTCTTCGGCATGATGACTGTATCGATGGCATGGAGGACGCCATTCGCCGCAGCGATATCGGCCTGCTTGACGTGCGCCCCATTGACATGCACGCCCGAGGTCGATACAGACGCGGTCAGCGGACTACCCTGAAGGGTCATCATGTCCCCTGACTTCATGTCCTTAGCCCAGACATGGCCGGCGACCACGTGATAGCTCAGAACGGCCTTGAGCTTCGCGGAGTCTTTGAGCAGCGCCTCGAGTGCGCCAGGCGGAAGTTTTCTGAACGCCTCGTCGGTTGGCGCAAAGATCGTGAACGGGCCTTTCCCCGTCAGCTTATCGGTTAGACCCGCTGTTTTGACGCCAGCGACCAGCGTGGTGAAATTGCCCGCTGCGATCGCCGAATCAACGATGTTCTTCGAAGGTGCGGTATGGGTGGTGCTGCCTTGTTGGCTGGCAGAAGCGCTCTTTGACTCATTCATAATTTAGGCCTTGACGTATAGTCAGCAAGAATTCACTGGCCAACTCAGCTCGCATGCGGCTGAGCGAGCGAAGTATGGACCTCATGTCGAGTGCGTGCGGCATACGGCCGAAAGATAGTTAATTCTACAAACTGTTCGCTTTCTATTGCAATCAACGCACAAGACGCGACAGTTTAATTCGCTTGCGCTGTCCTGCAGCAGGGCCAGCGACCGCAATGCAAGCGGCGCAAGGCTCGCAACATACCCGGGCTTCGTGGCCGTAGTAGAATACAAAGCAGACATCTGACGCGAACGCTGTTTGGACGCAAGCGTGTCATGGAACGAATGGGCAATCACAGAAGGAATGTCGGATATGCAAGCTCACGACCAAGAGGCTCTCGCATCCGCGCAACACGGATCCACTATAGAAGCTCTCGCGCGGGAGACTGGTAGCGAGCCTGCGCATGTCAGAGAACTGTATGAGCGTGAATTGGCCCACCTAGAGTCGAATGCGAAGGTGCGTGGCTTTCTCTCCGTGCTCGCCTGTCGAAACGTCCGCATGGTATTGCGCGAGACATACGCTGCCACGAACTAACGCCAGCGTGAGCATCGTGCCCGTCCGCCAGTTCCTTTGAGCCACGTGGGAAAGTTGACCGCCTAGGGAGCCATTAGAGCGACGCTAGAGCGTGACATCTAATTCTGCTATCCCCCAAATCGCCGAGAAATCCGCTTTACAGCCAAACCATCCGTCCGGGGCGACTCCGCCGCTGAGCGATCACCACTTGACTGAAGATGCCGTGATGGCTCCGAGATCGAGCAATTGCCGTATTTGACAGGTTTCCTCAAAGTCGCATCCCAGCCACAATGGCCATGCGCCTGGCGAAGCCTTGGCGGACATTCCGCACGCCCATGGGAGTCCTGTTTGATTGCCCATGCTTAGTCCCCTAAAAGCGACTTTTTGAGTACCGATAAGTGATGGTTATCGTTACTCAGAGCGCCTGCAAATTGAGGCGGCTGTGCTGTTTTGACATGAGAGCCGGAAGAGCGACCAGATGCCGTTACGGGCTCTCGACCCCGATCGCCTCCCGCTCGAGCGCAACCACAAGCTCGCGTACCTCCTCGCGGCTGCAGATCTGCTCGTCGATCATTGCGCGCAGTAGAGCGCCGAGATGAATCCGCAGTGCCATTGCGATGACCGATTCCGGAAAGCGCTCCAGTGTTTCGATGAAGTCGTCAATCTCGTCGACACACTGCTCAAGTGCGGCTGCGGTGGCGGTTCCGAAGTGATCCGGCATGACGGCTCTCCGATCGATCGATACGTGCACGATACCTCAATGTGCCGCCGCGGACTGCCATCAGCGTAGAAGTTCGAGCGCGATTTCTAACGCGAATATCCTGAATTACGCATGACTGCGCATTTGCTACGGGAGTAGCAATTTCTGCACGAATGCGCGGGTTTGCGCCGCAGGCGGGTTGACCCCTGGCCGCTAGACTCGTCCCCGCCTGGTGAAGCAGGCGATATCGGACAGACAAGGGGAATGATCAATGAACAGTTTTAAACTCACCGCGATCGGAAATCTGGCCAAGAATCCGGAGCTGGTCGCTAAGGGCGACGTCAGCTATACGCGTTTCTGCCTGATCGGCAATGACTACGCCGGCAAGGACGAGGACGGCGCGGCGCGCGAGATCGTCACCAGTGTGTGGTTTGTCGCCTTTGGCGGGCTAGGGGAGGCGATCGCATCTAACGCCCTCAAGGGGGACCAGCTGATTCTCGACGCCAGGATTCGTTCCAACAACTGGATCGATCAGCAGGGCGAGAAGCAGTACGACTACTCGTTCGTGGTCGAGGGATTTCGCTTCGGGGCACCGGGGAAGGCCAAACGCGACGAGCTTGAGCTGCGCCGAGACGGGGAAGCAGCCCGAGCGGCCGTCTCCAGCGCAGCCTGACGGCGGGCGGCGCAGGCGGCTGTGCCGCGCCGTTGCCGCCTATTTTTAAGCACTGTTCATTGCAAGAGAGCGACATGTTGTTGAACCAAGCCAGTAGGAATCATCACATCGGCGGACAACGTCGCTGCAGTGTGACCATGGCGCTGCTGCTACCGGCATCGATGCTGCCGGCGCTCGCCGCCGCGCAGGGATCGCCGTTCCTGACCGGAGCTACGGCGCTGCAGAACAACATCCTGGGCTGGCTGACGCCGATCGCGGTCATCCTGGTGATGGCGCTCGGGGCGATGGCGATGGCGAATCGCCTGTCGTGGGGCTGGTGTATCGGCGCGATCCTGGGCATCGCGATTGCGTTCGGCGCCCCGCAGATTGTGGCCTGGGTTCGCGGCATGTTTGGAGTCTAGGTCATGCAGGGGCGCAATCAGGGACTGACCGCGGAGACGCTATTCGTCGGTGCCACGCGACCTCCAATGCGCTGGGGCGTGACCTACTCGGCGCTGTTGTTCAACCTGATGTTCACACTGGAGACGTTTCTACTGACCAGGAATCTGCTGACGCTCCTGGTGTGCGCACCGATCCATGGGCTGTGCATGCTGCTGTGCGCGCGTGACGCCAGATTCTTTGACCTGCTGCTGCTCTGGGGGCGAACGCGCTTTCCGGCGCTGTGTGGCAATGTGCGCTTTTGGAAGGCCAGCAGCTACAGCGCGCTGGCCGTAAATGTCCCAGATGCGCTCGGCCGGCGCCGTAACAGCGATCTGATCCCCAGGCTGTGGGAACGCGGCACGGAGCCTTCATGTTAGCCGGGGCGCTGCGGCGCGAGCAGGCGGTGGCCGAGCGGGTGCCCTACAGCGTCCAGGTCACCGAACATCTGCTGCGCACCAAGTCGGGTGACTACGTGCAGGTGTTTCGGCTCGGCGGGGCGAGCTTTGAGAGCGTCGATGATGCGCAGCTCAACAACTGGCATGAACGCCTGAACATCCTGTGGCGAAATATCGCCAGTTCCGATGTAGCCCTGTGGGTGCATGTTATCCGCCGACGGAAGGCGACGCGCTGCAATACCAGCGTGACGCGCGGTTTCGCCGATTCCCTGTACCAGCAGTATTGCCAGCGCTTGAGCAGTGAGACCCTGATGCTCAACGAGCTCTACCTGACGACTGTGTACCGGCCGGCAGCCGGTGTCGCAAGCGGACTCGCATCACGGCTCCTCAGGACCGCGAATCGCGAGGCCAGCCAGCAGCAGTGCGCGCAGGCGATCGAGCATTGCGACAAGCTGTCCCAGACAATTGGCGCGGCGCTGGCGCGCTATGAGCCGCTGCGCCTGGGGAGCTACCGTAGCGGGGATGTCTGGTATTCCTTGCCGCTGGAGTTTCTTGGCGTATTGATCAACGGCGAATGGCGTCGCATGCCGTTGCCGCGCGGACCGCTGGCCGACACGCTCGCCACCTCGCGGCTGTTCTTCGGCACCGAAGCGATCGAATATCGCACGCCCACGGCAACGCGCGTCGGAGCGATGCTCGGCATCAAGGAGTACGCGTCGCCGACTATCATCGGTGTGTTCAATCGGCTGCTATCGGCGCCATTCGCATTCGTGCTGGCGCAGTCGTTCGCATTCCTTTCCAGGGGCGCGAGCCAGGGCCTGTTGCAGCGGCAGATTCACCGTATGGCCAACGCGGGTGACTTTGGCGTCTCGCAGGCGGCGCAGCTCAACCTGGCGCTCGACGCCCTGACCGCCAACGAGTTTGTGTTTGGCGATCATCATTGTTCGCTGCAGGTCCTGGCCGATATCGCGACCGATAACCCCGAAGTATCCGACGCCGGGCGGCTCAAGGAACTTAACGATCACGTCGCGCTGGCGCGCAGCATGCTCGCGGATACGGGCATGACGGTGGCGCGCGAGGATCTGGCACTGGAAGCCGCTTTCTGGGCGCAGTTGCCCGGCAATTTCCCGATGCGGCCGCGCAAGGCGCCGATCACCTCGCGCAACTTCGCTGCGATGTCGGCTTTTCACAATTATCCGACCGGCCGGGCGAGCGGCAATCATTGGGGCGATGCCCTGACGATGCTGGCGACCAGCGCTCGCTCGCCCTATCACTTCTCGCTGCATGCGAGCGACCCCGCGGCCGCGGACGGCGGCAGCCGCCGGGATACCGGGCACACCTTTATCTGCGGGCCGACCGGGTCGGGCAAGACCGTATTCATCGGCTTTCTGATCGCGATGCTGAACCGCACCGGGGTCACACAGGTGGTGATCGACAAGGATCGCGGACTGGAGATCCTGGTGCGAGCCCTGGGCGGCGAATATCTGCCGCTCAGCAACGGCGCACCGACTGGATTCAATCCGCTGCAATTGCCATCCACACCCGCCCATGTCGAATTCCTCAAGTGCTGGCTGCGTACGCTGGTTCTGCCGGGTGGGGCGGGCGCCCTGAGCGTGCGCCAGCAGGCCGACCTGGACCAGGCGCTGCATGGCACGCTGGCGCTGCAGCCCGCTGCTCGGCGATTGTCCCGGCTGATCGAATTTCTCGATCCGACCGATCCGGAAGGCGTGCATGCGAGGCTCGCGCGCTGGTGCGCATCGGCTCAAGGTGATTACGCGTGGGTGTTCGACAATGCCGAGGACAGTGTCGTGCCGCGGCTGGCCGCCCAGCCAATCATCGGTGTCGATGTCACCGACTTCCTCGGCCACGATCTGGCGCGCGCGCCGGTGACGCTGTATCTGTTCCACCTGATCCGACAGCTGCTCGATGGCCGGCGGCTGGTGTGCTGGATGGATGAATTCTGGCGCCTGCTTGCCGATCCTGCCTTCGAGGGCTTTGCCAAGGACGGCCCAAAAACCTGGCGCAAGCTCAATGGCGTCATGTGCCTGGCAACCCAGAGCGCCAGCGATGTCCTCGACAGTCCGATCAGCCGCACCATCATCGAGCAGACGCCGACCAAGGTGTTGTTCCCGAACCCCGATGCCAATTACGAGGAATACGCCACTGGCTTTGGTCTGACCGAGCGCGAATTTCGACTGATCCGGCATCGGCTGGAACCCGGCTCGCGCAGGTTCCTGGTCAAGCAGGGACACCACAGCATCGTCTGTCAGCTCGACCTGCAGGGCTTCGACGCCGCGCTGCGGGTCATTTCCGGCCGTGCCAGCGAGGTTGAGCGTATGCATCGACTGATCGAATGCCACGGCGCGCAGGCTGGGCAATGGCTGCCGCTCTTCATGCAGGTGCGGTAAAGGAGTATCCGATGATGTCACCGCACAAGAACAGGCTGCTGGCGGGATTGCTGCCGGTGCTCATGATCGCCGCTCCCAGCGCGCATGCGCAGTTTGCCGTGATCGACGCCGCGTCGGTCACGCAGCTGCTGCAGCAGGCCCAGACGCTGACGCGACAGCTCGAGGCGGCACGACAGCAGATCGCCCAAGTACAGTCGCTCTACCAGTCAACCACCGGCAACCGGGGGATGCAGCAGTTGCTGGCCGGCGTCACGCGCAACTACCTGCCGGCGAACTGGTCGCAGCTCAATGCCGCGATGCAGGGCGCGGGTACCTCTGGTGGCCTCGCGCAGGACATCCGTGCTGCGACGGCGACCAACGCCGTGCTCTCAGCCCCGCAGATCGCGCAGCTTACGCCCGACGAGCGCTCCCAGATCGGTAGTGCGCGCAGCTCGGTGGCTCTGAGGCAGGCGCTGGCGCAGCAGTCGCTGGCGAATAGCAGCGGCCGCTTCGCGTCTATCCAGCAGTTGATTGCCGCGATCCCATCCGCCTCCGATCAGAAGGGTATTCTCGAGCTGCAAGCCAGGATCGGCGCCGAGCAGGGCATGCTGCAGAACGAGCAGACCAAGCTGCAGGTGCTCAATCAGGCAGCACAGGCGCAGGCGGCGGTGGTCTTGCAGCAGACGCGCGAGCGGATCATCGCCGGGCACGGTGAATTTGCGTCGCGCTTTCAGCCCTCGCCGCGCTAGCGCCGATCGACGCTACCACCATGGGATTTTTTCAGACGTTCTGGTCGTGGCTCAGCGCGCAGCTGGCGGGCTACATCGGCAACAACACCGCACGAGTGGCCACGGCGCTGGAACCGGCGATTGTGACGCTGGCGGTGCTCTACATCATGACATGGGGCTACCTGCAGCTGATGGGCCGCATCGAGGAGCCGTTCACGACCGGGCTGAAGCGCATCGTGATGCTGGCGGTCGTGCTGGCGGTGGCATTGCGGCTGTGGCTCTACAACGCGGTGATAGTCGACACGTTCTACCGCGCGCCGGCGCAACTGGCGGCGGCGGTGATCGGCGGCTCCGATCCGGTGGGCACCATCGATGCGATCTGGGATCGCGGCGGCACGGTGGCCGAGCAGTTGTGGAGCAAGGGTAGCGTACTGAGCAGCGACTTTGGTTATTACCTGATGGGTGCCGCCGTCTGGCTGCTGATCGGCCTGCTGTGTGTCTACGCGATGTTTCTGATCGCGCTGGCGAGCATCGCATCGGCATTGCTACTGGCCATCGGTCCGCTGTTCATTGCGATGCTGCTGTTCGACAACACGCGCAGGTTTTTCGATGCCTGGGTGGCACAGCTGGCGAACTACGCGCTGATCACGATTCTGACGGTTCTGGTGGCGGCGCTGTTGTTGCAGGTGGTGGAGTCATACGCGGCGCAGACTGCGGCACGCGGCGCTGCGCTATTGACGGTCGACGCGCTCGATATGGTGCTGATGTCCGTGCTGGTCTTCCTGCTGCTGCGCCAGGTGATGCCGATTGCCTCGAGCCTTGCGGGCGGCCTGTCGCTCAGCAGCTTCAGCACGCTCAGTCGCTCGCTGTGCCGCAGCGCGGGGCTGGGCGTTGCGGCTGGCTCACTGGCGGGCAAGACCGCCGCTGGACTTATCGCCAGCGCCTGGCCAGGACGCGCGCCAGCTGAAACGCCAGGTGCAGCGATTTCCTGGCGCGATCACTAGCGGCGCGCAAATCCGCTGAGAAAGCACCTTCACCCGGGAGTAAGCGATGAAATGGAATGTAATCACCGGCCTGCTACTGCTGCTTGCCGCCTGCGCGGTGCATGGTCCGCGCTGCGATGGCGTGCTGCGGCCGATCGGAAAACTCGCCCCGCAGTCGCTCGCGAACGCCGCCGACGCACAGCTACGATGAACGTGACCGAGCGTGATGCCGGGCTCGATGCCTACTTCGCCGAGGCCGCCAGTTGGGACACCGACCGGCTGGTACAGACTCAACGCGCGACACGCACCGCCTGGCGTGCCGCCGGGGCTGCCTCGATCTGCGCTCTGGCTGCCACCGTGGCGCTGGCGTTGCTGCTGCCGCTCAAGCGTGTCGATCCATTTGTCATCCGTGTCGATAGCAGCACCGGGATCATCGATGTGGTGCCGGTCTATAGCGCCCAGGCGCCGATGGATGAAGCCGTGACGCGCTACTTCCTGACGCACTATGTAACCATCTGTGAGCGCTTCACCCTGACCAGCGCCGAGAGCGACTACGAGGAATGCGGTGCGTTTCATGGCGCGCAGCGTAATCAGGCCTGGTACGCGCTCTGGAATCAGAACAACCCACACTCGCCGCTGAACCTGCACAAGGACGGCAGCGTGGTCACAGCGCAGGTGCAATCGGTCAGCTTCTTCAAGCGTGCTAGTGGGTTGGCCGACCTGGCACAGGTGCGTTATCTGAAGGCCGAGAGCGCAGGTCCCGGCCAGCCGGCGCGTGTCAGCCACTGGATCGCGACCATCGAGTACGCCTATACGGCGCCCGCCGCCGATCCGAGGGTACGCCGCTGGAATCCGCTCGGTTTCAAGCTGCTGGATTTCGTCGCCGAACCTGAAATTACGGCCGAGCACACCCCAAGCGGCGACGCCTCATCTGCCGCGGTCACCACTAGCGCTGCCGCTGCGGTGCAGGCGGCATCGCCATGACACCAGGTTCCTGCCGGCAGCTGACGCTGGGCTTTATCGCTGCCGCTCGGCTGACGGTGCTGGGCTGCGCCGAAGCTTCGGAGACGACCGAACGGGCAAGCCCAGCGGCGACAGTTGGCGCTTCGGACAGCCGCCTGCGTTCGGTGGTCTACAGCGTCGATGAGGTCTATCGACTGCGCGGCTATGCCGGCTACCAGATCGATCTTGAATTCGAGAGCGGCGAGAACTTTGTCGGACTGGGCGCCGGTGATGTCGAGGCACTGACGTTCGTGTCGCAGGGCAATCACCTGTTCATCAAGCCCAGGGCACTCAATGTGCGCACCAACCTGACGGTGCTGACGACGCGTCGCAGCTACCACTTCGAGTACCTCGCGAATGGAGCGCACCCGGACCCCGGCCATCTCGACGTCGTCTACGTACTGCGCTTTATGTATCCGGCGGTGCCGGCAGCGACTGCGGCGGCGGCGCGATCGCCGGACGTAGCGCTAGCACAGGCAACAGCCGTGCGCAACAGCGACTATTGGTACTGCGGTCGCGCATCGCTGCAACCGTTGGCGGCCTGGGATGACGGCGTGCACACGCACCTGCAGTTCGGGTCGCGTAGCGAGTTGCCGGCGCTGTTCGTGCGTAACGATGATGGCAGCGAATCGCTGCTCAACTTCAATGTAGAACGCGGCGAAGTCGTGATCCACCGGGTCGCGCGCCAGTTCGTGGTCCGGCGCGGCAGACTGACCGGATGCATCGTCAACAAGGGTTTCGAGGGTTCCGGCGAGGCGCTGAGCACCGGCACCGTGGCTCCCGAGATTGAGCGCGCAACGCGTGAGGTGCACGGTGACGCTGTTCACTAGAACGCGCGCCGGCGAGACGCAGACCGCGACGCAGAGCGTACAGGGGGAACGTGGTGCGCCGGTGATCGCCCGTGCCTTATCGCTGCAGTCGAGAATCCATAACCTGCTGGCGATGAGCCTGATGCTGGCGGTCGGCATCGCCTTTCTGGCGTGGTATTACAGCCACGTCGCGATGCGCCCGGCCCGGGCACGCCAGGGCGCACAGGCGGCGCTGGCGAGCCGGGCACAGACCGAGATGGCGCTGCCGCCATTGGGCCCGATACCCCCACAGCCGAGTCTCGTCCCCGGCGCTACCGCGGTGCCGCTCTCTGTACCGGCGCTGCCATTACCTGAACCGGCATCCGCCCAGGTGGTGTCGTCATCGCCGGTCACGACCGCCGCGGTTCGGCCCTCGGCGCTCGAGCGTCGATTGTCGGGCGTTGCATTCGCTAGCACCTCGCTGTCCGTGGCTGCACCCGATCCGTCGCCGGTCACGATTGAGGGCGGCGCGCAGGGCGCTGTGCCGTCACCGCCATCGATGCCGGTGTCGGCGCGAGCGGTCGCGGCGTCCGGCAGTACTTCGAGCGCGCCGCCGTGGCCGCTGAAAACCGAGATCGTGGCGGCGGCACAGGCGCGCCTGCTGCCGACGCAGCGACTGATGCTGCCCAAGGGTGCGTTCATCGACTGCACGCTTGAGACCGCCATCGATTCAACGCTGCCCGGACTGACCACCTGCGTGACCGCGACCGACACTTTCGGCGCCGACGGCAAGGTGGTGCTGCTCGAGCGCGGTACCAAGCTGATTGGCGAGACACGCGGGCAGGTACAGCAGGGAGCGGCGCGTGTATTGGTGTTGTGGACCGAGGCGCGCACGCCAACCGGTGTCGTGGTACCGCTCGATTCCCCGGGCGCCGATGAGCTGGGCCGCTCAGGACTTGCCGGCGAGGTCAATCGGCACTTCTGGCAGCGCTTTGGCGCCGCCCTGCTGATCTCTACCGTCGACGGGGCGGTGCAGGCCGCGGTGCGCTCGTCCGGCGAGGGCACTGGCACCGTGATCTATAACCCATCCGACGCGCAGGGTGTGATGACTGAGGTGCTCAGGAGCACGGTCAACATCGCCCCTACGGTGACCAAGAACAATGGTGATCGGATTCAGGTGCTCGTGGCCCGTGATGTCGACTTCAGCACCGTCTATGAGCTTCGCCATGCCGGCAGCCGCCCCTGAACCCGCGCTCGAGCCGCCGCGGCGCGCCGCCAATGCAGAGCTGACTGCGCTGGCATTGACGCTGAGATCCCTGGCCCCGTTCCTGCAGGACTCGAAGATCACGGAGGTCTGTATCAATCGACCGGGCGCGGTCTTTATCGAGACCGGCTCCGGGTGGCAACAGGTGTCGACACCGCAAATCGATTTTGACTGGTGCCTGCGCTTCGCCAAGCTGGTGGCCAATCACAGCCATCAGCGCGTCGATGAGACCTCACCGCTGGTATCGGCCTCGCTGCCAGGTGGCGAACGCGTGCAGCTGGTGCTGCCGCCTGCGACCAGCGCCGGCTGCGTGGCGATCAGCATACGGCGACCGGCACCACAGCTGTGGTCGATCGAAGAGCTGGCGCAGCGTGGGATCTTTCGCAGCACCCGTCGCGCCGACACGTTGTGCGACCAGCTCGAAACGCAGCTGCTGCGCCTGCTGGCGGCGAGCCAGTTTGAAGCGTTCATGCGGCTGGCGGTTCGCAGTCGCCGAAACATTCTGGTGTCTGGACCCACCGGCTGCGGAAAAACCACCTGGACCAAGGCCCTGATCCGGGAAATCCCGGCCGATGAGCGACTCATCACGATCGAAGACGCCCCGGAACTGGTGCTCGATCGCCATCCCAACCACGTGCGTCTCTTCTATTCAAAGGACGACCAGGGGATTGCGCGAGTCAGCCCCAAGCAGCTGATCGAGTGCTGCCTGCGCATGAAGCCGGATCGGATCCTGCTGGCGGAGCTGCGCGCCGAGGAGGCCTTCGACTACCTGCGCAGCGTCAACTCCGGTCATCCCGGCTCCATCACCAGTGTGCATGCGACCAGCGCTGAGCTGGCGTTCGAGCAGCTGGTGCTGCTGGTGAAGCAGAGTGCTGCCGGCCGCGAGCTGTCGCGCTCGGACATCAAGGACCTGCTCTATCTGCTGGTCGATGTCGTGATTCAGTTCGATGCCCGACAGCACGAGCGCTTCATCAAGGAGATCTGGTACGAGCCCTCGCGCAAGCACCGCGCCACGGGCGCCACGGGCTAAAGGAGGGCAGCCGCGATGCTGGCATCGGATCTGGGGGCGCTGGCGCATGGCTGGTCGGGACTGGCATTCGCCTACGCCAGCGTGCAGGCACCGATGCTGGCCGGCATGCTGCGCGCACGCGCGGCATTTCATCGACTGTTGCTCTCACCGTTGATCGCCGCACCGGCGACCGTGCTGGCCGGTATCGGCATGACGCTGGCAGGTCCGACGCTGCGAGGTTTCGGCGTTGCCCCTGCAGGTCTGTGGCATCTGGCCGCCGGCGCTGCGCTGTGCGCCGGCATCGGCTACGTCACCGGGCGATCGATCGGAGGCGACCGGCGGCCAGGATCAGCGCCGGTGCATCAGCGCGGCGCGCTCGTCGCCCGGGCCGAGGACCGCACCGGAACCGAAGCGGCTGATATCGCCGCGAGCCAGCTACCGACGCTGAGCCTTGCCGGCCTGCACGTCGCCGCGGCCGATGAGACCAAGCATTTCAAGTTCATTGGCACTACCGGAACCGGCAAGAGCACGGCGATTGGGCAGTTGATCGGCGGCGCGCTGGCACGCGGCGATCGGGCAGTGATCGCCGATCCGGAGGGCGGCTACCTGCGGCGCTTCTACGACGCCGGGCGGGGCGATGTTATTCTAAATCCCTTCGACCAGCGTTCGATGCGATGGGATTTGTTCGCCGAAATCCGCCACGGCTACGACGTGGAGCAGATCGCACGCTCGCTACTGCCCGATCACGAGGGTGCCGATCGCAGCTGGCGGGGCTATGCCCGCACGTTCTTCAGCGCCGTGACGCGCCAGGCCCATGCCGCCGGCGTTCGCGATGTCAGCGAGCTCTACCGCCTGCTGGTCGTCGCCGACACCCATGAGCTGCGCACGCTGACGCGCGGAACACCGGCGCAGCCGTTTCTGGACGAGCACAACGGGCGCATGTTCGACTCGATCCGCTCGGTGACCAGCTCTGCGGTCGGAGCGCTCGAATACATCGCCGCACAGCACTCCCCGGCATTCTCGCTGCGCCAATGGGTGCAGCGCGAGCCGCGCGACGGCGGTGTGCTGTTCATTCCGTACCGCGCCGGCCAGATCGCGGCATTGCGGTCCGCCATTTCGGCGTGGATGCGTATCGCGATATTCGCCGCGATGGATCGGGCGGAGGAGGACCAGCGACTCTGGTTTGTGGTCGATGAGCTCGATGCGCTCGGGCAGATCGACGGCCTGAAAGACGCGTTGGCGCGGCTGCGTAAATTTGGTGGCCGCTGCATCCTGGGGTTTCAGTCCATTGCGCAGGTGGCCAGTACCTACGGCGAAGGCGATGCGCACACAATCGTAGAGAACTGCGGCAATAGCATGATTCTGCGCTGCTCGGCCAGCGAAGGCGGTGGCACGTCGCGCTTTGCCTCGACATTGATCGGTCAGCGTGAGGTGCGCCGCACGACGCTGTCTCACAGCCGGCGGCCGACAGAACTGTTCGGTGCCACGACGCGCAGCGAGCACATCAACATTGAGCCGGCGGTGATGGATTCGGAGATTGAGCAGTTGCCGGATCTGTGCGCCTATCTGAAGTTTGCCTCGCAGCGCGAGTGGCTGGGTGTGCGCCTGCAACCCGCGGCCGCCGCGCTGGCCGGGCCGGCAGCCCATGTGCCGATCGACGTACCGGTGACCCGCGCCGTTGCCGTGACCGCGGCGATGAGCACCGAACCGTCCGTGCCTGCGCCTTCGCGTGCCGCGGCGACATCGAAACGGCGGCGCATCGCCAGTCAGTCGCAAGCGGCCGCGCCAATGATTGACGTGGTGCCCAAGAGCAGCGGCGCTGCGCGTGCGGCCAGGAGCCGTAACACTGTCGCCGACGATCGCGGCTGTCAGCCATGACGCCCGGTACGCTCGCGGGCGACGACGGTACCGTGAGGCTCGGTCTGCTGATGGAGACCGCGCATACCCACCAGGAATTGATCGACGGCAGTCTGAAACGGCTGCAGCAGCACACCCAGGGACTGGACGAGGTGCTGCGCGATGAGATCCGGCGCGCCTTCATCGCCGAGTTCGGCGAGCTGATCGATGAGAGCGCCAGGGCTGCGGATGCGCTGCGATCCCTTGGGCGTGCGGTCACCGTGAAAGCGGCGTGGCGCGGCGCGCTCATCGGCGCGTTGCCTGGCATCTCGGCCACGCTGCTGCTGTCCTGGTGGCTGCCGAACCCGAAGCAGATTGCCACGCTGCGGAACGAGCAGCAGCACCTGTCGGCGTCGATCGCAGCGCTTTCCGACAGCGGCGCACGCATGGACCTGCGCCGGTGCGGCGAGCGCTCGCGCCTGTGTGTGCGGATCGACCGGCGTGCGCCCGCTTATGGTGAGCGGGCGGACTACCTGGTCGTGCTGGGGTACTGACGCATGAGTGGGTGGCTGTGGCCGTGGGTGCAGCTGGCGCGGTTCGATCAGAGCAGGGCTGCGCTGCTGCTCGGCCTTGCACTGATGGCTGCACTGCTCGTGCGACGGGTGGCGTGTTCACCGGTGCGCGAGATTCATCGACGCGGCACGCTCATCGCCAGGCGCCGTAGCCGTTTCTGGCCGCGGTTGTGGACGGCGAGTGTCGTCCACGGCCGATTGGGCCTGGCGGGTGTCCCGATCATGGCCGCCGATGAGCTCAAGCACTTCAAGGTCATCGGGACCACGGGTACCGGCAAGTCTACCGCGATCCGCGAACTGCTGGTACTGGCGCTACGGCGCGGCGATCGCGCAGTGATCAGCGATCCGGATGGCGGCTATGCGCAGCGGTTTGCCAAGCGCTATCGCGGCGACGTGATCCTCAATCCGTTCGAGCCGAACTCGGCGCGCTGGGACCCCTACGGCGAGATCGATCACCCCTACGACGTCGAGCAGCTGGCTAGCGCGTTGGTGGCCTCGAGCGGGGATCCGGCCGCCCAGGAATGGCGCGGTTATGCGCGCACCTTCGTCGGCGCGCTACTGCGCCGCAGCCACGCCGATGGCCAGCGCGATCCGGCCGCGCTGTGGCGGCTAATGGCGGTAGCCGACAGCGATGAATTGCGGGCCGTGGTCGCGGGCACTCCGGCGCAGCCGTTTCTTGAACCCGACAACGCGCGTATGTTCGCCTCGATCCGCTCGGTGGCCGTCTCCGCGATGGCGGCGTTGCAGTACGTGCAGGCCCAACGTGCCACACCGTTCTCGGTACGCCCGTGGATCAGGGCGGGGCACGGCGTGCTGTTCATTCCGTACCGCGCCGGGCAGATCGCCGCCCTGCGGTCGATCATCGCCGCCTGGGTCCGCCTGGCGATCGTGGAAGCGATGAACCGCCCGGAAGAATGCGATCAGCGGCTCTGGTTCGTGGTCGATGAACTGGACGCACTGGGCGCGATCGACGGCCTGAAGGACGCGTTGGCCCGGCTGCGTAAATTTGGCGGCCGCTGCATCCTGGGATTTCAGTCCGTTGCTCAGGTGTCGAGTACCTATGGCCACGGTGACGCACAAACGATCGTCGAAAACTGCAGTAATACGCTGATCCTGCGATGTTCGGGTAGCGAGCAGGGCGGTACCTCGCAGTTCGCCTCGCGCCTGATTGGCGAGCGCGAGGTCATCCGGCGCCAGCGCTCGCGCGGCCGCGACCGTGACGGGCTGTTCCCCTCGCAGGGCACACGCCGCTCGACCCAGGTCAGCGAGCAGCAGGTGATCGAGAGCGCGGTTCTGTCCTCCGAGCTCGAGCAGCTGCCGGATCTGAGCGGCTACCTCAAGACTGCGTCCGCACGCGGCTGGGTACGCATCCGTCTGCGGTTACCTGCGGATCGCTAGCCGTGGCGATCTTCCGCCTGCAGATCACGTCGATCTCACGCGGCGCCGGCCGCAGTGCCACGGCCGCCGCGGCTTATCGGGCCGGCGAGCGCATCCGCGATGAGCGTACCGACGTGCTGCACAATTATTCGCGGCGCACCGACGTCCACCATAAGGAAATCCTGCTGCCATCGGGGCTGAAGGGCCCCAATGGGGCCTGGGCGACGGATCGTGAGCGCCTGTGGAATGCGGCGGAGGCGGTGGAATCACGACGTAACGCCCGGCTGGCGCGCGAGTACCAGGTTGCGTTGCCCCCGGAGTTGAACGAAGGGCAACGCCTACAGCTCGCGCGCCGCTTCGCGGGCGAGCTGGCGAACCGCTATAACGTCGCGGTCGACCTGGCGGTGCACGCGCCGCCTGCGGCGGGGGACCCGCGCAATCATCACGCGCATCTGCTGGCGACCTCGAGGGAGCTGACCGCCACCGGCTTTGGCGCCAAGGCCGGACTGGACATGGCGAGCGAGGAGCGACGGCGGCGCGGGCTACCCGCCGGTATCGCCGAAATCAAGGCGGTCCGCGAACGCTGGGCGGCGCTGAGCAACGAGGCGCTGGCGGACGCCGGTCTTGAAGTGCGGATTCACCATGGCAGTCTGCGCTCGCAGGGCATCGACCGCGAACCGCTTCCGCATATTCCTTTTGCGGCGTTCCAGATGGAGCGCCGCGGCCTGCGCAGCGAGATCGCCGAGCGCATCCGCGAGCGCTATCGCGCTCGCGTGCAGGCGCGGCAGTCGCGCTCGCCGGGGCTTGATCCGGAGACGCTGCGGCGCCAGGCGCGCGATGCCTGGTTACAGCTGCGCGAGCAGGCGGCCGCGGTGCCGCTGACACCTCAGCCGCAGCCCCATAGAGAGGAGTCGCCGCCGAGTCCGCGGGAGGGAGCGGCGCAGCCGCGCGCTCACCAATCGATGGCCGAGCGGCGCCGTGCGGCCCAAGCGCGCGAGCGCGACGCCGCCGACCGGGACTTCGCGCTGTGAAGGGGCTGCCTGGCGGGCTGGTGGCGCTGGATGAGCGGCTGCGTCCCGATCACTGGTTCCTGAGCGCGGCCGATCGCTGCCACTGCCTGGCCGACTACCTGCCGGGTCGCGGCTATCGGGCCACCGAGGTCAACCAGCTGATCGTCAATCTGAAATGCCCGCCGTCGATCGCCTCGATCGACCCGCGCCGCAGGCACTACAAACGCGCAGCCATCGGCCAGATCGCGCGCGCTCTGCGTGCCGCGCTCAGCCGATCGGCGGTCGAGTGCGCCACCTGGATTCCGATACCTACCTCACGGCCGCTGCGCGACCCGGACTATGACGATCGGCTGCAGCGCATTCTGTTGGCGGCCTTCGGCCACTACGCGCTGGACCTGCGAACGCTGCTGTATCAGAGCACAGCCACCGCATCAGATCATGCCAGTGCGCGGCGCATCAGCGCCGAGGCGCTGTACCGCGTGATCGGACTCGACCGCGCACTGCTCGCACGCGCACCGCTGCGCGAACGCATCGTGCTGTTCGACGATGTGCTGACCACCGGCAAGCACTACAAGTGCTGTGAGCGCCGGTTGCGCGAGGTGCTGGCGGATATTCCGATCAGCGGGCTGTTCGTGGCCCGAAGAGTGCTGCGACGTCGCTGCTGCCGGGCGCCGGCGCCGATTCAGGCCGGCAGCGCACGCGCGCTTACCGTGCCCTGACGGCCGACGAGCAGCGCAATCGCCGCGGCGATGATGCCGGTGGAGCCGGCAAACACAAACGCATCGACATAGTCGCCCTGCAAGGTACGCAGATATCCGGCCATGAAAGCCGCACAGGCCGCGCCGAGCTGATGGCCGGCCAGGATCCACCCGAACACCATCGCGGCGGCGCTGTCGCCGAAGGCCTCGGTGGTAAGGCGCAAGGTCGGCGGCACGGTGGCGATCCAGTCCAGTCCGTAGAATACCGCGAACATCGACAAGCTGATGATCGAGAAGTTGGAATAGGGCAGGTACACCAGCGCGGCACCGCGCAGGCTGTAGTACACGAACAGCAATTTTCTCGGATCGACGCGATCGGTCAGCCAGCCCGACGCGGTGGTGCCGACAAGGTCGAACACACCCATCATCGCCAGCAGTCCCGCGGCGCGTACTTCGGCGATGCCGTGATCGCCGCAAAGCGCGATCAGGTGCGTACCGACCAGGCCGTTGGTGGTGAATCCGCAGATGAAGAAGGTCGCGAACAGGTACCAAAAGTCGCGGCGCCGAACCGCAGTGGCGAGCGCCCCGAGCGCGGCGGCGAGTGGATTACTGCTGCTGTCGGCCGCCGGTTCGGCGCCGGCGGCGCCATAGCGCGTCAGCCCGAGGTCCGCCGGGCGCTCGGGCAGCAGCCACCATACCAGCGGAATCAATACCAGTGCGCACGCGGCGACCGTCAACACCACCGGCCGCCAGCCGTGCTGCTGGGCGATGGCCGCGAGCGCTGGCAGGAAGACGAGGGTGCCGGTCGCGGCGCTGGCGGTCATCGCTCCCATGACGACACCGCGGTGCTTGACGAACCAGCGATTGACGATCGTGGCTCCGAGCACCACCGCGACGCAGCCGGTGCTCAATCCGGACAGCACCCCCCAGCACAGCACCAGTTCCCAGCGGGTCCTCATCAGCGTGCTGCCCGCGCTCGATGCGGCCATGACCGCCAGTGCGCACAGCACCGTGCGGCGAATGCCGAAACGCAGCATCAGCGCCGCGCTGAACGGGCCGATCAGGCCATACAGAAAGATACCGATCGCCGCGGCCAGTGAGATCGACGCGCGGTCCCAGCCGAACCCCGCCTCCAGCGGCAGGATCAGCACGCCGGGCGTGGCGCGCAGTCCGGCGCTGACCATCAAGGCGAGAAATACCACCGCCACCACCACGAACACGTAGTTCTGGCCGAGCCGCTGGCGTAGTGATAACATCATGTTACTTACCGGTACGTACTA
>Ga0182024_10008556_pt1 | contig 21496 bp, 15 predicted proteins | sample P32metaG_FD_120480 | JGI IMG/M metagenome (GOLD analysis project Ga0182024, IMG submission 120480) | Permafrost microbial communities from Stordalen Mire, Sweden - P3-2 metaG (Illumina Assembly) | ecosystem: Environmental > Terrestrial > Soil > Wetlands > Permafrost | place: Sweden: Stordalen...
CGCTGGACCACCTTGGTCAGGTTCACCACCTGCGGGATCTGCGCCACGTTCGGCGCCCACGACCCGTACAGGTAGGCGATGTCCGGCGGGCTGCCGCCGCGCACCGCGGTCAGCACCTTCTGCAGCGTGTCGTCGTTGTTGACGTACAGGCTGCTGATCTTCACGCCCGGGTTCTGGTTCTGGTACTCGGTCACGTCGTGCGCGAACGTCTTGGCCTCGGCCCCGGTCCAGCCCTCCCAGATCTGGACCGTGGTCCCGCCGCCGCCTCCGCCGCTGTTGCTGTCGGTCCCGCATGCGGCCAGCCCGAGGCTGAGCGCCGCGAGCGCGGCGGCCGGGGCGGCCAGGGTGATGCGCAGCCGGTGTCTCACCATGCTGCCCTCAACTTTCCGGCCCGCCCGCGGCGGGCCCAGTCCAGACGGCCAACGTCAGGGATGGCCAAGTCAGTGACGATCAAGTTCAGTGACGATCAGGTCCGGTGAGCGCCCGGCCCGCGACCACGACGAGGGGTGGCCAGCACGTCCGGGACGACCAAAGATGCATGAAGTCATGATGTTTCCCGCAATATTGAGCAATCTGGCCGACGGTGTCAAGCCCCTCGCCAGACCCCGTCCCGGCCGCCGGCCGGCCCGGAAGTCCGGACGTAACGGACAAATCACGACTGTATTACGGGGCGGGGACGGGACACTGGCCCCGCTGGGGAGCCGGGAGCCGGATCATGGGCCCGGGCGGGGCCCTCGTTGCGGAGTTTTTTTGCACGCTCTTGCGCGCAAACCGGGGCAATGGAACACTACCGAGCTGTGATCAAGGTGACTTTTGTCGGCGCGGGCAGTATCGAGTTCACCCGGAACGTGGTGACCGACCTCTGCGCCTACCCCGAGTTCCGCGGCCAGCTGCATCTCTCGCTGTACGACATCAGCGCAGACCGGCTGGCCCACGCTGAGCGGCTGGCCCAGCGGATCGCCGCGCAGACGGGCGCGGACGCCACGGTCAGCGCGACCCGGGACCGGCGCGAGGCCCTGGACGGCGCCCGCTACGTGATCAACGAGGTGCAGGTCGGCGGCTACGACGCGACCCGGGCCGACTTCGACATCCCGGCCCGCTACGGGGTGCGCCAGACGATCGGCGACACCCTGGGCATCGGCGGGATCTTCCGCGGCCTGCGGACCATCCCGGTGACCACGGCGCTGGCCCGGGACATGCACGACGTCTGCCCGGACGCCACCCTGCTCAGCTACAGCAACCCGATGGCCATGCTGCCCTGGTCGGTGTACGAGGGCACGCCGTTCACCAGGGTGTTCGGGCTGTGCCACTCGGTCCGGGACACGCAGGCCTTCCTCACCGAGCTGGTCGGCGCGGACCCGGACCGGGTCCGGTTCCTGACCGCCGGGTTCAACCACCAGGCGTTCGTGCTCCGGTTCGAGCAGGACGGCCAGTCCCTGTACCCGCGGCTGGCCGAGGTCATCGACGGCTCGCCGGAGCTGCAGCGGCGGGTCCGGGTCGAGATCTACCGCCGGTTCGGCTACTTCCCCACCGAGTCCAGCGAGCACTCCGCCGAGTACGTGCCGTGGTTCATGCGCCACGACGACCAGATCGAGCGGTTCCGCATCTTCGTCGGCGACTACCTGGCCCGGTCCGAGGAGAACCTGCGCGAGCTGGAGTCCCTGCGCCACGCCCTGGCCTCGGATGCGCCGCTCGACCTGGAACCCAGCCACGAGCTCGCGTCGCTGTTCATCCACTCGCTGGAGACCGGGACCGAGCGGGAGCTGCACGTCAACATCCGCAACGGCGGCCTGATCACCAGCCTGCCGGACGCGTGCTGCGTCGAGGTGCCGTGCCTGGTCGGGGCGGGCGGGCCCAGGCCGGTGCCGGTCGGTGCGCTGCCGCCGCAGCTGGCCGCGCTGAACCGGACGTTCCTCAACGTGGTCGAGCTGACCGTCCGGGCCGCGCTGGAGGAGTCGCGGGAGCACGTGTACCAGGCCGCGCTGCTCGACCCGAACACCGCGGCCACGCTGACCACGGCGCAGACCGTGGCCATGTGCGATGAGCTGTTCGCGGCGCACAAGGATCTGCTGCCCGCGGCCTTCGCGGGCTGATCCGACCCCGGGCCGTCCCCGGGCTGGACACACAGGAGGGGCCATGCGCCTCGCACTGACCCGCCGGCCCGGCCGGCGGCTGCCGATTCTCGCGGCGGCTGCCGTCGCTGCCGCGCTCGCGCCGCTCGCAGCGGAAGCCCCGGCGTCGGCGGCCCGGCCGGCCGTCAGCGCCAGCGCCCCGATCCCGGCGCCCGCGCACCACGGCACGCTGCGGATCGCCGGCCAGTCCCGGGACGGCGGGGTGGTCACGGCGTCCGGGCTGGCCTGGCACGCGCCCCGGCTGCCCCGCGGCGTGAAGCTGATCAGCTTCGGGGTCGCCTACACCTGGCAGAGCTGCGCGCCCAGCGGGCGGCGCTGCGCGACGGCGGCGGACTCGACGGCCACGCCGTTCGCCGCCCGCCAGTACCGCGCCGGCCACGCCGACACGGGCCGGCGGCTGCGGGTCACCGAGACCGCGGCCGAGGTGGTCCAGACGAAGGCGCGGAACTTCACGTTCCGGGTCCTCCGGCGCTCCGTGAGCCGGCTGGCTGGCGTCCCGGTCCGCGCGTACCAGCGGCATCAGCGCCCGGTTAGTTATTTCCGCAACGGAACCCCGGAGCGGCACACCGCCTCGGCTGAGGAGTATTTCCAGGTCAGCGCGCCGCATTACAACGCCGGGGACGGGAAGCCCAGCCAGCAGTTCCGGGTGGACCGGGGCTCGTGGCGGCCGATGCCGGCCAGTCGCGTGTTCTACACCGGGAAGCTGGCCATCGGCCCGCACCAGGTGAGCGTGCGCACCGCGAACCGGGCCGGATCGACCGAGATCCGGTTCGGCTGGCAGGTCGTGCCGCTGCCCGCCCCGCTGGCCTGCCAGCCGCGCGCCGGGCAGCCGTGCTGGTACCCGCCGCACCTCTCGTCTAAGCACGGGGCCGCCAACCCCCGGCCGATGCGCTGGGACTGGCAGATCGGCCGGACCACGCCGCTGAAGCGGACCGGGAAGCACGCCGTGGACATCTATGACATCGACGGGTTCCTCAGCACCCGCGCGGAGGTCAACGCGATCCAGACCCGCTGGCCGGCCAGCACACTGGCGCACCCGAAGGCCGTCTGCTACCTGGACCTGGCCTGGGAGGACTACCGTCCGGACGCCAGCCCATCGTCGCGGGGCGGCTACTTCCCGGCCGCCACGCTCGGCAACGTGTACTACGGCTACCCCGAAGAGCGGTGGGTCGACTTCCGGCAGCTGGACGCGCTCAAGCCCATGCTGCGCGAGCGGATCAGCATGTGCGCGCGGAAGGGGTTCTCCTCGGTCGAACTGGACGACATCGACAGCTTCGACCCGCCGTCCACCACCGGGTTCCGGCTCACGCCCGGCGACGCGCAGAACTACCTGGCCTACGCGTTCAACCTGATCCATCAGGACGGGATGACCGGGCTGTGGAAGAACTCGCCCTACCTGTCCTGGTGGGGACGGCAGTACTCGGACGGGGCCGTGCTGGAGGAGTGCTACACGTACCACATGTGCACCGCGGCCGAGCTGCGCGGCAGCAGCCAGTACGGGATCACCTGCACCGGGCTGTCCGGCGCGACGCCGTGCGGCTGGGACGACTTCACCACAGACAAGACCGCGGCGCAGCCCAACGGCAAGTGGGTGGGCGACGCCGAGTACGGGGCCGATCACTTCGTCTGCAACCCCGGCCAGACGGGTGCGAAGTGCACGGGCAAGCACTCGTTCGCGGCGTTCTGCCGGGCGGTGTACGACCCGCCCCTCGGCTTCGCGGCGGTCAAGTTCGACGTGAACCTGGACGGCAGGGTGTTCTATCCCTGCCCGAGCGGATCCTGAGCCAGAGTCCCGTCCGGCCGTCCGGTAGCTCGGCGGCCCCGGCCGTCTTCCAGCCTGAGCACCTCGTCGGCCAGGTCGATCAGCGCCTCGTCGTGGGTGGCGACCAGCGCCGTGATCCCCTCGGAGCGGACCACGGTGAGCAGCAGCCGCATGATCTGCCGCCCGGTCTCCAGGTCCAGCTGGCTGGTCGGCTCGTCCGCGATCAGCAGCTCCGGCCGGCCAGCCAGTGCCCGGGCGATCGCGATGCGCTGCTGCTGGCCGCCGGACAGCTCATCCGGCCGGTGCACGGCGTGCTCCGACAGGCCCACGATGGCCAGCATGGTCGCAACCCGTTCGTCGCGGGCCCGGGCGGGCGTGCCGGTGATGCGCAGCGGGATCCCGACGTTCTCCGCGGCGGACAGCATCGGGATCAGCCCGAAGGACTGGAAGATGAACGCGACCGTGCTGCGGCGCAGGGCCAGCCGCTCCCGTTCGGGCATCGCGGTCACGTCGTGGCCGGCCACCTCCAGCTGGCCGCCGGTCGGGGTGTCGAGGCCGCCGATGATGTTCAGCAGCGTGGTCTTGCCCGACCCGGACCGGCCGCAGACCGCGACGAGGTGGCCGGGGGAGACCGTGAACGATACGTCGCGGAGGGCCTGCACCGCGGTGCGCCCGCTGCCGAAGGTCCGCGATACCCCGCGGACCGTGACCATCTCGGTCACGAGCCCGGCCTCCCCTGGTCGGGCCAGACCCCGATGTGGTCGGGCTCGTGCTGCAGCCGCACCCGGTCCTGCATGCCCAGCGCCTCGGTCATCTCGCGCGGGAGCTGGACCCGGCCGGCCCGGTCCAGCACCGCGTACTCGACCGCCTGCCGGGTGGCGTTGCCCTGCTCGTCGGAGCTGTCGTGGCGCAGCGTCTCACTGCTGGTCCGGCCGTCCCGGATGGCGATCGTCCGCCGCACCTCGGCCGACACCGCGGGGTCGTGCGTCACCACCAGCACGGTCACGCCCAGCTCGGTATTAGCCGTCTGCAGCGCCCCGAACACGTCGCGCGCGGTGGCGCTGTCCAGCTCGCCGGTGGGCTCGTCGGCGAGCAGCACCCGCGGGCCGTTGGCCAGCGCGGTGGCGATCGCGGTGCGCTGCTGCTCCCCGCCGGACATCTGGGACGGCCGGTGCCCGGCGCAGTAGCCCACCCCCAGCATCTCCAGCAGCTCGTCGGCGCGGCGGCCCCGCGGCCGCGGCCGCACGCCCGCGAACTTCATCGGCATGATCACGTTCTGCCGCGCCGTCAGGTACGGGAGCAGGTTCCGGGCGGTCTGCTGCCACAGGAATCCGACCGTGCTGCGCCGGTAGCCGAGCCGCTCCCGGGACGTCATCGCGCCCAGGTCGTGGCCGGCCACCCGGGCCCGGCCCGCGGTCGGGGTGTCCAGCCCGGCCAGGATGTTCATCAGGGTGGACTTCCCGCTGCCCGACGCCCCGACGATCGCGGTCAGTTCCCCGTCGGTGATCAGAAGGTCCAGTCCCTGCAGCGCCTGCACCTCGATCCCCTCCGCGGCGTAGATACGCACCAGCCGGTCGCACACGATGAGCGCGCCGTCGCCGTAGGAGGTGCGGGCCCGCTCGGCCTCGGCGCCGAGCTGGCCCAGCCCGGCCGCGGCCGCGACGTCCGGGTGGCCTGCTGCCCCGGTCATCCGCCTCGCCTCCTCATCGCCCGCGCCCCCGGCTCATCCGCCTGATCAGTCACCAACATTCTCACTGGATAACCCGTTCTACTCACCCACCCGCAGGGCCTGGGTCGTGCCCCGGCCCCGGGCCAGCCGGTCCTGGATGGCCAGCGTCAGGCCGGCCAGGAGCAGCAGCGCGCCCGCCGCCACGCCGATGGCCGCCGGGTCAGCCTGCAGCGCCGTGGTGACCGGGACGCCGGTGAACGCGGCCAGGTCCACGGCCGGGCCGACCAGCGGGACCAGGACCACCGCGCAAACGGTGCCGCCCACGGCGGCAGCCAGTATCGCCGGCAGTGTTTCCACCGCCATGATGCGGCGGGACTGGGCGGGTTCCAGCCCCATGGTGGCCAGCCGGGCCAGCGTCTGCTCCCGGGAACGGGCGCTGAGCACGAGCGTCAGGATCAGGATGAGCAGGCTGAACGCCGCGGCCCCGGCGGCGCCCTGGGCGAAGCTGACGAATCCGCCGTGCGGCAGCGGGGCTCCCGAGATGCCGGCCAGCACCTGCGAGCGCAGGGTGAGCTGGGCTCCGGGGACGGCCCGCCGGGCCGTGCGGGCGAGCGCCGCCTGATCCAGCCGCGGGCCGACCAGGGCGACCACGCTCGGGACCGGCGGCCGGTTCCCCAGGGACCACCGGGGCACGACCGCGAACTGGCTGCCCGCGGGCGCCCCCGCGATGCCGGCCACGGTGCCCGCCACCCGGATGCGCAGCTGGCGGCCGGCCACATACAGGCCGCTGTGCTGGTTCAGGATGGCCCGGGCCGCCGGCGAGATGAGCGCGGGCACCAGGACGGGCGGCTTCGCACCGCCGGGGGGCCGGGCCAGCGCCGCGGCCGGGAAGACGGGCCCGGGCGTCGCCGCGATCAGCGCCGCGTACTGCGCGGGGTCGACGATGACCACGGTCAGCTGCAAGCCCTGGCCCGACGTGCCCACGGCCACCGACACGGCGGCGGAGCGCCGGACGCCCGGCACCCGGGTGATGTCGCGCTGGGCAGGCGGGGTGATACCCGGCCCGACCTCGGGCGCGGTGACCAGGGCGTCGGCCCCCGTGACCGACCAGGACGCTGACACGTCGGCGCGGGCCACGGCGCCGCGGGCCATGGCCGCGAACGCGATCACGGTGAACGCGAGGACCAGCGCGAAGGCGGGCAGCAGGCTGGCCTGCGCGGCAGCCCGGCCCCGGGCGAAGCCGACGACCAGCACCACCCCGCGGCGCCGGCGGCTGAGCCTGGTGAGCCAGCGCAGCCCGACCGGGTACGCCCGCATGATCAGCAACGCGACGGGGACGGCGGCGAGCACCGGGGCGGCGCTGGTGAACAGGTCGACCTGGCCGGGCGGGGGCAGCCCCTGCTGCCGGAGCAGGATCAGCCCGCCGGCGGCCGCGCAGACCAGCGCGCAGTCGGCCACCCAGCGCCGCGCCGTGGCGATCCGGCGCCGGCCGGCCGGGCCGGATCCGGCGTGACCCGTGCTGCGGCGGGTGCGGTACCACCACACGGCCAGCACCGGGGGGCCGGCCAGGGCGGCGGCGATGATCAGGCCCGCCAGCCACCAGGCCAGCGACGACGCCGGCCCGGGCGTGGCCAGGACGGCCCCGCCGACCCCGGCGGCCGCGGCGGGGAGCACCACGGCTGCGCCGCCCGCCAGCGCGGTCGTGACCAGCTGCCGCAGCGACGCACCACGCGCGCGCATCATCGTGAACTCGCCACGCCGGTGCTCAGCGACCAGCCGGGCGGCCAGCAGCACCACCACCGCGCCGATCACGGCCAGCGGCACGAACAGCAGCGACAGCACCCGCTGGACGGCGTCGTCGGTGGCCACGAAGGACGGCAGCGTGCTGGTCAGGCCGTTGCTCAGGCTGATCTGGATCGTGGCCGACGGGCCCGCCGCCGCGTTGAGGCTCGTGCCCACCGCGGTGGCGGCGGGCAGATAGGTGACACCCTGCAGGGTGCTCAGCAGGCCGGCCGCCTGGTCGGCCGTGACCCCGCCCAGCGCGAGCGGGATGCTCCACAGGGCGTGGAGCGGCTGGCCGGTGTCGTAGCCCGGCAGCGCAGGCAGGCTGGCCGCGCTGACGAACGCGGCGGCGTCCCAGTAGGGCGCGGAATCAGGCGAGGGGTAGGTCAGCCGGGGCGCCGCGGCGACCGGGTCGACGGTCCAGAACGACGAGGCGGCGCGCCGCGGCGCGATGATGCCGCTCACCACCGCGACCTGGCCTCCCGCGTGGAGCCGGGAACCGACCCGCAGCCTGAACCGGGCCGCGGCCGCCTCGGTGACCGCGATCGGCACGGCGCCCAGGGGGCCGTGCGGCACCGCGCCGTGCGGCACCGCGCCGGAGGGCACCGCGCTGCCGGGCAGTGAGCCGGCGACCAGCCTTGCGCTGCGGCCCAGCCCGCTGCGGTACAGCAGTTCCAGCTGGGGCGGGGCCGTGGTCGTGGTCGGGGCCTGGCCGGCCACGGCGAACGGCGCGGAGCCGGTGGCCATCCCGGCCCAGTCCGCTCCCGGCGGGGCCAGCGGCAGGCCGACGCGGCGCAGCCCGGCCACGAGCTGCCCCCGGGCGGAGTCCAGCTCGGCCGCGTTCAGGACGTTCTGGCTCAGCCCGCTGATGTCCGCGTCGGCCAGCACCGTGGTCGCCGCCGAGGATGCGGCGTGGAATGTCCGCTGCAGGACCTGGGTGCGGTAGCCCAGGCTGGCCCGCGGCACCGCGACCGCGACGAATGCGCAGACCAGCACGAGGAGGGCCAGGGCCAGGCTGGCCGCCGCGCCGGTGCCGGCTACGGCGGCCGCCGGCGCGCTGAGCCGGCCCCGGAGCCCCGGGAAGGACGGTCCTGGCCCTGGCTGGGACGGCCCTGGCTGGGACGGCCCTGCCTGGGCGCTCACCCGGTCTCCCCGGCGCGGAGGCCGGCCGCGGGATCGGGCCGGTAGGCGGCGGCCAGCGCGGCCACCAGGACGGGCACGGCAGCAACGCCCAGGGCCAGCACCGCGGTCCAGCCCAGCGGGATCACCACGTGCACGGGCGGGAACGGCGCGCTCGCCCCGGCCGTCAGGGTGACCGCGGGCACCAGCAGGTAGGCCAGGGCCGCGCCGATCAGCGCGCCCGCGGCCGCGCCGGGCAGGCTGAGCATCAGCTGTTCCAGGCACAGCTGGCCGGTCCGCGCGGCGCGACCCACGCCGAGCGCGGCCAGCAGCGCGGTCTGCAGGTGCCGCTCCCGGAGAGCGGCCACCACGCTGACCACGAACCCGGCCAGGGCCAGGGCCGCGGCCGCCACCACGATCACCAGCAGCGACAGCTGCGGGATGTTGGGCAGGGGGTCACCCAGGAGCCGGGCGGCCGCCCTGGCCCGGCTGGCCACGGTGGCCCCGGCAGGCAGGCCCGCCGGGACCTCGCCGTGCGCCGTGGCCAGCCACCACTGGGTGACCGGCAGCGGCGGCTGGGACTGGGCCGCGAGGACGTCCTGGAGCCAGGCCAGGTCGACCACCACCACCGGGCCGGCGCTTCCGGCGGCCGGGAAGGCGCGCACCCCGGCCACCAGCCGGACCGGCACGGTGCTGTTTCCCACCGGCACGGGGACCGTCTCGCCGACGTGGGCGCCGGCCGCACGCAGGAACGCCCGGGTCGCTATGGCCGGGACGGGCAGCCTCGGCGCGCCAGCGGTGAGGGTCAGCTGGCCGGTCACCGGGAGCACGGGGACGCCTGGCCGCTGCACGAGGTCCCCCGCTCCCGGCCTGAAGGTCAGCGTGGCACCGGCCGGGGTGACCCGCCAGGAGGCGATGGCCGGCTGGGTGCCCTGGGTCTCCTTGGGGTCGGCGAACGCTGCGGCGGACACCGCGGCGTGCCACCCGCCGAGCCGGCTGGCGGCGGCGAACGCGGCGGGGAAACTCCCCGAGGCGTGCCCGGAGACGGCCACGGCGCCGATGTCCAGCGTGACCGGGGTGGCCGCGGCGCGGTGCTCGGCGCGTTCCGCCGCCCGCTGGGCAGCCGCGCTGGCGTAGGGGGCGGGCGGGAACCGCGGAAGCTGGTAGGTAAGTGACAGGCCCAGCAGCCGTAGCGGGTAGGCGGGGGTCCCCGCGGCCCCCCGGTCCCCGGGGCCGGACAGGTCGGCCACCAGGTGGTGATCGCGGCCGTCGGCCGGCAGCGTCCCGGCCGGGACGGAGTAGACGATGCCCGAGCCGTCCTGGACGGACAGGCTGGCGGTCAGCGGTCCGCTGTGGCCGCCCGGCGGCCGGACCCGGGCGCTCATCTCCACCCGGGCCGGCCTGCCCGGCAGGGCCAGCCCCGGGCCAGGGGGCGCGGCGTGGCCCGGGGTGATCTGTTTCCACAGGGCAGCCGGCGGCAGGCGGGCCAGGTCCGGGCGGAGCAGCACGGTGCGGGCCGCTTTCGTGGCGTCCAGGGCCACCACGCCGAACCCGCTGTTGGTCAGGGCGGCCGGCATGGCGGTGCGGACGCCGGGGGCCTGCGCGATCGCGCCGCCCCGGCTGACCGGAAGCGGCGCGGCCAGGCTCACCGTGACGTCGGCGCCGGTCGCGAAGGCGGCCTGGTCGAGCTGGGACTGCCGCCAGCTCTGGTGCTGGGCCAGCACCAGCGTGCCGGTCGCCACGGCCAGGACCACGAGCAGCACCGGGCTTCCTTCCCGGACCGCGCGCCTGCTGATCTGCCAGCCGGCCAGGGCCCCGGCCAGGCGGCGGCCGCGGCTGCTCAGCCCGTCGAGCAGGCGCGCCGCGGCGGGCAGGATACGCAGCGGCAGCAGGCTGATCCCGGCCAGGGCCACCGCGGGGGCCACGGCCAGGACCGGGTCGATGCCGAGCGTGCCCCCGGAGAGGCGGGGGGCCGCCGAGTACCGGCGCAGTTCCCACAGGGCCAGCACCCCCAGGCCGATCAGGGCGGCGTCCAGGCCGGCCCGGGCCGCGGTGGCCAGCACCGCCTGCCGGCCACGCCGGAGGCGCGCGGCCCCGGGGGTGACCGGGCGCAGCGCGGGCCACATAACGACGATGATCACCCCGGCGACGATGACCGCGGCCGGCCACCAGGCACCGGCGGCGACGCCGCCGCGCACCATGCCGGGCAGCCCGTCCGCGGCCCGGGCGCCGGGCAGCCCGCTGGCGGCGAGGAGCCGCCCGGCGAGATAGCCGCCGGCCACGATCCCGGCCGCCGCGCCGGCCAGCGCGAGCAGGGCCGTCTCGGCCAGGGAGGCCCGCACCAGCTGGCCGCGGGCCACCCCGCGGGCCGACAGGAGGGCGGTTTCTTCCTCGCGCTGGCTGGCCAGCAGCCGGGCGGCCAGCCCGGCCGCCGCGGCGGCCAGCAGGAGCAGCTGGAGCGAGCCGATGAGCAGCAGCGACCGGGACACGACCAGGCTGCTGGCCAGTGCGGCCAGGGTCTGGGGCAGGCCGGTGGTCACCTGCAGGCCGCCCAGGCCGGACCGGGTCCGCAGCGAGGCCACCACCGCGCCCAGCCGGTGCCCCAGGATGGCCACACGGGCCGGAGGTATCCGGCCGGTGTCCGCCGTGACGAGCCACGACGCGGCACTGACCGGGAGGCCGCCCGGCCCGAGCGCGGACGGGCTGACCAGCATCGGGCCGTAGGTGACGAACGTGCCCTGGACCAGCTTGCCGGAGGTGCCGAGCAGGCTCAGCCGCCAGTAGGCCGCGGCCGGGTCACGGGGCCGGAACAGGCCGGTGACCCGCAGCCGGGCCGGGGCCCCGGTCAGGCTGTCGCGCAGCGCGAGGACCTGCCCCACGGGGAAATGGAGCAGGGCCGCGGTGGGCACGGGCAGCGCCACGTCGAGCGGCGCCCCGGGGCGGGACGGGCCCGGCCAGGTGCCCGCGGTCAGCGTGACGTGGTCCCGGACCCCGTCGAGCACTGCCGCCTGGATCAGCGGTGGCTGGGACGCGCCGCGGCGTGCGGGCAGGGCCAGCTGATCCGACCAGAGGCCACTGGCCACGGTGAACGGCACCGAGCCCAGGGCCGAGCGGACCGAGGCGCGGATGACGGACTGGTCGGCCCGGGCCCTGGCCGCGCCGATCTGCCCGCTGACCACGATCGGGGTGGCCGGAGCGCTGGCCAGACGCTGGTGGACGGCGGCCGGGAGAGCCCGGGCGCCGAAACTGGCCAGCCCGGTGGTCACGGTCACCGCGATCAGGATGGCCAGCAGCAGGCTGGCGGGCAGCAGCGGCGCGGACCGGGTGCGCCGCAGCACGAACATCACCCGGGACCCGCGCCCCGCCCTGCTCCCGCCGGGCCGGGCAGCGGTGTCGCGCACGTCCGTCCCCAAGCTGCGGCCCATGAATCCGACGTTACGGCCCCGCCCCTCAGGCCGCCGGGCCCCGAGCGTGATCAGTTATCTGTTTAGCGGAATCGTTGCGAACCGCTGGTGACCGCTAGCCGGCCGGCCCGCGGCCAGGCTCGGCAGCCGGAGGCACGGCCGGCTGGCTGCCGTCCGGATCCGGTCTGCGCCCGTCGGCTGCGGCATCTTCCTGGCCACCGGCCGTGGTGTAGGACGGCGGACCGTCGGCCGCGACGCCGGCCGGCCGGCCGTTCTCCCACGGCCGGGCCCGGGCCAGCCAGTAAGCCCCGCCGGCCAGGGCCACCAGGCAGAGGATCCAGCCCAGCGCGGTCGTGCCGACCCCCACGTACTTCAGGCCCGAGGCGAAGATCACGAACGTGATGATGGGCCGGATGTAGCGGTCGGGCGCCCGCGACGACAGGTAGGAGCCGATCAGCACGGCGGGCACGCTGCCGACCACGAGCGAGGCGGTCACCCCGAACTGGACCGTCCCGAAGATCAGGGCGCCGAGAGCGGCCGCCGCGGTGAGCGGGACCGCCTGGGTCAGGTCGGTGCCGACCAGCTGCCCGGCGCTGAGCATCGGGTACAGGAACAGCAGCAGCACGATCATCAGTGACCCGGAGCCGACCGAGGTCAGGCCCACGATCACGCCACCGATCATGCCGATCACGATGGTGGGCACCGGGCGGACGCTGATCTTGTGCACGATGCCGATCCGCTGGTTGCCGGACCTGCGGTCCAGGATGTAGCGGAAGACCATGGCGGCCGCCCCGACCAGCAGCGCCGCGCCCAGGGCCACCTCGACGTGCTGCTGCTGCGCGGAACTGCCGCCGAGCAGATGCAGCAGGTAGGCGCCGACGAACGCCATCGGCACCGAGCCGACCACCATCCAGCCGACCAGGCGCAGGTTGACTGTGCCCTTGCGCAGGTGCACCGCGGAGCCGACCGGCCGCATCAGCACGGCGGCGACCAGGTCACTGGAGATGGCGGCCGAGGGCTTCACCCCGAACAGCAGGATCAGCATCGGCGTCATCAGGGCGCCCCCGCCCGCCCCGGTCAGGCCGACCAGCAGCCCCACGACGGCGCTGCCCAGGACGATGTAGGGATTCAGGGTCATTGCTGGCTCATCCTTCTCCCGCGCTGGCACCGTCATTCCTATTAACAGGCATTCAAATATAGGCATTGGGCCGTGCGCACGGAAGCAGACCCCCGGATTGCACGCGTCCCGTGGAAAGCGCACCGTATTGCCTATAATTACAGACAATTTAATAGGAATAAAGGAGGGGCGCGGGCTCCAGCGCGGCGACGGGGAGCTTGTTCAGCGTGCGGGCGGCAACCTCGAAGTCCTCCCGGGTCGGGTTATCCAGATCCGGGCGGAACAGCCGGTAGGCCGGCTCGTTGAGGATCATGTCGGTGGCCACCATCGTGGGATGGATGGTGTTGCCCCGGATGCTGTGCGGGGCCAGTTCCTTGGCCATCACCTTCATGAGCATTACCAGCCCGGCCTTGGCGGCCGGGTAGTGCGCGGTGTTCTCGTTGGCGTAAATGGCCGCCAGCGAGCTGGTGATGACCACCGAGCCGCCCCGCCCGCCCCGGATGATGTGCGGAGTGGTCCCATCGTGAAGTCTTCCTTCCTCGGTGTTATCGGTCAGCCGGCCATCAGCCAGCCCGGCAGGCACTGGAGCAGCGCCTCGACCAGCTCGTCCGCTGTCTGCTGCCCGGGCGGACCGGACAGCCAGGCGCCGATCACGCCCAGCACCCCGCCCGCCAGGAACCGCGCCGTGATCACCGGGTCTGCACCGGCCGGGCGGACATCCATCCGCTCCAGGGCCTCGGCGGTCCGCTCGGTGAAGGCCTCGGTGACCGCCTGGACCAGCTGCGGGGCGGCACCCGGGCCGAGCAGCCGCGCGTAGGACGCCCGGCGCTCGTCCACGAAGCCGGCGATGTCCCGCAGCGCCCGCCGGCTGGCCTCGGCTCCGGACACGCTGTGCCGCGAGCGCATGACGATGTCCGCATTCCCGACCACGTCGAACAGGTCGCTCAGCGCGTGGATAGCCAGGTCCTCCGGGGAGGAGAAGTGGCTGTAGAACGAGGTGCGGTTCACGCCGGCCGCGCGGGCCAGTGCGCTGACGGACATCTTGCTCGGGTCGGAGCCGAGGACCGCCTCGTTGAAGGCGCAGATCAGCTTCTCGCGGGTCCGGACGGCACGCGGATCCTGGTTATCGATCATGGAACGCCGGCGACCGGGGTCCTGACCAGCAGCTTGATCGTCCACAGCTCCCAACTTAACTCTAACGGACATGTGTCGTCTAGTGTCGCGGAGAAGGTACTAAACTGAGTACTCAGTCAGGGCGGCGCAGATGGCCGCCTGTACATATGGCCCCGGGATGACGAAGCGGTGAGGCTGATGAGTGGTCGGGTAGCAGGCAAGGTCGCGCTGATCACCGGGGCGGCCCGGGGGCAGGGCCGCGCGGACGCGCTGCGCCTGGCCGGGGAGGGCGCCGACGTGATCGTGGTGGACGTGTGCGCGCCGCTGCCCAGCGACACCGTGCTGTTCCTCGCCTCGGACGAATCGAAGTTCATCACCGCACACGAGATCGCGCCGGATGCCGGCGTTACGGAGTTCTGAGATGGCGAGCACGAGGGACTGGTTCGAGACGGTCGCGGAAGCCCAGCGCCGGGCCAAGAAGCGCCTGCCCAAGGGGGTCTACCTGGCCCTGGTGGCGGGCACGGAGGCCGGGGTGACGATGAACGACAACGTCAGGGCGTTCTCCGAGCTCCGGTTCCGGCCGCACGTGGCGGATCTTCCCGCCCGCCGTGACCTGGCCACCACGGTGATGGGCCAGGAGGTCAGCCTTCCGGTGCTGATCTCCCCTACCGGCGTGCAGGCCGTCCACCCGGACGGCGAGGTGGCGGTGGCCCGGGCCGCAGCGGCCGCCGGCACGGCCATGGGCCTGTCGTCGTTCGCGTCCAAGCCGGTGGAGGAGGTCGGGAAGGCCATCGGCAAGCTGCTGTTCCAGAGCTACTGGGTGGGCACCCGCGAGGACATCCTGGCCCGGGCCGAGCGGGCCCGGGCCGCCGGCGCCAAGGGCCTGATCGTCACGCTGGACTGGGTGTTCGACTCCCGCCGGGACTGGGGCAGCCCGTGGATCCCGGAGAAGCTGGACCTCAAGGCCATGCTGAGGTACGCACCCCAGATCGCGGTCAGGCCTGAGTACCTGGCCCGGTGGGTCCGCAGCGGCTCCCTGCCCGATCTCGGCGTCCCCAACCTGGGCGCCCGCGACGCCGACATCCCCACGTTCTTCGGCGCCTACGGCCAGTGGATGGGCTCGGCCCCGCCGACCTGGGAGGACCTCGCCTGGCTGCGCGAGCAGTGGGGCGGCCCATTCATGATCAAGGGCATCACCCGCCCGGACGACGCGCGGCGCGCGGTCGACATCGGGGCCACCGCGATCTCCGTCTCCAACCATGGCGGGAACAACCTCGACTCCACGCCCGCCACCATCCGCTGCCTGCCCGGCGTGGCCGACGCGGTCGGTGACCAGATCGAGGTGCTGCTGGACGGCGGCATCCGGCGGGGCAGCGACGTGGTCAAGGCCCTCGCCCTCGGCGCGCACGCCGTGATGATCGGCCGGGCTTACCTCTGGGGCATGGCCGCCGGCGGCGAGCGCGGCGTGACCAACGTGATCGAGATCCTGCGCCAGGGGATCAGTGAGACGCTGCTGGGCCTGGGCAAGGGCTCCATCCGCGACCTGTCACCCGACGACGTGATCGTGCCCGACGGGTTCGCACTCGACCGCAAGATCTGAGCGGGGAACACGGGAACGGAGCAGCCCCCATGGGCGGTGAGCAGCCGGAGCAGCCTGCTTCTGCCGAGGTGCGTGACCGGACCGCCCGCGGGCGGATCCTGGCCGCGGCCGAGCGGCTGTTCGCCGAGCGCGGCTTCGACCACACGTCCACGGCGCTGATCGCGGCCGAGGCGCGTGTCCCGCAGGGACTGATCTTCTACCACTTCAAGTCGAAGATGGAGCTCCTGCTCGCCGTGGTCCGCGAGGACCGGGCCACCCTCCTGGACGGCCTCGTCCCGGCGCCGGCGCCGGAGGCAGGCCTGCGCCAGGCCGTGGCCGCGCTGTGGCGGCACCTGTCCGCGGTGCTCGGGGAACCCTCCCCGGCCCGCAAGATCATCATCCAGGAAGTCGCAGCCCACCCCGAGATCCGCCAGCGCGCCCTGGAATTGCACGAGCAGATGACGGTGATCATCGCCCGTTACCTCGCGCAGGCCAGCGAGCACCCGGGTGACCCCCGGCCAGAAGACGACGCCGCCGCCCGCCTGCTCACCATCGCGGCCGGGATGGCCCCCCTGCTCGGCGAGCCCAGCCTGACGCTGATCCCGCCCGGTACCCTCGCGGCCCTGCTCAGCGACGGCCTCCAGCCGCGCCGGGCGGCCGCGCCCGGCGGCGGCGGTAGGAAAGGGGCGATGGATACGCCGAAGCCGCCGGCCAGCGCCGGTTCCCCCGGCCCGGACGACGCGCCAGTCCTGCCCGCACAGAGCCGCGAGGACACCGACGCCGGATGGGGCGAGCCGGCGGAACCGGATGATGACGAGCGCCTCTCCCGCGACCGGCCGCCGCACTGGGACTCCGTCTAGCCGGCGCAGCCGGGCCGGGCGGGCGGTTCGGCCACCAAGCCGGGTCAGTTCCGCACTGCCGGCCCTGTTCCGGCGGTCCGGGCGGGCAACCGATCCCTGGCTCTGGCGTCGACGACGGTGGTCACCAGGCCCGTCCCGACGTCGTACACGTGGCCCGAGACCCGGACGTCCGCCGGGATCTCCTCGGCCCAGAGGACCCGCTGCACGTCAGTCTGGACCGTGCGGGCCGGGTCCAGGACGGGGGTCTCGGCCAGGGTCCGCTCGTCGACGCCGATCCGCTCGGCGTAGCCGTGGCGGAGTTCGTCATCGGCCAGGAGGGCCGACCCGCAGTCGGTGTGGTGGATGACCGCGACCTCGAACCACGGGCCCTCAGGGGCCTTGGTCTCGACCAGGTAGCTGGCGTAGGCGATGTCCCTGATGACGGGCGGAGTCACCCGGCCGCCGATGTTGCGCTGCACGAGGGCCTCGCCCAGTTCGATCCCGAGGATCTGCGCCGGATCGACCCGGCAGTCGATGCAGATGACGATGTAAAGGTGCTGCCGCGGGATGAACGGGAGGGCGGGCACGTTCCGCCGGACATCGGTCTCGGCGAAGGCACGGTTGCGCTCGAGAAGGGGCGCGATGTTGGACATGGGTTCATTGTGGGCCACGTGCGCCGCGCCGGCGAGAGGCAGATCTGCCCCGAACCGTAAGGATCCTGCCGGGATCAGGCGTGGTCTGCGGCCTGGTGGCCCTGGTAGGCGGCCCGGTAGGCGGTAGGGGTCGTCCCGGCGTCCCGGGCCAGGTGCAGCCGCAGGTTCGCGGCGGTGCCCAGGCCGGAGCGCATGGCGACGTCCTCGACGGGCAGGCCGGTGGCCTCGAGCAGGCGGCGGGCCTCCCGGACCCGGGCCGCGATGACCCAGCGGAGCGGGGCCAGGCCGGTCTCGGCGACGAAACGCCGGGCCAGGGTCCGCGGCGCCCATCCGGCGTGGCGGGCCAGGTCCGCGACGGTCAGCGGCTCGGCCAGGTGTTCCAGCGCCCAGGCGCAGGTAGCGGCCAGGCCTTCGCCGGGCGGGGGCACGGGGCGGTCGATCCACTGGGCCTGCCCGCCCTCGCGGTGCGGGGCCACCACCATCCGGCGGGCCACGCTGACGGCCGCCTCGCTGCCGTAGTCGCTGCGGACCAGCTGGATACACAAATCGATCCCGGCCGCCAGCCCGGCGCTGGTCAGCACGAGACCCTCGTCGACCCACAGCACATCCGCGTCGACCTTCACGGCGGGATAACGGGCCGCCAGTTCGTCGGCGTACTGCCAGTGCGTGGCGGCCCGGCGGTGGTCGAGCAGGCCGGCCGCGGCCAGGGCGAAGGCGCCGGTGCACACCGAGACGACCCGGGCACCCCGGGCCACCGCCTGGCGCAGCGCCGAGCAGACCTGCTCCCCGGGATTCTCGAGGGGCAGGTAACCCGGCACCACGATCGTGTCCGCCGCCGGCAGGACCTCCAGGCCGTGCTCGGCGTGCAGGCCGTAGCCCGTCGTGCACGGCACCAGGCCCGGCGCAGGGGTGCAGACCGTGAAGGTGTACCGGCTCGGCAGGCCAGGATCGCCGAAGACCTGGGCCGGGATGGCCAGGTCGAAGGCTTCGACGGCGGGCAGCGCCAGCGCGACCACGGCATGCACAGACAGGATCCTAGGCGGTGTGTATTACCCGGCCGGCGAGGCGTCACGGGACCGCCGGAAGGGCCGGCCAGATAACGGCCGGCCCGCCGGCGGGAAGGCTGAAAGCAATGGGTACCCGGGCGGGCCAGTTAGGGGATAAGAGACGCGACCATCACCCGATCACGATAGTGCTTAGTGACCCGATCGCGTGCTGCCCGGCGGAATGGCATCAGTCCGCACCGGCCTGGGCCGCCTGAAGTAATCCTCTTAATACATGAAGGGCTTGGGCTTGGCCTTGCTGACCAGCAGGTGAAGGCCGCCAGGGCGGGCCGGGCGATGGCCGCGCTGCTGGACGGTAACGCGGGCATGACCTGCGCTGACGTGTCCCGGCCAGGCCAGCGCTACGGCGCCGAGGCCGCTCAGGGTGACCGCGAGAATGAGAATCCCCCGCACCGCCCAGGTGTGCGCGATTCCCGCCGAGGGAACGCGGTGAGCGCCGCCCGCCGTCTTCCCGCCCTGCATCGTGATGTGCCTTAACGAACTATGATTCTTCATAGTAGAAAGTCCTCTTGTCGGCGACTTAGACATCAGGCCATCTGCGAGTGCGAAACTACACCCCAATGCGTTACCAGATATGGCATTTGGAGTAATCCGCACGATAACCCCGGGTGTGGCCGGAGTCCGCGATGCGGCGTGATCAGCATCCGGCACGCCACGGGCCGGGAACCCGGTTACCACTCGTTCACGGGCTGCCCCGGCCATGACGTGAGGGTGGGGCTGCTGTGACCGGTGCGGCAGGCGTGGCAGGCGCGGCAGCCAGATTCGTAAGGGATGGCCGGAACGCCAAGGGCTCGCGGGGCTGGTGAAGCGACCACCGGGCGGAGTGCACCACTAGCCGGGATCGCCGGGCGGAGACCGCTCCGCTGGCCAGGGGGACCGTAGGGCTGGCCGGGTGAAGTTCGCCGCGCGCCAGGGAATCCACTCCTGAGGGAAAGATCACCGCTGCCAAGAGACCGCATGTGCAATATGCAAAACAAATTGCAATGCCGGGGCGACCACGAGTACATTACCGGCCGCGCCAATTCGCCGGGGATTCGCGTGAAACTCGCCATAACGGGTATCAGCACCGAGGAACGTTTTCAACTACATCTGTTTCGGGCACCAGCAAGAAGACGCAGGGCGATCATGGAATTTCGGGTGCTCGGGCCGATTGAACTGTGGTCGGCCGGGCAGCAATGTGATCTTGGGCCAACCAGGGTGCGATGCGTCCTGGCCATCCTCATGCTCACGCCGCGCACTTTAGTGCCGACGGACGCTCTCATTGACCGGGTGTGGGATACGCAGCCTCCCCCAAAGGCCCGGGAGAGCCTTTCGGTATACATCACCAGGCTCCGGGCCGCGCTCCGGCAGGCCATTGGCGACAGCATCCGGCTGACGGGCCGCGACAGCGGTTACGAACTCGACATTGACCCGGGCACGGTCGACCTGCACCAGTTCCGGCGTCTGCGCCGGCAAGCGGACGCGCTGGCCGCCGACGGCGACTGGGGCCAGGCCGTCTCACTGCTGCGGGAGGCGGACCGGCTCTGGCGCGGCCAGGCGTTCGCGGGGATCCGCGGCGACTGGATGGCGCGGATGCGGGACAGCCTCGACGAGGAACGCCGGGTGGCCATCCTCAAGCGCATCGAGTGCGAGCTGGAGCTTGGGCGGCACGCCGACCTGGTGGGAGAGCTCCGCCATCTGCTGGCCCAGTATCCGCTGGATGAGGCGTTCATCGCCCACCAGATGGCGGCCCTCTACGGGAGCGGCAGGCCGGGGCACGCCCTCGGCCTCTACCGGGACATCCGCAGCCGCCTCATCGAGGAACTGGGGACAGAACCAGGGCCGCTGCTGTCCGACCTCCATCAGCGCATCCTGCGCCACGACCCCTCGCTGGCCGTGCGCCCCGTCGTGCGCCGGCCGGACCGGGCAGCACCGCCCGACACGCTTCCGCCCGCGACGGCGGAGTTCGTGGGCCGCAGCCAGGAGCTAAGCCTGCTGACCGGGGGGCACAGTCTTGCCCCGGAGCACGGGCCTGCCCCGGATCGGCGGACGGCCCCGGATCACCGGGCCGCCCTGGACCGCGGGGCCACCCCGTATCACGGGCCCGCCCCGGAGCACAGTCGCTTCCAGACCGGGGCTATGCCCCAGATCAGCGTCATCGAGGGGATGGCCGGGGTGGGGAAAACGGCGCTGGCGCTGCACGCGGCCCGGACCGTCTCGGGGCAGTACCCGGACGGGACGTATTACCTCAACCTGCACACGCACGATCCCGGGCATCCGGCGCTCGACGCGGAGGAGGCGCTGGACCGCCTGCTCCGGATGCTGACGGCGCCCGCCACCCAGCTACCCGACGGGTTCAGCGAGCGCGCCGCCCTGCTGCGGGCCCAGCTGAGCCGCCGCCGCGCGATCGTGATCCTCGACGACGCCGGCCAGCATGACCAGATCCGCCCGCTGCTGCCCGAGGCGGGGGACTGCCTGATCCTGATCACCACCCGGCGCAGGTTTCCCGGCCTCGAGGGCGCCCGCGCGCTGACCCTGGACGCGCTGCCGGTGGATGACGCGATCACGCTGTTCCAGCTGGTCGCAGGACCTGGCACGGCCCACGACGAAGGGGAGGCCGCCATGGCCGTCCAGCTGTGCGGGCGGCTGCCGCTCGCCATCCAGCTGGCCGCGGGCAGGCTGGCGCAGGACTACCCGCCCAGGCTCGGCGAGCTGGTCGCGGAGCTGTCGCAGTTCCCGGCCCGCTCCGGCGGCACCAGCCCGGCCAGCCCGGAGGTCATGTCGGCCTTCGACCTCGCCTACCGGGCTCTGGAACCGGCCCAGCAGCGGTTCTTCCGCCGGCTCGGCATGAGCCCCTGCGCCCACATCAGCCTGGGCGCGGCGGCCGCGCTGGGCGGCGGCACCCTCGCCGATACGCGGCAGGCCCTTGCGGCGCTGCTTGACCACCATCTGCTGGCGCGGGCCCCCGCCGGGCAGTACCGGTTCCACGATCTGATCCGCGGCTACGCGGCCACGCGCGCCGCGCAGGAGGACTCACGGTCCGAGCGGCGGCAGGCCGTCGGCAGGCTGCTGGACTACTACCTGCACAGCGCGGCCGACGCCGACCAGGTCCTGCACCCCTTCCGGCAGTGCGCACCCCGGCCGCCCACCGACCTGCCGGCCAGCGACCCGCCGCCCGCCGACCCGCCGCCCGCCGACCCGCCGCCCGCCGACCCGCCGCCCACGGGCACGGCGCTGAGCATCCGGGAAGACGCGGCCGGCTGGCTGGAATCGGAGTGGCGCAA
>Ga0182024_10008557_pt1 | contig 21495 bp, 15 predicted proteins | sample P32metaG_FD_120480 | JGI IMG/M metagenome (GOLD analysis project Ga0182024, IMG submission 120480) | Permafrost microbial communities from Stordalen Mire, Sweden - P3-2 metaG (Illumina Assembly) | ecosystem: Environmental > Terrestrial > Soil > Wetlands > Permafrost | place: Sweden: Stordalen...
CCGTCTATTGCCGGAAGCTACCCTCAGTGTCACCCTCTTTGAGAGGAATCTGAGAGGAATTACGTAACTGATTGATAAAGTGGCGGGATGGACGGGACTCGAACCCGTCTTACACCCCACTTGGTTGGTGAACTCCAAATTCATATTCGAGAGAGGAATATCGCTCTGTACTGTAAGAATATCAAGGACATTCTAAGCGGCACCAAACGGTACAAAAAGGCACCCATTATGAGAGGAGTTGAGAGGAGCAGGCGCTCTTTTGAAAGACAACAGTCCTCTTTCAATATGGGTGCTGCGCCTAAGCCCTAGTGCCGGTTCACTTCGATCCGGTACTCGTCGGGATGCATCGCGGTCGAGAACAGGCGTAGGTGGCGCAATTCGCTCCGCCCACACGCGGCGTGAATCCGGCGCCGGGTCGCCTCCCCGGCATTGACGCCGAAATAGACTCCGATCAGCGCGGAGGCCGGAATCGGAAATAGCGCATCTACGCTGCTGCTGGTGTCCCTTCCTGGGGTATTAGTGAAGTGAAGCAGACGATACTCCCTCTCATACTTCCAGTGGTTCGATTTGGTGAAAACAAACGCCCGAATCGGCTCGGCGCCCCCATCTCCACCCACCTGCCATCCGGGGCGCCGGTCCGAATAAATGACTGGGCCGGCATCATGCGGTTCCGGCTCCTTTGGCAAATGGTCCCGAAACCACGCATGTTCTGAGTCGAATTCAAGAACGAAGCCTTCGTGGTTCTGCGTGTAGTGTCCCCACATTAGGAACGCATCAGAGTCATCTGGTGCTACGGCGGAAAGGCACAGCAGTCGCAGTGGCTCCCGAGCAGCCTTCAGCGCCGCTTGGGCAAGTTGCTTGAACTGAGGCAAGCGCACGGCGTATTGCTCGCGACTGATGCGCCGAATCTCGTCTTCGACCGCGCGCGGAGACCTCCCTTCAATTCTTGCTCGCAATGCCTCTTCAGCGACCAGGTCCCGGACCGAAGCGTCCTCAATATTCTTTTGCCATGCGGTATTCTCAATCAGCCGTGAGTCCGGAATACACTCGAACGGGTCGTTGAATGATTCCGGCGGAGAAAAGCGAATCCGGCAGTCTTCGACGATGTCGACTCGCGCTGGCGTAAGATATTTGAACAGACGCATGCGCGGCTCAGGTTACCGGCACCCCCGAATCCGCGACTTGCAAGGGGTCCGATGATGCCGTCGCCCGCCTCGGGATGCGTTCGGCGGCCGGGATTGAAGCATTCCAATTGCGAAGCAGGTTGATCCGGATATTCATCTAGCCGCACCAGCATAAACGGCTTTCTGGTAATTTGATTTCAGGGCGTCAATTGAAAGATGGTGCAGGTCAAGAAAACGTGCGACATCGGCCTCGGGGATGCCTTTAAGGGCTACGGTGCGGAACTCGCCGAAAAAAGCCCGAATATTTTTCTCGAGCTTCCCTAACTCCTGTTTACGCATGATGCATATCTCCTCGTTGAAGGCTGCACCCTTACCAAGTTTGTTGGTCGGAATAACCATGAGGCGCGTGAAAGCGGCCCCTGGGTAGGTAGTCTTGAACCACCCGCAAGCGTTGTTCATCTGCCCCGACTCGTCCTTGTAGATTTCCATGCGGCCCTCAAGTACCCGGCTCTTCGCTTCCATCAGCAGGTAGTCGCCCTGTTGCAAGCACCACAGGTTATCCGGCCCCTCCTTCATTTCCTTGTCAGGACGGGAGGAGGCAAAACCAAGGGCCTCGCCGACTTCCTGTAGGGCACGCTCAAAGTCATCGGCCGCCACGCCAAATTCTAGGCGAGAGAGGATATCATCGACCACGACCTTCATCTGGTCATAGTTTCCATGCGATTGGATCCACATGATAACATTGGTGATCCGTCGGCCGTCGAGCGGCTCGAGCTTCCTCACGAAGGCCCCCTCTCGCGGTTTCAGCAAATAGGGGTTCTTCCGGTGCGCAGCGATCTGCATCTTATTCGATTCGGCTTTGGAGGCGGCATAGCGATAACGCGCGATTTCCTGCAAGTAATAGCCTTTCTCGTAGTCCGAATGTATTCTATCGGCCAGCTCCTGGAGTATCGCCGTCGCGCCATCAGGGTCGTTATCCTGATAAAGTGATTCCGCGCGTAGCTCTGTCTCAAAAACGTCTAAGCCACGTGCCTTGGCCGCCGAAGGTTGCATTTTGTCCATCTGCTCGACGTAGTACGCCTTCCATCCTTCGTCGCGTTTGATGCACTGGTCGACGAGCCGTTGCATGGCCACGATGGGAGGAGTCTCGTTTTTCAGATCATCTTGTGCTGCCTCCGATGCCTCCAGCCCGATCTCGATCTGCTTCTGCGTCTGATCCGACAGGTATCCCCGGGACTTCTGGTGGCGGATGAACCTAACGAGTTCGCTTCCTGTCACGATAATGACCGAGTAATCCTTCTCGCCACGCACGCTCCTTCCGAGTCCCTGTTCGATGGATCTGGCGAGACGCAGTTGCGTCATTTCTCCCTCCGGCCGACAGGATTCATGGTAGCGATCCAGCAGATTCTCACTGAACGGCAGCGAATCGAAAACGAGCACGCGGCACTGGTCATCGGGCAAATCAACGCCGTCGTAGCGGTTAACGAGGACCAGAGTCTTGTCTCGAACTCCAGCGCGAAGCCCGTTCAGACAGTGGTCGATGGTGTTCTTCTGCGCCACTAGGGCACCATACGCTTCCCAATCTTTTGTGGCAGCGAAAGAGGGAACGAGTGCGACGACCCCGAATTTCCGACCATGGCTCGGAGTTCCGAAGTGATGAACAATCTCGGAACGTTTGAGGTCATCGTGGATGAGCGAAGGTATGATGATCATCTTCTCTCCCGACCATTTTTCTCCAGGATACACTAATGGATTGAGGATGGTCTCTTTCGCGAGTCTGAGTCCCTTGATCAGGAAAGAGTCGTCGGTCACGGTGGCCGACATAAAGACCCGATGGGGAGCGTCCCAGTAGGTCCTGAAAAGATCAAGGGGCGCGAGATGGGGCGTGATCTCGATCAGGTGTGACGCGACTACGCAGGCGCAGTCGGCGATGCGATTACGGAGCACTGGCCAGACCCATTTCAGAACATCATCGTCAGCGTAGTCTGCGAAAACTGCGGTGACATCGTTGGCACGTTCAAACCAAGACCAGTATGGGATGGGAAGCAACGCGTCCCGATGCTCGTGTTTGATGTCCTCAAGCGTTCCAACGCCCTGATGTTTCAAATCGGCCTCAAAAAGATCGATCAATCGGGCATGCAGCGGGTGTTTACGCGGAATCTTGATGGTGACGGCATCGCGAATTGCGTCAACGCACGCGTGGCTATCGTCCAGGAGGATTGCGCCCGCACGATGAGCTTTGAGTCCAATGCCAAACTGCGTGAGACCGTTGAATAACTTCTGGACGGTTGTAATGAGGATGGATTTCCCATCGAAGAACTCTTGCGGGATGCCGTCCTCTCCCCGGCAGTAAGAAAAACCGAACTGCTTCGCCTGCTCGCAGCTCTGCTCGACGAGCTGCTTGTTCGGACAGAAGTATACGGCAGGGCCTTTGCCTTCGCTCAGCCTGGACTGGAGAATGAGAAGACCGATCAGCGTCTTTCCCTGACCGGTATGCAACTTAATGATTACGTCGCGATCTGCGCGCCTCGATTTGAACCATTCACCGAGGATATGATCCTGCGCTTGGCGAAGCGGTCCCTTATCGCTTGCACGGTCGAGGCGATCGTAGATGGCGCGAGGATCAACTGCCTTCTCAACGACCTTTTTCCCAAGGCGCTTAGAGAAATCTACCATGAGGTGATGGAACCAGGGTTGTATGGCTTGGGGCGTGGCATACCTAACATGCTGACCATATTTACATCTTCCCCTGTCACGTCAATTTCAGTAGCAGGATCAGTCAATGGCTTGTCCTATGGTCGGCGGTACGAGAAAGACCAAATCCGGCTTCAACTTTTCGTAAAGTGCGATGCTCTCCGGCCCCGAGTTTGCACGGCTGACGGGCGCCCGCGACCTAACCGAAGCGGCTAAGGCCAAGACCTAATCGACGGTCGGACATTGGAAAACATGATCTACGGATTCATCGCGCAAGAGGGGCCCAGGGCCAAGGAGCAGCTGCGCGCTCAAGAACTCACGCCGAAAAAAGCAGTGAGTCCCTGTATAGCGTAGGGCATTCTGGCCAGCAGCCGATCGATTGACGCCGAAATGCCCACCGACTATAAGCCACCCATGTCCGAATCGTTGTTCGAATGGAAATCCGCCATGACCAGCACCGCACTATCTCGCAGCTGGCTCGGCTGCCGACGGGAATTGACACGGGGCGCGGCGGGAGGAGATATGAAGCCGTGAGGAAGCGCTCGTTCCATAAGCCCACGTCCAAGACCGCAGCCCTCGGCCTACATATTGCTGCTAATCGTAAGGTTTGTGGCGGGCGACCGACGTTCAAAGACAGCCGCATCATGGTCTGGCAGGTGCTGGATCAGGTGGCCGAGGGGATGCCCTGGGAGCAGATTTGCTGGTCTTGGCGCGAAAAGATCACACACCAAGCCATCGCTGAAGCCGTGCAGTTGGCGGCGGCCCAGTTCAAAGAGACCTCGTGACCCTTCGGGCCGCCCTCCGCCGGTGGTCTGGAACGGAGGTGCGTGTTTTCGAGGGGCGGTGCGGATAAGATGCAGATCGGTACGTCATTGGTCCAATCTACTTTCGAAATGGTCAACTGCTTTCTCGCAGGCCGAATCGATGCCGGTTCGCGGCGATGAGGCTACGTGCTCGAGCCCGCGCCTCGGTCAGAAACTCCTGTACGGTACAAAGACAAAGCCAAGAGTGAGAGGGATTAGGGATGCCGGGCGACGGCAGCACCGGAGTTTGGAGCCACGCGGGATTTACAACCGGCTTGATAACTGTCGCCCCTTTCTTTGACCAAAGGGCTAGCAATGCAGCTTCCGAATGCGGACCAAAATCCGCGTCAAAATATCCGGCGGCCGTCTTTACCACCACATGCTGCGCGAGTTCGTCATTGCTAGGGGAATGTAGGTACCAGAATTCAGTGGGAATCCCCGCCTCGACAAAAGCGGCTTCGAGTTCGATTGCCATGGCGTGACAAGCGCCTTCCTTGAACATCCGCTCGTCAGGGAGTTTCAGTATGTCCTTTGGCGTCCGTCCTGGTACCGCCTGCTGTTCGGGTGCGGAGCCACTGGCCTCAGCGAATAGCCGATCCAGGGCTCTGACGGTTTCCGATTGGTTCGATCCGGAATCAGAAACATGGGGCATGGCAGTGAAAGTGTAAACCGGACTGACGAATCATTCTACACTTCATTTCTACATTTTAGCCCAACTTTCGGGCTTAAGAGGGCGACTCAACGGGGCCACCTATTCCCGTCTTAAATCTTCGCGCCGCCCCCATCATCGTCAGTGGTGCCTTGCATCGGTCGCCTGGCTACCCAATCATGGCGAATAGCTTCGACCATGTTAAAGAAACTGATGGCAGCTTGGAAATCGAGACGCAGTGATCCATTCGACCGCGCTATTCTTGAATCCTCCGCCTCTTTTTCCCCGCAGGCCTCGCTAATCGTCCCCAGCGCAGTTTTGCTCCACCCAAGTGTGACGGAACCGAAAGCGAAGGCGGGTGATGTCCCCGAAGAAATCGTTGTTCCGACTACGCTACCACCGTTACTAACCGAGAGACCTACGACAAATATCAAGAACGATGAACCACAGGAGCAAAGCTCTCGGGCCAGCTACTTGCCCGCTGGGCCAGCTGGATTGAGCGCCGGAATCTACAAATTGCCTCCGTCGTCGCTCCTCGATCAGCCCGATGCAGTGCCAGATGATGATCGGGATGAGATCGGAAATCAAAGTAAATGCCTGCTTCAGACATTCGTCGATCTTGGTGTAAAAGCCACCTTGGGAGAGATTCACATAGGCCCAACCGCCATGCGGTTTGAAATTTTGCCCGGGCCTCGAGTTCGAGTGGAGGCGGTGATGGCAATGCAGGAAAACCTAGCGCTCACCTTGGGCGCCCGCTCAATCCGAATCGTTATGGTCCCAAAACGGTCGACGCTTGGAATAGAAATCCCGCGCCTCAATCCGCGGCCTGTGCGCCTCAGAGAGATCTTGGAAAGTGAAAGCTTGCACGCCGCAAATGCCCACGTCCCACTCGCAATCGGGTCAAGCGGGGAAGGAGCGCCGATATTTGGCGACGTAGCCAGGATGCATCATCTGCTTGTGGGGGGGGCCACCGGATCGGGCAAGTCGGTCTGTATTGATTCTCTCGTGATGTCTATGCTGTACACGTGCAGCCCTGCCGAAGTTCGGTTCGTTCTGCTGGATTCGAAATTGCACGACCTGACCATCTACCAGACCGCTCCGCATATGCTTATGCCGGTCTTGATCGACCGCCACAATATCAGCGATGCGCTGCGATGGCTCGTCGATGAGATGAACCGACGATTCACTGCGCTCGAAAGTACGAACACCACCAGCGTCAATGCATTCAACAAACGGACCCAATCGGGATCCATTGATGAAGTACCAAACCGATTGGCCCGCATTGTCGTCGTGATCAACGAAATCGGGGATATCCTCAACAGCAACCCAAGCGCGAATAGTGTTTCCCTTCTCAGCCTGGTGCAAGGCGGAGCCGGTGCTGGCATTCACCTTATCGCGACCGCTACACCCAGGCCGTCTAGGGAGCTCCTGCCCGGAGCAATTAAAACGAGATTTCCCTCACGTATCGCGTTCCAGGTTCCTTCGCACTGGGACAGTCGCTCCATTTTAGATATAGAAGGAGCCGACCAATTGATTGGGCGGGGCGACCTGCTTTATCTGGCTCCGGGAGCTCGAGCGCCACAAAGGGGACAAGGCACGTACGTCTCAGATGATGAGATATCGCGCACGATGGAATTCCTGAAACAGAACGGCCGCCCGCGCCACGATGCACATTAGTTCTCCGGGTGGGAGCCGTTACCCCGTCAGGTCTGGATAAGTTTTTTGCTGTCGGAAAAAGCATAGCAGCTGAAGCCTTTACCCACCACAGCCGAAACCTACCCTCTTGGGGTAGGACAATACCAAGAAGGGTTCCGTCCGAGCTCGGAGGCCTGCCGCTACGCATTAATGGCACCTATGCATTCCAGTGGCAGGATTACTCACAATTGGGAGGGAGAGATTTCGTAACCTCTGCACGTCGGTAATTCCTGCCCAAGGCAATTGTTGAGATGTCGGGTGCCACGCACGCGAAGGGGTACCCGACCAGTCAGAAGAACAGGGCCGCTTTTACGGGTTGAACACCACTCCGTCCATGGCAAGCTGGGCCGCCAGTGTCCAAGGCGCCAACCGCAGGCGACGAAAAGTGCCAGCTTTCCCCCACTGATGTCAGAAGTCCGAGCCGAACAGCCATCGACCTTTGCCCCTCTCAATGAGCGGGCCTATCGGTTGTTCACCTATCTAAAGGAGATAACGGCGCTCAATCTCTCCCGGATCCTTGATGTGGGATCCTACGATCAAGTGCTTTGGTTTGCCGACGTTCCGAGATCGGAAGCATGCTATTCGGTGCCATTCAGCGTCCGGCTAGAGGCCGATACCGATCTGTGGCTTGAAATCAAAAAACTTGCCGAGCCGCAGCCGCCGCCTCCACCTCCTGCCTGCGACCGCTGGTATATCCCTGCCAAGCTCCGAAATTCAGTCGCGGAGCCTGTGCTGCTTGACCGCATCCAAATTGCTCCAGCCGACCCAGCAACCGGCGACCCGGCCCAATATTTCGAGCTGGGACTTAGTCCCAACGTTACGGCCGGGTGGAATCTCTATCTGGAAAAGCATTGGCGGCCTTGGGCCGAATTGCACAAGGTCTGGAAAGCGTACCACTTATTTTATTCCTCCCTATTCACCCTGGAGCAGCAGGTGAAGCGACTCGGCGAAGCGTACGAACTCATCGTCGGATTCGGACTCCTGTCCTGGATCGGTCCTAATGGCGAACGCGTCCGCCGCCATCTCGTCGCTACCCGGGGATCCCTGAGGTTTGACCCGCCGTCCGGCACGATCTCCCTCCGCGCCGCCGCCGAAGGGGCCGCCGCCGCGTTGGAATACGATATGCTTGATCCGGAGCAGAGGCCGATTCCTGCGATCATCAAAAACTGCGAAATACAGGTGGCATCGGTCTCCGAGGATCCATGGTCACAGGCAGCGATGGCCCCCCTTCTCAAGTCTTGGGTGAACGCCATGAGTGACCGAGGGTCCTACGACCCGGGCGTGGTGCCACCACAGACGCTTTCGCAGCACCCAACTATCACATTCGCGCCTGCGATTATCTTGAGGCGCCGGAACCGGCGCAGCGTCATTGGCCTACTCCAGGGAATCGCCGATCGGCTTAGGGCGATGGCCATCGCCGACATCCCCTTCGGTGTTCAACGCCTTTGTGAGGTAGTGCCTGAGATCGGCGCCGACCAAGCGACCGAAGCCGGCGAACCAGCCAAGCCCGGCGAAATATATTTTCCCCTGCCGGCCAATGAGGAACAACGGCTCATTGTGCAGCGACTCCGGCGAAGCCGCGGGATCCTGGTCCAAGGCCCGCCGGGAACCGGAAAGAGCCAGACTATCGCCAACCTCCTCTGCCATTTGCTTGCTGAAGGGAAGCGCATCCTTGTAACCAGCCAGACGGAGCGTGCCCTCAAGGTCCTACAGAACAAGCTGCCCCGCGAGATGTGGCCGTTGTGCGTGACGGTGCTCGGTCAGGATGAGTCGGCCATGCGGAACCTAGAAGCGTCCGTCCTGGGGATCAACGAGCAGAACACCTCTTGGGAGCCCGAAAAGAACAGGCGGACGATCGACGATCTGGAACGCGAAGTCGAGGGTTTGCGCGCGCAAAAGGCGAAGGTCGAGGCGCGCATGTTGCAGCTCCGCGAAGTCGAATATCGCGAGTTTACACTGGCGGATGGACGGGTTCAAGGAACCGCCGCCGCAATTTCCAGGTGCCTTGACCAGCAGAAGGAGTGCCACGGCTGGATCTCCGATCCAGTGCCGGAACAAATGCCACTCCCGGTGACACCAGAAGAATTGGGGCTGGTGCATATGGCGCTCATTCGACTCACCCCAGAGCGCCGGCGTGAAGCCATGCAGCACGTCTGTTTGCCTTCGGCTATCAACACGGGGCCAAAATTTGTCGAGTTTGCGAGGGCCGAATCCGAGGCAAGGGCAACATGGGACTCATTCGCCGCAATGCGGGAGTCCCAGAACACCCGAATTTTCCTCACGTGGTCCCCCGCCGAGCGCCAATCGCTGCGTGCTGAGATCGACGCCCTTAGGTCTGCGATCGCCGTCGCCCAACAGGACGCCGCAGATTGGGCCGCAAAGGCGCTCCGGGAAGTGCTCATTGGCCGCGTTAAACCGTGGGCCGACTTCTGCGCTCTCAATGAATCACGATTGGCGCAAATCGGCGCAAATCCATCGGCGGTTTTCTCCCGTGAACTGTCTATTCCCGTCGGTAGGGACAGGAGCATCGTTCACGCCGACGCCACGTCCCTCCTCGCTCACCTTCGTGCGGGTGGAAAGATGGGATTGGGTCCCTTCCGTCCCAAGCCCGTGCGGCAGGCTCTGTACGTGATCAGGGAAATCCGCGTGGATGGCCGCCTGTGCGACGGAGTGAACGTGATCGGAGAACTCGTCGAATACCTTACCGTTGAGCGGGCAGTGGACCAACTGTGGGATCAGTGGTCGGTTCATGTCGGACGGGTCAATGGGCCCCTCGGGCACCGACATGCAGAATTGGACCAGAACGTCGGTTTTCTACGGCGACTCAACAAAGTCGGAGTCCTCCTTATACAGCTCAAGGACAGGATCTCCGGAATTCCCGGCATTTCTCCTCCGGCATGGCAAGACGACGCCTCGGTGGTGCGGCTTCTGAAGGAAATCGAGGCCGCAGAGGCGCACCGACTCTTCACCTATGCTCAAGAGGCGTTTGGCGCGGCAAAACGGCAGTTGGAGGACTTGGCGGCCTCACCTTCCGCCCACCCTATCGTCACCCGGACGCTAGAGGCTCTGGACAGTCGAGATCCCAAAAAATATGCGCAATCCCTGGACTTGGCTTCAACCCTGCTTGCGGACCGCGAAGAGTGGCTTAGGGCCGAACAGATAGCCGCCCGGTTACGCAAGGTCGCACCCCGGACCATCGCCGAACTCGAGGCCGATCCCAAGGCCGCCCACTGGCCCATACGAATCCAGGAGCTGCGAGAAGCATGGGATTGGAGCCGCTCTCACACTTGGCTGATGGAATTCCATGCAAAAAATGACCAGACGATGGAAGATGAGTTTCGGCGTCTCGAAAAAAAGATTGCTACAGCGCTAGCCGAAATCGCTGCCGCGAAAGCTTGGCGATGCTGTCTTGAGCGGCTTACGGAGGAGGAGCGTCAGCATATGATTGCCTGGTACCAGGCGATCAAGCGGATAGGCAAGGGCACGGGAATACGGGCCGACCTTCACAGAGCCAATGCCCGACTCCACATGGACAAGTGCCGCGGGGCGATACCCGCTTGGATCATGCCGTTTTATCGCGTGGCAGAGACGGTCGGGAATAAACCGGAGCCCTACGACGTCGTCATCGTCGATGAGGCGAGCCAGAGCGGCCCTGAGGCATGCGCCCTGTTCTACATGGCGAAGTCGGTCATCGTGGTGGGCGACGACAAGCAAATATCCCCATCGGCAGTAGGGATCGAGCGGGCCCAGGTGGACCAGCTAACCGAGCAATACCTCTTCGACATCGAACACAGGGACGGCTTTGGCGTTGAGTCGTCCCTCTTTTCCCAGGCCCAGCTGAGATTTGGCGCCCGGATCCGCCTCAAGGAGCACTTCCGGTGCATGCCGGAGATTATCCGGTTCTCAAACGAACTCTGCTACACCGACGAGCCGCTTCTTCCGTTACGCCAATACCCGCCGAAGCGCCTCGAACCGATCATCGTACGGCATGTCGCAAATGGCCTTCGGGAGGGTAAGGAGAATGCCGCCGAGGCCGAGGCGATCGCCAATACAATCATCGACTGTTGCGCCAATCCCGCATACCTGAAGAAAACCATCGGCGTCATTTCGCTCCTAGGGGACGAGCAGACGAACCTGATCCGCAGAATCGTCGTCGCCAGGCTTGAACCACGCGAAATCGAGGAGAGGGAGATTACCTTCGGCGACGCTTACGCTTTTCAAGGCGACGAGCGGGACATCATTTTCCTCAGCATGGTCGTGGCCCCTAACATGCGAACCGGCACTCTTTCCGGCAAAGGGGACGAGCAGCGTTTCAACGTGGCATGCAGTCGGGCCCGGGACCAAATCTGGCTTTTCCACAGCCTCGGCCTCGATGGGCTTAGCACCGGCGACATCCGCCACCGCCTCCTCTCCTACTACCTGAGCCCGGACTCGCCTCCTCCCCTTGAGCCAGAATGGGACAAATGCGAAAGCCATTTCGAGGTTTTCGTCGGCCGGATCATCCACGGACGCGGCTACCGCCTGATCGCGCAATACGAGCCATTCGGGCGTGGGGGGAAGCGCCTCGATTTCGTCGTCGAAGGCTCCTCCGGGCGGATGGCGGTCGAATGCGACGGCGATGCGTTCCATTCGACGCCCGACCAGATCCACGACGACCTAGTCCGAGAGCGCGTGCTCGAGCGGTGCGGCTGGGCCTTTTGGCGGGTCAGAGAGTCCGTGTTCCATGCCGACAGGGAGAAGGCGATGGCACCACTTTGGCAGCGCCTAGCCGACCTTGGCATCGCGCCCAGGGCGCCCGAGCCGCCAGCCTCCATCGTCCCAGCGGAAAAAAAGACGGTTCCGAACCCAATACCGAGCTCGGCCGCTCCGCCTCAAATCCCTGTCCCGACCGGTGAAAACTCAGAGGCGCCAATGGTGAGAGCGGCGGTCAATGTGCCCCGCTATTCCGCGCCGAGGGGAGAGCAACAAGATCTATTCTTGCCGCCCTCCAAGCCGGCCAAGGAGGCTCCCGATCTAAGCGGGGTCGAACGCATGGTCCTTGAACGGCTCGCAGTGCTGAAGCGCGTCGAGACCAACCCCCTGATCCTCGAAGTGTCGCGCCGAATGGGGTTTCGCCGGGAAGACCGACGCAAGATCGAAGCCGCGATCGAGTCGCTCGAACGAAAAGGGCTCGTTACGGTTGGTGTCAACTATGTCGGAAAGCGCGATGTATCCGATTAGCATGTTCGATCAGCTGATCGTCGGCGAGCGGCGGTTCGATCCCCTGGACGTGGGCTAGTACTGGTTTTGCCAGGCATTGATCCTATGAAATAGGACCAATCCCAGGGGCCCTATCTACCATGATACCTGCCGCCGCTCACCGATGACGGGAGGCGCGTATCGCCGCGCTGGCGGCTGGGCTTTTTCAGGCGGCTTTTCGCCTGATCGGCAGCCCGCGACGGACGCTATTTCTTGGACGGACCCCGGCGGGGGATGCAGGGAAAGAACCGGGCATATTCCTCATGGCTCAATCCATCGTGGATGTAGGTATTCAACCGCACGGCATCATCCACGTGTGCCGGGACGTTTGGATCGACGCTTCTGGGCCAATACGCACCAAAGGCCCGCAGATGATGCTTGAAGATGGAGAGGCCCCTGTTGACCGCGTCGCTCGTAATCCTAACGGCCGAGGCCGGGTTAAGGACCGGCAGCAAAAACACGTTGTTGAGAGTCCGGTCGTGAGCTTACTAACGTCGCGAAGGGACTCGATTTCCCTAGTTATGATTTCTTGGCGCCTCTTCTTGCTTAAGTTTCAAATCGAGAAACTCCGCTAAGCGAATGACCTCGATTTTAGAGCGCTTCGGGGCGTCGAGATAATATACGGGGGGCTCGCCATCGATCAACTCCTTGCCCAATCGCCTCGTGTCCTTTTGCGAGATGTCGTGAAAATCCGTGCCAACCTGAGTTTCCTTTGCGAAGTCCCAACAAACAATACGACTCAGGTGCTTAAAAGAATGGTTCATGGGTGATCGGAATATCTGCTTCAACTCGACGTAACCAAATTCAGTAATCGTGATCCCGTCCCCGCTCTTGTTGCGGGCCACTATATCGATCCCTCTTGTGGTGTTGTAATCCAGTGGTTCGAAGTCAAACCAAGATGGGCGCAGATTGTATAAGGAAATAAAAAACCCAAATAACTCGGATTCAGCGACCGGGACAAGTAATCGGACTCCATCAATCTCATATGACTTTCGTCCCTTAATATTTTTTACGCGCGCTTCGAAATCGGCCTTCTCTTGTTTCTCGGTTCGCGTCTCCTCCTGCCACTCTCTCAACGTATATATATCTCCTCTCCTCAGATCTGTGTCTATTTGGCTTATGTAGTCGGATACTTCAATCCGCAATTCCTCCAAGACGGTTGGATTGGAATTGGAAACAGCGCCACGATTAGCGGTTAGTTTAAACGTCTGGCAATTCACAAATCCATGCAGCATCACATACGAATTCGATCCGGAACCGAACCCAGACAGCCAGTCGTTGCAGCGATTTATTGGAATATAATCACGGCAAAGCCACAGACCGTACTGGTCTGCGACTTTGTATTTACCGGTATCGCTGCGCGCCCTATCTCGGATCATCTTATTGTATAGTCGCTTCGCCTTGTCGCCTTCTACATAAATAACAACTTCATACTTTACTTCTGGAAATTTCCTTAGACGGCAATTAGCCCAGGAGTACCGTTTTACATAAAAATCGTGTGCATCGACGTCGTGCTCACTATACAGTGATTGAATGTCGGAATTTTCAGGCGGAAATACGTGCCCAAAAGGTATCTGCCTGAATTGACCGTCGGTATCGAGGCATTTAAGAAATAACTTAAATTCGGTGTGCGCGTTAACGCCAAACTCTTTTTCGATACTACCTAATTTCGTGCGCCATAGCATATAGTCTCTGACAATATCATAGTAATATCGAGACCGCTCATTGTCGTTGTAGCCTTCGACACGAATTTCGGTGCCTGTACCCTCCTTGAAGTGGGGAATAGCCTTCAGTGAAGGTGAGTGCAGACGGCCCTGTTTTAGCGCAGAAAACGGTTCTATACATACTGAAGAGAAGGCGCCTCCCTTGCATTGCGTTCGTACTTCGACTTTTTGAGAACGCAGGTAGATCTTGGTGCCGTGACCCTTATTCCCGATCGCATCGTCTCGACCGCGAGATGTGGAGAAGCCAAGGCCCCAAAAGTCCCGGGAGAGTATCTCTTCGGTCATGCCGTTTCCATTGTCTGCCAGGGTAATTACCACACGAGGGTATCCCGCGATTTCTTCGACATCGATGGCGATGCGCATTTCGGACGCTCCATGATCGAACGCGTTCGATATGCCTTCCCGAAAGATTTCGAATGAATCGCTGAAATCGTTAACGATTTCAGTGAATTCATGTTTTGCGTCGACCTCCGGGTTGATTTGCTTTTCGGGGCTTTCGTCCACCAGCCTATCGGAGACTCTTTGGGTATGATCGTCAAGACTCGCACGGACAGTTATCGACCATAGTAACAAGGAAAGGGGCGCAGGGCCGGATCCCGCCCAGTTACCCGGAAGTGAAACTGACCCTCGCCCGTTTCGCTCTTCGTCCAAGTAGCATCGAACCGGAGGATGCAAGGTCAGTTGCGCCACGTCCTTTGTGGTCTGGCACTTCGTTAATTTCTATTGCGTAAGGCTCTTTTCCTGCGGGTTTCAGTCCTTCTATGTCAAGAAGCGGTAATCGCGACCAAGGTTTGCATGACCTCATTCTCACGGTAGACCCTGCGTAGCAGCAGGCCACGTCAGGGTACAAATCGATCGAAAATTTCACTTTTGTGCCACGCCAGTGCATCGGGGTGGGGTCGATAATACGAGTCTGTTGGAAGCTGTATGCGCTGCCGATCCAATTCGAGCAAAGAAAACTTGGCGGTGCTCGCGAAGCGGACCTTTGGGTTAATGATGACCTCATACTGGTCGGAAATCGTAAAAAGCCCGAGGTCGAACGCCCAATGTGCCGACTTTGAAAGTGCGATGCCGTTTCGCGGGTCGTCCGTCCCGCGCACCTCCTTTCCGATGATATGCGCGCCATCGGCCTCAACGTGGCTCGACGAGTGAAAGCGTTGACCAGTAACTGCGCAGGCATAGCCGTAATTCTCCAACACTATCCCGCGAAACGCTGAGTCGCGCCGTTGCTCTGAAACTTGGTAAATGGCGCGATCTTCGGCGACGAATGGCGTCCACTGCTCCAGTGACTCCAATCGGAGCGCAGTTTCGAGGAGGTCGTCTGCCAGACCTAATCCGAGGACAGCCCTCACCTCCGTCCATTCGAGACCGCGTATGCGGAACAAGTCGACCGCAGGATCGTAGGTTTCAACCAAACCCAACCCGAGCAATCGGTATCGTGTGCCGTCAGAATTCAGCTTGTCGGAGACTTGGCGCAGGACCGCGAGCGGTTGGCGATCCATCTGACATCGGGAAAGCGCTGAATTCGCGGCCACCCGCATTCCGCCGGCTTTGGGGCTGTAACGGATCCACCAAGTTCGGTCCGGATTGAAATTGATTTCATCGGCATAGGGGCTTTTCAACATAGACGCGATGCTGAGGGCATAAGCTGAATTGGCCGGTTTGTAGATGCCCTCGATCAGGTGGTGGACCCGCTCTATGCCCGGAATCGTCATCGAAGTCTTCTGCACGAAGGACGCCGGCACGATCTTTCCGAAATAAGGGACCAAGCTTCGAAAAATTCGAAGCCGCTCAGCCAAATCGGAGGTCAGTAGGGCAGCCATTGCGGCTTTCGGGTCACGTCACGCCACTATCCGTTGAATATTCCGTGATGCCATTCAAGGAATTCCTTACCCGGGCGGGCAGCTTCATCCCGCGGCAGGACGGCGAGCGGGCGTCCCTGCAGCGCATAATAATCGCGGCCATTCTCAAACTCTTCCCGGATTCGCCGACTGACCTTGACCGTGTAATCCAGGGTCACTGTCAAATAGCCGAGGTCGAAAAGATTGTGCAGGTCGGAACGCAAAAGCAGGCCGTTGTTGATTTGGTGCGGGCCATTCTTCGCGTAGGGCCGGATGTGGCCTGCTTCGAGCGCAGGCAAAGTCTTCTCTCCGGTGATCGCGCACCGACGCGAGTAGGCGTCAGTTACCTCGACCCGGAACGCGCCTTGTCCCAACCGAGGCCGAATGGTTACTGGCCCGCCGTAGCGGGCAGCGTCCTCCTCAGCTGCCTCGACTGAACTCAGCGGCGCATTCTTTGCAAGACGCTCACGGACCTGCGCCCATAATGCCGCGCCGGACTGTGTGCCGACATTGTACCCCTTTCCAGTCACGATATTCTTGCTCCAATCGCTCGGTACCGGAATCCACAATTCCCGAGGCCAAAAGAAAGGCTCGACCAGGATGGTGCATCCAATTTGTCGGGCCAACTCACCCCGCGAGCGGTGTTCGAGGATTCGGCGCTCAAATGTTTCGTAGTCGGGGACACCGTTCTTCTCACCGAAGGCTTGCCACGCCAGCGGAAGCGGGAGAAAGCGGTGACTGAGGTAAACGCCGCCGCCTGCGATGAAATCCAGCGGCGAATGAAGTTTGAATAGGAATAAGTCGCCGGGTTGGAGGACCTTGAAGTCAACCTGGCTCCTAGGACGCCAGAAATTTACCTCGTCGGGGTTTCGTTCCGATAGGAAGCGGAACCAATCATTATTGGTGACTCCGACGAATAGCTTCATCGCTTTAATCGTAAGCCGCCTTGCTCGCCAAGGCATTGGCGAAGGCGCTCCTGTGTTTCTTCATCCTCGCACCAAATGTAAACGCCCTTGATGGCCCGGGTGAGCAGGATGCGATAACCTTGGAGTAGCTTCTTAAGGAGCGCTTGATGTGCCGGACCGTTTGGATCGCTCTCTTGTTCAGTACGTTGGCGATGCCGGTTTAAACCGGTTTCAAAAACTTTCTCGGGTTGAACCTGCCATCGGCCATCACGCCAAAGCACATCGTGCAACCAGAGCAGTCCGAGATAATCAAAGTCAAAGCCGCGGACCGTGTACGGGCAGCCAACCTCGGCCAGGGGATTGGCGGCCATTGGCACGCCGGGCGATGGGTCCACCCAGCTCACATACCCGTCCGGCGCATTCTTCCAGTTCCAAATCCTTGACCAGGTGTGCGTGCGCCCGCTCCGCTGCCAGGTGAAGAAGAAATCCTGCATCGCCGGTGGAAGGCCGTGCGGGGGCAATGCAGTGTTTTCTGTTTTCCATTTTCGGGCATACGAGGCAACGAGCCGCACCGTCTTTCCATTCGCATGGTAATCGCTGAGGACCGCATCGAGCTCTGGAAGAGAGTCCACGAGCTCCAACGCAAACTCTCTCCGTGCTGAAGGAAACTCCACGATCTTGTCCGCCGGTGTCTCGGCAACGAGCAGAGAATCTCCGGCCGCGGGTCGCATGCGCCATTGATCGGATAACAAGTTTAGGGCCGTCGACTCGATCCCCTGCACGAGACCGTCAACCCAGGCCACGTATTCGGTTGATCCCCCGCACCGGAATTGCCTGTCCTTCAGGGAGACCACCGGCATGACCTTCGCTCCAAGTTCTGCGGCCCACTTTACCAGATCCTCTCGGGTAGTAGTTTCGCGTTCACGGAATCCCTGTTCCTCATCCAAAAGGAAGACGCTGACGACGGAGCCGCGGATGATATGGTAGCCAAGCGGACCGAAATTGACCGGAAAACCGAACTGCCCGCGGGCGTCGGAATGTTCGGGATTTATCAGAGCGTGCGCTTCATCGACGATCGAGACAAGATAGGCGTCGTCCCGCGGATCAAACGCACCCTTGAACACGCGAAGGGTTTCAAGGTTTTTCCTCCACGCCGCGACGTCGCTGAATTGGCCGGGGAACCTGCGATTAAGTTGCCCTAGCTCATGAGTCGTTGAAGGAGAAAACTGGGAAGCCTTCTTGACGGCACCTTGCCCCGCACCAAAGAGGTGTTCGAGATTGTGATTTTGCGCTTGGGACGTGGTGACAAACGCCAAATCGCCGACCGGGAGATTCTGATCGGCTGCCAACTCCGCCCAAAGTTGAGCGGCGACGGCGGATTTTCCCGAGCCCGGCGGTCCTTCGACAATCACAACGTACTTCTTCACTGTTTGGTGATGCTGGGCTAGGGCTTGTTGCACCGCCGCGCACGCGATGCGGAGCCCCGTTCGTTGTTCGTCGAGCAGTTCCAGTCGCCGATGGGGTGACCGTTGCAGCGTTGCGCCAATGGCTCGAATGAAGCTCCGGTCTTGCCGGTAGTGGCCCCGCTCAAAGGCCGAGGCGAAGTCAGCGTCCGGCCGGACAAGACGCTGATTCAGAAACGCCATTGCCTCCTTCGCTTCGTCGGCCGCAGCAACGCTGAAACACGGAAATTCCTGGACGAGCTCCAAATTTGGACTGCCACAATAGGCTGGATTTAGGGGGCGTGCCGTGAAGACCACGCAGCCGTCGACTCGCGCTCCTGCATCCTGGACTACCGAGTGAAAGCGGCGGCAGTATTCCGTATAGCCTTTAACTTGCTCCGCAGGGTGAAGCCAGAGGCCCTCCCTACGCTGGATGAGACCCGGATTGGGAAGACAATTGTCATTTCGGGTATCCCAGTGCTTGAGTTCCAAAATCACCGCCGCTGGTGTTCGCTCGTTTCGCCCCAGCAGTACGACGTCGCACCACGATGACGAGGCGGGCAGTCGATATTCGAGCGCCAGGTTGCCATGATTGCCAAAATAAAGGTGCATTGGGGAGAGAGCCGGACTGTCGAAAGCGTGCGCGAGTCGTGTGAACGATTCCGTCCACGCCTTCCGTTCCTCCACCGTATCCCGGCCCGTCAGGTCAACGAGTTCAGCGATCAGTTCGCCCGCTCCCCCACCCAGTACCTTGCTGCGAAAGGTCGAAACCGTTAGAATCATTGGACGCGGTCAAATACAGCCTGAGGATCGCGACATCGCGAGCCTTGACTTATGTGATTTCGGGCTCGGTCAAAATCGACTGGCGTAAATTCCAGGCGATCCAAAACCGATTTCTCTCTCCTATGTTCGGCATTGTTCACCAGTGTTCGCCGGTATTAAGAACGGATGACTGAGGCCTTATGCGACGAGCCGGCTTGATGACATTAGCCGCATGGGGCTCATGGGGAACGGAAGCAAGCGTTCCGATTAGGGCTTGTTTGGGGGAGGCAGCGGAGATTTACGGGCCATGCGCGATAATCTGATCCGCGCGTACGCACCACGTTTCTTGTCTTCGGGATGGGGCTCAAGCGCGAGGACCGTGATTTCACCCTTGTCGGGTCCGTAGGCCCAAAACAGTCGTCCGGCGGCCGGTGTTTGATTCTCCAGATAGCTTTGAAAAATCTTTATCCCATATAGCCGGCTCAATTCGTCGATTTCATGGGTGGCAAGGCTGTTGTGGCGTGGGTTTACAGCCAGAAATCCGATCACCTTGGCCAGTTTGCGGAAGGTCTTGGCTTCATTGCCGGACAAAGTGCCTCGTTCGGCGCGGGCCACCCAGTTCTGCCATAGGGCCTCCATTTCGGGGATGCCCATGCGTATGGCGAAGGGGCTCACGCATCCTCAGCCAAACGGGCCGCCTGGGTGAGATCTACAGGCATCGAAGCGCGGCCCTTCTTCAAGTTGGCGACGGCCGCCGCCAGCATCTTCAGCGTCCGCTTTGAGACAGCCGACGGCGGCACAAGCACGCGCGGCTCCAGCATCACCTGGCCGTCGCTAAACACCTTCACTTCGAAAAAATCGGTTTTGATGCCCCGCAGCGTCAGGCGCTTTTTAGCGTCCAGCCGGGCGCTGTATTGATTGATAAGAGTCATTCCCATACCGCCACTATGGTGGGATTTCCCACCATGGCAACTCCTGATTTCCGTTTTGATTTACCGGCCCCCGAGCCTGTCGCCATTGACAGATACATTGACAGATACAGCCTAGAAACGCTGCGAGACCGTTCGCAACGCTGCGGCACGCTTCATAGGAAACCCACTGAACCAGAGTGAGATAAGAAGGCCTCGAAAGACTGATCATGCGGTATACGACCGGGATGGATGGCTTGGGCTCCGGCCAAGTGGAATTCGTGGCAGAGACCGCGCCATTCAGCGGTGGCAGCGGATGGTTTGCCGGGAGCCCGGCAGCCTATGACCGCGAGTATGCGGTGGATACTGAGCATCTGTTTGCCTTTCTCCTGGCTACGCAGCCGGACGAGGTGGCGAAGCTGGGGATTACAGCGCGTCGAGCGCGATGAGTTCCTGAAACTCCTCCAGGATTTCCGGGTAGCGGTTGCCGAGAAACCGCCGCACTTTGGCGTTTTCGATCAGCCGCTTCAAGTAGCGCTGGGCCGCGTTGAGGTGGAGCGAGTTCTCCCCGAAATGATCCTGATGGAGCCGGTAATCGCGTTCCAACGCCTCCATCTCTTTTTCCATGCGGGCGGTTTCCTCCTCGGAAATCCCGTGCACAGTCTTCGGCTTGCTGCCGTTGACGAGCTGGTCGGACGGTGTCCCGACGATTAGCGCCTCGGCATAACCCCGCGTGTAGTTGTTGCCGGAAACCATGAGCTGCGCCATATCGATCTGGCGGACTGGACTGACCTTCCGAAATAACCGCAGTGCACCCGCTGTGATGGGCTTCTCCTTCAGCAGATCCACAGCGTCGGCTTGGATGCCGTCGAGCAGATTGAGACTCCCCTTGATTTTGCCGACGTCGAGGTCGAGCACCTTCGCAATTTGCCCGGGCGTCACGCCGTGGTCGACCGCACGCAGGATCATGGCATGCTCCTGAATCAGGGACAGCCGGTTTACCTTGTCGTTGTAGGTGAACGCGTCGTCGTCGTTCGCCACAAGGCAGAACGTCTCCGACTGGCCGAGTTCGAGCAGAGCCTTCAACCGCATGTGACCGTCGAGTAGCAAATAAACGCCTCGCGCACCTTTTTGCGGATAGACGATGAGTGGCTCGATCACGCCGATCTCCCGGATCGAGGCAAGTATCGACCGATATTTTCCCCACGCATGATCGGTCGGTTTGACCTGGCGGATCGGGTGAATCGCGCTCAGTGGCAGGGTGACGCCATCGAGGTTGAAGGCCGCGTGGACAATGTGCGTCATGTTGTCTCCTTCGCCCGCTCCGCCAGGAATTTTGGCATCGTTTCCAATTCCTCGGCACGCAGCAGGTTGACGTAGTCCTCATCTCCCACAAGCACCTTGATCGCTGCGGACGTGGACAAAAGGCGCACTTCGCAAAGCTTGGCCTTTCGGACCATGAGCTTCTGGCGCTGGGTTTCATGGCGGTACGCCCGCACCAGGCTTTCGGCGCTGGTGTGGTGAGCCGAATTGCGAGAACGCGGGCCATACTTCCGGCCCAAGTAGCGCCGTTGATCGAGGACCCGCTTGAACGCAGTTAGCGTTTTCTGGGTCATGGCCTTTTGTTCGTAGGCTTCCATCAACAACCGCTGGGACTCGTCGTCGGATGCGCCCGATATGCCGACTGCGATCGTAACCGGAATCTTGCCG
>Ga0182024_10008558_pt1 | contig 21495 bp, 20 predicted proteins | sample P32metaG_FD_120480 | JGI IMG/M metagenome (GOLD analysis project Ga0182024, IMG submission 120480) | Permafrost microbial communities from Stordalen Mire, Sweden - P3-2 metaG (Illumina Assembly) | ecosystem: Environmental > Terrestrial > Soil > Wetlands > Permafrost | place: Sweden: Stordalen...
AGCGCCGCCGTCCTCATCGCTGTGCCCCTCGGAATTCTGTGCCATCGGGTCCCGCGGCTGCGGGCCGGTACTCTGGGCGCTCTCAACCTCATTCAGACCATTCCCTCGATTGCGCTCTTCGGCATTCTGATGGTACCGCTCGGAGCACTTGCAGCCGCGGCTCCATTCGTCACGGATATAGGCATCCGCGGCATTGGCGCAGCGCCTGCCGTACTGGCGCTATTTCTGTATTCATTATTGCCGGTCGTTGCCAATACGATCGTCGGACTTGGGCGCGTATCCCCGGCCGCAGTCGACGCGGCACGCGGGATGGGATTGACGAACCGGCAGATATTGACCGATATCGAGCTGATCCTGGCGTTTCCGGTGATTCTCACCGGCATCCGCATTGTCCTCGTGCAGAACATCGGGCTTGCAACCGTCGCCGCGCTCATCGGGGCCGGCGGCTTTGGCGTATTCGTCTTTCAGGGGATCAATCAGACGGCGATTGATCTGGTGCTGCTCGGCGCGCTGCCGATCGTCGCGTTGGGATTTTCCTGCGCCGTACTGCTCGATGCATTAGTGGAAACGATCAATCGGACCGCCCGATGATAGAAATCGAGAATCTGACGAAGCGATACGGCTCGGCAGCGGTCGTCGATCGCGTGTCGATATCCATTCCCCGCGGCTCGATCACGGTAATCGTCGGCACGTCGGGGTCGGGCAAGTCGACGCTGCTGCGCATGATCAACCGCCTGGTCGAGCCGACGAGCGGACGAGTGGTCATTAACGGCACTGACACCACAACCGAACCGCCGCATCTGCTGCGCCGAGGGATCGGCTACGCAATCCAGGGGCACGGTCTATTTCCGCACCGGACAGTTGCCGAGAACATCGCGACCGTGCCGCGGCTACTCGGATGGAACGCCGACCGCATCCAGGCCCGCGTCCAGGACTTGCTCAATATTTTTCAACTGGACCCGGGCGCCTATGCCGGAAAATTCCCGCATCAGCTCTCGGGCGGACAGCAGCAGCGCGTAGGCGTCGCACGCGCCTTTGCCGCCGAACCCGCAGTCTTGCTCATGGACGAGCCCTTTGGCGCACTCGATCCCATCATCCGCGCCAAGGCCCAGGATGATCTGCGCGATATTCAGCGCCGCTTTGGCACCACGATCGTGCTCGTGACGCATGACATTGACGAGGCGTTTCGCCTTGGAGACCGTGTCGCGGTCATGAGTCAGGGCCAGGTGTTGCAATACGATCGCCCCGCAGCGCTCCTGATCCGCCCCGCCGACCCTTTCATATCGCGCCTGACGGGCACGGGTGACCGCGCGATGAAACTCTTGTCGCTGACCACGGCGGGCGAAGCAGCTGAGACGGGTCCCGCTGAAGGCGCCGCCGTGCCGGCCTCGGCGACATTGCGCGACGTCCTCTCAGATCTTCTTTGGAGCGGCGCGGCTGTCGTCACAGTGATCGACGCTGCGGGAATACCCTGCGGACGGCTGACCCTCGCGGGGATCCTTGCCCACGGCAGGCCGCGCTGATGAGCTGGGCGCTCGTCATCCGCATCGCAGCCTGCGCTTTGCTGGCGGCTTTTTTGCTGACGCCGCAGAGCTTCGCGCCGCTATTCGCGCCCCTGAGTCAGCACGGCGCCCCGGCCATCTACGATCAGGGCAATCTCCTCACCCTTGCCTTGGCGCAGCTCGGTACGGTGTTGCTCGCTGCTGCGGCCAGCACCGTGGTGGCCGTCGGGCTGGGCATTTTGGTGACGCGGGCGAGCGGAGCTGAGTTTCTGCCGCTGTCGCGCACGCTCGTCAATATTGGTCAGACGTTTCCGCCCGTCGCCGTATTGGCGGTTGCCGTGCCGCTCGTCGGCTTCGGCGAGGCACCGACCCTGATCGCCCTCTTCGCCTACGGCCTGCTGCCGATCTTCGAGAATACGATCGCAGGCTTGCAGACCTGCCCGCCCGCGGTCATCGACGCGGCCAACGGCATGGGAATGAGCACACGCGAGCGTCTCACGTCGGTCGAGCTGCCGCTCGCCATGCCGCTCATTCTGGAGGGAATACGGCTGTCGCTGGTAATCAACGTCGGCACCGCCACGATTGGGTCGACGGTGGCCGCGAAGGGGCTCGGCGAAGTGATCATCGCGGGGCTCCTCTCCGACAATACCGCCTTCATACTGCAGGGGGGGCTCGTCACGGGGCTCATGGCGATTTTACTTTATGACGCCATGGTAGCGCTCGAAAAGCGCATCCTGAGGGGTACCCATGGCTGAAGGCAGCCGAAAACCGGCAGCAAGCTCACGGCTTGGCGCATCCGTGCGTGCACGACGCCCAGCTTGGCCTACAATCAAAGTCGATGCTTGACAGTACCATGAATTCGATCGCGACCGATCCGGGCAAGACCCGCGAGACGGTACGCTGCCAGCAGCGCGCGTCCGTGGAGCTTCCGACCCTGATGCTGATCGTCATTGCGTACGGCGGATGGCTGGCGCTGACCGCCGCCTACGACCATTGGCCGCTGTGGGTCGTCGCGCCCGCCGTCGTCGTGCTGCTGACGCTCCACAGTTCCCTGCAGCATGAAATCATCCACGGTCACCCCACCCGCTGGAGCTGGATCAATCGGCTCCTCGGCATGGTGCCGCTGTCTTTCTGGCTGCCATTTGAGCGCTACCGGGAGCACCACCTCGACCATCATGTCGACGAACGGCTCACCGATCCGCTCGACGACTCGGAATCCTATTATTGGACGCCTGACGAGTGGGCGCGGTTGTCGGCGATCAGCCGCGCGATGCTGCTAGTGCAGCAGACGCTCGCCGGTCGGGTCGTCATCGGCTCGTTCTGGCGCATTGCGCATTTTTTCCGTGGTGAGTTGCGCGCGCTCATCAACAATGAAAAGCGAGTTCGCGCCATTTGGATCGAGCACCTGCTGTGGTGCATCCCCGTCATTCTCTGGCTGACGGTCGTGTGCCGCATGCCGCTGTGGATCTACGTCGTGGCAATGGTGCTTCCAGCCAACGGGGTGATATTGATCCGCTCCTTCGCCGAGCATCGAGCACGGCCGGAATCGCACCACCGCACTGCTATCGTCGAGCGTGCCTGGGTCCTGGGACCCCTATTTCTCTTCAACAATCTGCACGCGCTGCACCACGAATCGCCGGCGATCCCATGGTATGAGTACAACGCGAGCTACCGCGCCGATCGCGACCGTCTGATTGCAAAGAACGGCGGGCTCGTCTATTCAACCTATTTCGAGGTCGCGCGCCGCTTCCTGTTTCGCTCGCATGATGTTCTGGTGCACCCAACGGGGCGAGTGTTGCGACCTATCCATCGCGCGGGAATTCCGCCATTGATGAGCGCTGCTCAGGAAGCAACCTCGGCGCTTTTGACCGATAGCCCGCCTACTTCTTAAGTTTCGCCGCGAATTCTTCGACGGCTGCCTTCACTTCTTGCCCGGCCTTATCCATGTGAGCCTTGAACTGACTCCAGGCGCCCTCGTTGGCACTTTTAAGAGTGTTGAAATTCTCCCACGCTTCGGCTTGTTTGGCCCGCAGTAATTCAAGGTTTTTTTCATACTGGGCCTTGGCTTGCGCCTCGAACTGTGCGGCTCCCGCCTTGAAGCGCTCGGTTTGCGCCTTCCACTCGTTCAACTGCTTTTCCATCAGCGCCTGATAGTCTTCGCGAATTCCCATGACTTCCTCCTGCAATCAATCAATCGATTCTTAGCCGCTGTCGCGGTCGCAATTCGGCTGGGCTTTTAGCCCAAGTTACATATAGACGCCGCCGTTGATGTTGATCTGCTGGCCGGTGATGTAGTCGCCGTCGGCGGCCAGAAACAGCACCGCCTTGGCGACTTCCTCAGGCTTGCCAAAGCGGCCGAGCGGTATACGGCTGAGGATCTGCTTCTGCACCGGCTCAGGAACTTTCGACAACATGTCGGTGAGCGTGAAGCCCGGCGCGAGCGAATTCACAGTAATGTTGTGCCGAGCGACCTCCATGGCAGCGGTCTTGGTAAAGGCAATGATGCCGCCCTTGCTGGCGGCATAGTTCGCCTGACCGAAGTTACCCGCTTGTCCGACGAACGAGCTGATGTTCACGATACGTCCATAGTTACGCTCGATCATCAACGGCATCACCGCGGTGACGCCGAAATAGCACGCATTCAGGTTCGTGTGGATGACTCCGAGCCAGTCATCATCGGTCATCTTGCGCAGGGTCTTATCGCGAGTGATGCCGGCGTTGTTGACGAGAATATCCAGACGCCCCCAAGCGGCGCGTATCTTCTGCACCATGTCGACCCAGGTCGAGCGCTCACTGACATCTCCCTGCAGAAGGAGCGTCTCAGAGCCGCGCTCGCGCAGCTCTTTCGCCAGCTCCTGCGCTTCGCTCGCGCCGGAGCGGAAGTTGAGGGCAACCGAGGCCCCCTCGGCGGCGAGCAGCGTCGCGATGGCGCGTCCGATACCGCGCGATGCGCCGGTGACGAGCGCATATTGGCCGCTCAGTTTCCCCATGAGATGACTCCTTCCATTTATCTTGTGCCAAGAATGCCGCGAACGCTCACTTTAAGGGATTTATTTACTTAAGTCCCTCGCGGGAGGCCGCCTTTCCACGACGCGCCTTTAGGCGACGAAAGAACCCCTGAAACGCATCATCCAGCCGCTTAAGTGTCCAGCGCTGCAGCTTCACGGGCTGCTCGCACCACTCGGAAAACTCGCGTCGGCATTCGGTCAACGTCTTGCACTGATCGATATAAGTGCGTGTCTTGCCGGTCTTCCGATAACAGTCGATGCGCTCCTCAAGCGCTGCGTTGTACAGCTCTCGCTGTGCCGCGCACAGCCGCTCTAATGCGCGGTGCTGGCACTTGAGCGGCAGCAGACGATAGCGGTACGTCAGGATCACGGCTTATTCTCGCGCAAGGGACTCAAGTATATAAGTCCCAGCGCTTTCATCATCCACCGCTACTCGCGCTCGCGCAGCCAGGCCGCGATCTTGCTCGGCACCTCGCGCTGCGCGCGTGCGCTCACGTACATGCCGATGTGACCCACCTCCACGGCATGCGCCGTGTAGTCCGCGGTGCCCACGAGGCGCGCGAGCGGCACGCTCGCGCTGGGCGGGACGAGGTGATCCTTGCTGGCATAGATGTTGAGCACGGGCTGAACAATCTTTTTGAGATCGACGCGGTCACCACCGAGCGTGACGCTGCCGTCGACGAGACGGTTTTCCTGATAAAACCACTGTACAAACTGGCGCAGAGCCGCGGCAGCCTGGTCCGGGCTGTCGAATATCCAGCGTTCCATGCGCATGAAATTCTCAAGTTGGCGCTGATCCGCGCCCCCTTGCACCATATCCACATATTTCTGTTGCGTGAGGCGAAACGGCATGAGCGACAGATAGATGCCATTCAAGCAGTCGCCGGAGACGTTGCCGCCCTGCGCCAGCAAATTCACATCCAGTCCCTGAACCCACTTCGATAGAAGGTTTTCCGGGGTTTTGAAATCGACCGGTGTCACCATTGTGATCAGGTTCTTGACGCGCTGCGGATATAGCGCGGTGTAGCAGAGGCTGAAGGTGCCACCCTGGCAGACACCGAGCAGGTTAACGCTTGGGATCTGATGCGTGTCGAGAACCTGCTGTACGCAGCGATGCAAATAGCCTCTGATGTAATCATCGAGATCGTTGAATCGATCCCCTCCGTCGGGGTAACCCCAATCGATGAGATACACGTCGAGGCCGGCATCGAGGAATCCGCGAATCAGCGACCGATCGACCTGCAGGTCCATCATGTAAGGACGGTTGACGAGCGCATAGCAGATGAGGATGGGTGTGACGCCCGCCGGCCGAGCGAGCGGCTCATAGCGATACAACGTGACCTTATCCTCACTCCATACGCGCTTCTTTTCGGAGCAGCCCGGGCGCGCGTGCGCGGCGCCCCCAAGTCCCGTCAGCGTCGCGCTCAAGCGGCGCCCGAACTCGAGCATCTCGGCCGCGAGCGCCTGGGGATCGGGGGTTGCGCTGCTCACTTCGGGGCCCGCGGCCGGCGCCGCACGACGCGTTTCTTTTTCGGAATTGGCGGTGGCGGTGGCCGCGGCGATGCCTGCGAGCGCAACTGTGCGCGCAGCTCCTTCACCTGATGATGGAGTGAATTGACCTCGGCGCGCGTCGGCAGGTCGAATTGCCGGGCCCACGATTCAAGTTCACGTTGCTGCTCGGCGCGCACGGCATTCGAGCTGTTCGCCAGATCGGCGATGAGCCGACAGTACTCGGGACTGTGAGCGACGCCGCCGTACACTTCCTCCGCACATTCAATCCACAGATCGTAGAGACTTTTGATGCTCGCAGTTGCACCGCCCGGCGCATCAGGACCTGCAGCGCTCACGCGCGCAGCAAATTTCTTGGTGGTCTCGGCGCCGATCTTGATCCACTGCGCGGCAAGCTGGGTCTGCACTTCCTGGAATTGCGCGAGCAGGCGGGAGAACTTTTGCCAGGCCTCCTGGCGCTCGCGTGTCAAACCAAGCGCCGCGAACTCCATCGCTGCGGCTTTGGCCCCCGTGCCGGGCGCCCACGCGCCAGGAGGCTGCATCAGAGTCTGCCACCATAGTTGAGCATCTGGCGCGGTTCGAAAGTTCGCCATCTGGCCGAGCTGCGAGCTCAGCTGCTCAAACCAGGTATTCATCACCACCGCAAATGAGCGGGCGCGGCTCGCAAGATCGGCTCCTTTGCCATCTTCACCGCTGGGCTCCTGCAACATGGCGCGCCCGAGGTTGAAGTACTGCTCCCACACGGCGCCGAGTTGCTGGAAGGACGGAGGCAAGCCGCTGCCGGCCATGGCGGCAATTTTGGGCCACCATTCAAACAGCGTGGACCCATCCGCCGGAGCGGCGCTCGTTTTGAGCCAGAGCTGCAGCAGCTCCTGCTGCATCTGGGCGACGGTCGAGCTCCAGGGGTCGCCCCGGGGAGTGTCAGTCATGGGCTTGCCTTGGCGTATGCGGTGCAGGACAAAAGGAATGCTCGAACTGGCAGGCGGCCCCCGACTCGGTATTTGGATTATGCAATGCCATGATTACTAAGAGACAACTGCGTCACGTTCTGACCATGGCCATATATTCCGCCGCCACGTTGAGTTGTGCACCGCATACAGAGAAGCTTACGATAGACCCCATGATACCTCCGGCCGACCGCTTGTCGCACTGCATGGCCGCTCGCGCGGCGGCGTTTGAGCCCTCGCGCGGCCGGTTCGTGAGCCGCGAGCCATGAGCACCAAGCGCATCATCAAGAAGTACGCGAATCGGCGTCTCTACGATGCCACGGCCAGTCGTCACGTCACCTTGGATGATCTGCGCAAACTCATCGTCGGCGGTGAGCAGATCCAAGTCGTGGACGACAAGACGGGCGAGGATCTCACACGAGCGACTTTGCTGCAGATCATCGCCGAGCAGGAGCAATTCGCAACCCCAGTCTTGAGTACCGAACTCATGGAGACGGTGATCCGGTTCTACGGTAATCCCGTGCAGGAGATGCTGACGCGCTATCTCGAGCAGAGTGTCGGCACAGTGCTGCGTCAACAGCAGGCCCTGCAAGCACAAATGGCCAAAGCGCTCGAGGCGCCCATGGCGCCGATCGCCGATCTGGCGCGCCAGAACATGGCGCTGTTGTCCACCATGCAATCTTCAGTGTTGTCAGCATTCGGCATGCCGAAGCCGGATGAAGCCGAAAAAAGTGGCACGGAAACGAACGCCGAGAAAAACAAACCCTAGATCTGGCGCATCGCGGTCGCACGCTGCGTGCGACGCTCCTGTAAGCGCGATCTCGCGTCCGTTCATGCCGAGCTGCAAGGATTCAATGATATGCAAGTGCAATCGAAAACCGTCGTCATCACAGGTGCGGGCCGTGGCATTGGGCGCAGTCTCGCCATCCAATTTGCGCAGCGCGGTGCAAATCTCGCGCTGCTCGATCTAAATGCAGCCGATCTTGACGAGAGCCGCGCACAATGCCTGACCCACGGTGTCGAGGTGCGGTGCTATCAGGCCGACGTTGGCGCAGAGAAGCCCGTCATCGACGCCCTGAATGCAATCGCGCGTGACTTTGGGCGCTTCGACGTGATCGTAAACAACGCGGGGATCGTCAAAGATTCGTTGCTGATCAAAGTCAAAGACGGCGTCGTGTCGGACAAGATGAGCCTCGCCCAATGGCAAGCCGTGGTGAACGTAAACCTCACGGGAGTGTTTCTCTGCGGACGCGAGGCAGCGGCGCACATGGTCAAATTCGGCCAGGGCGGCGTAATCATCAACATCTCGAGCATTTCGCGGCACGGCAATGCGGGGCAGACGAATTACGCGGCCACCAAAGCGGGCGTCGCGGCGATGACGGTCGTCTGGGCAAAGGAACTTGCGCGCTATGGGATTCGCTCTGGCGCGATCGCCCCCGGCTTCACCAATACCGATATTCTCTCGGGCATGCGGCCGGAGATCTTACAGAAGGTCATAGCCCCGGTGCCCCTGCGCCGCCTGGGTGATCCCGCCGAGATTGCGCACGCCGCGCTCTTCATCGTCGAGAATGACTTCTTTACGGGCCGCTGCATCGATCTCGACGGCGGCTTGCGCCTCTAGCGCTGGCGGACGACCGAGGCGCGCGAATCTTGCGTCGTGACGGCGCTTGCTGGAGTAAATCTCTCGAGCGACTGCCGCGCTGAGAGCACGGCGATGAGCGTGCGCGCAACTCCCCACACGCGAGTCACGGATTCGGCAAGCAACCCGTCGGGAAAAGGCGGCGATTCGCTCACGCTGGATTCAAATTCCGCTGCGGCAAATCCGAGTCGCTGAGCAATCAGCCGCTCGACCGCCTCCGCCTCATACTCGCAAACCGTGCGCGGCGTGCGTGCGCGCACGGAAGCAACGTGCGCCATGACGTGAGTCAATTCATGCACCAGCGTGAGGAGTTCCTGCTGCGGGCTGAGGCCGGCGCGCAGGACAATCTTCTCGCCATCGACGCAGCCGCCGATGCCATCAGGCAGGTCAGCATACCGAACCGCGGTCCCGCGGCGCCGGGCGAAGTGGCGTAGTGCCTCAAGGGACTGGTCGATGCCGTGCATGTCACGACGTCCTCGGACGGGTCGCCTCGTGCGGGGATGCTCTGGCCCGAAGCGCTCACGCTTTGCGGTGTGCTCCATATCCTTCTCCATCCTTGCTCAACCGGCGCCCCGGCTCTTGCGTCGCATTAATTTCACTCGCTTGGCCGTGTCGTAACCCAGATTAATTCGTAATATATTATTATTAATCATATAGTTATGTAGAACCACACAAATCCATAGTGGCATCGGACTGTTTTGTATGCACCGCATACAAATTGGTGTATGATCCAACTCCAGATTGACCGCTAGTTACGATTCTAGGAGAGCCTCATGACAGACCGACCCTTTGATGTGAATACTTGGTTCGACAGCTATCGCAGTGCGTTCGCGCCCGTGTTGCGCGCCCAGCAGGAGGCGATGAAGAGTGTAGAGCGCCTCGCGCGGTATCAGTTCGCAGTTGCCGGCGACTATCTTGATTGGTCGGTTGCGCAGACGAAGGCTGCGGTGGGCGCCAAGTCCGCCACGGAACTCGCATCCCAGCACACCGAGATCAATGGCCGCTTCGGCGAGCAGTTGAAGAAGCGTGCGCAGGAGTTCACCGCGATCGCGACAGAGACACAGGGCGCCGTGACCCAGTGGATCGGCGAAGCGACTGCCAAGGTTACCGAGGCCGCCAAAAAGGCCGCGTAATCTGACGATTGCTCCTCTCTCGGGGTTCAGATCAGGGGCGACTTCGGTCGCCCTTTTCTGTGGGCGTTAGAGCCACGCGCTAAACTTCAGCATCGTCCTTGCGATGTAAGCACCTTGATGAGCACGCCCAATTTACCGAGCGCAGCACCCGCCGACACGCTGACTGAGGAACGGCAGCTGCGGCGTAATCTGTGCGCCCAACTCGCGACCGTCACCGGTGGCATCGCCCCCGATGACTACATTGCCGCATGGTGGGATTGGTATCTGAATCTCACGAAGCATCCGCAGAAATCTTCCGCGCTCGGCAGGGCGGCGCTGCAGGGCGCGCTCGACACTTGGCAGTTCGCACTGCAGGCGAGTTCCGGGACACCTCTGCCCCCCTCGTCGAACGATCCGCGTTTTGCGGGCGCGGCATGGAGCCAATGGCCCTTCAACATCTACACGCGTGCGTATCAGAACTGGGCGTCGTGGTGGCAGCAGGCCGTGACCGACGTTCCCGGCGTGGCCGACAAGAACGCCAAGCTCATGAGCTTTGCGGGCAGCCAGCTTCTCGAAGCGGCCTCACCGTCCAATTATCTGAATACAAATCCTGAACTCCTCGAAACGACGCGTACCGAGTCCGGACAGAATCTCGTGCGTGGCTTCAAGCAATGGGTCGATGATCTGCAGCGCACTCTCAACCGCGGTGCCCCGGCGGGCTCTGAGAATTTCAGGGTCGGTGAACAGGTCGCGGTGACTCCCGGCAAGGTCGTGTTGCGCAATCGACTGATCGAACTCATCCAGTACGCGCCGCAGACGCCGACCGTCTATGCCGAGCCCATCCTGATCACACCCGCGTGGATCATGAAGTACTACATTCTTGATCTGTCGCCCGTGAACTCACTGGTGCGCTACCTCGTCTCTCAGGGTCATACGGTCTTCATGATCTCCTGGAAGAACCCCAACGAGGCCGACCGCGATCTCGGCATGGACGATTACCTGGAACTTGGGCTCCGGGCGGCGCTCGCTGCCGTGAGCGCAATCGTGCCGAAATGCAAGATCCACACGGTGGGTTATTGCATTGGCGGGACGCTACTCGCGATCGGCGCCGCCGCGCTTGCGCGCGAGAAAGATCAACGGATTGCGAGCCTCACGACGCTTGCGGCGCAAACGGATTTCAGCGATCCCGGCGAGCTCTCGCTGTTCATCAGCCCGAGCCAGCTTGAGATGCTCGAAGCGGTCATGCACAAGCAGGGCGTCCTCGCGAGCGACAAGATGGCGGCATCCTTCATGATGCTGCGCTCGCGCGATCTACTCTGGGCGCCTGCGGTAAACAAGTATCTGCGCGGAAAACTTGATACCCCAAATGATCTCATGGCGTGGAACGCCGACGGCACTCGCATGCCTTGGCGCATGCACACCGAGTATCTCTACCGGCTTTTTTTGCACAACGAGCTCGCTCGTGGCCAATTCCCGGTGGCCGGCGAGTCGATTCATCTGCAATCCATCACGGTGCCGCTGTTCGTCGTCGGTACCGAGACGGATCATGTCGCACCGTGGCGTTCTGTTTACAAAATGCGCGCCCTGACGCGCTCCGCCGATTACACGTTTCTGTTAACGAGCGGCGGACACAATGCCGGCATCGTCAGCGGACCCGTGCATCCGCGACGGCGACATCGCCTGATGACGTGGCACGATGCGACCACCGTTCTCAGTCCCGAGCAGTGGCTTGAGGCGGCGGAGCTGCGCGCAACGTCATGGTGGCCAAGCTGGCAGCAGTGGCTGCGCATACATTCGAGCATGCCACAGGTCGCGCCGCCTGCGATCGGCGCGCCCGGAGAGGGTTATGCCGTGCTCGGCGATGCGCCCGGTGATTACGTCCGCGAAAAATGACGGCGCACGGACGTTGCTACGCGTGAGCAACGCTATACTGCCGGCGCTCAGCATGTCGGTGATGTCACTGTGCGCAGCGGCTGACACCCCGCCCGCTCAGATCACGGGCCTGCACGACGCCGTATTGGGCGAATACTCGCCACTGTCCGGCAATGCAGAGCTCGCGCGACGACTGTTGAGTCCATTAAGCGCGGCGCAAATCCCAGAACTTCTGGCCCACGCAGGGAAGGGACTGAGCGAGCAGCCGATCAACCTTGCCCAAGAGAAGTTCGCGGTGTATGTCCCTGCACAGGCGCCAGCGCGCGGCTATGCACTGCTGGTGTTCGTACCGCCCTGGTCGGACGCGCGGCTGCCGCCGGGCTGGGCCGCCGTGCTGGATCGATACGGTGTCATCTTCGTCAGCGCGGCGCGCTCCGGCAATGATGTAACCCCGCTCGGCCGGCGCGCACCATTGGCATTGGCTGCTGCATATAACGTGATGCGGCGCTATCCCGTGGACCCGGATCGGGTATACATCAGCGGATTCTCCGGAGGCTCACGCACGGCACTGCGCCTCGCGCTCGGCTATCCGGACCTGTTTCGCGGCGCTTTGCTGAACGCGGGCAGCGACCCGATCGGTACGACTGAGCTGCCGTTACCACCGAGGGAGTTATTTCTGCAGTTCCAGAAATCAACACGTCTCGTCTATGTCACCGGTGAGCAGGATCCCGCCAGCCTCGCCGCAGATGAGCAAAGCATCCACTCGATGCGCGAGTGGTGCGTATTTGATATGGATATCGAAGTGACGCATCGGAAAGGCCACGAGTCGGCTAACCCAACGGCACTATCCGGCGCGCTGCGCGCCCTCCTCAACCCCGTGGAGCCCGACCCGAATAAACTAGCCGCGTGCAGAGCGGCTGTAGAAACCAAGCTAGAGACCCAATTCCAGCAAGTTGAGTCGCTCATTGCAGGCGGCAAGCACGACGACGCACAAAAGCTGCTGCATCAGATCGACGCTCACTTCGGCGGCCTGGCGGCGCCGCGCAGTCTTGAGCTGGCGCACAAATAACAAAAGCAGCCTTTGCAATCCGATGAAGGTCAGCCGCCCTAGTCAGGTGCAGCCGAGTTACCAAGGCGACGGTACCGACACATCAGGAACATCGTACCCGCAAGTCCGTAACTCTTGGACTGCAGCAAGCGGGCGCGCGGAATACGAGTAGGTCCTACTCGCATTGTCAGAGTCGATCCCGAAGCGGTCTGATTCGCAATGCAGGAAATTGGGCGCACTTGGCTGTTGCTCAACAACGCATCATGCATTGAAACCGGAAGGTGCATTCCTGGCGATCGATCCTAGCGCTCAACCCGCTCCGTCGGTGATCCGTCGGTCATTGACTCTGAAGTGCCGTTCACTCCAGCGCCGCTATTGCACGCAGATCATCGAGTCCGATTCTCACGCAGTCCTCACTTAGTCAGACGGTTGTACTTCTTCAATATCGCGCGCAGCCGATCGTGCGGGAGTGCTATGACTGTCCGGTCGTCGATGCCTGTCATCGTCTTGGCGGCTACCATCGCATTGATGACCGCTTCTTCCGTCGCTTGTACCGTTGCGAGAAATACGGGGTCCAACGAATCGTTGGGCAGCATCGTCACCTGACGCAGTCCGTGGGAAGAAATCGCGCCGGGATTGGCCGTTGAAAACGCCAAGAAAATATCACCCGACCCATTGCCGCCATAACTACCGTTTCTGGCCAATCCGAGGGCCACGTGTCGCGCCACTCGCTTGAGCTGGGTCGGGATCAGCGGAGCATCGGTCGCCACTATCACGATTATGGAACCTACGTCGCCATCCCAGACCGTGTGTCCGGGAATCTCGCGGCCGACGTTTACGCCTGCCACGCGCAATTCCGCGCGCGCACCATAGTTGCACTGCACGAGTACGCCGACAGTGTAGCCTCCAGCTTTCGCGTCAAGCACGCGCGACGAAGTGCCGATGCCGCCCTTGAACTCATTGCAGATCATGCCGGTGCCGCCACCGACGCTGCCCTCCTCGACCAGGCCCGAACGGGCGACGTCGAGGGCATGAAAGGCATCTTCGGGGCGGACATGAAAGCCGTTAACGTCGTTGAGGTAGCCGTCCCAGGTTTCAGCTACGACGGCTGCCGACCACCAGTAGCCCTCTTCGTCCGGGACGCCGCTCCTAACCTTCCATGCGATGACGGCGTCGTGAACGACTCCCACGCTGTGAGTATTCGTAAGCATCACTGGGCCGTCGAGAAAGCCTGAGTCTTCCAGCCAAATCGTTCCGGTCATCTCACCGGCACCATTTTCGGTAAACCATCCAGCAAACACGGCGTCATTGGAGTCCTTCCCTCGCGGCAGGATTGCCGTGACTCCGGTGCGCACCGGGCCAACGCCGACCTTGAGCGGACCGCTACCGGAGATCAACGTGGTGTGACCAACCTCCACACCCGCGACGTCGGTAATTGCATTGAACTGGCCGGGCGCGCCGTCGAAGGGAACACCGAGATCGCGCGCTCGAAGCGGCTGCTCTTGGTGTTTGGAGTCGCTTTGCGCCAGCGCCGGCCCTGCAAGCACCAACAGGATGCACACGCCGATAAGTCGACTCAACGGCGCGCCGGAGACTTCCTTCACGGCCGCGCCGCCGAGCTGGGGAGAGATTGCTTGCGCGCGGCCCAGATATCATCGAGCAGTGCGGCTGCCGACGCATCCCTTTCGAGATGTGGGTAGCGCAGTCCATTGTGATAATCAATGCTGGCGACCTGAAAGCGATCGCCGGTTTTGACGATGAGGTCAATTGGCAGCGGCGCGTCCTTCGCCGCTCGGATCGCATCTTTTAGTACATCAGCGCTGTAGGCAGTGCCGTTGACCGCTAGAATCTGCGCGCTCTCAGTGAGCTTCGCCTTGAATGCCGGACTATCCCAAACGACTTGCGTCACGGTGCCGTCCTTGTCGTCGAGCTCAACGCCAATGGAAAAGCGCAGATTCACGCGCTTGCGCTGCTCATCGCTCGCTTTGACCAACTCGCTGGGAGTATCGGTATAAACCAGTTTGTAACCGCCACGACGCAATCCATCCAACGGCGCCGGCTTTGCGAATCCATCGAGACGCTCCCGTAAAAAAGCAGCCCAGTCGTACGGCTCTACCGCATTCAGCGCCTTGACGACATCTTCAAAGGAATACGTGACCGTCACGAAGCTGCCGTCGTTCATGCCGAAGAATGACCGCGCGAAGTTATCCAGCGAACGCTTGCCACGCGAGCGCTCGCGTATCAAGGTGTCAACGTCAAGCCAGATCAATTGGCCCTCCGAGTAATAGTCCTCGAATCTTTGCCAGTCGTTCCAGGACATCGGTCGACGTGGATTGATGATCTCGTCGTTAGTCGTATCCTGCAACGCACGCCACCGGCGGCCAGGCTCAGTCTCATAATAAGCGGCGTTTAGAGCCAGCTGATCCAGTGCTTGCTGTTTGGTCCACAATCCAGAGCGAGCAGCTAACACCTCGCCCCAGTACTGCGTTTGGCCTTCATACACCCACAAGAGACTGTTTTGCATCGGCACGTTGTAGTTAGGCGTCCATAAATCCGCGGGGCGACGAAACTTGCCGTTCCAGGAATGCGTGAATTCGTGCGGCAATAGATCCCGGTCGGACGCAGTTTTATCCCATTCAGTAAATGCCTCCGGGTCGGTGCCGTTTTCGCTCGATTGATGATGCTCAAGACCGGGCTGCTGAATCTGATCGCTCAGCGAATACAGGAAATCGTAGTGTGAATAGTGGTGCGATCCGAAGAGAACATACGCTTGCTGCACGAGTGCGCGGTAGGCTTCAGTCTGCTCAGTTGTCATCGGCAGCAGCGTCGGGCGATCCGCGAACAGATCCAAATGGACTGGAATCGGGCTACCCGGATCGAGGTCGATACGAGACGTATACCGTCCTGCATATACCGGACTGTCGACGAAAGTCTCAAGAGTAAGGCGCTTGAATTTCGTCTGCGGGCCGTTCGTTGACAACACCTCCAGCGCCGAGCCAAATTTCCAGTCAGCGGGCAATGTGAGGCTTGCCTCTACCGGAATCTGGCGAGCGAAATATCCGGCGGGGTACAGGACGACGGAATTCCATTCGAGCATGAGAAGGTCGCGGCTGATTTCCAGCGCTGCGACTTTAGGGCTGGTCGGCGACAGGTACTCAAAGTCGATGTCGAGCAGCTTCGCGTTCGCTGGCGCGTGCACATGAAACGCGTATATATCAACGGGATCGCGAGTCCAGGAAACCGGCGCGCCGTTTGCCGTGATCCTCAATCCCGCGAGCCTGTCGATAGGACCCTCGGGCGCATGCGCTCCCGGCAGCCACTCAGGGTAGAGCAAAACAGTATCTGTGGTTATACCGCTCAAGGTCTCGTGAACGCGCACGATGCGCCGCCCGACATCAGAGGCATCGACCGCAATCCGGATCTCCCCCGGATATGCCTGATCCTTGGGAGCCGCGATCGGCCCCGCAAGTGCACTCGGATTGGGACCAGGACTTGCAATTGCCGTTGCGCAAGTAAGGACTGCGCAACAGACCGCTATCTTGATAGCAGTTCGATTCATTAAATGTGCCTCTCAATGTTTCGCTGTTCTTCGATTACTGGCGCGCGCATAAACCATCGAAGCTCCGCTCGCCCCGGCTTAGTCTCGCACTATTCCGTATGCCGCGAAACATCTCACACGCGTTCGCAACATTGGTGGTGTGCCCTGGCGACGGCTGATGGGAAACTCGTGGCTACTTTACAATGACAGACTCGGCGGAGTGATCGAAGCCATGGCGCTCGGAGAGGAGAACGGCCACCCGGTCATGCGGTTACGATACTTCGAGGATCCTTAGATACGCGCGCGAGGAAAAGGACGCGCCGATGCTTTTCGTCGCCGCAAATTGTACTGCAAATTGCGTGACGCTCGCTCGATGGCGCAGGTGACCAAGACGGCGAGCATTTCATCTGCACCCAGGAGGGCTGCTTCTGCGGCTAAAAGTCCGTCTCCAGATGCCGATCGCACTTGGTGAAATACAGCAATGGGGTCGCGACAAACGCGTCGAACGCCAAATACCAAGGCATGACTATGATCATCCACATCATCGCGCGGCAGCCGTTTTACGTGGTAATAGGAAAACCTTGCGCGCGAGTTCCGACTCCAGTTGCCAGCGTGGATAGAACCGCAGTAGCAGATCGCGCTCCAGGAGCGCCGTGTTTGTGCGCGCGAAGCCCTGCCAACCGCCGCCGTCGCCACATTCATGGAGCGTCTGCCGCATAAGTGCCAGATATGCCACGGTGATCGTCTCGTGGTAGCGATTGGGTTTGCCAAGCGAGTGGGCAAAGGCCTGGATCGCGCGGCGGGTCTTGGCGAGGGCGCTTGCAAAATCGCCGGAGCGCGTATAGAGATACGCAGCCCGCATATGGGCCGCGTGCCCGAACTCGCGCTCGCTGAGCGAGCACGCCTCGAGCGCTGCTAGAAATTCCTCATCGCTCATCATCGCTCCTTCAGCCGGTGGCTCGCGCGCGCGTCAAGGTTCAATTCGTAGATGCCCTTGAGTTCGGTGATCTTGCGCTGCGTCTGCGCGCTAAATGGCGCCTTACCCTCAAAGGCGTGCAGCACGATTCCTTCCAGCAGGTCGCCGAGAGTCATGTTCTTGTACTCCGCCAGAGCTTTCAGCACTTTCAGGAGACGGCGCTCCATACGTACGCCTGTCTGGATTCGCTCCACCACAAAGCGCTCGGCTGGTTTTGGCATGGTCGTCGCTCCGTAAATTGTCATTATTATATCTTGGTACATTGGTACTAGGCAACTGCGAGAAGCTGCTGCCGCGCTCGCTGTGGAGGATCTAAGAATCGATGCGCAACGTCGGCCATCGACATCGGAATCGGCCCGCAACGTTGTTCGGCGTGCAAGGACGCCCCTATATGGCGGTTGACAATCCTCCATACTAGAATGGTTTTGTTCCACACACCGGGCTTGCCTAAATTCGACAAGCGGCGTGCCGGACAAGCGCGTCGCACAACAGGATGGGGCTCATGTTGTCTGGCTGGCTGCTATTCGCATTAGCGGTTGCGTACCTGGGTTTTCTGTTTGCGATTGCGTTCTACGGCGAGCGCCACTCGACCTATCCCAATCGACAGCGGCTGCGCCCATATATCTATGGCCTGGCGCTTGGCGTGTATTGCACGTCATGGACGTTCTACGGCGCCGTAGGCTCTGCGGTCCGCGAAGGCTGGGGCTACCTGCCGATCTACGTCGGACCGACGCTGGTTTATCTGTTGGCGCTCCCATTTCTGGAGCGTCTGGTCGAAGTCGGACGTGCCCACAACGTGGGGTCGATCGCCGATTTCATCGCATCGCGTTTTGGCAAAAGCCGCTCGCTTGCCGTGCTCGTGACCCTAATCGCTGTCACTGCGGCTATTCCTTACCTGGCGCTTCAATATAAAGCCGTCGCGGCCAGCATCGCTGCACTGACATCCGCCGCCACAGGTCCGGCGCCGTGGTATCGGGATTCCGCTCTCGCCGTGGCACTGCTCATGGCACTGTTCGCAGTGCTTTTTGGCGCTCGCCGTGTCGATGCCACGGAACGTCACGAAGGCCTAATGCTCGCCATCGCCTTTGAGTCACTGCTCAAGCTCACGGCTTTCGTGGCTGTCGGCCTGTACGCATGGTTGCAACTGCGCGGACGCCCATTCGAGCTTCCCGCGGGGCTCAAGAACGCCTCTACCATGTTCAACGGCAACGCGTTCATTGCGACTTTGCTTGCCGCGGCAGCCATCTTCTGCTTGCCGCGCCAGTTTCAGGTAAGCGTGATCGAGTGTGCGGATAGTGGCGATGTGCAGCGAGCGCGCTGGATTTTGCCGCTTTATCTGGGAATGTTTTCCGTATTTGTCGTGCCGATCGTCGCGCTTGCCGTCAGCGGCGCCCACGCAGTGCCGGCTGGCTCGGACATGCTGGTGTTGACGTTGCCGCTCGACTACGGAGCTCCGTGGCTTGCCGTGCTCGTCTTCCTCGGCGGGCTATCGGCGGCCACGGCCATGGTGGTCGTGGCCAGCATCGCTCTGTCGACGATGATTGCGAATGACATTGTGGTACCCGTGTTGTGGCGTCGTCGACTTGAGGCCGGCGCGAGCCTCGGTCGTCGCATCCTGTGGCTGCGTCGGTTCGTCATCGTTGCGCTGGCGCTGCTGGCGTTCGCTTACTACCGGTCCACTTCTGGATCGACCAGTCTTGCGTCGTTCGGCATTCTGGCGTTCGCGGCCGTGGCACAGTTCGCCCCCGGAATCCTGGCGGCGCTGTACTGGGGAGGGGCGAGCCGCGCAGGCGTGTTTTGGGGAATGTTCGCTGGGTTTATTGCCTGGGGTTATCTGCTGTTCCTGCCGAACTTGGTTGCGGGCGGCGTATTGCCATCGCACGCCTTCACACCTCCCGAGGCGCTGGCGTGGCTCTGGCCTCGTACGGTGGCGGGTTACTCAAGTCTCGGGGTCGCTGGCCCGGTCGCACTCGCCTCCTTGACGTTGAATCTCGTGATCTTGGTGGCGGCCTCTTTTCTTCGGGGCGTCACTCTGCAGGAGCGGCGCGCGGCGCGCGTGTTCGCCGCGCTCATGCGGCCCACGATTACCGCAAAAGTGGGTGATCTCGAGGCCGTAGCAGGTCGAATCATCGGCCAAGCAGCGGCGCGCCGCTCGCTGGCCGAATACGCCGCCCTGTCGGCGCGCCCGCCGTCCAAACCATCCGATGCCGCTGATCGGGGCATGCTGCAACATGTCGAACGCGTGCTGGCTGGCTCCATAGGCGCGTCTTCCGCTCGCATAGTCTTGACGCATGCGCTCAAGCGCAAGGGCCTCGACGTCGACGAGGTCGCGGAATTATTGGATGAAACATCGCAGGAACTTCGCTTTAGTCGCCAACTGCTGGCGGCGACGATGGAGAACGTTACTCAAGGCATCAGCGTCGTGGACGCCGACATGAACCTGGTTGCCTGGAATCACCGGTATCTCGAGCTCTTCGATTATCCAAGCGACTTGGTATACGTCGGCCGCCCGGTTGCTGATCTGATCCGCTGGAATGCACAGCGTGGCGAGTTCGGGCTCGGCGATCCAGAGCAGCAGGTGGCAAAGCGGCTTGCGCACATGCGCGCCGGCACGGCGTACAGCTACCAACGCGAACGTAGAAATGGTCAGGTGTTCAGCATCAACGGTCAGCCGATGGCCGGCGGGGGTTTCGTCTCGACGTATACGGACATTACCGAGTTCAAACGCACGGAACAGGCGCTGCTGGATGCGAAGCAGGAACTGGAGGCGCGAGTCGAGCAGCGCACCCGGGAGCTCAGCGACGCGCTCGATGCGCAGCGCAACGCCAAACTTCAGGCTGAGGCTGCCAATATCGGTAAGACACGTTTCGTCGCTGCAGCGAGCCACGATTTGTTGCAGCCCCTCAATGCCGCGCGGCTATTTGTCTCGGCGCTGGAAGCGCGGGCGGCCGCGCATCCGGAGCTCGTGGAGCTTGCCAGCCGGATCGATGGGTCGATGCGGGCCGCCGAGGAACTGCTCAAGGATCTGCTCGACATAGCGCAGCTGGATATAGGCGTGATGCGTCCGGATATCACTACGTTTTCGATTGCGGAGCTATTGGACGATCTGCGCCGCCAATACGCACCGCTTGCGCTGTCGCGGCGCCTGCGACTCAAGGTCGTCAGCTGCCGGGAGGCGGTGCGCAGTGACCGCGTGCTGCTGCGCCGAATCCTGCAGAATTATCTGTCCAATGGGCTGCGCTACTGTGAACGCGGCGGAGTCCTGATCGGTTGTCGGCGGCGCGGAGCGGAGCTGGAAATCTGCGTATACGACACTGGACCGGGCATCGCCTCACATCAGCGCGAGCACCTTTACGTCGAGTTCACGCGACTCGAGCAAGGTTCACCGTGGGGAGAGAAGGGATTGGGGCTGGGGCTTTCCATTTGTGATCGACTAGCCCGGCTGCTCAATCACGAGTTGACCTTGACCAGCCAACCGGGCCACGGCTCGGTGTTCGGCGTCCGTGTTCCACGCGTAGCACAGGCGAGACGCTCCGAGCGGCACAGAATGCCGACCGCTCCGCCGGATCCGACCGGCTTGCGCGAATTCAAAGTCCTGGTCGTGGACAATGACCGGACGATTCTCGATGCGATGCAAGCTCTCCTTGAGCAGTGGGGCATTCGTGTGTACAAAGCGCACGGCTCGAGCGAAGCCTTGCAGCTGATCGACTCCGAAATCATCGATGCCGTGCTGGCGGATTATCATCTCGGCGATGGCAGCACCGGACTCGAGCTCATCAAACGCATTACTGAAATCCGCGGCCCGAGTTGCGCGGCGGCTCTCATCACCGCGGATCATGGAGCGGAGTTGACGCGCGCGGCCCGTCGGGAAAGCGTCCCCCTGTTGCACAAACCTCTGCGTCCGGCCGCGCTGCGGGCGCTACTGAGCGCGTTCAAACTGCGCTTGACGCGCGGCTCTGCCGCTTAACCTTCATTCAGTTTCTTCGGGCGGGGGTCTTATCTCGTTCGGATCGATTAACAGGCGCCCTGCCAACAGCACGGCCTGCGTGCGGTTGGCGGCACCCAGTTTGCGCAAAATTGCCGTCATGTGTGCCTTCACGGTCGCTTCGGTGATATGCAGTTCGTAGGCGATGTGTTTATTGAGCCGCCCCAGGCACAGCATGCCGAAGACCCGAAACTGTTGGGCCGTCAGTTGCGCCATGCGCTGCGCGAAGTCGAGCGCAGCAGCGTCGGCCTCCGTCTCTGCGTTCACACCTAGACCTGCCGGGGACACGTACTCCCCGCGCAACACCGACTGAACGTTTTGGCCGATAGTGGCGGCGTCAGCGGATTTGGATACGAAGC
>Ga0182024_10008559_pt1 | contig 21492 bp, 22 predicted proteins | sample P32metaG_FD_120480 | JGI IMG/M metagenome (GOLD analysis project Ga0182024, IMG submission 120480) | Permafrost microbial communities from Stordalen Mire, Sweden - P3-2 metaG (Illumina Assembly) | ecosystem: Environmental > Terrestrial > Soil > Wetlands > Permafrost | place: Sweden: Stordalen...
ACCGACGATGCGCTCCGCAACCTTACCGCTCTGGCGCGCGATTTTGTCGCCCGCGCCGGACTCAAAGGCAAGGTCATCACTCTTTTCGGATGCGGTGGCGATCGCGATCGCGCCAAGCGTCCACTGATGGGCGAGGCTGCGGGCAGGGGCAGTGACTTCGTGGTTCTTACTTCCGACAACCCGCGCTCCGAAGATCCGCTGGCCATCATGAACGACGCCGTCGTTGGCTTGCAAAAAGCGGGGTCGCAAAAGTCCGGCGCAAAATATTCCATGGAGCCCGACCGCCGTAAGGCCATCGCTCTCGCCCTGCAGCAGGCAAGTCCCGGCGACATCGTACTGCTCGCGGGCAAGGGACACGAAAAGGTGCAGATCGCAAAAGAGGGACCGATTCCGTTCGACGATGTGGATGTCGCCCGCGAAAACTTGAAGGCCCTCGGCTACGACTGCAAGGACGCCGCAAAAGCGGGCATTGCGGGGAAGACCGCATGAAACTTCTCCTTTCCCGCGTCGCCGAGTTTATTTCCGCGACCGGCCAATATGACGGTCGAGCCGTGGCTCAGGGATATTCCATCGACTCCCGCACCGTGCAACCTGGTGAACTTTTCTTTGCAGTCAAGGGCGAGCGGCTGGACGGGCACGATTTCGTCGCGCAGGCACTCAGCCGGGGCGCGATTGCGGCGGTGGTTGCGAAAGAGCAGTTGGCGCGCTATTTCAGCCCCGCTGGCCTGCTTGCCGTCGACGACACTCTCATCGCGCTGCAGACGCTGGCGACGGCGGTCCGAAAAATGTGGGGCAAAACGGCGATCGGCGTCACCGGTTCGATGGGCAAGACCACCACCAAAGAAGCGATGGCCCATTTGCTCGCAATCAAATACCGCGTGCATCGCACCAAGGGAAATTTCAATAATCATTTTGGTCTGCCGCTTGGACTGCTGACGCTCGAGCCTGAATACGACGTCGCGGTGGTCGAGATGGGGATGTCGCACGCCGGCGAAATCTTCGCCCTAGCTCGCATCGCCCTGCCTAACCAGGCAGTGGTCACGAACGTCGCCCCAGTCCATTTGGAGAGCTTCGACTCCATCGCCGGAATCGCGCGCGCGAAATACGAACTGATCGAGGCCCTTCCCCACGGCGGCACTGCCATTCTCAATGCCGACGATGAATACGTGTGCCAGTTCGGCCGCGACTTCAAGGGCAAAGTCGTTATGTTCGGACTGAAGCCGACCGCGGATGTAAGAGCGGAAAACGTCGAGGTCCTTGGAACCGAAGGAGCGCGTTTCGATCTGGTCAGCCGGGGAATGCGCCAGCCGGTGCAGAGTCCCTTGCTCGGCAAGCACAACGTGTACAACGTGCTCGCCGCGGCCGCCGTTGCGCTCGAGCACGGCATAACACCGTCAGAGATCGCCGAGGCTCTCCCGTCCCTGCAGCCGGCCGACAAGCGCGGACAGGTCGTCCAACTGGGTAACATCACGGTGCTGTACGATTGCTACAATTCAAGTCCGAAGGCGCTGATGGCTGCGGTGGATACTCTGATTGCCATGCCTGCCCGGCGCCGGATTGTGGTCGCCGGGGAAATGCTGGAACTCGGCCCGACCGGCGAGCAACTGCATCGCGAGTGTGGGCGCTACATTGCCGGCGGTAAACTTGATTTTCTGCTCGGCGTGCGTGGCTTGGCGAAGCCGATGGTGGAAGCGGCTCGCGAAGCGGGGACGAACGCGGAATTCGTCGCTACGCCGGAAGAAGCGGGCGAGTGGCTTGCGCGCGAAGCTCGCGAGGGAGATGTCGTGTTGCTGAAAGCGTCACGCGGCGTGAGGCTGGAAAAAGCGCTGGAGACGTGGCGGCGAAGAGGCGGTATTCCCGACGATTTTCTCAATGCTCAGGGAGCTTAGGGAAAGTCCGATTAGATGTCCGAAGAAAGGCTTGAACCACGGGGGACACGGGGTCCACAGGGGACGCCGGGTCGTTCATCAGAAGTCCCGTAGGGCGTGGGAAGCTGAACTGAGAGCTGACAGCTGAGAGCTGACAGCTTGCTGTTGGAGGCGGATTGCTCTACTGGCTGCTCTACCTGAAGCTCTACCATTACTTTCCGCCATTCCGTATTTTCCGTTACCTCACGTTCCGCACCGCCTTTGCCAGCCTCACCGCTCTTTTCACCGGCCTGATCGTTGGGCCCATCGTGATTCGGCGCCTGCGCGATTTTCAGATCGGGCAGTACATCCGCGAAGAAGGTCCGCAGGCTCATCAAAAAAAGGCCGGCACGCCGACCATGGGTGGATTGCTGATTGCCATCGCCATCCTCGTGCCCACATTGCTCTGGGCCGACCTCGGCAATCCGTTTGTCTGGATCGCCGTGTTTGCCACGGTGGCCTTCGGCGCGATCGGCTTTACCGACGATTACCTTAAAGTGGTTCATCGCCGGAATCTTGGCCTCACGGCCCGCGCCAAGATCGGCTATCAAGTCGCGGCCAGCATCGTAATCGCCATGGCGCTGATTGCATTGCAGCACCGCGGAGAATACTCCACCCGGCTGCTGGTCCCATTCTTCAAGCAGTTCCATCCGGATTTGGTGATCCAGAGATACGCGGCTCATCCCCAACTCTGGCCGCTGGCCTTTCTCCCGTTTGTGGCCTTTGTTGTGCTCGTGATTGTCGGATCGAGCAACGCGGTGAATCTCACCGACGGCCTCGACGGGCTCGCCATCGGCTGCACGGTGATCGCGGCCGGAGCTCTGGCAGTTCTAACTTACCTGAGTGGCCACGCCACTTTTGCGACTTATCTGGAACTGCAGAAGATGCCGCAGATTGGTGAACTTACGATTTTTTGCGGAGCGATGGTCGGTTCCGCCATTGGATTTCTCTGGTACAACGCACATCCGGCGGAAGTGTTTATGGGCGATGTCGGCTCCCTGGCGCTGGGCGGCGCAATCGGCACCGTGGCCGTCATGATCAAGCAGGAGCTGTTGCTGCCGTTCATCGGGGGTATCTTCGTCATCGAGGCGCTTTCGGTGATCCTGCAGGTTGGTTCCTACAAGCTGCGCAAGAAACGCATTTTCAAGATGGCGCCCATACACCATCACTTCGAGCTGCTGGGCTGGTCGGAGTCGAAGGTGATTGTGCGCTTCTGGATTGCGTCGCTGGTGTTCGCGCTGTTTGCTCTGACCACCTTGAAGCTGCGATAAAAGAGGATTTTGTAATTTTGTAATCGGGTAGTTTGGTAATTTGAAAACCCCTAGATCGATCGGTACATGACAGGTTTCAAATTACCCAATTACCCAATTACCCATTGAACCTGATGGATCTCACTAACAAGCGCGTTCTCGTCGTCGGGCTCGGTAAATCCGGCGTGGCCTCCGCGCTTTTTCTGAAATCGCGCGGCGCCCGCGTCACTGTATCGGATGCCAAGCCCGAAGCCGAGCTACGCGATGAAATCCTGCTTCTGCTGGAGCATGGGATTACGGTCGAAACCGGCGGACACGGCGACCGCACCTTTCGTGGACAGGACTTGATCGTCGTCAGCCCGGGTGTGCCGGTGGATGCGCCGCAAGTCGCGCAGGCACGCAAACTGGGAGAACCGGTCGTCGTTATGGGCGAAATCGAACTCGCGTCGCAATTCTTGGCCGGTTCGATCATTGCCATTACCGGGGCCAACGGCAAAACCACCACCACTTCATTGGCCGGCGAAATTGTGGCCGCCGGAAAGTTCCCCACACTGATTGGCGGTAATATCGGCACGCCAGCCATTAGTTTTGTGGACCAGGCCGGGCCCGCGACCTGGATCGTGCTCGAAGTCTCCAGTTTCCAGTTGGAAACGATCGTTGAATTTCGTCCCCGCATCGCGGTCATTCTGAACATCACGCCCGATCATCTTGATCGCCACAAGACATTTGCGAATTACGTCAACGCCAAAGCGCGCGTCTTCGAGAACCAACTGCAGGATGATGTCACCGTGCTCAACGCCGACGATCCGACCACGACTGCATTGTCGGATCGTACCCGCGCCCAGCTGTTCTGGTTCAGCCGAAAAAAGGAGATTGAAAAAGGAGCCTTAGTCCGCGGCTCGGATATTTACTTTCGGGATGGCCAGAGCGAACGCGAGATTATGCCGCTGGCGGAAATCCCGTTGAAAGGCGCGCATAATTTGGAGAATGTGCTGGCAGCGGTCTCTATCGGCATGCTTGTGGGCTGCCAGCCTGAGCAGATCCGCCAGGCTGTCCGGATTTTCAAAGGTGTCGAGCACCGGTTGGAGTTTGTCGCCCGGTTCGCGGGCGTCGATTACTATAACGACTCCAAAGCCACGAACGTGGATGCCACAATCAAGGCGCTCGAATCTTTCCCCGGGAGCGTACATCTGCATCTGATTCTCGGTGGCAAGGATAAAGGCAGCGACTACACCGTCCTCAACGACTTGCTGCGACGGCGAGTTAAGCGCGTGTACACCATCGGAGCCGCAGCCGCCAAGATTGAGTCGCAAATTCAGGGCGCTGCCGAAATCGAACATGCGGAAACTTTGGAGAACGCTGTCCGGCGAGCCAGCGAATCGGCTGTGGCCGGAGATGTTGTTCTGCTTGCTCCAGCCTGCGCCAGCTTCGATCAGTTTCAGAGCTACGAACATCGCGGTCGAGTATTCAAAGAAACTGTGCGTTCGCTGGCGATGTCTCGATCCACGTAGAGCCAGACTCGTGTCAGGTCATTGCTTTAGCGATGACGCGAACGAAGCCCCTAAAGGGGCGTCTGAGTTCGCAGACCTTTGGTATTGCTAAAGCAATACCCTGATACGAATCGAGGGGCGCTAAAGCGATGTCCTGATATGAATCAGGGGCGCCAAAGCGATGTCCTAACACGAATCCTCCTCCATTCGAACCAACTCAGTTATCCCCGGCAGAACATTCTCGTTCGAAACTCTTCCTCCTCGGCGCGACTCCGTGGTGAAATAGATCCTCTATGGCCAAGCGGGTCAGCGTCGATCGCTGGATGTTTACTGTGACCACGATCCTGGTTTTTATCGGATTGGTCATGATCTTCAGCGCCTCCGCCGTGATGGCCAAGGACCGATTCGGCTCGGCCTACGCGTTCCTCCTGAAACAAATGGTCTGGGCCGTCGCCGGACTCGCCGCGATGGTCGTCGCTATGAAGGTGGATTACAAACGCCTGCGGCATCCCGGCCTGGTTTTCTCGTTTCTCGGATTCACCGCGCTGCTGCTCATCTCGGTTTTTTTTCTTGATCGCGCCCATGGCACGCACCGTTGGTTTCACGTCGGCCCGATTTCGTTGCAGCCTTCGGAATTGGCCAAACCCGCGCTCATCCTGTTTCTCGCGTGGTTTCTTGAAAACAAAACCAAGGCCATGGACGACTGGCGCAATACGCTGATCCCGGCGATTGTGCCCACCGCGGTTTTTCTCGGGCTGATTGTTTTTCAGCCCGACCTCGGCACCGCCATCGCTTGCGCGGGCATTACCGCTTGCATCCTGTTCGTTGCCGGCATCCGATTGCGCTACTTCGGATACGCTCTCGCAGCCGCGCTGCTGCCGCTTTATTTCCTGATCTTTCACGTTTCGTACCGCAAAGACCGCATCCTCGCCTTTCTCAATCCCTACGCCGATCCGAAGGGATTTGGCTTCCATATTATCCAATCGCTGATTGCGGTCGCGACCGGCGGCGTCACCGGACTGGGTTTCATGGAAGGCAAGCAGAAATTGTTTTATCTTCCCGAGCCGCACACCGATTTCATTTTTGCCGTTACCGCCGAAGAGTTGGGCCTGGTGGGAGCGCTCGCCGTCATCGTTCTTTTTGCGATCTTCCTCTGGCGCGGAACCCGAGCCGCGCTGCGAACGCAGGACAACTTTGGACGCTTCCTGGCCGTCGGAATCACCAGCATGATCGTGCTGCAGGCTTTCATCAACATCAGCGTTGTGCTCGGGCTGATGCCCACCAAAGGGATTCCGCTGCCGTTTGTCTCTTACGGTGGATCGTCGCTGTTTGTCACCCTGATGTGCGTCGGCGTGCTGCTGAATATCACGAAGCAGGCCGAGTAGTCCTTCTGGCTGCGGCTCGGTGCGTTATGCTGAAAGTTTCCGACATAAGATCGGGACATCCCCTTTCGTATGCCCAGCCCTCAAGCCGAGCTGTCTCAACCATCGTCGAACCGGAAACTGATCCTGGCCGGCCAGATTGCCTTCTTGCCAACCGGCATTCTCACGACTCTGCTCGGCCCGATGCTGCCTATCCTGATTGCGCGCTGGCAGATGAACGACACGCAGGCTGGCGATCTGTTTCTGGTGCAATTCCTGGCGATGCTGGCCGGCGTGCAACTCTCCGGAGTGCTGCTGGCGCGATGGGGATTCCGTCCCGCGTTTCTGTTGGGGCTGCTGTTGATGGCATGCGGAGTGGCCACACTCTCCATGGGATCGCAGTGGCTGGGACTGGCCTCGGTGGCGACTTACGGGCTGGGACTCGGGCTGATTATTCCGACCGATAATCTGCTGATTGCGGAGATCGCTGCGGAATCGGTTCCGAATTCGAGCGCCAGTTCGAGCGCCCGTACGGGAGCTAGTACGGAAGCCAGTTCGGGAGCCAGCGCTGTAAGCCTGCTGAATTTTTTCTGGGGCGCGGGCGCAGTGTTTTGCTCGCTGATGGTGGCGTGGACGGCGGCGCACAAGCTGCTCCCATTCTTTTTTGGATCGGTGGCGCTGGTCCTTATATTGCTGGCGTTGGCCGTGCGCAATTTGCAGTTTCCCGCGGCGGCAAAGTCCGCGGAGTCGTCGGCTTCGCGTTCGTGGCGAGACCTGGCGAAGAGTCCGGCGATTTGGCTCTTTGCGGCCGTGTTCTTTCTCTATCCCGGAGTGGAAGCGACAGTCGGCGGATGGATTGGCTCTTATGTTTCGCGACTGGGGCCACACGAGGCGAGGATGGCGCCCATGATGCCTGCGTTTTTCTGGTCGGCGCTGATGGTGGGCCGTGCTTTCGGAATTGCATTCCTGCGTCACTTTTCGGAACGGCGCCTCTTGCGCGCGGGCTATGCCGCGGCAGCGGCGGGCATCGTGCTGATGCTCTCGTCTCCGGCGCTGGCGGGAGTGATTGGCGGCGCGCTGATTACGGGACTAAGTTTTTCCACGTTGTATCCGATCACCGTGGCCCGCTTTTCGCAGCACTTCGGCGTGGCCGCTCGCAGCATTGGAGCGGTTATGTTTTCCTTGGCGTCGCTGGGCCCAGCGGTCATTCCGTGGATGGTCGGCGTAATCTCGCATTCCACGGGAAGTCTGCGCGCGGGGCTGCTGCTGCCGCTGGGGGCGACGGTGATTCTGTTTTTGGTCCATCTTTTTGAGTGGTGATGTTGTGTCTTAAATGCAGTTCTTGGTTCTCCGTCTGTTCGCCCGAAAATAAATTTTCTTGGTAAGTTGCTTGTGAGGACTTATTTTTCTGCGTTTGGTGTTTACTGGGCGGTAACGGGGGTACCCCCCTCCCATGGCCGGTCTTTTGGGATCAATACTTTAGCTGGGTTCTGCCGCCAGGTCTTTGAGGAATAAGGACTTATAGGTAAAGTCTTTATTCTTCTTTCACTTAGGGACGTTGGGCCGCTGGCTCGGGCTCCGGGATGGGCGCTTTTGCTTCCTCCCGACGCTGGATCCCCATTTCGTCCCGATCAAAAAGTCAAGCTTGACAAGACCGAGGCTAGGAGAGGGGGCCCTTTTCTTGCGTCATGGCCAGTGGAACCCATCCCTTCGACCCGGGGGCTTCGGCGGCTCCACGAACAACGGCCCTTCTATGCCGGGGAAACGGGGCTGCTGTGGGCTCGGTCGTGGCTCTTCCTTCTTCGCCATCGCCTTACAACAGCTTCTCGCGGGTGTCCTCCATAGGACATGGATCAGCATTCTCGGGATCACGAAGGATGTCATCTCCGTCTTTGTTGATGCCCTTGCCGGGATTGATGTGTTGTTGGGTTAACTGCGGATCATCCGTCGGATTGGCTTCATCCCATGCTACCTTGCAGCGCCCGTGCACGTACCTCTTAGCACCGTATTTGTCTATGACTTCGACGGCAAATGGGGCGGATGCAGGAAGACCATTTCCGCATTGTTCGCAAAACGTCGATCCATCAGTCCGCATTTCTCCGTTCTTGGTAATCGTCGCCTTCCTCATACATTTCTCCTTAATCATGCCCCTTGTACACCCAAGTATCCGGTTTGCCGCTGTGCATCAGATCACCAACCGGGATCAGATCGTGACCGCTGACCCGTACCATCCCCTCGCTGACACTGTTTATTTTCACGCGCCGCCAATTAGGAAAGATCAAAGTGTCCCCTCTTTTTGGTTTGTCCGACATCATCGACCTGCACCTTTGCCCTTTGCTCCGTCCTCGAATATGGAACGCGGCAGTTCTGCGTCCAAATCCTCAACCGTCAATCGGTGCTCGCTCGCAATCCAAGACGTTCCGCGATGGCTTTGCTTCACGTGGTAGATACGAAACCAGCGGTTCCACGTGGTGTCCCCGAAGAAGGGCGGGGCCAGCATCCGCTCCAACTTCCCGTCGCCCTCCCAACCACACGCTTTGAATAGGGCAGTCAAGGACGTGATTTCTTCCTGATCTGTGAGTGGCTGCCAACCCGCTTGAGGATCATCGTCGTGGTGATACGTGTACACAAAGAATCCGTTAATTGGTTTCTCCATCGTGGTCATTGTTCTCACTCCTGCTTCCTTTTTTTACGCGCCCGTTGACTTTAGCGACAAGGATTGGTTACGTCGTCGCTGCCGACTGTGACATGCACATCAGCACTCTGGTTGGCTAGCCTGCTTTTTACGTGCGCGGACGCGGGACGGAAAGTTACCGTGGTTCATTTACTCAGTTTGCTTCTTCCTCTGGCAATGGTAGTTTTCGATACGCCTCTTTAAGATCACGGTCAAAGCTATTCATAGTCTCCTCGCCAAACTCAGCCTTGACCGCTTCTTCCATGAAGAGGATGAGCGTGAGTATTCTGAGACTGAACGGTTGGCGCTGAAGCCACTCCCTCACTAGTTGAACGCCAGGGTCGGTCATAGTATCTCTCCTGTTTAGCGAAAGCCCCTCTCGGCGGCAGGACCGCCGCAATCCTTAACTAGCGGGACGTTCTCAGCGAGACACTTCCCGTCTGCCGACCGTGGGCAAGTCGATCCCGGCGCATCGTTCGCCCAAAGCATCGCCCCATACGTCACCCGCCACGGTGAAATTCACTGATAAACCACAGTCTCGGCAATTGTTCTGATAGCCCCGCTCGCCATGCCGCCAGTTACTTGAGGTGAGCGCGTGGCCATGAATGGAAAGGAGTTTGTTCACATTATCAAAAGCCTTCGATGCCTCCCGAAGCACTAAGCGCGTGCGTTCAGCTTCTTGCTCCGTGGTGGTCCCAGATTCGTTGGGCTCGGCAAGGACGGCTTCATCCGATAGCCCAAGCACGGACTCGGCCAACTGGTTCATGAGTCTCTCCAGATGCTCATGGTGGTCGTTTGTATTTGTCATTTTGCTCACTCCTTGCTCCCGCCGTTCCCTCGGCCCGTCAGTTTCAGGATTCGCATCACCGCAGCCGCGTATTTCTTTTCCCTAAGACCATACGTCGACAAAATTTCATTCTTCGTCAATCCGTCCAGCAATCCCTGAAGCACTTGAGTAGCTTGGGGGTCATCTTGGACCATTGCCAGAACCCGGTCTTCCTCGTCCTTTTCGATCAAACACTGGTCGGCCAGCGCGTCGGGTGCCCATAATCCACCCGAAGAGATGTGCCCTGATTCCGCGTCAAGCGGCGACTGTTCTTGTCCATCATCGCCGTTAAGGACTTCCGACATCAGAAGGGGTTCCTTCATCTGGAAGCGTTTCTTCTTCTCCCTCTCCTTCTCCTTGAACTGCCGCTTCCAGCTGCTGGAGATGCTCCGCATTGCCCCCGTTAGGTGCCACACGAAATCGACATGTCTGTTCCAGTGTCTGCCCTCCTTTGTGGACCCTGCTCCTATCAATGTCCGCAGCATGGCCTGCCCAAGCAGGTCTCCCCAAGTCCTGCCAACAGCGGCCCGCCCGAGACCTTTAATTCGGTAGTCGGCGAATCTCTGGAGTCGGAGCAATTCTGAAGGCGTTAAGGCTTCCATAGCTCGATCAACCTCGATTTTCTCCAGCAAAAGGGGTAACCGAAAATCACTGATGTCAACCAGAAGGGGGACGTTCATCAACTCAGGCGGACGTGGCACTTCTCTCGCGTCGCGATAATCCAATGCTGCAATAATGATCCCTTGCGAGGGGCTGATCTCGCGGATCTTCATTGCAAGTGCAGTCCCATGTCTCTGTTCTGAATCACGATAGTCAATCTCTTCCCCGTCGGTTGATGGCACACAATAGTCGACAAGCACTACGTTGAACGGACGAAAATCACGGTACAAACGGAGTCCTTCCTCGCTATTGGCAGCGGTACGTACCGCGTATCCCTCCTTCTCCAAGAAGGTTTTGAAGGCATTCAATAAGGATTCGTCACTCTCGATCAGCAAGGCTGATTTGGGGGAGGCAAATTGAGTTCTCGTGTCGGTGAAGGAGAGCAAGTGCGCCATTGTTTTCTTCTCCGCTTCTTAGAAACCTCTAATAAACTATTGCTCCCGTCGCGGCTTGGTTTTCGGTGTTTTGTCAGTAGAAGGATTACCGAAGTAACGGTGGGAACCGAGTGGAGAAGCGGCGTTCGTCTGTTGCCGTTGTTCAAGTCCATATAATCACGAACCTAATTCTGGTCATTATGGCGTAGGGGGAACCACCGACTCCTGCTTCTGCTGGCGCTGCTCGTATAGTGTCCAGTGGCGGCTTGTCGGTGCGAGGTGCATAGTGTACACGTTGAAATTCTGCCTCCTCCTCTGCTGTCAAAGAGCGCATGACACCATCCTCGACAGCGACGACATAGCCGCCTGCGCATGGAATACAGGAACCCGCTTCCCCAATCGTTTCGTGTTCGTGCGAGCACCCGAGGAGAAATTCAGAATCGGTCCAAGCTGCGGAATAGTACATTTAATTCCTCGATTCTCGGCTACTTGTATGACCTTCGGGCAATCTTGTTGACTTAACTTCACTCACGCACGGTATTTAATGTCGTTCTATCGGTAATGAATCTCTGGACTGAGGACTGGAATTTGTTTTTCATGTGCAGTTATCTAATGCGCAGTTTTCGGCGGAATCCGGGACGAGATGGAAAAATCTCTGGACGGTGAACTTCTGGACATCGCTAGCCGGGTGCGCCACTCATTCGCGTTCTTTGCGGATGAGTGGGCCTCCGCGAACGGAGACGATGTGCTCGCGGTCCTCGCCTCACCAAACGTCGCGACCGGGCTGCTCTTGATCTCCAGCGGCCACTCCTGAAATTTCACACGTACTGGGCCGGTCTCTCCGAAAAGGTAAGAACGAAAGCTGCTCCATTTCCACTGCTCGGGACTTTCCGCCAGTCCGCGCTTCACTGGGTTTTGTGGGAGCGTGCGCTAGTGACAAGCCGAATGAGATTGATCAGGGTCCGGCGATTTGGCCCTCAGGGGCTAAAGAGTGTGCGTGAGAACTCAGTCGTCCCTACGGGACTTGAATCATTTCTCCCACTTTACCCAGCGCTGAAGCGCTGGGCTAAGTTAGGTCGCCCCTCCGGGGCTGGACCTTGGGCATTCCGTTCCACCGGATTGCCCGAAAACTAGTTCTCACGCACACACTAAAGCCCAATGGAGAGACGGACTTTATCGCAGCGGTAAACCGCTGCGCCACCCAAAATCACAGAATCAAAAATCAAAAGATCAAATGAACACGTATTTTTTCGAAGGCTGTCACAGCCGCGATGCCTTCGCGCGCTTGCTTTCGGCGATTCGCAATGGCGCTGTGGAAGCTAGTTCTACGCGGTTCCTTCCTTTGTGCTTGGCGCGATAGAGAGCCTGGTCGGCTGCCTGGATCACCTGCTCGGGTTGGCGATAGCGTGTGCTCGGCTCGGCCACTCCTATACTTACGGTTACTGATAAATGATCGGGCTGCTCGTTTGCGCGGAGCTTTGCTCCGCTGGACAGCCGAGGGCGGCTGTCCCTACGTAAACTTGCTTTCTTTTTTGCGGACTTTCTGCGATCCGACTCACCTGTCCGAAGATCGTCCCGAAGATCGCTTCTTTTTTCGGCAACTCTCTCGGCTCTTCGATCCGAACCACGCACATGGAAACTGGATTTCTCGATGATCTGGCGCAGCTTGTCGAGATGGTCGAATGCTTCTTTGGCGGAGGTGTTGCGGAAAACTATGGCGAACTCTTCGCCTCCGCAGCGGAAAGCCTGGCCGTTGCCTGCGACCTGCGATAGCCGCTTGGCCACCATGCACAGGACCTGATCGCCTATGTCGTGTCCGTAGGTGTCGTTGAACTTTTTGAAATGGTCGATGTCGACGATGGCGATGGCGTATTGCTGGTCGAGCGAAAGCAGGGATTCGTTGAAGGCGCGGCGTCCGCGAATTCCGGTGAGTTCGTCGTGGTAGGCGAGCACGTAGGAAGTCTCGATCAGCGAGGCGGCCAGGATCAGGGCGGCGGTGGCTACGTAGGCCTCCGACATTTTGCCGAGCGGGGCAAATTCGAGCCACAGGAACGCGGCGGCCACGGACCAAACGAAGCCGGGCTCGATCGGCTTGCGCGTCTGAAAGAAACGGCGGACGAACACGGCGATGGCGGCTGCGAAACTCAAGAGAATCCAGAGCGGGAACGCGGCCGCGCTTGGATGATTCGGATCGGCGGGGCTATTCTCTGGACGGCACATCACGGCGAAGACTACCGACTCGAGAAATAACAATCCGAAGCGGGGGGCGATTCCGGCTATAGTCAGGCCGCGTTCGCGCATCGCGGCGAAGACTATGAAGTTCAGCGGGATCAGCAGGGCGGCTAGCGATACGGCGGTATGCCCAGGTCCGGTACGAACGAATCCAGCTTGAACCTGACCGGCGGAGAAGAAACTGACGGCGCGATGCGCTAGCAGCAGAACCAGCAGCGAGAACAGGACGCGGCTGGAATGAAAACGCCAGGCTAGAAGCAGTCCGGCGGTGAACACGGCAACGTAGTAGAAGGCCAGCGAGGGCGCGATTTGGAGGAACAGGGAACTGTTGACGAGCGCCGCCACTAGCGCCAGTAGCAAGCCGCCGGGGACGAGCCACGCCTTCCACGTTGTCCCGTTCATTGCTTCAGGATACGGCAGGTGAGGCGGCGGGGGCGGTTATGTTTCGGGCACGGGCGCTGCCCTACTGCTCGGGCCGCTGGCGGTGGTAGTCTTCTTTGTTCGTCTTTTTGATCGTCTTTCCGATCGTTTCTCCTGTCGTCTTTGTGATTATGGATCGCGCATCGCATTCCAAACTTCGTTTCGCATCCCGGCTAGGACCAACGCCACAGTCAGGGGCCGCGGACAAGAGTGTCCGCGCCACACAGTCGTGTATCGCAATCGATACCGGGGGTACGTTCACCGATTGCGTGTGGGTGGAGGGCGGAGCGCTCCAGACTTTGAAGGTGTTCTCGACGCCCGATGATCCTTCGCGCGCGATTGGCGACGCTCTAAGAAAAATTGGCGAAGCAGGAAGAAGGCCGGGGGAAGCTACGAGAAATCCTCGCGCCGGTTCGACGCTGCTGCACGGTACTACCGTCGGGACCAATGCTCTGCTGCAGCGAAAAGGCGCTCGCATTGCTCTGATTACTACTTCCGGATTTGAAGACGTCATTGAGATTGGACGGCAGGCGCGTCCTCGTCTGTATGACTTTTTCTTCGATCGGGTTGCTCCGCTCGTCCGCCGCGAACTGCGGTTCGGCGTCAAAGAGAGGACCGATGCCGAGAGCCGGATTCTGGAGCGTCCGTCAGACGCGGAGTTGACGCGGCTGCGGGAGGCGGTGCGGCGTGCCGACCCAGATGCCATCGCCATTTCATTGCTATTCTCGTTCGCCAATCCGGAGAACGAAGCAGGCGTGGCTGCGGCCGTGGCGGAGCTCGGCAAACCGCTGTCTGTGTCGCATCGGATTCTGCCGGAGTTCCGGGAATACGAACGCACGAGCACGGTGGTGGTGAACGCTTATCTGCAGCCGCTCATGCAGAGCTATATGGAAAGACTGGCGGAACGCGCGCGGGAGCGGAGAACCGAAGCGCGAATCTTCGTTATGCAATCGAGCGGTGGGATCACGGCGCTGGAGTCGGCGGCGCGGGAGCCGGTGCGCACCGTTCTATCCGGCCCGGCCGGTGGACTGGTGGGCGCGGCGGCGATGGCCGCCCGAAGAGGGCTGCAAAAGATTCTTTCCTTCGACATGGGAGGCACTTCGACCGACGTGGCCGCAGTGCAGGGCGAGGTTCGAGCCGGTGGCCAATCGGAAGTCGCCGGACTTCCGGTGGGAGTTCCGATGCTGGAGATTCACACCGTTGGCGCCGGGGGCGGTTCGCTCGCACGCTTCGATGCCGGCGGTTCATTGCGCGTGGGCCCGGAATCGGCGGGCGCCGATCCGGGACCGATTTGCTATGGCCGCGGCACTGAACCGACGGTGACCGATGCCAACCTGCTCATGGGACGGCTTCGCCCCGATCGTTTTCTGGGCGGCGAGTTCGCACTCGATGTTGAAAGAGCGCGCCGGATCACATCGGAATGGCTGAAGAAACAGGTCTCTCGCTTAAGCCTGGAACAGTTCTCTGCCGGCGTTGTACGCGTGGTGAATGCGAACATGGAGCGGGCTTTGCGCGTGGTTTCCATAGAACGCGGGTACGATCCGCGGGAGTTTGCGCTGGTGGCGTTCGGAGGAGCGGGAGGTCTGCATGCCTGCGAACTGGCGGAGGCGCTGGCCATCCCGACCGTGATGATTCCGGCGCAACCGGGCGCGCTTTCGGCGTTTGGGATACTGGTCAGCGATGTGGTGAAGGATTACTCGCGCACGCTGCTTTGGCGGTTTACCGATCGTCCGAGTCAAGATCGTCCGAGTCAAGCCTCACCGCAAGCAGCAAGACAAGTAGTATCGCAGGCAAAATTGCAGAACGAATTTCGCAAGCTGGAGGCGGCGGCGCGGAAGGAATTTCGCGTGGAAGGGTGGCGCGGCGCTCCTCATTATGAAAGGAGTCTCGACCTGCGGTATCGGGGTCAGGGCTACGAGCTCAACGTGCCCGCCACGGGGAACGTCACCGCTCGCTTCCATGATGAACATCAGCGCCGCTATGGGTATCATCACGCGGGCCGGGAGATTGAACTGGTCACGCTGCGTCTGCGCGCTCGTTTGCGCACGCCGCCGCTCAAGGCCCTGCCGGTTACGCCGCCGCGAGTGGCGCGAAAGCCGCTGGCGCGCGTGGCGCCCGTTGAGCGAGCGGCGGTGTTCTTTCACGACAAAACCGTGACCACGCCTGTGTTTGAACGCAGCGACCTTGTCCCCGGCCGATTGATGCGGGGACCGGCGGTGATCGCGGAATACAGCGCGACCACGGTGATTCCATCGGGGAAGAGATTTTGGATAGATGCCTCGGGAAACCTGATTATTAAGATCAGGTGATAGTGTCGGCGACGGTTACGCGCGATAGAACGACGACGATAGAACGACCGCGATAGAGCGCGGCTCACTCTTCCTCTGGTTCTTTCTTTTCCTCGATTGCCATGTCCTTCAATTCGCTGGACTCGAAAACGTCGCCGCATTCCTGGCATTCCACATATTCGGACTCTTCGTCGCGGGAGACGATCTGCACCCGAGGATGCTTGCACTGCTCGGGACTGATTCTATTCTGAGGGGACTGCGAAGGCTGGCTAGGCGTCATAAACTTGCCGACTATTTGTCTCGCGAGAGGAGAATAAGAGTTATGCCCCAATTTGGCGATATTTTGCGGCGACGGGCTTGAGGATGTCAAGTACTCATGCAGCGCTTGTCATACCACATTAGAAATGTCCCCGGCTAACCAGAGCTGATGCAGACTGGCTGACAGGAATGTCATCTGCCATGTCCAAATGATTCAATGCTTTCAAATACCTCAATGATTCAACGGTTGACTGTGCCCCGGGCTACTCGCAGGTGCTGCGACCGGCCGGTTCGAAGCGATCCATCTGCGCTTCGCGCTGGCTGCTGAAGCGGCCGTCGGCGGTCTTTCCGTATTGTTCTTCGCCAGGACAATAGTAGAGCGCGGTGTGCGGATCGATCCACACCTCAATGGCGGGGTCTCCCTGAAGACGGACGGCAGGCTCAGGAGCTTCGGCAAGTCCCAGATATACCAGTGCCCTTTCCCAGGGGCTGAGGGCTGCCCGCCGCGGCGAGCCTGCTGTCGGCCAGAACAGGGCCAGCGCGGCCACGAAGACGGCTGCGATCAGATAGAGGTTGGAGCGGTGGAAGCGCAACGTCACGCGCAGGTCCGCTAAATGCTGCATCAAGGAACCGTTGACGGGTTCGTTATGGCCGGAGGTTGGTTCGGCGGATTCCTCCGTGCTTGTTTCGACGGGCAAGGAATCGTCACGCGCGGATAACTGGAATGTGGGGACAGCCAGATCCGAGTCTTCGTGCGTGAAGCCTTCTTGTGTCGGGTGGTCGGTCATTTCATCCGTCGCTGCAGCTATCGATTTGCTCTCCGCTTCTGCTTCGTTAAGGCCGGAACTGTCCGAATCGCATGCCGAGTAAGACACCAGCCCACCCTCGACCGGCGGACTTGAGACATCGTCATCCTCTTGGGCACTTTCGCCAATCTCGGGGGAAGGCAGGGGCCACAGATCTTTCTCCTTGCTCATCAGCCACATCGAAGCCCAATTGCGCTGCAGGCGTTCTCCGGGACGAAACTCGTCGAGGCTACCGCTCTCGCAGTGCGATCCTTCGGCCGGCCGACTGTCATTCCTTGGTTCGTCAGCTGGCTCTGGTCTACTCAGCCAGTCGCTGCTCGGTGGATCGCCATTCTTTCGACCATATTTCAGCCAGACATTTTGCCGGCGGTTGTGCTCCTGAACGATGAAAGCGGCGGCCAATAAGCCTTGAAAAGCTTGTTCGTCCAAGATCAGTTTGTGCCGATTCGGGGGCATGCTTATCGGGGGGAGGACAAACCAGACTACTTCTATTGTAGTGCAAGCCGGGCAGTCTGAAACCAAGAAAAACGGGAACCATTTGGGGGAGGGATTCCTGTTTGGGATGCCAATGTGGAAGCGCTTCACGAAATCAGTCTAGGAAAACGCGAAGAAAAGTAGAAGCTTTACAGATAACTATCTGATTCTTAATGAGATTGCTTGTCGGCGAATATTTGGCGAACAGCTTGCTATGCTTAGGCTGGGTCGCGACCCCAAGATTGAACTAAAGGAGCAGACGAAAAGCCGATGATTAACCTAAATGAAATCAAAATCACGCCCCGCGACCAGCAGGTGCTGCGTCTGCTGGTGCAAGGATGCAGTAACAAGGAAATCGCGAGCCACTTGAACATCAGCCCGCGAACCGTGAAACAGCATCTGCGCACGCTGTTTTTACGTGCTGGCATCAAAGAAGGCCGGAAGCGAGTGAAACTAGCGACCGCGATGTTCATCAAGGAGCAGGTGCAACCATGCAACCCCGCGATCGGCTAACCGCCAAGGAGATTCAAGTCGCGACCCTGGTGTGGCAGGGTCTTACGAACAAAGATATTGCCGGCCTGCTCAGAACCAGCGAGCAGGTGGTGAAGAACTACCTCCGCACCGCTTTCGACAAGCTGGGAGTCTGGACCCGGCTGGAACTCGCGCTCTACGTGGCTGGCCACGGCGGAGCGAACTGGCATGTGCAACTGGGGAATGGCCTCTTAACAATGACGGCAGGGTGGGGCGTAGCCGCAGGCGAGGAACCGCAATTTCCGCGCGTTACGGGTACGCCATCCGCAGGCGGCGAGCTGTTGTAGGGTGGGGATCGTAAAACTGGCCCATTACCACCAATGGAGCCCTGGACCACGAAAGTCACCAGGAAGGTCACGATGTATCGCGAGGACTCTTAGTCTCAGGTGTCTCCTTCGTGTACCTTGGCGGCTTTTGTGGTTAACGAGACCGCAAATTTGCACGCCATGCCGTCCGGGCTGGTTATATCTGCTAATCTGCCCAGCCCGCGCCACCTCCCACGCATCCGGCGAGTTGCAGCCCGGAACTCAGAATTGTGATGCTCGATCTATAAATTACGGAATTCCATTCCGTCCCAAGCTTAGCGGGGGGTAACAAATTTCACACCTTCCCCAGTCTCCCGCTGCCTCCAGCACCTGGGTATATTCGCGCGCCCGTTGTGTTAAGTACCATGTCTTCATATGAATAGCCCGGTGTCTCGGACTCCCCGGCAACTACCGGACGGAACGCGATGGTTCCCGCAGCCCCGGTCATCAAATTGCTAAGTTAGCTTCGGATTGGTTCGACCCCCCTCGTCCGTCTACTGCGTCATCGTTTCGATACTTTGTCAATTCAGCAGCTTATCTGCTTGAGATCGAACTCTCGGGATCTAACTGAGGTACGGATGGCTTACAAGGACATTTTCTGGATGGCCTGCGACTCGACCGAGCAACTGCGAGCCGAATATGGTCCGTTCCACACTCGCGAGGAAGCCGAAGTCCAAGCCCGCAAACTCGGCTTTGGCTATCTGCTGCGCTACGAGCACATTATGGGTCCCGACGAAGAGATAAACGAAGTGCGCTGTGTCTTCATCGAACTGCATGACGTAGAGACTTTCGTGAAGCCGGGCGTCACTTTTCACACCCGTTGTGCCAGTTGCGGTGCGACCGAGATCCATCAGAGACCGCGGCAGGCGGAAGTCTGGGCCGACATCCACGAATTTGAACATACGCGCCACAAAGTCAGACTCTTCGAGCACGCCCGCGGAGAAGGTCTGAAAGAGATCGCCGACTGGCGCGGCCACGCCGCCTGAGCCATCACGACCACCAAAACCAACGAATATACGAAGACTTACCGTAGAGACGCGGCTTGCCGCGTCTACCCATTTTTCTGGTGCGGATAAAACCGTACTATCCGCTCCCCCTCGTCACTCCGAATCTTGTCGCAACGACAGACCAAGCTGCGCAGCGGACTTCAGCGAGTAAGCTTCGAGGCGGCGGCTTCGTCGAGCATCCACAACAATTTTCCGTCGGAAGGCTGGACTCTTTGCGCGGGGAGTGGAGGCGTATTCTTCCCTTCGAGAACCTGACGCAAGATGTCGGCTTTGTCCGCGCCACTGGCCATGAACAGCACTTCGGCGGCGTGATTGAGAACGGGGAAAGTAAAGGTGATGCGGTGAGTATTGAACTTCGCGACCCAGTTGGCAACGACCAGGCGCGACTGTTCGTCGAGCGCGGGGGAATCGGGGAACAGCGAAGCGGTGTGGCCATCCGGACCCATACCCAGCAGAATCAGGTCAAAGCGTGGAAATTCGCCGGGCTTGAGTTCGCCGGGTTTGACTTCGAAGAAGCGGCGGATCTGCGCTTCATACTCCGTGGCAGCGGCGGCGGCATCGGGATTCTCGCCCGGCACGCGGAACACGTTCTCGGCGGGAATCTTGATCTTCGAGAGCAACGATTCCTGCACCATCCGATAATTGCTTTCGGGATCGGTAGGTGGAACGTGGCGTTCGTCGCCGAAGAATAAGAAGATACGGTTCCAGGCGAAGTCGGCGAAATTGGCGGCGAGCATCGAATAGAGACCTTTGGGAGTTGAGCCGCCGGAGAGCGCTACCGTGAATCGTCCCTGAGCGCCGATGGCGGTGCGGGCCGCGCGCACGAATTCTTCGGCAGCGGCGTGAAAAAGATCGGTAGCGTTGGCCAGCACTTCAATCGATCGAGTGGAAGGCATAGGTTTCAGCCTGCAAACAATTCTTGCGTCGAAGCTCAATCCTCAACGGATCGTGTGGTGGCGGGGATCTGCCGCGCGAGACGGGGCGGCGCCCCATTTCCATACAAGCAGTCTATGCCACGCCGTTTGTACTGACGCTATTCGCGCTGCCAGCGTGACGAGCGCCGTAGCAGGCGGCTCCGAGCAGCCCGGTTTTTTCATTGGTAATCACGCGCACTGGAATGGTTTCAAGCAGAGGCTGCATTCGTCCTTTGCCGAGAAAAGCCTGCATGAACAATGGGCCGGAGAGCTTCGGCAGAATCTTCGGCGCGATTCCTCCGGCCAGAAAAATGCCGCCCAATGCCAGAACCTTCAGCGCCATGTTGCCCGCCTCAGCGCCGTAAATCGAAATCCACAAGTCGAGCGCCTGCTCGGCCAAAGGAGCCTTGGCGGAAACCGCGGCCTTGGAAATTGCGGCTGAGGGATCGCCCGCCGCGATTTCATCGCGCAGCCATTGCGGTTCTTCCTCATGGCCGCGGTGGGTGTCCTTCAGAAACAGATACACATTCACCAAGCCGGGGCCCGAAACGATGCGTTCGTAACTGACGTGTCCGAAGCGCGTGAGCAGGTAGCGGAGGAGTTCGACCTCAAGTTCGTTGCGTGGAGCGAAATCGCAATGCCCGCCTTCGCAGGCGAAAATATGGTGGCGTTCTCCGTCCCAGATCAGGCCAGCTTCACCAAGGCCGGTTCCCGCCGCGACCACGGCCTGATTGCCGGGCTTGCCATGGTTTGCTGGAATCTGGTTAAGAGCGACCGTGTCGGACGGCCCGAGACACTGGATTCCCCACGCCTGCGCTTCGAGATCGTTGATCAGATTCACCGAGTCGAGATGCAGTTCCCGCGCCAGGCGGGACGACTCGACGACCCAGGGAAGATTCGAGGTTTCGACTCGTCCATTGCGTACCGGACCTGCGATCCCGAAGCTGGCGATGGTTGGACGGACGCCGGTTTCGGAGACGAACTTGAGCACGATCTCATTCAGGCCGCGAAATTCGCGGCTGTCAAAGACGTGTTCGTGGATGGAGGCAAACTCGCCGGTATTGCTATCCAATTCGTAATAGCTGAGGCGCGCGTGCGTTCCCCCGATATCTCCGGCGAGAATCATTTCTCGAAATTTCTCCAGCGCCGGCCATCGCGTTCCAACAGTTCGTCGGACTCTCGTGGACCCCACGTGCCGGCGGGATAATTGGGAAAATTACGCGGCGGCAGCGCCTTCCACACGTCGAGCGCGGGATTGACGATGCTCCAACCGGCCTCAACCATATCGGCGCGCTGAAACAGCGTGGCGTCTCCGATCATGCAGTCATGCAGCAGGCGTTCGTAGCCGGTTGCGGAACTGGCCCCGAAATAGTCGGCGTAATTGAAATTCATATTCACTTCGCCCAGTTGCATCGTGGTCCCGGGAGTCTTGGCGGCGAAGCGCAGCGAAATGCCTTCCTCGGGCTGGATATGCAGCACCATCTGATTGGGCATCATATTTTCGACATTGGTGGCGCGAAACAGCATGAAGGGCGCGCGGCGGAACTGAATCACGACTTGCGTACTGCGGGCAGGCAACCGCTTGCCGGTACGCAAATAGAAGGGAACCCCTGCCCAGCGCCAGTTGTCAATGAGCAGCTTCATCGCAACGTATGTCTCCGTCCGGGAATCCGGCGCAACGTCGCTCTCGGATCGATAGGCGGGAACACGTTCTC
>Ga0182024_10008560_pt1 | contig 21490 bp, 15 predicted proteins | sample P32metaG_FD_120480 | JGI IMG/M metagenome (GOLD analysis project Ga0182024, IMG submission 120480) | Permafrost microbial communities from Stordalen Mire, Sweden - P3-2 metaG (Illumina Assembly) | ecosystem: Environmental > Terrestrial > Soil > Wetlands > Permafrost | place: Sweden: Stordalen...
CCGGAATCCGCTTCAGCCATTCCTCGATCGCCACCGTCATTTCCATGCGCGCGAGGTTGGAGCCGATGCAACGGTGAATGCCGAGTCCGAACGCCGCGTGGCGGTTCTCCTTGCGGTCGATCACCACCTTGTCGGCATCGGGAAACATCGCGGGATCGCGGTTGGCGGCGGGGAACGACAGCAGCACCATGTTGCCGGGCTTGACCGGGCAGCCGCTCACCATCGTCTCCTTCATCACCTCGCGGGCCATCGTCACCGGGGCATAGGCGCGCAGGAATTCCTCGACCGCAGTCGGCATCAGCGCCGGCTCCGCGACCAGCCGCGCGCGGTCCGCCGGCGTCTTCGCCAGATGCCACAGCGAGGAGCCGATCGCACTCCAGGTGGTGTCGATGCCGGCGATCAGGAGCAGCCGCAACGAACCCTGCACATGCGCATCCGACAGCGGCTCGCCATCCCTGTCCCTGGCGTTCATCAGGGTCGAGATCAGATCGTCGGTCGGGTGTTGCTTGCGCTGTTCGATATGGACGGCGAAATAGCCGGACATGTCGTGGACCGCGCGCATCAGGGCGTCATCATCCTTGATGCCGAGTTCGAGGATCTCGTGGATCCACTTGATGAACAGGCCGCCGTCCTTTTCCGGGATGCCGAGCATATGGGCGATCGCCCGCACCGGAATGTGCTTGGTGTAGCGCGCCGCGGCGTCGCATTTTCGGTCATCGATGAATTCATCGATCAGCTCGTTGCAGATGGCACGAACCCTGGGTTCGAGCTTCTTCATGGCGTCGGGCGTGAATGGCGGCAGCAGCAGCTGCTTGGCGGGCTTGTGTTGCGGCGGATCGGATGTGATCGGCGGCGCCAATCCCGGCGTCTCCGGCCGCACGTCGCGGACGATGACGCGGCGCGAGGAAAAATGTTCGGTGTCGTAGGCGACCTGCTTCACCGCCTCATAGGTGGTCGGCAGGTAGCAGCCGAGGAAACGCTCGGTGTGGACGACCGGAGATTCGGCGCGCAATTTTTCCCAGATCGGAAACGGATTCTCGGTCCAGCGCGGATCGGTATGGTCGAAATCGTGAACCCAATCGGTGACCGGGGCATGATTGGACATCAGGCAATTTCCTTTTGTTTCGTTCGCTAATCAGACTTGCCGCATCAACGGCTGAACAGGCGGTGCGCCGAACGCGTTCAATCTTCGGTAATTTCGATCGCGATTTCCGGACAATTGGTCTGGGCAAGCCAGGCCTTGTCCTCTAGCCCTTCGGGAACCGAGCCGTCGCCGATCTCATGCGCATTGCCGAACTGGTCGAGCTCGAACAGTTCGGGCGCCAGCGATTTGCAGCGGGCGTGGCCCTGGCACTTGTCCTGGTCGACGTGAATCTTCAGTTTTCCGGCCATCTACGCCTTCCTCCCGCGCCGTCGCTGGCGCGTTGTACTTGCCGCCGATTATAGCCGCGCAGGGCTCGACCGCCAGCGCCCAGATCGGCAAAAGCGGTGTCGGTTACTTCGCAGCTTGCGTGGCCGGTCGTGGATCGATCGGCGTGGTGCCGCGCACGCCCAGAATATCCTCCAGCCCCTTCGCGTGCGCCAGAAGCTGGCCTTCGCCGCGCGGCGGCCCCACCATCTGCAGTCCAACCGGCAGGCCGGCGGCCGTGAAGCCGCATGGCAGCGACAGCGCCGGGCAGCAGACCAGCGTGATGGCATAGACGATGCCGAGCCACTCGACGTAATTGTCGAATTTCCGGCCGGCGCATTCGGCGACGTAGCGGTTTTCGATCGGGAACGGCGCGACGATGGTCGCCGGCGTCAGCAGCAGATCGTAGGTCTGGAAGAACTCGAGGGTGCGTGCGGTCATCGCCACCCGCTGCGCTTCCGCCCGCTCGAGCTGGTCGACCGTGAGCTTGAGGCCTTCCTCGATATTCCAGATCACCTCCGGCTTGAGCTGATCGCGCCTGGTGCGCAACAGCTCCGCCTTGCTGACCGCGAAGTCGAACGCGCGCAGCACGTGGAAGCATTGGTGCGCCTCGCGCAGATCGGGATGCGCGTCTTCGACGATCGCGCCGGCCTCCGCGAAGCGCTCCGCGGCTTTGCGGGTGATGGCGGCGATCTCGGGATCGACCGGCGTGATGCCGAGATCGGGCGAGTAGGCAATGCGCTTCGGCCGCTTGCCGGAGCGCGCGGCCGACAGGAAGGATGTCGGCAGCAGCGGCAGCGACAGCGGGTCGGCGGGATGCTCGCCGCTCATGGCGTCGAGCAGCAGCGCCAGGTCCTCGACATTGCGCGCCATCGGACCCTGCACGCCGAGATTGCGATCGATCTTGGCAATCGGGGTATGCGCGACGCGGCCGATGCTCGGCCGCATGCCGACAATGCCGCAGAAGCTCGCGGGATTGCGCAACGAGCCGCCCATGTCGGAGCCGTGCGCAAGCCAGGCCGTGCCGCTGGCGAGCGCGGCGGCAGCGCCGCCGGAGGAGCCGGCGGCGGAGCGCGACAGGTCCCAGGGGTTGCGGGTCGGGCCGAACACCTCGTTGAAGGTATTGGCGCCGGCGCCGAATTCCGGCGTGTTCGATTTGGCGTAGACCAGCGCGCCGTTGCCCTCGAGGCGTTCGACCATCAGATCTGAGCGCGCCGGCACGTTGTCCCGGTAGATCGGCGAGCCCTGCGTCGTCCGCACCCCCTCGACGTCTGTCAGGTCCTTGATCGGCACCGGCATCCCGGCGAGAAGGCCGCGATCGCCGGGCTTTCTCTGCATCAGCGCCCTGGCGCGGGTTCGGGCACGATCGAAGCACAACGTCGGCAGCGCATTCACTTCGCCATCGACCTCGGCAATGCGTTGCTCCAGCACGTCGAGCAGCTCGAGCGGCGTGAGGTCGCCGGCGTTGAGCTTGTCAACGATCGCGCAGGCGGTTGCCCGTACCAATCCCTGATCGGATGCCACTTGTTGCTACCCCGTCGTTTTGGTTTGTCGCCACGCGATATGGTAGCCGTGTAAAACATTTTCCGGCAAAGTGGAAACACGCCCCTCGTCATTCCGGGATGCGCCTCTTGGCGCAGGCCCGGAATCCATAACCACCATCGAGAGTATGGATTCCGGGCGCTCCGCGCGCCCCGGAATGACGGGGTTTCGCGACCGTCGGCCGCCTACCCCCAGCCGGCGCTGATGCCGCCGTCGACGGTGTAGATGACGCCCGAGGTATAGCCGGAGCGGTCGGAGGCGAGGAAGGCCATCAGGTCGCCGATCTCGCGGGCATGCGCGGGACGGCCGAGCGGCAGGCCCTTCTGGAATTCCTTGTAGCGGTTTTCGTCGCCGAACTGGTGCCTGGCGCGGGTCTTCAGCAGGGTGACGTGACGGTCGGTGCCGACCGGCCCGGGATTGATGCCGACCACGCGAATATTGTCGGCGAGGCTCTTGCCGCCGAGCGCGCGGGTGAACGCCATCAGCGCGGCGTTGCCGGTGCTGCCGCAGATGTAGTTGGCGTCGAATTTCTCGCCGGCGGCGCCGATGTCGTTGACGATGACGCCGTGGCCGCGCGCTTTCATCTGGGCGTAGATGGCGCGCGTCAGGTTGATGTAGCCGAACACCTTGAGCTCCCAGGCATGACGCCAGGTCGGCTCGTCGATCTGGTCGATCGAGCCGCCCGGAATGTCGCCGGCATTGTTGACGAGGATGTCGATGTCGGAGGCGTCCCTGACCAGCCTCGCGATGCCTTCGGGCTTGCGCAGGTCGACGACATGCGCCGCGGCATCGATCTGATGTGCCGCGCGCAGGCGTTCGGCGAGCGCCTTCAACTGGTCGCCGCTGCGCGCCGCCAGCCGCAGATGACAGCCCTCTTCGGCGAAGGCTTCGGCGGCCGCCGCGCCGATGCCCTTCGACGCGCCGGTGATCAGGACGCGTTTGCCGCGCAAATGAAGATCCATGGGAATACTCGCTAAAGGGGAGGTCGGTCGGATGTCGTCGGCGATTTTCAACTGTTAGGCCGCCGCCGTCAAACCGGTCAACATTGCACTGCAGCGTTGCGCAATAACCGACTTTGGTCCATTGCAATCCGATCAAAGCAAGGTTTCGCCGTGCGGCACGATAAAGGACTCTCTCGATGGCCAACCCAGAAAAACAATACCGGATCGCGGTCATTCCCGGCGACGGCATCGGCAAGGAAGTGGTGCCCGAGGGCCTGCGCGTGCTGGAAACCGCGGCGAAAAAGCACGGCGTCGGCGTGCAGTTCGACCATTTCGATTTCGCGTCCTGGGACTACTACGAAAAGCACGGCCAGATGATGCCGGACGACTGGAAGGAGAAGATCGGCAAGCATGATGCGATCTATTTCGGTGCGGTCGGCTGGCCCGCCAAAATTCCCGATCACATTTCGTTGTGGGGATCGCTGATCAAGTTCCGCCGCGAGTTCGACCAGTATGTCAACCTGCGCCCGGTGCGGCTGATGCCGGGCGTGCCGTCGCCGCTGGCCAATCGCAAGCCCGGCGACATCGATTTCTGGGTGGTACGCGAAAACACCGAAGGCGAATATTCCTCGGTCGGCGGCCGGATGTTTCCGGATACCGCGCGCGAATTCGTCACCCAGCAGACGGTGATGACGCGGATCGGCGTCGACCGCATCCTGAAATTCGCGTTCGAGCTGGCGCAGTCGCGCCCCAAGAAACATCTGACCTCGGCGACCAAATCCAACGGCATCTCGATCACCATGCCGTATTGGGACGAGCGCGTCGAAGCGATGGCCAAACACTATCCCAAAGTGAAATGGGACAAATATCACATCGACATTCTCACCGCGAATTTCGTGCTGCATCCGGACTGGTTCGACGTCGTGGTCGGCTCCAATCTGTTCGGCGACATCCTGTCCGATCTGGGGCCGGCCTGCACCGGCACCATCGGCATCGCGCCATCCGGCAACATCAATCCGGAAGGCGATTTTCCCTCGGTGTTCGAGCCGGTGCACGGCTCGGCGCCGGATATTGCGGGGCAGGGCATCGCCAACCCGATCGGCATGATCTGGTCCGGCGCGATGATGCTGGAACATCTCGGCGAGAAGGCCGCCGCGGCGTCGATCGTCGCGGCGATCGAGCGCACGCTCGGCGAGCGCACGCTGCGCACCCGCGACCTCGGCGGCAATGCCGACACTACCGCCTGCGGCAGGGCGGTTGCGGAGATGGTGGAGTAGGGTCGTCAGTCGTCGTCATTCCGGGATGCGCCTCTTGGCGCAGGCCCGGAATCCATAACCACGATCGGGAGTATGGATTCCGGGCTCGCGCTCCGCGCGCCCCGGAATGACGGCTTGCCTCAGCCCCGCGCGATCCTTCGGCAATGCTGCCACGCTGCCTCGATCAGGTTCTCGCTCGCCTCCGGGGTGCGGAAGGCGGAATGGGCCGACAGCGTCACATTGGGCAGCTTGGTCAGCGGATGATCCGGTGGCAGCGGCTCGATGTTGAAGACGTCGAGCCCGGCATGCCGGATGTGACCTGATCGCAGCGCCTCGATCATGGCGGCTTCGTCGACCAGCGCGCCGCGCGCGGTGTTGACGAGAATTGCGCCCGGCTTCATCGCGGCGATCCGTTGCCGCGAGACAAAACCGCGGGTCTCGTCGTTCAGCAACAGATGCAGCGAGACCACATGGCTCTGCGCCAGCAGCGCATCGAGCGCGGTGAATTCGACGCTCGCATGGTGCTTCGGCGTTCGGTTCCAGGCGATCACGCGCAGGCCGCTGCCGCTCGCGATGCGCGCCACTTCGGCCGCAATACCGCCGAACCCGATCAACCCGAGCGTCTTGCCCTTGAGCTGCATGCCGTCTTCGCGCAGCCAGTTGCCGGCGCGCATTTCCCGGTCCATCTCGGTGATGCCGCGCGCAGCCGCCCAGATCAGCGCAATGGTGGATTCGGCCACGGCAGTGTCGCCATAGCCCTTGATCAGGTGAACCTCGATGCCGAGTTCGGCCAGTTCTTCCGGATTCATGTAACTGCGGGCGCCGGTGCCCAGGAAGACGACGTGCTTCAGTCCGGCACAGTTGCGCGCGATCGCGGTCGGCAGCGCGGTGTGATCGACGATCGCGATCTCGGCGCCGTCGAGCACGTCCGGCAACTGGACCGATGCAATGTCGGGGTCGCGATGAATGCGCACCGCGGGATCGCCGGGTTTTGTCAGTCGCTCCAAAATCACGGCCAGCGACTCATTGGCATCGACAAACACTCCGCGCAAATTGGCCTCCGCTGATCTGTGGGGTTTGTTGGCGGCTAGGACGCGACGCCGGCGAGCGCGAGCACGGTATGCATCAAGGCGTTGGCACCGGCGGTGCAATCGGCCTGGGTTGCGTCCTCCAATTCGTTGTGGCTGACGCCATCCTTGCAGGGCACGAAGATCATCGCTGCCGGCACCACATTCGCCAGATTGCAGGCGTCGTGACCGGCGCCGGAGGTGATGCGACGATGGCTGTAGCCGAGCGCCCTGGTGGCGGCTTCGACCGCATCGACCAGCTTTGCGTTGAACGCGGTCGGCTCCTTGCGCCAGATCGGCTCGAGCGCGATCTCGACCTTGCGCTGCGGCGCGATTGCCGCGATCGCGCTGCGCAAATCCTGGTCGATGGCGTCGAGCGTTGCTGCGTTCGGGCTGCGGATATCCACGGTAAAGGCGATCTCGCCTGGAATGACGTTGCGCGAGGGGGCCGCGATCACGGCCTCGCCGACGGTGCCGACGGCGTTCGGGCCATGCGCTTTTGCGATGCGCTCGACCGCCAGCACGAATTCGGACAAGGCTGCCAGCGCATCGCGGCGCAGCGGCATCGGGGTGGTGCCGGCATGGCTTTCGAAGCCGGTGATCCTGCCGTCGTACCAGACGATGCCCTGGCCGCGATCGACCACGCCGATGGTCTTGTTCTCGGCTTCCAGCAGCGGGCCCTGCTCGATATGCAACTCGACGAAGGCGCCGAGCCGGCGCGCGCCGACCGCCTCATGGCCGCGGTAGCCGATGCTGTCGAGCGCTTCGCCGACGGTGACGCCGGCCGCATCGCGCCGCGCCAGAATGTCATCGGTGGTGTAGTCGCCGGCATAGGCGGCCGAAGCCATGGTTGCCGGCGCAAATCGCGACCCCTCTTCATTGGTCCAGTTGACGATGCAGATCGGCGTTTCGGTCTCGATCCCGGCGTCGTTGAGGGTGCGGACGACTTCGAGCGCCGCCAGCGTGCCGAGCACGCCGTCGTACTTGCCGCCGGTCGGCTGGGTATCGAGATGCGAGCCGAGCCCGACCGGCGGCTTCGACATGTCCCGGCCCTTGCGCAGGCCGAACATCGAGCCGAGCGCATCGACATGCACCTCCAGACCCGCCGTCTCGCAGGCGTCGCGGAACCAGTCGCGCACCTGCTTGTCCTCCGGCCCCAACGTCAGCCGGCGGACCCCGCCTTTCGGTGTGGCACCGAATTTCGCGGTCTCATGGATCGTACCCCACAGCCGGGTGGAATCGATTTGCAGGTTGGAAGCGATGTTGGTCATTCGGTATTCCGGGAAAGCTGTTGGTGCGGCGTGTCACGTTGCATGGTAGAACTGTGCGGCACCACCTGTCGAGGCGCGGAGCATTTTTCCATGAATGTCGGACTGGCGAGCAAAGAGCGGGGCCATTCGGACCAGGAGACGCTCCCCAGCCTGCAGGCGCGGCTCGACTGCCGGGCCGGGATGGCGACCACCACCGCCGGCGTCGCCAATGGCTTCGTGCAGGGCAATCTGGCAATCCTGCCGGAGAAACTGGCAGCGGCATTTCACCGCTTCTGCCAGCTCAATCCGAAGCCCTGCCCGGTGATCGGCATGTCCGATGTCGGCGATCCCCGCATCCCGTCTTTGGGGATCGACCTCGATATCCGCACCGACCTGCCGCGCTACCGGATCTGGCGCGACGGCGAGGTGACGGAGGAACCCACCGATCTGATGGCGCACTGGCGCGACGATCTGGTGGCGTTCGTGCTCGGATGCTCGTTCTCGTTCGAGGAGGCGTTGATGGCGGATGATCTGCCGATCCGCCACATCGAGCGCAACGTACGGGTGCCGATGTATCGCACCAATATCGCCTGTGCGGCCGCAGCGCCGTTTGCCGGTCCGATGGTGGTGTCGATGCGGCCATTCAAGCCGGCCGATGCAATCCGGGCGGTGCAGATCACCTCGCGGTTTCCCGCCGTGCATGGTGCGCCGGTGCATCTCGGCCATCCCGAGTCGATCGGCATAGCCGACATTTCAAAGCCGGATTACGGCGATCCGGTACCGGTCGAGGCCGACGAGATCCCGGTGTTCTGGGCCTGCGGCGTGACCCCGCAGGCGGTGATCGCGGCGGCGAAGCTGCCGTTTGCCATCACCCATGCGCCCGGATTGATGCTGGTGACCGACCTCCGCAACAAGCAGCTCGCGGTGCTGTAGACGGCGCTCCATCCGGGCTACGCATTCTCACCGTCGCCATGACGGCGAACCCATATATGGGCGGCTAGTCATGCCCCGGCAGTGTCAGCCCGAAGGCGGTCGCGAGGTCGGCGACCTCGGCGGGCGACAGAAAGCGCGGGTTGAGCCCGCGCAGCAGCAGATAGAGTTTTGCGGTCTCCTCCAGTTCCTCGATGGCATAGACCGCGGCTTCCAGCGTTTCGCCGGCCACCACCGGGCCGTGATTGGCGAGCAGCACCGAGGCGTATCGTCCGGCAAGTCCCTTGATCGCATCGGCGACGGCTGGATCGCCCGGCCGATAATACGGTACCAGCGCGGTCTCTCCGCAGCGCATCAGATAATACGGCGTCATCGGCGGCAGGGCGGCGCGCGGATCGATTTCCGGCAGCATCGACAGCGCCACCGCATGGGTCGAATGCAGGTGAACGACCGCGCGCGAGGCGTTGCGGGTCTGGTAGAGCGCATTGTGCAGCGGCACCTCCTTGGTCGGCGCATCGCCGGAAACCAGCCGGCCGTCCGCGCCGAGAAGCGACAGCCGCGCCGGATCGAGTGAGCCGAGCGAGGCGTTGGTCGGCGTCACCAGCCAGCCGCCATCATCGAGTTTTGCGCTGATATTGCCCGACGAGCCCGGTGTCAGCCCGCGCTCGAACAGCGAGCGGCCGAGGCGGCAGATCTGCTCGCGGACCTTGGTTTCGCTCATGGCAGCGTCCTCTTCGCCGCATTGTCTGATGCTTTGGCAGCGCGGCCCAGCCGTGATACCCAGAGACAAGGCCGAGGGCAAATCTCGGCGCGCCGGGAAAGCCAAGGGAAAAAGCCAGGGGACAAGGGAAATCGCCGCATGCCTCACTCCGCCACCGCCAAACCGCACCTCGCCGTGATCGGGCTCGGCTCGATGGGTTTTGGCATGGCGACCTCGCTGCGGCGCGCCGGCTTCGAGGTGACCGGCTGCGATGTTTCGGCGGAGGCGGTGGGGCGGTTTGTCGGCGACGGCGGAGCCAGCGCGCGGACGCCTGCCGAAGCGGCAACCCGGGCTGACATCGTGGTCAGCGTCGTCGTCAATGCCGCGCAGACCGAGGCCATTCTGTTCGGCAAGGACGGCGTGGCGGAAACATTGGCGCGCGACGCCGTGTTCGTGTCGTCCGCGACCATGGATCCGGACGTCGCGCGGCGGCTGGCGAAACAGCTGGAGGCGTCCGGCCGGCACTATCTCGATGCGCCGATCAGCGGCGGCGCGCAGCGCGCGGCGCAGGGCGAACTCACCATTCTCGCCTCCGGCAGCGCCGCTGCCTTCGCCAGAGCGCGGCCCGCGCTCGATGCGATGGCGGCCAAGCTCTATGAACTCGGCGATGCCGCGGGGCAGGGCGCCGCGTTCAAGATGATCAACCAGCTGCTGGCTGGCGTACATATCGCCGCGGCGTCGGAGGCGATCGCCTTTGCCGCCAGACAGGGGCTCGATATCCGCAAGGTCTATGAGGTGATCACGGCGTCGGCCGGCAATTCCTGGATGTTCGAGAACCGCATCCCGCATGTGCTCGATGGCGATTACGCGCCGCGCAGCGCGGTGGAGATTTTCGTCAAGGACCTCGGCATCATCCAGGACATGGCGCGCACCGCTAAATTCCCGGTGCCGGTCGCGGCCGCGGCGCTGCAGATGTTCCTGATGACGGCAGCCTCCGGCATGGGCCGCGACGATGATGCGTCGGTGGCGCGAATGTATGCGCGCGTCACCGGCACCGATTTGCCGGGCGAACCGCCGCCGAAATGACAGACAAGAGGACCGTCGATGCCCCGTTTCGCCGCCAATCTCAGCATGATGTTCACCGAAGTCCCGTTTCTCGACCGTTTTGACGCGGCGGCGAAGGCGGGATTTTCGGCGGTGGAATTCCTGTTTCCCTACGAGTTTCCGGCGGACCAGATCGGCGAGCGGCTCGATCGCAACGGCGTGACCCAGGCGCTGTTCAACCTGCCGCCGGGCAATTGGGAGGCCGGCGAGAAGGGCTTTGCGTCGCTGCCGGATCGGTTTGCCGATTTGCAGGCGAGCCTGCACCGCGCGCTGCCCTATGTGCAGGCGACCGGCGTCAAGCGGCTGCATCTGATGGCGGGCATGGCGAGGCGCGACGATCCGTCGGCGGTGGCGGCGTTTCGCAAGTCGGTGCAATGGGCGGCCGAATTTTTGCGGCCCCATGGCCTCGACCTTGTGATCGAACCGATCAACCCGCGCAACGTGCCCGGCTATTTCCTCAACGATTTCGGCTTCGCCCGCGACCTGATCGTCGAGATGAAGATTCCGAACCTGAAACTGCAGTTCGACATCTATCACTGCCAGATCATCCATGGCGACGTGACCATGCGGCTGCGCGAGATGATGCCGATCATCGGTCACATCCAGATCGCCAGCATTCCCTCGCGCAACGAGCCCGACGGGGAGGAACTGAACTATCCGTTCCTGTTCACGGAGCTCGACCGGCTCGGCTATGCCGGCTTTGTCGGCTGCGAATATCATCCGCGCGGCACGACCACCGACGGTCTCGGCTGGTTCAAGCGATATGCCGGAGCAAGACCGTGACCCTGGCGCTGGGCTGCATTGCCGACGACTATACCGGCGCGTCCGATCTGGCCAACACGCTGACCCGATGCGGGCTGCGCACGGTGCAGACCATCGGCGTGCCGTCCGGCGATCTCGCGCTGCCGGACGTCGACGCGGTGGTGGTGTCGCTCAAGAGCCGGTCGATCGAAGCGGGCCTTGCGGTGACGCGCTCGCGCGCCGCCGAACAATGGCTGCGCCGCCGCGGCGCCGGCCACGTGCTGTTCAAGATCTGCTCCACCTTCGATTCCACCGATGCCGGCAATATCGGTCCGGTCATGGATGCGCTGCGCGCCGATTCCGGCGATGCGATCGTACTGGTGACCCCGGCTTTTCCCGGCACCGGCCGCACCGTTTACCAGGGCAATCTGTTCGTGGGGTCGGTACCGCTCAGCGAAAGTCCGCTGAAGGATCATCCGCTCAACCCGATGCACGATTCCAACCTGGTGCGGGTGCTGTCGCGCCAGAGCCGGACCCGGATCGGACTGGTCGATCTCGCAGTATTGGCACGCGGGCCGGATGCCGTTCGCGCACGGCTCGCCGAACTCGGTGCGAACGGCATCGGCGCTGCCATCGTCGATGCCGTGTTCGATCGCGATCTCGAGACCATCGGCACGGTGGCGCTGGACTACCGGCTGTCGGTCGGCGCGTCCGGCATCGGACTGGGCCTCGCCCGCGCGCTGCTGACGGCGCGACCAGCCCGATCGGTCGCATCGAGCCCGGTTTCCGACGCCGCGGTCGGCGGCGCCGCAGCCTGCCTCGCCGGCAGCTGTTCGCAGGCGACGTTGCAGCAGGTGGCCAGCGCCGAACGGATCATGCCGGTGCTGCACCTCGATCCGGAGCAGATCGTCGTAGGCACGGACGAATCGCGTCGTGCCATTGGCTGGGCCAGCCAGCGGCTCCAGCAAGGTCCGATCCTGATCGCCAGCAGCGCGACGCCGGAGCAGGTTGCAGCCCTGCAGTCTCGTCATGGCCGCGATGCAGCCGGGCATGCGATCGAGCAAGCGATGGCCGACATCGCGGAAGCATTGGTGCGGGCAGGCGTGCGGCGGCTGGTGGTGGCCGGCGGCGAAACCTCCGGCGCGGTGGTCGATCGGCTGCAAATTCCCGGCTTTCTGGTCGGTGCGGAGATCGCCGCCGGCGTGCCGGTGCTGCGCGCTGTCGGCGCCAGCGACGGCGCCATGCTGCTTGCCCTGAAATCAGGCAATTTTGGCGGTCCGGATTTCTTCTCCGATGCCCTCAAACTGATGCGCTAAGCGCCCGCGCCTGATCGATCGCCACCACGGCGGAGCCCACCACAGTCGAGTGCCGCGGAAGTGAAGGCCGGCGAGGCGGCCGGGCGTTGGCTTTTTGGCGCGGGTTCAGGTAAATCGGCGCGAACAATTGGCCTGCCGGAATGCCAATCCCCGCGCCCGCGCGGGTTCGGGGAATACCTGACTTATGATCGCACTGGTCCGTATTGCGCTAAGCCGGCCTTACACCTTTGTCGTGCTCGCGCTGCTTCTGCTGATTATCGGACCGCTCGCGGCGCTACGGACTCCGACCGACATTTTTCCGGATATCCGGATCCCCGTGATCGGGGTGGTCTGGCAATATACCGGACTGCCGCCGGATCAGATGTCCGGCCGTATCACCACGCCGTTTCAGCGCGCACTGACCACCACCGTCAACGACATCGAGCACATCGTCGCCAATTCCTATAACGGCTTCGGCATCATCAAGATCTTCTTCCAGCCGAACGTCGACATCCGCACCGCCAACGCGCAGGTCACGGCGATCTCGCAGACCCTGCTGAAGCAGATGCCGCCGGGCGCGACGCCGCCGCTGATCCTCAACTACAGCGCCTCTACGGTCCCGATCATCCAGGTCGCGCTGTCCGGCGACGGCCTGACCGAGCAGAATCTCGCCGACATCGGCATCAACCAGCTGCGCACGCCGCTGGTGACCGTGCCCGGTGCCGCCATCCCGTATCCGTTCGGCGGCAAGCAGCGCCAGGTGCAGATCGACCTCAATCTGTCGGCGTTGCAGGCGCGCGGGCTGTCGGGGCAGGACGTGGCCAACGCGCTCGCGGCGCAGAACCTGATCACGCCGGTCGGCACCCAGAAGATCGGCAGCTTCGAATACAACATCCAGCTCAACAACTCGCCGCTCAAGATCGAGGACCTCGGCAATTTGCCGATCAAGGTCGTCAACGGCGCCATGGTCTACGTCCACGACGTCGCCAGCGTGCGTGACGGCAATCCGCCGCAGACCAATATCGTTCACGTCAACGGCAACCGCTCGGTGCTGATGATGGTGCTGAAGGCCGGCTCGATCTCGACGCTCGATATCATCGCCGGCATCAAGCAGAAGGTGATCGACGTCAGGGATTCGCTGCCCGACGCGCTCAAGATCGGGTTCATCGGCGACCAGTCGCTGTTCGTGCGCGGCGCGATCACCGGCGTCGCCTATGAAGGCGTCATCGCGGCACTTCTGACCAGCGTGATGATCCTGCTGTTCCTCGGCAGCTGGCGCTCGACCATCATCATCGCCACCTCGATTCCGCTCGCGGTGCTTGGCGCCATCGTGATGCTGTCGGCGATCGGCGAGACCCTCAACATCATGACGCTCGGAGGCCTCGCGCTCGCGGTCGGCATCCTGGTCGACGACGCCACCGTCACCATCGAGAACATCAATTATCATCTCGAGCAGGGCAAGCCGGTCGAGCAGTCGATCCTGGACGGCGCCAACCAGATCGTGACGCCGGCCTTTGTTTCCCTGCTCTGCATCTGCATCGTGTTCGTGCCGATGTTCTTCCTGCAGGGCGTGGCGCGCTTCCTGTTCGTGCCGATGGCCGAAGCGGTGATGTTCGCGATGACCTGGTCGTTCATCCTGTCGCGCACGCTGGTGCCGACCATGGCGAAATATCTGCTGCAGCCGCATCTGCATCATGCCGACGGCGAAACACCGCCGCGTTCGCGCAACCCGCTGGTGCGGTTTCAGCGCGGTTTCGAGGCGCGGTTCGAGCGCATCCGCGCCGGCTACCGGGATCTGCTGGCGGTGGCGATGCGGCGCCGCCCGTTTTTCGTGATCGGCTTCCTCGGGATTGTCGCGGTCTCGTTCCTGCTTTTGCCGTTTCTCGGCCGCAACTTCTTTCCGTCGGTGGACGCCGGTTCGATCCTGATGCATGTGCGGGCCCAGATCGGCACAAGGGTCGAGGAAAGCGCCAACCAGTTCGCCGAGGTCCAGAAGGCGATCCGCAAGATCATCCCGCCGGGTGAGATCGAGACGCTTGCCGACAATATCGGCATGCCGATCAGCGGCATCAACATGACTTACAACAATACCGGCCTGATCGGTCCGCAGGACGGCGACATCCAGATCAAGCTGAAGGAGGGCCACCGGCCAACCAGCGAATATGTTCAGGCCCTGCGCGAGCAGTTGCCGCGGGCCTTTCCCGGCATGACGTTCGCGTTCCTGCCGGCCGACATCGTCAGCCAGATTCTCAATTTCGGCGCCCCGGCGCCGATCGACCTTCAGGTCCGCGGCGCCGATGTGAACGCGAATTTCGCCTATGCCAACAAGTTGCTGAGCCGGATCCGCCGGATACCGGGCATCGCCGATGCGCGCATTCAGCAGTCGCCCAACAATCCGACCTTCAATATCGATGTCGACCGCACCCGCGCGCAATATGTCGGCCTGACCGAGCGCGATGTCACCAACAGCCTGGTTGTCAACCTCGCCGGCAGCGCGCAGGTGGCGCCAACTTACTATCTCAATCCGGACAACGGCGTGTCGTACTCGATCGTGATGCAGACGCCGCAATACCAGATCGATTCGCTGGGCGCGCTGGAAACGCTGCCGATCACCTCGGGCGGCGCGGGGGCGCCGATCCTGGGCGGCATCGCCAACATCACGCGGACGATTTCGAGCGCGGTGGTCTCCCAGTACGACATCCAGTCGATGGTGCAGAACTATGCGAGCCCGCAGGGGCGCGATCTCGGCGCGGTGGCCGCCGACGTCAGGACCGCCATCGCCGACACCGCAAAGCAGGTGCCGAAGGGCAGTTCGGTGGTGCTGCTCGGCCAGGTGCAGACCATGAACAGTGCGTTCTCCGGACTGCTGTTCGGATTGCTGGCGGCGGTGGTGCTGATCTATCTCTTGATCGTGGTGAACTTCCAGTCCTGGTCCGATCCGTTCGTGATCATCACGGCGCTGCCGGCCGCGCTCGCCGGGATTGTCTGGATGCTGTTCACGACCCATACCACGCTGTCGGTGCCGGCGCTGACCGGCGCCATCATGTGCATGGGCGTCGCCACCGCGAACAGCGTGCTGGTGATCAGCTTCGCCCGGGAACGCTATGAAGAGCTGGGCGATCCGGTCGCGGCGGCGATCGAGGCCGGGTTCGTGCGCTTTCGCCCGGTCCTGATGACCGCGCTGGCGATGATCATCGGCATGACGCCAATGGCGCTCGGCCTCGGCGAGGGCGGCGAACAGAACGCGCCGCTCGGCCGTGCGGTGATCGGGGGGCTGATATTCGCAACGACGGCCACGCTGATGTTTGTTCCCGTGGTGTTTAGCATGGTACACAACAAACAGGGCGCCAAAGCCGCCGCCCCATCGGAGACATTGCATGGCCACTGAACCTAGCTCGCCGGTCTCGCGCCGGAAATTGAGCATCTTCGGGGTCGTGGCGGGAATTGCCGCGGTGCTGGTGGTGGTAACGGGGATCCGGGCCCGCGAGGATTCCGATGCCAGGCTGCGCGAATGGACCGACAACCAGGCCATCCCGACCGTGGCCGTGGTGCTACCGGACGCCAAGATTCTCCACGCCACCCTCGATCTGCCGGGCCGGCTCGAGGCCTATTATCGCGCACCGATTTTCGCGCGTGTCAGCGGCTACCTCAAGAGCTGGAGCGCCGACATCGGCGCCCGGGTCAAGGCCGGGCAGGTGATTGCGGAGATCGAGGCGCCGGATCTCGACCAGCAGCTGTTGCAGGCGCGCGCCGACCTCGCCAGCCAGGAAGCCAGCTCGAAACTGTCCGAGGCCACGCTGAACCGCCGCAAGACGCTGATCGCGTCGAATTTTGTCTCGATGCAGGAAATCGACGAGCGGACCGCCGACCTCTCCAACAAGCAGGCGGCGGTCAATTCCGGCCAGGCCAACGTCGAACGGCTCGAGGCGCTGGCCGGCTACAAGAAGATCACCGCTCCGTTCGACGGTGTGGTGACCTCCCGCGATACCGACGTCGGCGCCCTGATCAATGCCGGCGGTGGCAGTGGTCCGGCGATGTTCGTGATTTCCGACATCAAGAAGCTGCGGGTCTATGTCAACGTTCCCCAGAATTACGTGCCCGAGATCAAGATCGGCGCCAAGGCCGTGATCTCGATGCCGGAATATCCGAACCGGACCTTCGACGCGACGGTCGAAGCCTCCTCGCAATCGGTCGATGTCAGTTCCGGCACCACGCGGATGCAGCTTGCGCTCGACAATTCCGGCGGCGAGTTGATGCCGGGCGGCTATGCCAATGTGCGCTTGAGCCTGGCGCGCGACGGCGTGCCGCTGCATATCCCGGCGAGCGCCCTGATCTTCAACCAGGATGGTCTTCGCGTTGCGACCGTCGGTTCGGACGACAAGGTGGTGTTCAAGACCGTCACCATCGCCCGCGATCTCGGCCGTGACATCGAACTCGCATCCGGCATCGCCGCCGAGGATCGCATCATCGTCGCGCCGCCCGACGGCATCGCCGATGGCGACCAGGTCCGCGTCGCCGGCCAGAAGGGTGGCAAGACCGAAAGGGTCTCGGAACGGCCCGACGTCAAGGGGTAGCGGCGCTTCATGACGGGCCTTCATGGTTCGAGACGCCCGCTTGCGCGGGCTCCTCACCATGAGGGGCCAGACCTCATCCTGAGGAGCCGCAAAGCGGCGTCTCGAAGGATGAAGCCAGCGCGTAGCCCGGATGCAGCGAAGCGTAATCCGGGGACGTCGCGCCGGTTGATAGACCTTTCCCGGATTGCGCTGCGCTCCATCCGGGCTACCACAACTACGGGTGTCGCCACTCCAGCACACCGTCATCGGCGGTGACGATATCGCCGGTCGAGCCGACCGGCGTGCGATCCATGGCCAAAAGATGCGCCAGCGTGCTTTGGTCGCGGGCGGGTACCCGGGCCAGCGCGCGGGCATTGGCTGCGGTCCGCAGCATCACCACGCCATGCTCGATCTCGCCGCCACGGCGGTAGATCGCGGTAAAGCTCTCGACCGAGCCCTTGCCGTCGGCCTCGGTGACGAATTCGGGCACGGTGCCGCGATTGCGGTCGGCCTCGGCCTGCACGCTGGTGTCCTGCGCCAGCGTCTCCGGCGGCGGCTGCCGCGACAGCACCAGTCCGTGATGCTTGGTGACGAATCCACCCTGGCCATAGAGCAGGCCGAGCCGGGCGCCGCTACGCAGCTTCCGCACCATCGCGCAGGCCGCATGCGTCATGTAGGTGTTGAGCGGGGCGCCGAAGAACGTCAGGCCGCCGGTCACCGTCGGTTGCACGTCGGTGCCGAGGCCGAGCGTGCGCCGCGCCATCTTCGGCACGCAGGGAAAGCAACTATAGAGCTCGATGGCGTCGAACGCCTGGCCGTCGCCGCCGGCCAGTTCCATCACCGCCTTGAGCACGGCATTCTGGGCGTGGCTCTCGAAAAACTGGTCGCGGATCAGATAGTCGCGTGGCTCTTCCGCCGCGGCGCCGCCCCAGACGTGAACCAGGCGATCCCCGGCAATGCCGGCTTCCCGCGCTTTCGCCAGGCTGGTCAGCAGGACGGCGGCAGCCATATTGACGGTCGGATTGGCCACCATCAGCTTGGTGTAGGGCCACGCGATCAGCCGGTTATCCGGCGTCGGTGTCGTGATCTCGTCGGCCGTAAAACGACGTTTCAGCCAGGCATGGGGATTTTGCGCGGCGATGCCGGAATAGGTCGACCACAGTGCACCGGATTCCGCCAGCGCCTGTCGCGGGGTCTGGCCCCAATGGGCTGATGTCGCTGCCTCGTATAGCGGATAGACGGTGACCGGCCGAAATACGCCGAGCGTGACCGCCATCGGTTTCTGGAACGCGGCGCCACGCTTTGGTTCCGGGACGTCGTGCGCAAACGGCGTCCACGGCAGCGTCACACCGGCGCGCTCGGCCTTGGTCGCGGTCGACTGCGCTTCGGCGCCGCAGATCGCGGCGACGCTGCATTCCCCGCGCGCAATCCGTTGCGCCGCTTCGTGCAAATAGCGGATCGGGCTTTCGCCGCCGACCGGGCCGTAATAGGCATGCCCGGGCGCGATGCCTAGACGGTCTGAAAGTTGTTTTGCCGGGTCTCGATAGCGCCAACTGAGAAAATTGACGATATCGAGCGAGTCGACCGCAGCAAGCAATTTCGCGCCGCTGTCCTGTTCGGCGCGCTGCAGCGCCGCCTCCAGCAGCGCCAGCGGTTCGAGGCCCGCGGTGATTTCCGCGGGTCGATCGACCATCTCGCCGACGCCGACAATGACGGGGATGCGGTCTTCGGGGCTGGCGCTACCGGTCATGGGTGTTCCGTGTTGCGCAACTGTTTCATTCCGTCATTCCGGGGCGCGCGTCAGCGCGAGCCCGGAATCCATAACCATGATCGGGAGTATGGATTCCGGGCCTGTGCCAAGTGGCGCATCCCGGAATGACGAGGATGGACTGGACGGCCGCTGCGCCATTCCGCGGGGATGGCACAGCTACTCCGCCACCAGCGCGTCGAGATGTTCGATCGCTTCGACAAAGTCTTCCTTGAACTCCTGCACCACGGCGCCGGCCGATTTGACGCTGTCGATCAGGCCGACGCCCTGGCCGACGAAATAGCTGACGAGGTCGCGCGCCTTGGCGTTGCCGGCGGCGGCGGCGCGATCGATCGAGTCGAACGCGTCGCGGCTGATGATGCTTTGCAGCGGCATCGGCAGCGCGCCCGGGCTGTCCGGCCCACGGTCCCATGCGTCGGTCCAGACCGAGCGCAGCTGTCGCGCCGGCTTGCCGGTGCGGCCTTTGGAACGGATCGCGTCGCGCGAGGAGGCCGCGATCATCTTTTCCCGGAAGATTTCCGTGGTCTCGGATTCGACCGTGGCAAGCCACACCGAGCCGGTCCAGACGCCGGCCGCTCCCATCGCCATGCAGGCGGCCATCTGCCGTCCGGTCATGATACCGCCGGCAGCCAGCACCGGCACGTCGCGGATCGGCTTGATCGCCTTGATCACTTCGGGCACCAGCACCATGGTCGAGACCTCGCCGCAATGGCCGCCGGCTTCGGTACCCTGCACCACGAGAATATCGACGCCGGCCGCGACCTGGCGCAACGCGTGCTCCTTGGCGCCGACCAGGGCCGCCACCGGCACGGCGTGTTTCTTACCCATCTCGATCATGGCCTTGGGCGGTACGCCCAGCGCATTGGCAATCAGGCGGATCGGGTGGCGGAACGAGGCATCGAGAACCTCCAGCGCGCGCTGGCCGTCGAATGGCTGCGGCTGATTGTCGGCGACAGCAGTCGTGGTCAGCTCGATGCCGTATTTTTTCAGCAGGTTGCGGGTGAAATCGCGATGCTCGGGCGAAATCCGCGCTTCGAGACCTTTCCAGGTGACGTTTTTTTCGCCTGCGGTCGAAATGTTCTCGGGAATCAGCACGTCGAGGCCATAGGGCTTGCCGTCGACATGGTCGTCGATCCATTTCAGCTCCTGCTCGATCGATTCGGGGGAATGCGTGGTGGCGCCCAGCACGCCGAAACCTCCGGCGCGGCTCACCGCGGCAACCACGTCGCGGCAATGGCTGAAGGCCAGCAGCGGAAACTCGACGCCCAGCATCGCGCAGATCGGCGATTTCATGATTGTGTCCACTCCCTGCGTCGGCCGGCTGCCTGGTATTGAACGGCGAAGGCCGGGGCGACGCTAGCGCATCATGGGCCCGCCAGCCAAGCGGGTTTCGCAGCGCCGATCTTGCGTGCAGGCGCCGCGCCGCATCGGCGGGTTTCCCATGGCAGATATCCACGCCGACCGGGACGTTTTGGCTCTTGCGCTTTCGTCCCGCCCGGTAGAATGCTGGTCCGCGATCAGAGCAAAATCCGAGGGAGCGCGAAGTGATGTCTGCCTTGCAATCCATCTCCGGCAAGGGCAACGCCGCTGGCAACGAGACCTATGACGTCGTTGTGGTCGGCGCCGGGTTTGCCGGCATGTACATGCTGCATCGGCTTCGCGGGCTCGGATTGTCGGTCCGGGTCTATGAGCAGGGCGATGGTGTCGGCGGCACCTGGTACTGGAACCGGTATCCCGGCGCGCGCTGCGACGTCGAGAGCATGCAGTATTCCTATTCGTTCTCCGACGAATTGCAGCAGCAATGGGACTGGAGCGAGCGCTATGCGCCGCAGCCGGAGATTCTGAAATATGCCAACCATGTTGCCGACCGCTTCAAGCTGCGGCCGGACATCGCCTTCAATACCCGCATCGATCGTGCGGCATTCGATCAGGCAACCGGCTCCTGGTCGGTGACGACGTCGCACGGCGATACCGTGACGGCAGACTATTTCGTGCTCGCGACCGGCTGCCTGTCAAACGCGCGAATGCCGGATATCAAGGGCCTCGGCGATTTCAAGGGCAAGGTCTACCATACCGGCCACTGGCCGCATCAGCCGGTGGATTTCACCGGCCTGCGGGTCGGCGTCGTCGGCACGGGATCATCGGGGATCCAGTCGGTGCCGGTGATCGCCGAGCAGGCGAGCCACCTCACGGTATTCCAGCGCACCGCGAATTTCTCGATCCCCGCCCGCAATGCCGCGCTGACGGCGGAGGAGCGCGAGGCGTTTCGCGCCCGCTATCCGGAAATCAGGCGCTTTGCGCGGGAAGAGGCCCGCAACGGCATCTTTACCGAAATGCCCGATCGCGGCGCGCTTGACGATGGCGACAACGAACGGCGCGCCAAATACGAAGCGCGCTGGAGCCGCGGCGGCCTCACCTTCATGTCGGTCTACAACAACCTGGCGCTCGACAAGGCGGCCAATGACACCGCCGCCAATTTCGTCCGCGACAAGATCGCGGATATTGTCAGGAATCCGCAGACCGCGCGGTTGCTGCAGCCCAACAATCATCCGATCGGATCGAAGCGCATCTGCATCGATTCCGATTATTTTGCCACCTTCAATCGGCCGAACGTGACGCTGGTCGACATTCGGGCCAACCCGATCGAAGAAATCCTTTCGAATGCGGTGCGCGCCGGCGGCAAGGACCATGAAGTCGATGCGCTGGTGCTGGCAACCGGCTTCGACGCCATGACCGGCTCCGTCGCCAGGATCGACATTCGCGGCCGCGACGGCCAGACCCTGAACCAGAAATGGGCGGAGGGGCCGCGGACCTATCTCGGGCTGATGAGCGCGGGCTTTCCCAATCTGTTCATCATCACCGGACCGGGCAGCCCGTCGGTGCTGAGCAACATGATCGTTTCGATTGAGCAGCATGTCGACTGGATCGCCGAGGC
>Ga0182024_10008561_pt1 | contig 21487 bp, 24 predicted proteins | sample P32metaG_FD_120480 | JGI IMG/M metagenome (GOLD analysis project Ga0182024, IMG submission 120480) | Permafrost microbial communities from Stordalen Mire, Sweden - P3-2 metaG (Illumina Assembly) | ecosystem: Environmental > Terrestrial > Soil > Wetlands > Permafrost | place: Sweden: Stordalen...
ACAAGAAGGCTTACGCATCGCAAAATTCAGGCGTCATGCATGCCTGCGGGCACGATGCTCATGTAGCATGCGCACTGGCGGCGGCAAAGATTATTAGTGGGCAGAAGGGCGACCTTGGTGGTGGCATTCGCATGCTCATGCAACCGGCAGAAGAGTTCGGCGATGACGAGGGCAAGTCTGGCGCCTACCGGATGATTGAAGATGATGCTTTAAATGGCATCTCCGCCGTGATTGGATTGCACATCGACGCTACTGTTCCAGCCGGAAAAGTGGGCATCATCCCTGGTCCGTGTATGGCTGCAGCCGATATGTTTACGATTACCATTTACGGCAAAGGCGGGCACGGCGCCTATCCTGAAAACACCATTGATTCCGTTGTTGTCGGGGCGCAGGTCATTCAAGCCATCCAGCAAATTGTCTCCCGCCGCGTGTCAGCGCTGGAGCCGGCAATTATCACGGTCGGCTCATTCCAGTCATCCAGCATCCGCGGTAATGTGATTTCGGAGCATGTGACGATGCGAGGAACTTTCCGCACTTTCAACAAAGATGTGCGCACCAAAATTATGGAGGAGCTGGAAAGAGCCTGCTCTATTGCCAAAATCGCTGGTGGCGACTACAAAATCGAATACGAATTAGGATATCCCACCACAGTAAATGACCCAGCCATCACGGAAGTGATGCGGCAAGCAGCAGTGGAGCTGATCGGCGCCGAAAATGTGCTGGCAATCAAGCCGCGCACATGGAGCGAAGATTTCTCCATGTTCGCCGAAGTGGTGCCGGGAGCATTCATGTTCCTCGGCGGCGAAATTGCAGGCGACCGGCGCAGCCACCACAGCGACACTTTTGATGTGGATGAGTCAGGCTTGTACATTGGCACCGCCATCTTGACCGAAACAGCTAAACGTTTGATCAAACACGTGGAGAATCACAAGTGAACAGGGATACCATCGACCTCTCCCACCGTATCGACGAAGCCTTTGAATCAAAGTCACCGCCGGTGGAGACAACCATGCTTATCGACATGGTCATTCAAGGGCTTGATTCAGGCACGATAAAAGTTGTCGAAAAGACCGCCTCAGGCTGGGAAACCAATGCCTGGGTGAAGAAAGCGATTCTTCTGTACTTTCGCCTTTCCCCAGTGGAGAAAATGGATGAAGGAAATTTCTTCGACAAAGTTCCACTGAAAACCCTGTCGGCAGCGCATAACCGCATTGTCCCTTACTCTACAGTGAGAAGAGGGGCCTTCATCGGTGCCAAAGTAGTGATTATGGCGCCCAGTTTTATCAACATCGGCGCCTATGTCGATGATGGAGCCATGGTAGATTCGCTGGTATTGGTGGGATCATGCGCCCGAGTGGGGAAGAACGTGCACTTAGGCGCCGGCACCATCATTGGTGGCGTCCTGGAACCACCAAACAGCAATCCTGTAATCATTGAAGACGATGCTTTTATCGGCGGCAGTTGTGGAATCTATGAGGGCTGCCTGGTGGAAGCTGGTGCCGTCGTCGGCGCCGGCACAATCATTACGGCCCGCACTCCGATTGTGGATATTGAAACGGGCGAAGAATTCTACGGGCGAGTGCCGCAAAACGCAGTCGTGGTGCCAGGTGGACGCCCCAAGAAAGCCAATGGCAAGGAGTACATTTTGCAGACTCCTCTGATCATCAAGCGCCGGGATCCGGCAGTCAGTGCCAAGTTAGCCCTGGAAGATTCATTGCGAATATTCAATTCTTGATCGGTCAAAGCGGCAAGTAGACAATTTTGTCAGCCATTTCTTCTTCATCTAATACCGTCGATAGCAGTCCAAGATCTTCCACACATAAGCCCACACTGGCCCTGGGGACGTGGACATCCATCAGATAGCGCAACCCCACTAGGATTGGCGAAACTGGTCAAGCTTCTTCTTGGCGGCAGGATCAAGTCCAACCACACCAAGTCTTTCGATCGACGCAAGGTCTTGCTGAATCTCACTGTCCAACAAGGCAGAGTGGTCAAAATAATATGCAAGGGCAGCATGAATCTGGGACATTGTGAGGTCCGGATGCTGTTTGAATAGCTGTTCCGCTGTCCAACCGTATGATTTGTACTCAAGAACGAGTTCGCGAACCTTCATTGTGGTGCCTGAAATATAGGCCAAGCCGGAGGGGTCAATGACTATGTGCTTAAACTCACTCGATTGAAGAGACATCTTATAACTCTCCCTGATAATAAATGAGGATACCATTCAACTTCGCAAACTCAAAAGCTAGCTGATTCAGCGGCACATTCATGAGGGGTCGCTCGCACTAACCGGTTGTCCTTGTGACACATTTTTCTAAAAGTCTTACAACATCAACCATCTGAAACACTGTATTTATGGGTGTTTTGTGTTCGAGAAAAAGTTCAACTCCACCAACCAAATTGCAAACTGCCCAAGATTCAGCTGTTGCGACAGTTGATGTTGTAAGACTTATTTCTAAAAGTCTTACAACATCAACCCCTCGGAAATCGCCCCCCCCCTGCTCCCGTGAAGCCGAATGCAAGAGGGCACAAAATGAGCCCGATGTAAGCATTGCCCGTGTTGCTCCACTGTTAGCGAAGCTAGCGATGCGCACTATCGAGTGAATATCTGCTCATACGCTCATAACCACTGGGTTTGCGCGAGCTCTTAACAGGATGTAATGAGGTGTCTATTACATTTCTCTTTCTGACATCTCTAGGATAAGACTACTAAACATACTTCTTTCTTGCCTAATACCTCTAACTTCATAGATCTTCCACTCAACCACTTTGAGCTCCAATCCAGCATCATCCAAGCAGTTTTTTAGCTGAGCGATTAGATCTTGTGATTCAAGGTATGAGACAGATCGCTAAACTCTTCATTCAAATCTTTCAACTCAAAGAAGGAAAGATACAGCGAGACTCTCCGGAAATTCCAGAGATGCCTACGCTGCGACACCTGTTATCCAACGACTCCAACGACTAGAACGCCAGATTTAGTGACTGCCATGCTTTGCTGCATGCAGCTTGCTTTGCTCTGGCCACCACAGTTGGTGACGAATCAGTCGCCATCTGCTTCTTGCTTCACCCACAAAGACATCGACCGCACACGAAAGGACATCACATGGCCGACTTTCCGAAAGAAACGATTCAGGCGAACGAGCCTGCAATCATGCAAACCATCGTCGACGCCACCATTGCCATGCAAAAGAAGAATTACGTGCCTGGCACCGTAGCTCGACGAGACGTTCACACCAAATCGCACGGCACTTACGACGCCACCTTCACCGTTCTGACTGGCATTCCCAGCGCGCAGCGCGTCGGCTTGTTCGCCACCTCGGCGTCCTACCCGGCCACTGTTCGCCTCTCAAACGGTGCCCCTGGAATCAGCTCCGACATCCGCCCCAACGTTCGGGGAATGGGTCTCAAGGTCAGAAATGTTCCCGGCGTTAAGCTATTGACCGGCGACGAAGACGCAACCTGCGTCGACTTCCTGCTCGCCAACCACCCGACTTCATTCCACACCGTTCTGGAAGACTATCCGGGCGTGCAGGCATTGATGTCGGTGGGCAACTTGAAGGGCGTTCTCAAGCAGTATCCGGTGGAAGGCAAGCTGATACTGCATGCGGTGCTCAAGCTGGTCAAGAATCCCTGCAACATCACCTACCACTCTCAGACGCCGTACTGTCTGGGCGATGGCGCCATCAAGTATCAGTTGGTTCCCAATATGAGCTGGTGGCAACGCATCTGCTCGTTCTTCTCTTTCCCCAACGTGTTCGACGGCGATTATTTGCGGCATGCGGCTGAAAAGACGCTGCGCAAGCGGCCGGTCAAGTTCACGTTGTGCGTGCGGCTGCAGACCGAGCAAGACTCGATCGAGAACTCCTCGACGGTCTGGCACGGCGCTCTGGTGCCGGTGGCCGAGTTGGTCATTCATCCCATCGGCTGGGATGTGCCCGAATCTGCCGGCGAGGGGCTGACATTCAACCCCTGGCGTATGCTGGCTGCTCATCGCCCTCTGGGTTGGGTCAACCGGGTGCGAGAAAACGTCTACCGCGCCGATTTCGCCTGGAGAACGGCGGTGAACGCGGCGTTGGCCAAATTGAAAGGCTGAATTGTTTGGTCCTCCCCCAGGCCATTTCGCCTGGGGGCGCTCCAGACCAAGGTCGCAAGGCAATTCAGCTTTGCGTATGTAGGCAGGCGCTGAGCGACAGGCCGCAATGCCTGAAGCAAAGCGCAAACGCGGGTGCACCATCAGGCTTATGGCTCTGTGCACACTCGCAAGAGAGGAATTTCAACCATGGCAGAAAAATCACGCTGCCCGTTTCACAGGTCGCCACGACCTGAGAAAGCGGGGGCAGCAGACCCTGCAGTTTCCATCAATCACGGTGGACAAGATCCGCCGGCTCCGGCTCAGGCTGGCGACACACCTGCTGGACCCTGGCGGCCGACATCCTCGCGACAGGGGATCAGTCCAGCCAAGTACGTTTGGTGGAACGGCTTCTATTGGTTCCTGGAGTTCTTTAACAGGGGGCTGTCGCGGGACCCGTACCGCAAAGTCTCGTGGGACAAGTGGCCTCCGATCCTCGGGCTCATGTATCTGCTCGCCAAGATTCGCTTCAACCGTTCCAACGCGTTGACCGATGCTTACGACTACATGACCAACGACGCGGAGGCGGTCACCCGCGAACCGGAAGCGGTGAAGCACTATTACACCGCTGATGGCAGCTGGGTCTCCGACAACGACGACCCGAAAATGGGCGCCACCAACACTCGCTTCGGCTCGAACATTCCGCCGAGGAAAGTTCGACCCGACGTCGAGAACATGACGCCTTCCTCGCGTGAAGTCGGCAAACTGCGCTGGCGCAAGCTTGACCCGGAGACGGGCAAGGAGATCGTCAAACCGGCGATCATCATGAACGACCTGGGCGGTGGCTGGATTCAGTTCCAGTTTCACAACTTCGGTGGCAACACCAAGCGTGATCCGGTCTCGCAGTGCCCGCACCTGATCGCCCGTGACCCCAAAGAGAATTGGCCGGACAACCAAGCCGTCATCGATCGGACCACTAAGGATCCGACGCGAGTAACGGACAATGGTCGCCCGACGGTTATCTCTGAACGGGAAATGGCGTGGATTCAGGGGCAACTCTATGGCACCAACCAGGAAGAGCAGACAGCGCTGCGCTCGTTTGCGGGCGGGCAAATGTTGGTCGATTCCGATCTGCACTTACCGGAAGATCTGAACAAACCTGGTATCGACAAAACTGGCTTCAACAACAACTACAATCCGCTTCTCAGCCTGCTTCACTGGCTATTTGTCTCCGAACATAACGCCTTGGCAGACCATTACGCTTACTTTCATCCCGACTGGGACGATGAGAAGCTGTTCCAGATGGCTCGCAAAGCCAACTGCGCTCAGATTGCCCGCATTCACACGGTGGAGTGGACAGAAGATCTGCTCCAGCACCCAACCCTGCAAATCGGCATGCACGCCGATTGGTATGGGTTCCTCGGGCAGCGCAGGAAGATGGCCTTGATGCGCTTCTTCCATCGGCATCCACGTATTGCTCGTTGCCTGTCGTTCTTGCGCAACAACGAGATGATCTGGGGCATGCCCGGCTCCAAGTGGGAGCACCACGACGGTTCCTTCCAGGTACCGAAGCACTTCCGCCTGGTCTATCGTCTCCATGAGATGATACTGGGCGAACACGAAATTGTGGATCCCAGTACCGGTCGCACCCTCGACCGAATTGAGCTCCTCGACTTCGTGCACGGCAACACACGCGAAATCGTGGCCAAGTACGGTTACGATGTGTTGGCCTGGTCCTTCGTCAAAAAGTCGGCGGGAGCGCTGACTCTGCATAACTTCCCTCGCGCGCTGACCCGGTTCCACAACCAACAGGACGATACTCTTACCGACCTGGCAGAGCGTGACACCTTCCGCGAGCGCACCGACGGTACTGGCTCGTACAACGAGTTCAGGCTGTCTCTGGGCGAACCGCCGGTCACTTCCTTCATGGAGCTGACGGGTGGCGACAAAGAGATGGCTGACGAGCTGGAAGCCAAATTCGAAGGTGACATCGACGCCGTCGTTGCGGGCATCGGCATTCTCGTCGAGCCCAAGCCCGATGGTTTCGCACTGGGCTTCTGCCAGTTCTACCAGTTCGTTCTCAACGCACCTCGTCGGGTGAAGAGCAATCGGCATCTCACCGAAGGCTTTACCTATGACGAGTATGTCGAGGGTCTGGATTGGGTCGAGCATGGCGGTGGCATCCTTGGTGTGATGCAGCGTCATCTGGCCGGTATTCGCCCGATGGTTGAGGGCGTGGTCCGTGGGTTTGCACCGTGGTTGGAGACGGAGACGTTTCCTCTGCGCATGCTCACTCAGACGCATCAAGATACAGGCACCCTGTTCAAGTCAGACCTACGCACAATCGCGCTGGCGGCAGTAGCTTGCAGCGCGGCGGTGTGGTCGGGTGTGTTTGGGCTGGGAGTGGCGGCACTGGTTTTGGGGCTACTCTCGTTCGGCACCGTCTCAAATGCGATCAAGCGGATGCTGGCCATGCGGTACATGCAACAAGTGTGGCAGAAGTGCTACACCGACAAGCGTGGCTTCATGTTCGGCAAGCTCTATCAGGGCGAGGCGTGGATCAACCGCGCAGCGCTCTACGGGCGGCTGGGAGCGGGAGCAATCATGGCTGTGGGCGCTGGTTTGGCCCTTAGCCTGCACGCAACTCATCCTCTGGTGGCGTTGTTGATGGCGTTGGTTGCCTTGAAGGGGATCAAGACCTGGAAGCGCTCAAACGCTTTTGTGGCTGATGCTCAGTTGCTCAAGGTGAGCCTGCGCAATCGCATGCGCGACGGTCTACCGCAGGTCGACCCGGCGACGTTGCCGGCCAGGCCTATGGACATGGACGCGTTCGAGCTCATGTTCCGCCGCTACGCTCCAGGCCGCGACTACCTGACGGCATACGATTTCGATCGTATGCATGAGGGCGATCGTGTGCGCAAGGCGCAGCAGGGAGTGGGCAACTGGTTTACCAGGTTGTTTGCTCAAATGGCGGCAAAACGGCGTACGAACAAACTCCTGATGCAGTTCGCCGACCGTGTGCACGAACAAGACCATAAGCTGGTCACAGCCATCAGCAAGCAAATGTACCTGCGCCACTACCAGGGCGCAGCTCTGGTTGATTTGCTGCGTGAGCGCGAAGACGCGCTTGACCCCAGCCCGGTGCCGATGAACAGCTTGCCGAAGCTGTCGGTGCTTGGTAAAAGGCAGCTTGCTCGCCTCTACGCCAGCTGCCCGAAGGGTGAAATTCCGCAAGGAGAATCCAACGGCAGAGCCGTTTACATACCGGGAAGGATAGCGGGCAGATTCTTCTCTGCTCTCAACAACCTGGCGTGGAAGGGCAAAATCTTCACTCACCACGCTCGCGGCGTGGCAGTGCATAACAAGATCTTCGGCATGCATGCGGTGAAGGCTGACGTCTTCAACGGTGCAAGCTGGTGTGATGGTGGTGAAGCGACCATCATCGACTACAGGAGGACATCGTGGCTGGCGTTCTTCCTTCGCAACGAGATTCGGCAAGTGTTGCCTGACCTCTATCTGGGCAAAGCGTACGTGCGCCTGCCCTTCGGTCATCGCTTCGCGCTGCTGTATTTCACGCTGGACTTTCAAAAGTAGTTCAGCACCGAAGGCGATACCACTTGGTCGAAAGCCGGTTGCCGCAAGGCAGTCGGCTCCGCCTCGTGGTCGTCGTTCAACCCGGGAGCGCAGGCGTCCCGCCTGCTTAATCAATCAACTTCAGAGGGAGGTCGCTCTCACGGCGGATTCCCAGTCTTTTTTCGAGAAGGGTGTTCGCTCTTCTCACCGGATGTGAGCCAAGCTTGGGCAGCTTCTCACGTTCAATCACAACCCCTGCCCGAAAAGGAGAAGGTTCCATGAGAGGAAAACTTCTTGGTATCAGTAAGGTCCAACGCACCGTCCTCTTCGAATTGCCGGACGGCGCCACCAGCGAAGAGGTAGCCGCCGCTTTGAACGCGGAATCGGCTACCGAGTCGTGCGGTGGTTTCCGGCTGGAAGACGGATCGCAAGCGTCAATCATCCACAACCGGTCGGTCGGCAAGCCGTTCTGGTACGGCGTCAGCCTCGCCCCTGGCGACGAAGACGTCGAACCGGAGCATTCGTGCTGCAAGCCGCTCACCTACGAAGAGCGGCTGATGGTCGAGGTGAGCACGATCGTCTCACGCGCGGCCGATCTGCTTAACCGCGGTGACGCTCGCGATGCGCATCAGATGCTGTCTTCCGCGAAACTGCTGCATCGCCTTGCCGGCGCGCCGCAAGATGACGGCTTCATGTGGTTTCTGAGCGTTCTCGCCGGCGCCCAATACGCGCTTGGCTTCAAGCACGCAGGCGCCGTTTCCGACGCCAGGGCGATGGAGATCTGCCTGGGGCTCCACGGAGCCGATGAGCCGACCACTGTCGTTCTCAGCAACAACCACGCCGAGAACCTGCTTTTGGCCAAAGAGTACGGCGAGGCCTTTGCCTTGATCGTCGACGGCCTGGGCAAGCTCGATGCCTTCATCGCTGCCGGCGTTGGCAACATCGACTGGCTGAAGCAGGTGCGCGCCGATGCGCAGCAGATTCTGGAGAAGATTCTCGCTGCCACCGGCGGTGCCATCAGCTAGGCTCTCGGCTCTTCCAATCCAGGGGACGGGAAGCGGCAACGCTTCCCGTCTCCTATTTGTTTTGTTTGTATTACTTGTCGGCCTTGTGGTTGATGAGTTGCGCCGCTGTTTGGACAAAAGCGGTGACTATCTGTCAGGCAACAATTGGCAAAACTGCCAATCAAGCTGATACAGACACTGTCCGCGTCGAGTCTGAGGTCAGACTCATCGCAGGTAAGTAATGACTACGCAAAATCAACAAGAATTGGAGCAGCGCGTGCTTGCCGCTGCCCGCGCCCTTGCCGCTGCTCAATTGGTAGACCTAAAGGCTTCCAGCCTCAAGGCGAAGGTCAGGCAGCAGAGAACTTCGATGGGGGAAGCTGAAGCGTCGCTGAAGCAAGCGCAGGTCGTCTATGACAGCGCCATGCGTAACCGTTCGATGCCCGCCGAGCGCGCCAGGAGCGCAGACTCAGCCTTCAAGGCTGCCCATGCCAATCGCGAAGAAGCTCGCAAGCGGTTGTGGGCGGTCTGTTTGACTGGTGACGAGGCCATCATTTTGAGGGCTGCGAACGAATTGGGAGACTGGGTGCGTAAGTGCAAGGAGTCAAACGACGAACTTGAACGCCTTGAGGAAGCATCCTTAGAAGCGCTCCGATCAGCGGCAAAAGCCTACGAGCAACGCCAGAAGGCTCTTTGCACATGTGACCAGCTGCGGCTGACGCTGCAAGCCTGGGAACAAGAGCTGGCAGGCATGCAGTGCTCTCGCGATCGGCTGTTCGACCTCGAAATAGCCGTCGTTGACGCCACCCATGCGCTCACGCAGACAACGGCGATCAGGTACCCAGGCTGGTATGGTGCATTCGTCCTGCTGGACACCGACCAGCTCGGATTGAAAGTGGAGGACTACTTCCCGCAGGAGTAGCCTGCGCGCTGTGAATAATTTCAGAGGGGAGGCCGCAATTCGGCGGTTTCCCTCTCTGTTTTTCTCGATTGATTTCTCCCCACATCTTTTCTGTTTTCGATCGTCCATTTCCATTTATTTTGGGGCATTTTAACTATCTATTATAGGATGAGCCGGATTTTTGAAATTGCTCTTCTCCATTTGCTCGATGTAAGATATTCCGAAAATCGACTAGCAAAGATTGCCACTTAACCCATTGACAATGCTTAGCTAATTTGCTAAATAGTTAAGTATGAAAAATCCCAGTCTTATCTTTCGTGCCCTTGCCGATCCAACCCGTCGCCAGATCTTAGCGGCGTTAAAAGCGGATGATTTAAAAGCAGGCGAAATCGTAGATATGTTCACTATCTCGGCGCCTTCTGTGTCAAGGCATCTCAGCATTTTGAAAGCAGCGAATCTCGTCAGTGAACGGCGCGAGGGCAACTCAATTATCTACACACTGCATGCCGAGCAGCTGGCCATGTGCCTGAGCGAGTTTCTTAGTTCCGTATGTCCGGCTGAGATTGTCGAGGCGCAGCGCAAGAAACGCAAAGGAAGCAGGTGATGATAGGCGCATTCTCAGGAGAAATATGATCAGAGTTCCGCAATTAGATGGAGTCATTCGCAGGCGAATTCTGGTCAATTATCATGCCGATGCGCAAGTTGTTCAACGCCTCTTGCCAGAGCCTTTTCAGCCGAAGTTGCACAACGGGTTGGCAATGGCAGGAATCTGTTTGATTCGCTTGGAGCAAGTGCGTCCGAAATTTATGCCCGCGACACTTGGCTTGAAGAGCGAGAATGCCGCCCATCGTGTTGCTGTGTGCTGGACGGATAATCAAGGTTCCCATGAAGGAGTATACATACCGCGGCGCGACAGCAACTCTATGCTTAACTATCTGCTTGGTGGCAGGCTCTTTCCAGGAGCGCACCACAGGGCAGTCTTTGATGTGCAGGACGATGGCAATAGAGTAGAACTGGCAGTTCGGGCTGTGGATAAATCAATGCAGATTGATCTGCGCGGCAACCAGACAGGCGACTTACCAAAGTCCTCCGTTTTTTCGAACATCCAAGAAGCATCAGACTTCTTCAAGTTTGGAGCTCTGGGTTATTCAGCTACTGCTAAGGGAAATCATCTGGACGGTCTTGTTTTAGAAACGAGAAGTTGGCAAGTCGCTCCATTTGAAGTAACCGATGTTAGTTCAAGCTATTTTTCAGACCTGAAATTGTTTCCTTCAGGCAGTGCTGAGTTCGACTGCGCGCTGATCATGCGCAACATTGAGCACAGCTGGCGATCGGCGCCTGATTTAGCCACAGTTGCCCCTTGCGCAAGCTGCTAGCCCGAATTGGCACCGCCAATGGTGCTCAAGGGCGCGTGTGCCTGCTGATCCTGGGCAGATATTCCATTGCGTCAGGCACAGCGTCGCGGTAAACTTGGTGATTATGAGTGGCGCAAGAAAAATCAATCGCATGACCGTTGAAGAGTACCTGGCGGGAGAACTCGACTCCCAAATCAAACACGAGTATCTCGATGGCGTGATTTACTCAATGGTTGGCGCGCGAAATTCACACAATATAATTGGTGCCAACGCCTTGGTTGCTCTTAGTAACGGACTGCGCGGACATCGATGCCGTCCATTTAACTCAGACACAAAAATACGCCTGCGTTTGCCAAACGAAATCCGCTTTTATTATCCCGACGTCTCTGTTGTTTGCAATCCCAATCCACAAAGCGACTCATTTCAAGACAAGCCCGTCGTCATTTTGGAGGTTCTTTCGCGAAGCACTCGACGCACTGACGAAGGGGAAAAGAAAGATGCTTATCTGGCAATCCCATCCTTAGCCGCATACTTGCTGATCGAACAGGAGTCTGCGGCGGTCACAGTTTGGCGCAAGATAGACAAGCGTTTCGTTCGCGAAAACTATCAGGGGATGGAGGCAGTTGTGCCGCTCAGCGAAATAGATGCAGTTCTTACCCTGGCAGACATTTACGAGACTGTCGAATTCACGGTTGAGCAGGACTAACAGACAGCGGACACGGTGTTCGCGTTCATCTCTAATCCGAACAGTGGCGCTGCGCCACGGGCGCAGGCTCTTGAGGCGCGGGGGGTGACCATCACAACACGCCGCCTGGGAAGGCGTTAAATGCCGGCGATGAAAGCGGATTCAAGTGCTTGTTAGAGCCTTGACTAACATTAGTGCCACCACCGATATGTCAGCCAAAGGCGGGGTTGTGTAATGTCCAAAGGAGGAAGAGACCAGGACCCGAATCACTCGGGCGCATATGCTTTCGTTATCTCAAAAGTTCTAATGGTGGTGCATGTTGCACTTTTCGTTGTTTTAGTGCAAACTTATAAGCTGTAGTAAGAAGCCGAAAAGCCCAACCCAGTTAGGTTTTTCGCAATTGCATGAGGTGATTTCGCATGGGGATAGATAGGCACGCCTGGACTATAGAGGGTGACACGTTACACTGTCCGGTCTCTGTGGGTCCACTGGCGGCGACCAAACAAGCTTGCGGCTGTTATCAGTTTGTGGGTCGCGCGACCTCCGACTTTGATTGTCTGGAGTTGTCGACTCTCGCCGTGAGTCAAGAATGGAACGGTGAACAATGTCGATGCGCATGTCACTAATGCTTCAATCTGAAAACTCCCTGGCAATCAGAGGGGTGAGATCCGTTAAAATCCCACCCCTCTGACGATTCATTGACCTAACATCAAATCGAGCTTATCACCGGAGGCGCAGCGCCCGGAACCAGCTGCGAGTGCCCATTCAATGAGTTTGCAACCATCCTAAGCACTTCCTGATAGGTTCCGTCAACATGTATCGGTCCCCCGATCTGGTTAGTGTTGTCGGGCACCACGGAGAACACGCATTGCGACTTGTTTTCTACTGGCTGGATGGTTCTCACCATGTCCATGTTTACAGCAATATCCTTGCCGTTTGATTTGAAATACACAAATGAAGCCATTTTCGGCCTCTCTTTCTAGTTATGGGAGAGTGATTTCAAGAACTGAGTGTATCACAACACCCCGGAGATGCAACCCGGCAAAAACGGCATGGTCTCAGGTTTTGTTAAGTATTAGGCACCGAGATATACCTTCAATATCAAGCCATCCTGAAAAAGGGCAAATTTCTTCTCCAAAAGATTTCCTCTTATGAGTTGCATTCAAATAAGCCAAGGGGGGAAGATTCAACGGGGGTTAGTCCATGGCAGCTGAGGTCCAGCGTGAGCTCTACAAGTAGGACAGCTATCGTAATAATTGCGACAGTGCTGACTATGTTGGGCTTTGACTCAGCCGCTCAATCACAATCGCAGGCCAAGTCCGTCTCCTCTCAGGAACAGCAATGTCACGATGTAATCGCCAATTGCGACGGAGCTATTGCATCTGAACTGGCGAAACGGGCCAAGGCTTATGAAGAACTGGGCGAATTTCAGCGGGCTGTAGCCGACTACCGCTCCATCATTGCCATGGAATCGAACGATAAATCTGCGGGCGTTGTGATTGCGGCTGAAACTGCACGTGCAGCCGTGGACGAGCTCGTGAAGGTTTTATCCAGATCGTCTGGTGATCTTGGTGAGTATCTCTCGGGATTAGTCCAAGATGATCGCTTAACGCAATTGAGACAACAATTCGACGGGAAACCCGCCAAACAAATTGAGTTGTTGAACGAATTGATAGCGTGCTGTCCCGAAAACCCATCTGCACACTACCAGCGAGCCGACGCTTATAAGAGGCTTGAACAATGGAAGCAGGCAGCGGATGACTATTCGGAGTATTTTAGGCTCAGCGTGCAAACTGCTCAAGGCTTACACATCGCGTTTGCTCATCTGTATCGCGGCTATGTCTATGAAAAAGTTGGGCAATGGGAAAAAGCAGTGGATGACTATAAAACGGCTCCTACTCTCGATCCAGATGATTCCGCTGTAGCAATGACATCCCTCACGCGCTTGGCAAAAATCTATCAGGATAGCGGTGATTACCATAAAGCAGAAGCAGAATGGACAGAATACATTCGCCTGTATCCCAAAATTTGGTCAGGTTATGCTAGACGGGCGGCTTTATACGAACTTCTTGGCCAACCTAAAAAAGGCGCGAATGATTGCAATGAAGTTCTGAAACTGTCCGCAAAGGAGCCATCAGCATCATCGCTATATTGGTCTCGCGCCCGAACGGCATGCAGTCACAAGCAGTACCGCCGCGCAATCCGTGATTTCAACAAGGCCCTTGATGATTGGAATAGCGCGAATAGAGTAAACGATCTGTTCAGGCAATAGTTATGGTGCCAGTTCGGTTGGAGCCGAAAAATTCCCCGGCATCCACAAAAATCAGTGCTTTCCGTTCCTGTTGCCGTTGCTAAGAGTGGCTCCACGGGCTTCTCTGGCCAAGGTTCTCACGGTAATGAGGCAACCACCGATTTGAAGAGTGATTTCAGTATCTACCACTACCGGCGAGTTAATCGGCACTGTCACCACGGGCGGTGCCTCCGCTTGAATTACTGGCAGTGGTGCGCTTTCAGGTAGTGGCGTTTTGCTTGGCGAGCCGCCCTGGCTTTCTATGCCGCTCTTGCTACTTGGGCGGCCTTTGCTGCTTGGGCCGCCTTAGCTGCCCTTGCTCGCCGCCGAGATGCGCCCGCATGAGCCTGTGAAGGTGCGGCTTTTGCCTTCACTATTGGCGCTGCTTTCACTTCTTTAAGTTTAGGTAGTGCTTTCTTTGGTCGCCCTATCTTTTTGGGGATGGTCGGCTGTTCCGTGGTTCCGTTGCCGTTGCGGAAGCCCTGGTGTTGACAATTTCCGTTACTGCTTAACCGTCTGTGTTTACATCGCAGCTCGCTGTTCGCCTTGTCGCTATGAGTCACCGGTTCTTCTGCAACTTTTACCATTGCCGCTTGCCTCTTTTTTGGTGCTTGAACTGTCTGAACTGCTGGTGCGGGTTGTGCTTTCACTCTTGCTCGTTTAACCTTGCATGGAAGATCCGGCCGGTCAGGCTCTTCTTGCACCACGGGCGGCTCGATTCCGTTTTCCGAATAATACTTGAGTGCTTCTTTTGCCAGCTCACGCCTGAATTTTTCTTGAACGAGCGCGTTGATTTTAGTAGGATCACCGCGCTTAGCAAGCTTATGTTCCTTACGCCAGTGGAACAGGTCAAGCATAGCTTGCAAGTCCAGTTCATCGAGTCCTCTGGGCGTCCATAGGGCGGCGCCGGCATCTTCTTCAAGGAATTGGTGATCCGTCATTTTAAATCGGCGGAGTTCTTCCTCTTCAGTCAAAGGCGGGCGCCTTACGAATGGAAGAGGCGCCTTAGCCTCCTGGGCGGTTCGACCCCGTTCTGAGGGACTACACTGAATTGCCGATTTCCGCAATTTTCAATATTAGCGTTCAAGATCCCGAAAATCCTCCCCTATCTTGGGTTTTAGACATTCTTCTTGTCGTTTTCTTCTCTCTAGAAAATTGCCGAAATCGGCAATTCGAAGTAGGGTGACCAAACTTCCCATTTCCCATTCCCCGCGCATTTTTATGTCCATACGCAATCTCTTCACAATCGTGGCGCCAATAGTGCGTTTAGTCAAATCTTTTTCGGCAATTAAATGAGGAGAAAATGAGAAATGAAAAGAAAAACAGATTAAATGAAAGGGAAAGGGAAAGGGAAAGGGAAAAGCGAAGGGATTCGCGGAACATCATCCTGCCGCCAAAGAGACGCTACTCACCGAAGTGAATGGCGTCTCTCTGGCGTAGCAGGTTTAGCGGTTTAGCGGTTTAGCGCCGGGGCGAATTGCTCCACGGGCCACGGACGAGGCAGATAAGCACGCCGACCACCAGAACGATGATGGCGGGATAGAGCTCGCTCAAGGCCATGAAGATGACGAAGCCCAGGAACGAAACTGCGCCGACTGCCAGCGCTTGATCCGCCATGCCACCTGCCGAAGCAGCAATCATGGCGAGCAGGGCGACCACAAACGACGGCACCGTTGCGATGGCGAGGACGGCGAGGGCGTACCACTTGAGGAACGTTTTCATTCCACTCTCCAATGTGAACAGGTTTGAGGCTTGAGGATGGTTATCCGAAAGAGATTCGCAGGTGCAGCTGGCTGAACAACAGCACCAAAAACACGGGCCAGGCCACAAGCCCTATGGGAGTCAGCACCACGCAGAGGGCATTGAGGATGCGGTCCGCACGGGTTGGCTCGCGCACCGGCAATTTCATTGGTGGCGGCCTTGGAGGCAGCAAAGCTTGCTTTGCCATAACACTTCCGATCAGTTAGGTGTTTCAGGCAGCGATTCCGTAGCGCTTGAAGAATCGCGAGGATATCAGCTCGAGGCGATCGCCCAATAGACTTGCTTGTGCCCGCGGGCTGTGAGCGTGTCTACGAGCTGCGCGGCGTCGGCACGGCAGGGCATTTTCTGGACGAGAAACTGGTTGCCGTTGTCGTCCTGACGCCAGACTTCGTGGGGCTGGAACTTGATGCTGGGATGCACCCAGAACAGCTCAGAAGAGGAGATGCCGGTGGCAATGAGGAGTTCCTCCAGATCTTCGGTGAGGAACTCCTCATCGTCGATTGTCTGCCCTCGATTGAGCCCGTTGAGGTTCGTATAAGGCTCGGGAAACGGCGCCTCGAGCCGATGCTCGACCATGAACTGCACTCCACTGTTGCTGATGAAGAAGGCGCCGCAAGAATCGCCCAGGTCGGCATCGCGATACTCGAAGTATTTCGCGCCAAGGCGCTTTTCGAGCTCGTTGCGCCCATACGGAAGAATAGCAAAGGTGCGGTAATCACCGACCTGCCACTCCCCTTCTTCGATTTGCCTAAAACCAGGCATCTACTTCCTTTCCTTTCCTTTCATCCGGGAATTTGCCTGCTCCGCGGGGCACCAGATTTGGTGGCAGTGCCCCGCGGCGGCAAAGACAATTTTAGCGGGTTTGGCAGCAACCTCACGCTAAACGGACGGCTTTCTCACCGGCATCCACTTTTTCCAACTGGCAACAATAGCGTGCCACCAGTTGAAGGGACCGGTGTTGTCCGTGCGCGAGGCGAAAACGGACGCCGCCTCACTTTCAGCCACTGCCCTTTGGGCGCTTTCAACAGGTACGCCGCCTGCGCTGGCAAGAGGCATGTATTCGCTCGCCTTCTGGAGCTTCCAGGTGCCGTCGCCAGGCAGCGTCAGCACCCACTTGTGGAACTTGACGAGATCGGGCTTGCTCACCGCGCTCACGATCGTGGTGCCGGAATTGGCCAGCAGCGCGTAGAACATGCGCTCTGCATCGGGCTCCAGAACAGAGGTCGCTTCTTCGACGACCGCGTACTCCGGATGCTTGAACATGATGCGAGCGAGGCTGAGACGCTGACGCTCACTGAGGGTCAGCAAGCTGTTCCAGCTTTGCACCACATCCAATCCACCAGCTTTCTTGACCAGATGATCGAGTTCTGCCAGCGTGAGCACCTTCAAGACTTGATCGTCGTCCCCGCAAGTTCCGCACGGATAGCCGATCGCCTGCCTCAGCGTCATCGCAGGCAAGTATGGCATCTGAGTGAGGAACATGATTTCCTCACGGGCAGGAATTTGCAGCTTTCCAGCACCAGCGGTCCAGATCCGGCCCAGCGTGCGCACTATCTGCGTGCTCACCGAGCTGCGACCGACAAGACAGAGACTCTCGCCCTTTTTAAGCACGAGATTGAGTGCCTGCACAAGCGGGGTCCCATCGTCTGAATTGACCGTCAAGTTGTCGAAGACGATGTCTGCGCCCTCGGTCACCTGGATGAGCCCCTCAGCCGGCTCTTTACCCTCGTTGGCATAAGCGACCATCGCTTCCTGCAAGGAGCCCAGTCGATTGATAAGAGCGGCGTAGCCGGCGATGCCTCCAAACTGATTGACCACCACGTTAAGAGCACCATAGAGCGCCACCACAGCCACTGACGCCTGAGCGATAACGCCAAACTCCACGGTGCCTGAGGCGAACAGCGGCGCGATGAAGAAAGGCGCCAGCCAGGGCACCATTCCGTTGAAAGGCGTGGTGAAGAGCTGCAAGTAGCAGTACCTGAAGGCCATGGAAACGATGTTATCGGTGACCGCTTTCAGCTTGCCTGACGCTTGCTGCCGGGCCATTTCTTCGCCGTTATAGAGGGCGATGGCATCAGCCTCGCGGCGAGCTTCCTGCAAGGTGAAGCGAAGGTTTGCTTCGTTCTCGCTCAAGGTGTTGCTTAAGTGGACAAGAGCTTTGCCGATGATGATCACGACAACTGAACCGAAGACGGCCCAGAACACCACTGTCCACGTCAGACTGTGAGAAATCTGCCAGAGGACGTTGGACCAGAGATAGATGTTGACCATCGAGTCGACCAGAGACATGAACAGGGTCACAGAAAAGCCGCAGAAAGCGGCGACATTGTCGGTCATGCGCTGGTCAGGGTTATCGATTTCTTTCTTCAGTTGCAGCTTATCCCAAGCGAAGTTGGCGAAGTATCCTGAAAACAAATTGTTGGTCAACCAGTTGCGCCAGTTGCAACCTAGCCAGGTTTGCAAAAGGTTGTTCGCTACCTGCACTGGCGTTATAGCCGCCAGAGCAAAGAGGAAGAAACGCAACTGCTCCATTTGTGTAGCATGGTCGAAGGCGCTGATGGCGTTCATGTAGTGCTTGAGCGTCTCACTGATGAAGACGTTGATGCGAGCGTTGGCGTAGAGCAGCAAGAGGATGCCTACCAGATGCGCGAGGTTGATCCAGCGCAGATTGCGATCGGTCCAGAATCCTTTGCCAACGTTGTAGAGACGTTTCCAGGCAAGCCCGGAGACTTTGGCTTTTGTGGGTATGGCAGCCGCGTGCTGCCTGAGGCGAGTTACTAGCTTCGGCATTGCACGAGACTCCTGGGTTTGGTGCTGCGCTCCGACAACCGGAACGCATGCGCGGGGGAAATGCGTTCATGTGTCATCGTTAGCGCAAGCCTTTCATTGTTCGAGCGCAGGCACTGCGCCAACCTGCTTCACTCGGCGCAGGCGTCAGCCTGCTTTGATGGTTAGAGATTGAGAACAGTCCGCCATAAGCCAACTATGTCGGTGACCAAGACGATGAGTCTGTCTCGGTAACAGAAAGAGAGGCTATGGATCAGGTTGTATTTGGTGTTTGTGGAAGAAGTGTCCTGATCAGGAGGTTAGGTATAGAGAGATCTCTTGATAACCTTTGGGTGATGATCTAGACAAGAAAACATATGTAAACAGCCGAACTTAACGGATGTTTGCAGGTGGCGAGAATTAGCGTTACTGGCGCAGCCTAGTTCACGGCCGGACTTCGCACATCAGGGCAAGCTGGTTTCGCAATCAGATGGCACAAGGCTTCTGCGCGAACCTAGCGCACTCCTTTTTTGGGAATATAAAACCCAATCCAATTGGAGTTGAACTGGAGGAAGCTTTTATGTGTGTCTCCACGGCGAAGGCAATTTTCAGCAAGACGATCACAGGCACTTGGGAGGTGTTTGTAGACTTCAAGATCAAACACGTGATCTGGTATCAAAACCGAGTCGGTGAAGAAGAAGAGGAAGAAGAAGAAGAAAGATTGCGCTTGTCTTTCGAGAACTATGTGCGGTGGTTGCTGGAAGAAGAGAAGGACGCTCGGAGCGGATTGTACTTTCTGCACTATGGCGATGCCCAGCTTGCTGTGGAAGAATCTAAGTGGCGTAAGGCTGGTGGGTCGCCGCGAAGTCTGAGGCAAGTCATGGCCGGTGAGGAACCGGCTGGTGCCACTGAAGATTCCTCTCGTGCCAGCGGAAATAATGATGCAGCAACTGGTAACTGTCTGATCATTCCGCTCATGGGGCGCTGGGAATCAATCTTACTGCTGAATACAGCAGATACACCTGCCATATTGTCAGACATATCTAAAGCGCTGCAGGTACAGCCGAGAGCTAAAACTCTTGGACTTGGACTGAGGGGAATGGGTGCCGTGGGTCGCATGGTCTTTTTGAAGTTCGATGTTTACGACATCGTCATTGCCGAGCGCGCTTCCCGCATCGCTGACGTGATCGGTCAGATCGATGCGCAGAAGAGACCGGCTGTCGATTCAGAAGTGTTCCATGTTCTGGAAGACTGGTATCGATGCCCGGTGGCACTGTGCTGCTTCAAGAAGTCGGAAGCGGCGGAAGCGAAGCCTGTAGCCTTTGCCTTTGTACCAACGAATCCTGATCGCCTGGTAGTCTACACGTTGGATGGACATGACGGCCGCCCACCCGATCCATCAGCGCGGGTCAACTTGGATCACACGATTTTCGTCGGCAGCCATCGAACGCCAAAACAATATGCAGCAACGATTAATTACGCCGATAAAATACCGAAGCACCTGCGTCCCTATGTATTGGACCGCGCCATGGGCATGGCTATGATGGATGAGCTGATCAATGGTGACATCGTATTCGATACCACAGCCGTGCGCAAAGGTCACTTTAAAGGAGAAAGATTACTGCCGCCATTTGCACCTGCGCGAAGTGACAATGGATTGCCGGTTGTGCGCGAATACGACTATGAGAGCGGGCAAAAGAGCATGGTGTAAATAGCCAACTTTGACGACATTCGCCCAATTGTAGTAACATAACTACATTGATAGCGAGGGCGGGTTTATGAAAGAAACCATCACCACCATGTCCAGCCGCGAGTTCAACCAGGACACAAGCGGGGCCAAGAAAGCAGCAAAGAACGGCCCTGTATTCATCACGGATAGAGGCCGCCCAGCGCACGTTCTGCTGACGATCGAGGAATACGAAAAATTGACCGACAAACACACCAGCATTGTCGACATGTTGGCTATGCCAGGTCTGGCAGAAATAGAGTTCGACCCACCACGCCTGACTGATGATTTCTACCGTAAGCCTGATCTGTCCTGATGTACATCCTCGACACCAACGTTGTTTCAGAACTCCGAAAGGCAAAGGACGGCAAGGCTGACAAAAACGTAACGGCATGGGCGACCAGCATTCCACCGGCTAAGCTGTTCCTCTCAGTCATCACCATCCTCGAACTTGAAACCGGAACACTCCTCGCGGAGCGGCGCGACAAGAAGCAAGGGGCCATGCTTCGCGCGTGGCTGGATGGGCATGTATTGCCGGCTTTCGCCGGGCGTATCTTGTCCATCGATACGGCTATTGCTCAGCGTTGCGCTAGGCTTCATGTGCCGCACCCACGAGCTGACCGCGATGCCCTTATAGCTGCAACAGCGCTGGTGCACGGCATGATGGTCGTAACACGCAACACAGCTGATTTTGCGCCCACAGGCGTTGCCATTCATAACCCTTGGAATTAATCGACTTGCATAGCAATCCAGACCACCCACTTTGCTGAGCGGCCTGGTAAACCGCGCGGGTTACTGTCCGTTATTTGGTGCCACCACGGACAGTTTCACAGTGATTGGTGTTGTCTCTTCAAGTTTGATCGTCCTTGATCCCAGATGTAAACAACGAAGGGACCCATTATCAAACCTAGCAAGCCGCAATTCACAAGCGAGCCCTTCAGCCACAGCTGGTAAGCAAGATCGTGTCCTTGGTGGTAGACGAGAAAAAGGAAATATGACCAGCAGATGCAGGTCAGACATCCTACCAGCGCTGCTATGAAGTAACGTCGCATGACCACCCAAGACAAGTTCTAACTCCCAGCATATCGCGGAATTCGTACCCCTGAAAGCGTGATTACCACAATGATTCCACTGGTCCCTTATTATTTGAGATATAAGTGCCAACCGCTGGAGAACCAGCCACCAACCGTAGTGGTACCATCCAGCGGCTCCGCCAACGGCATCGGCGCCATCGGCAACGTCCACGGCTCCTTCGACGACCACGTCTTTGACCGCGCCTAGTAGTATTGAACAAATCGCTTAAATCGCTTATAATGTACGGAATATACATATTGACTAAATCGATCGATCCATTGAG
>Ga0182024_10008562_pt1 | contig 21487 bp, 21 predicted proteins | sample P32metaG_FD_120480 | JGI IMG/M metagenome (GOLD analysis project Ga0182024, IMG submission 120480) | Permafrost microbial communities from Stordalen Mire, Sweden - P3-2 metaG (Illumina Assembly) | ecosystem: Environmental > Terrestrial > Soil > Wetlands > Permafrost | place: Sweden: Stordalen...
CGACACGGTAGGTTCAGAAGGCACGGGCTTCTCCACAGGGGAAAGGGAACCGGCGACACGCTCAGCTGCGCAGCTGAACTTTCCTCTCAGCGTAGGCGCTCCCGAAAGATTTGCCACACCCTTATGTCCTCACGATTGGGACCGTGCTTGCTTTCAAACTCCGGCGCGGGATAATGCGTCGGCGTCCCCGCGCCCGGAAGGAACCCGACGACCGTACCCGCCTTCGCATCCCCACCCGGAGAATCCCCATGAAGCGATCCCACCTCTCGCCGATGCTGCCGTTGTTCGCCGCGGCTGTGCTCCTGATCGGCCCGGCCGCCTGCCGCGCCGGCGACTGGCCCGGCTGGCGCGGCCCCACCGGCGTCGGCGTCAGCGACGAGAAGGACCTGCCGCTCACCTGGGGCGGCAAGACCAAGGAAAACGTCCTTTGGACCAAGACCATCGGCGGCCAAGGCTACTCCAGCCCCGCCGTCTGGGGCGACCGCGTGTTCGTCACCACGATGGTGACGAAGAAGGACGCGAAGGAACAGGTCCCCGAGAACTACGTCGTCTGCTACAAGGCCGACGACGGTACGGAACTCTGGCGCACCCTCGTCCCGCCCGGCAACTGGCCGTCGGAGAAGCCGGGCAGCAACACCGCCATCCCCACGCCGGCCACCGACGGCGAGCGCGTCTACGCCTGGTTCGGCGACGACAAGATCGGCGTCCTGGCGGCTTTAGACTTCAAGGGAGAGGTCCAATGGCGCTTCGAGCGCCTCGGGCCGTTTTCGCTCAACCCCGGCCTGTGCAGCAGCCCGGTCCTCTACAAGGACGTGGTGATCCAGCTGTGCGACCAGGGCGGCGGCAAGGGCTTCCTCGTGGCCCTCGATAAGAAGACCGGCGCGGTGCGCTGGGAGCAGAAGCGCAAGAAGGAGTCGCACAACAACTGCACCCCCGTCCTCATCGAGGTGGGCGGCAAGCCGCAGCTGGTCGTCAACGCCTCCGACGCCCTCCAGGGCGTCGATCCCGATAATGGCGAGCTGTTATGGTGGTGCAACGGCCCGCTGGGGTTCGGCGACTCGGCGGCGTTCGGCGGCGGTCTGGTCTTCGCCCAGAGCGGCGCCGGCGGCGACTCCCTCGCCGTCTGCGTCGATCCGTCCGGCCGCGGCGACGTGACCAAAACCCACGTCAAATGGCAGCTCCCCAAGGCGCCGGGCTACTACGGCTCGCCGGTCGTCGCCGGCGACTACGTCCTGCGGGCCTACAAGCCGGGTTTCGTCAGCTGCCGGAGCCTCACCACGGGCGAAGAGGTCTATTCCGAGCGCCTGGAGGGCGTTTCCACCGTGTGCAGCCCGTTCGTCACCGCCGACGGACTGGTCTACTTCGTGAGCGGCGGTAAGAGCTTCGTCGTCAAGCCGGGGCCGAAGCTGGACGTCGTCGGCCGGAGTCAGCTGGACCTGGGCGACGACGGCCCTTCCGCCGCGATCTCGGGCGGCCGGCTGTTCCTGAAATCCTCGCACGGCATCGCCTGTATCGGTAAGAAATGAACGCGGACGGAAGGGCGGGGAGACGCCGCCCCTACGACCATGGGACGACGTTGCACCGTAGGGGCGGGGTCTCCCCGCCCCTCGGCCTCCCCCGTCGCCCATTTCTTAGCTTGCATTTCCTACCACCGGCTTGTACTGTACTCTTGTACATGAGCGGTCGGCCTCAGCCCCGGCCGCGTCGTCGCTTGCATGGAGACCGTCATGCCCGTCTTCCCGTCCCCGCCCGAGCAGCGCCGAGACCTGCTCACCGCCCAGGACGTGGCCCGCCGCCTGTCGATCGGCGTCCGCACCCTCTGGCGCATGGTCGCCCAGGGAAAGCTTCCTCAACCCATCCGTTATACCCGTAAACTCGTCCGCTGGAAGACGGCCGACATCGACCACTACATCCAATCGCTGTCGGCGTAGAGTAGTGGTTCCATTGGGCGAGCGGGGGGCGTCAGCCCCCTGATTCGTCACTCGTGCCGAGGCGCAACGCTAAATCAGGGGGCTGACGCCCCCCGCTCGCCGGATTCAGAGCCATGAACCATCCCCGGACGCTCGCCGTGCTGCTCGACGGCCCGCCGGCCGACTTCGCGGCGGAGGTGCGTCTCGCGGCCGACCTCGGTTTCACCCACGTCGACGTCGTGGCGCTGGAGGAGCGGCCGGCGGCGGACCTGGAGGCGCTGGCCGACGCCGGGGTAGTGGTCCGCTGCGCCGCGGTCGGCCGCGGGCTGGCGGACGTCTGCACGCCGGAGGCCGTGGGACGGATGCGGCGGCAGATCGCCGACGCCGCCCGCCTCGGGGCGACGCACGCCTACGTCGTCTCCGGCACGGACGGCAGCCCGGACGGGCTGGCCCGCTTCGCCGAGGCGTGCGGCCTGCTGGCGGATTACGCCGCCGGCCGGATGGTGCGCCTGTGCGTCGAACCGATCCCCGGCCGCGCCCTGGCCGACGCCGCGACCACGCTGGAGTGGCTGCGGCGGACGGCGCACCCCAACCTCGCCCTGCTGCTGGACGTGGGCCACTGTCTCCTCAGCGGCGAGGACCCGGCCGCCGTCGCCCGCGCGGCGGGGGCTTGGCTCGGCTACGTCCATCTCGACGACAACGACGGCATGGGCGATCTCCACTGGCCGCTGCTGACCGGACGGCTGACGCCGACGCACCTCACCGACCTGGCGGCGGCGCTGGGGGAGTTGCGGTTTTCGGGCGGGTTGAGTCTGGAATTGAAGGCGGCCGCCTCGGAACGGGCGGCCGCTTTTCGGGCGGGCAAGGAAATCGTGACCTCTCTCCTCAATTTTTAATCCCTATTCCCCTATTCTTCCGTCACGCCCTCTGAATCATCGTATCCCGACGCCCCGACGGCGGGGGCCGGGGAACTGCAATCGCCCCAAGGGAGAGGATCGAAGAATGCAACGAAACATGCGTACCCCCTGGTGGACGGCCCTGGCCGGTTCACTGCTGGCCGCGGCCGTGGTCGTCGCGGCCCCGCCGGACGCCAAGGACAAGGACAAGGAGCCGGCGGCCAAGGAGCCGGCCAAGGCGGACAAGGACCTGGACGCCTTCGTGAACTCGCTGTTGCCGAAGATCACGGATCAGCACGATTCGGTTCGCAAGGCCGCCCAGGAAGCCCTGGCCGCGATCGGCGAACCGGCCGTGCCGGCGTTGAAGAAGGTGGCCGAGGGCACCGACAGCGCGGCGGCGGCAGCGGCGAAGGAAGTGATGGCCCGCATCGGGCACGGCGGTCATCACGGCGAACACGGCGAGCGCGGCGGTCATCACGGCGAGCGCGGCGGTCATCACGGCGGGCACGGCGCGTGGGGCGGTCATCACGGCGAACACGGCGGTCATCACGGCGAGCACGGCGCGTGGGGCGGCCGTCACGGCGAGCGCGGCGGTCATCACGGCGAGCACGGCGCGTGGGGCGGCCGTCACGGCGAGCGCGGCGGTCATCACGGCGAGCACGGCCGGGGTGGCCACGAACACCCCGGTGCGAAGCCGGAAAAGTCGGGTGCGAAGCCCGGCCCCGGCGGCTCGCGCGGCCCCGGCGGTCCCGGCGGCCCCGGCATGTTCCTCGAGCGCGCCGTGAAGGACCTCAACCTCAACGACACGGAGAAGACCAAGGTGGAGGAAGTCCTCAAGGCGCATCGCGAGAAGGTCCAGAAGGCCTTCGAGGCGGCCCACGAGGACATGGAGAAGGCGACGAAGGACGTGACGGATAAGGACAAGTTGGCGGAGGCCCGCAAGGCGCAGGGCGAGAAGATGAAGAAGACCTTCGAGTCGCTGCGCGCGGACCTGCTCAAGTCGATGAAGGACGTGCTCACCGCCGAACAGTACGAAAAGTTCGAGAAGGCGCTGCCATCGGCCCCGCCCGGCCCCGGCGGCCCTCCCGGCTTCTTCGGGCCGAGGCCGAAGGACAAGGAGAAGGAATAGTCCTCTTAGAGAAGACGGGCAAAGCGGCTAGTCAGGGCCGCGGCCGTGAGGGGCGGGCAACGGTCTTGACCGTTGCCCGCCCCTTCGCGCCTGAAGATCCCCCTTTTGCCGCCCTCGCGGCATTCCATATGCCTTCCGTGGGACGGACCTTGCCCCACGGGACGATGCCATGAAAGCGACTTTCTTCTGGCGGCTGCTGCGCGACACCTTCAACAACTGGCTGGAAGACCGCGCCCTGCGCATGGGCGCCGCCCTGGCCTATTACAGCGTCTTCTCGATGGCCCCGCTGCTGCTCATCGCCATCGGCGTGGCCAGCCAGGTCTTCGACAAGACCGAGGCGCGGGAACAGATCCTCGACCAGATCGGGACCACCGTCGGCTCGTCGGCCCGCCAGTCGGTGGAGCAGATCATTCGGAACACCAAGGACTCCGGCAACGGCGTCGTCGCCACGATCATCGGCGTGGTCGTGCTGCTGTTCGGCGCCTCGGGCGTCTTCGCGGAGTTACAGGACGCCCTTAATAACATATGGAGGGTGAAGCCGAAGCCGGGCCTGGGGATCAAGGCCTTCGTCCGCGACCGGCTGTTGTCGTTCACGGTGGTGCTGGGGACCGGCTTTCTGTTGCTGGTGTCGCTGGTGCTGAGCGCCGCCCTTTCGGCGCTCGGCGGCTGGATGGAGCGGACGCTGCCGGGGGGGGCGTGGTTCTGGCACTTCCTCAACAGCGTGCTGTCGCTTTTGGTGGTCGCGCTGCTGTTCGCCATGATCTTCAAGATCCTGCCCGACGCCAAGATCGACTGGCGCGACGTGTGGGTCGGGGCGATGGTGACGGCGGCGTTGTTCACGCTGGGCAAGGCGCTCATCGGCGTCTACCTCGGCCACAGCGGCCTGACCGACACCTACGGGGCGGCCGGCTCGGTGGTGGTGTTGCTGACGTGGGTGTATTATTCGGCCCTGATCCTGCTGTTCGGCGCCGAGTTCACGCACGTCTACGCCCTGGCCACGCGGCGCTACGTCCACCCCACGGAGACGGCGGTGTCCACGGCCAAGCCGGGCGCCACGGGGGCGGCGCCGGCGGCCCATCCCTGGGCGCGGGGCGGCCGCGAGCCTCCGTCCGGGCCGGCGTCCATATAACATACCAAGAGTGTCATCGTAGGGATCGCGGCCGCGGGCCGCCTGGCGGGAGAGCGAGCCTCGCATGGAATGGTATTACGTCGTGGCGGCGACGCTGGCCGGCGTTGCCGTGCTGAAACTTCTGGTGCTGCTGGCCGTGGGCGGCGGCAGCCTGGCCCGCCTGAGTCCGGCGTGGTCGGCCTTCCGGCGGACGATGGCCGAACCGGCCTTCGCCGGCAAGGTCCAAGACCTGCTGACGCCGCCGCCCCCGCCGCCGCCGCCGAAGCGCTCCGGCGAGGCGTTGCGGCTGTTGGCGCTGTTGCAGCGCAAGGGCCGACTGTTGGACTTCCTCCTGGAAGACATTGAGAAAGCGACCAACGAGCAAATCGGCGCCGGCGTGCGTGAATTGCACAAGGAATCGCAGGAGGCCTTGAAAGAACATCTGGTGCTGGCGCCGGTGCTGCCGGGGGAAGAGGGCGACGCCGTGGAGGTCCCGCCGGGCTTCGACCCGTCGGCGGTGCGGCTGACGGGCAACGTGACCGGCCGGCCGCCGTTTCGCGGCGTCCTCAAGCACCACGGCTGGCGCGTCCAGGACTTCACGCTCGCCAAGCCGCCGGAGGGCCAGGACGAATTCGTGGTGGCGCCGGCCGAAGTGGAATTGCCGTAAGAGAATCTCACGCAAAGACGCAAAGGCGCAAAGCTGCAAAGAAGAAAAGAGTTTGCATTTCTTTGCGCCTTTGCGTCTTTGCGTGAGATCTTTTGGATAGGAGCAAGCCGTGTCGGGATCTCGTTTCGTCGTGGGCATCGACCTGGGGACCACCAACAACGGCGTCGCCTACGTCGATACCGGGGCGGCGGAGACGGCCGACGGCCGCTCGTCGGACCTGGCCGTGCCGCAGGTCGTCGGGCCGGGGACGGTGGCCGACCGGCCGCTGTTGCCGTCGTACCTGTACCTGCCGGGTCCGGGCGAAGTGCCGGCCGGCAGCCTCAAACTGCCGTGGGACGCCAACCGCGATTACGCCGTCGGCGAATTCGCCCGCCAGCAGGGCAGCCTCGTGCCGACGCGGCTGGTGTCGTCGGCCAAGTCGTGGCTCTGCCACCCCGGCATCGACCGCAAGGGGCCGGTGCTGCCCTGGAAGGGGCCGGAAGGCGGCCGCCGCGTGTCGCCGCTCGAAGCCAGCACTCTCTACTTAAAACATCTGGTGGAGGCGTGGAATTATCAGCTGGCCCGCGACCTGCCCGACCGCCGGCTGGAGCAGCAGGAAGTCGTGCTGACGGTGCCGGCGTCGTTCGACGCCGCGGCCCGCGAGCTGACCGTCGAGGCGGCGCGGGCGGCGGGGCTGGAGAACGTCACGCTCCTGGAGGAGCCGCAGGCCGCGTTTTATGCGTGGATCGAGGCCAACGGCGACGCCTGGCGCAAGCTGGTCAAGGTCGGCGACGCCGTGCTGATCTGCGACGTGGGCGGCGGCACGACCGACCTGACGCTGATCGCGGTCGGCGAGGAGTCGGGCCGGCTGGAACTGACGCGCGTGGCCGTCGGCGACCATCTGCTGGTCGGCGGCGACAATATGGATCTCGCTTTGGCCCATAACGCCGCCAAGGCCTTGGCCGCGCGCAACATCAAGCTCGACGGCGGCCAGATGCTCCAGCTGTGGCACAGCAGCCGGGCGGCCAAGGAGAAGCTGTTCAGCGACCCTTCGCTGGCGAGCGCCTCCGTGACGGTTCTGGGCCGCGGCAGCCGGGTCATCGCCGGGACCGTCCAGGGCGAACTGACGCGGGCGGAAGTGGAAAAGGTGTTAGTGGATGGCTTTTTCCCCGACTGCCCGCCGGACGCGGGGCCGTTGCGACAGCGGGCGGTCGGCTTGCAGGAGCTGGGCCTGCCCTACGCCGCCGACCCGGCCGTGACCAAGCACCTGGCGCAATTCCTCCATCGGCACTCCGAAGCGTTGGCGGAGAAGTTGCCGGGCAAGGGCAAGCGGAAGGCGACTTCGGGGCCGACGGCGGTGCTGTTCAACGGCGGCGTGTTCAAGGCGGGGCCGTTGCGGCAGCGGGTGGCGGCGGTGCTGAACCACTGGGCGAAGTCGTGGGGCGGCGGCGACGTGAAGGTGCTGCCGGGCGGCGACCTCGACCGGGCGGTGGCGCGTGGGGCCGCCTACTACGGCATGGTACGCCGCGGCAAGGGCGTGCGCATCCGCGGCGGGGCGGCGCGGGCTTATTACGTCGGCGTGGAAACGTCGTTGCCGGCGGTGCCGGGGGCGCCGCCGCCGCTGAAGGCGTTGTGCGTGGCGCCGTTCGGCATGGAGGAGGGGACGGAGGCGGACGTACCGGGCCAGGAGTTCGGCCTGGTGGTGGGGGCGCCGGCCGAGTTCCGCTTTTTGGGGTCGAGCACGCGCCGCGGCGATTCGGTGGGCACGATGGTGGAGGAGTGGGAGGGCCAGATCGAGGAGCTGGACCCGATGGCGACGACGCTGGCGGCGCCGTCCGGAGAGGGCCGGATGGTCCCGGTCCACCTGCACAGCAAAATCACGGAGATCAGCACGCTGGAATTGTGGTGTATCAGTCGCGACGGCAAGCAGAAGTGGAAGCTGGAGTTCAACGTGCGGGAGAAAGCGGAATAAAAGAAGATCTCACGCAAAGACGCCAAGGCGCAAAGCAAGCAGAAGCGGAAGAGATTCGCTTGGCGGCTTTGCGTCTTTGCGTGAGACTTTTTTGCCTGTCATCCCAGCGAGTCGATATGAATGGCCCGGCCGGCCTTCACCCGCTCGACCAGCCGGAGGACCTCCTTCCCGCCGCCCCCCGGCCACACTTTCTCACCCAGGGCTTCGAGCTTTTCGAGGTCGATTGGCTGCCGGCCTTCGTCCATGGAATGCCGAACCATCCCCGAGAAGTCCGCGGCGTCGAGCAGCCTTTTTTCCAGGTCCCGCGTCGGCGTGAGCATGGCCCCGTATTTGTTCGCTAGGGCGGCCTCCAGGGCCGGGACGCGGTATCGAAGGCCTTGCTCCCGGTTCTCCGTCCACACCGGGTCGGCCAAGGTTTCCTCCTGGTCCGCCCGGTACGGGCAGGCGACATCGATGACGGAAGCCGTTTCGCCGGGGATGAAGAAGGCCGTCAGGCCGGTGAACGTCCGCACCTCCAGCTGTGGGTAGAGCGTCCGGACGGCCTTCACCGCGCGGCCGTGGTTCCTGCCCGCCTTGACGAGCAGGTCCACGTCCTGGGTGTTCCTCGGCCTGCCCGTCCAGCCGCCGATGCCGTGAGCGCCGGTCAGGACGAAGGGGATGCGCTTTTGGGTCAGGGTTCGCAGAACCACATTGAGATCGACTGGGGACGGGGGCACGCGGTTGCTCCATTGCAATCGATATTGCCTCTGCAGGAACGCGATCTCCTGCACGGCGTCGTCGTGGCTGAGGCTGCGGCGCCCGGCCTTCGCCGCCTCCCAGGCCGGGTCGCTTGGCGTTACGTTCGGCCGTCGCATTGGTCGGTGGGTTCTCATGTGTGCCGCTTTATGCCCCGACGATCTCGTTCAACCCCTCGATGAGTCGGTCCAACTCCTCGGGGGATACTTGGCCGAGCTTCTTGCCGAGGCGCTGCACCGACAGGGTTCGCACCTGACTGATCTTCACCCAGGACCGCTTGGGGAGTTTCACGCTGGTCAACTCCAGCAAGAGTGGAAACCCGGCTCGCTGGGGCTGGCTGGTGACGGCCATGGCGATGACAGTGCCCGACCGGGCGTTGAACACATCCTCACTGACGACCACGACGGGGCGCAAGCCGCCCTGCTCATGGCCCCGTGCGGGGTTCAGGTCCGCCCAGACCACATCGCCTCTCAGTATTCTGGCCATTGCTCGAAGTCTTCCGTCAGACCCTCGTCGGCCAGCGCCTGCTCGAACGAGGGGTCGAGCTTGGCACACTCGCGCGCCAGCCGACTTCGCTGCAGCCGTCGGAGCTTGTCGCGGACGGCCTCCTGCACGGCGCGGCTGCGACTGGGGAACTGGTTCTCTTGGACGAGCCGGTCCAGCTGGGCGACGAGATCCTGGTCCAGAGTAACCGCGATTTTCACGGCGCGCATGGATGACTCCTGGTATGACGAATCATCATACGGCGGCCGCCGGGCGCTGGCAAGTAGGAATGGAGCGGGGCCTAACGGCGGTGCGAAACCGTCGTTCCCTTGGGAATGCAGGTGCGAATGTCCGCCGGTTGGAGGTCCGGGTAGTAGTCCCGAATGATCTCCGCGAAGGGAATCCCTTCGCGGACCAGTTCCAGCACGCTCTGCACGGGAATCCGCGTGCCGGACGCGCAGGGGTTCCCGAAATGGATCTGCGGGTTGACGGCGATTCGCTCGGTCATGGTTTCTCCAGGGAGCGAAAGCGGCGGCTGTTCATTTTTCGATCTTTTCGGATCGAAATAAACCGCCGCCGCTTTCACTTCGACCATTGTTACAGGCTGCCGTCAACAGGCGTCCATACGTCATGCCCGTTCCGTGAGCAGCCACACACAACACATGCCGCCGCTGATAGTGAACTGAAAGACCAATCCGTGGCGAAGACAAGACCGCCGTCTTGCTCCCGCAAGACGCCCGCCCTTATTAGCTTTTGTCGTAGACCGCGATGATACGGGAACAGCGAAGGCGCAGATGCCAAGGCAGCGACTGAACCCTCGCAAACGACGAACGGGGGAAAGCCGTCTTTGTAGTAGCCAAATGCTCTGAACCGTTTGCCTTCATACTTGTACAACGTCCCCAGAATCGTAGCCACAGGAAACCTCCTACAAAATCGCCTGACGGGGCGACATTCCGCCTCTACAATAATAATGCGGTAGAGGGCGCAAGGCGAACCCAGGGCCGACATACGTTACTGACAGCTTCGCCTACCCTCATAATACCACACTTCCGCCATTTTTTGCCAGAATCTGAAACGTTCTAGGCCAGTTCGCGGGACATGGACGGATTTTCAGGTGACGCCGCTGGACAGGAGCAATTCATGCACCACCTACTGCCGCTGCTCATCCTCTGCCTGCCCACCACCGCTCTCACCGCCCCCGCCAACGACATGGAACCCGTCCACGTCTCCAAGGACAAACATTCCTTCGTCCTCGCCGATTCCGGCCACCGCTTCGTGCCGTGGGGCTTCAACTATGACCACGACGCCAACGGCCGGCTCATCGAAGACTACTGGGACGGCGAATGGCCGAAGGTCGAAAAGGCCTTCGCCGACATGCACAAACTCGGCGCCAACGTCGTCCGCATCCACCTCCAGTTCGGCAAGTTCATGGACGCGGCCGACAAGCCCAACGACAAACAGCTCGACCGTCTCGGCGATCTGCTCAAACTGGCCGAGCGCGAACGCCTCTACCTCGACCTGACCGGCCTGGCCTGCTACCACAAAAAGGACGTGCCCGACTGGTACGACAAGCTCTCCGAAATGGACCGTTGGGACGCGCAGGCCCACTTCTGGGAGGCCGTCGCCGGCCGCTGCGCCAAGAGCAACGTCGTCTTCTGCTACGACCTCATGAACGAGCCGATCTCGCCCGGCGCCAAGGTCAAGTCCGGCGACTGGCTGGCCGGCAAGCTCGGCGACTCGTATTTCGACCAGTTCATCAGCCTCGACCCCGCCGGCCGCGCCCCGTCGGAAGTCACGCGCCAATGGGTCCGCCGCCTCACGACCGCGATCCGTAAAAAGGATGATCGCCATCTGATTACGGTCGGAATGCTCCCGTTCATTCCCGACAAGGTCAGCGACGACCTCGATTTCGTCAGCGTCCACCTCTACCCGCAAGCCAAGAAAGTCGATGAGTCGCTGCGGACGCTTCACGGCTTCGCCGCCTTCGGCAAGCCGGTGCTGATCGAGGAGACGTTCCCGTTGTCGTGCTCACCGGCCGAGTTGGAAGAGTTCATCGACAAGTCCGAGAAGGACGCGGCCGGCTGGATCGGCTTCTTCTGGGGCCAAACGCCGGAAGATTTGAAGGACGCCAAGACGCTCGGCGACGCCCTGACGCGCGATTGGCTGGAGTTCTTTCGCAAGAAAGCCAAGACGCGATAAGGCCGCCGTTCTCAGGCCCGGCAAGAAAAATCGCCGCGTTCCGGCCCCTCCGATTTGCATCCCGCCAATCCCGACCTACTGTTGAAGCAGTTCGGCATGAGAGAATCTGCTTCCGGGACGGGGGAACGTCGTGGTCCACTGCTGCGTCGGCGTCATGGCCTATAACGAAGAGGCGAACATCCGCCAGCTGTTGCAGGCGCTGCTCGCCCAGAAGACGGACAAGGTCGCCATTGACGAGATCGTCGTGGTGGCCAGCGGCTGCACGGATTGCACGGAAGAGATCGTCAAGGAATACGTGGCCCTCGACCCGCGCGTCCGGCTGCTAGTCCAGCCGCGCAAAGAGGGCAAGGCCTCGGCCGTCAACCTCCTGCTTCGCAACACCGACTGCGAAGTGATCGTGCTGGAGAGCGCGGACACGCTGCCGCTTGAGCACACCATCGAGGCGCTGGTTTCCCCCATGACCGATCCCGAAATCGGCATGGTCGGTGGCCGGCCGCAGCCGACCAACTCGCCGAACCGCTTCATGGGCTACGCCGCCCATCTGCTGTGGGACCTGCACCACAAGGTCGCGCTGCGCCACCCCAAGCTCGGCGAGCTGATCGCCTTCCGCAACGTCTTTTACCGCATCCCGTTCAACTCGGCGGTGGACGAGGCCAGCATCGAGCCGCTCATCGTCGGCCAGGGTCTCCGCCTCCATTACGCCGCCGACGCGCTGGTGCTGAACAAGGGGCCGGAGACGGTCGGCGACTTCCTCAAGCAGCGCCGGCGGATCTTCGCGGGCCATCTCTACCTGAAGGAAACGCTCGGCTACCGCGTCTCCACCATGAGCGCCGCCCGGCTGGCCTGGCTGTTCCTCAAGAACCTCCAATGGGAGTGGCGCTGGTTCTGCTGGGCGCCGGGCGTCGCCGCCCTGGAAGTCTATGTCCGCCTCATGGGGACGTATGACTATGTGATCTGCAAGCGGAACCCGTACAACTGGGCCGTCGTCGCGTCCACCAAGCAGCTATCGACGGTAAAAAAGGTGCCGGAAGTCGTTTAATCGTCCCTCGTCCGCAAGGAACCGCACGCCATGTCCGCCGCCGTCCTGGAAACGCCGGAAACCCTGGAAACGCCGGCCGAGGCGCCGATCACGCGGGCCGACACCGGACTCGGCACCACCTACGAACGCTGGGCCGTCAACCGCCTGCTGACGCGCCTGGTCTCGGAACTGGGCGTCCGGAGCGTGTTCGAGGGGCCGGACGACGGCATGACCGGCATCGCCGGCCTCAACAGCCTGATCGCGGGCCGCCAGGGGGCGCGCGCGTCGCTGCTGCTGCCCTCGGCGGAACGGGCGGCCTACGCCAAAACCGTCTGGGCGCGTCACGCCCCCGACGCGCAGCTGGAGATCGTCCAGGAGTGGGACGGCCGCCGGCTGCCGTTCGAGGACGGCGCCTTCGACCTGGCCTGGAACTTCAACGTCATGACGCGCGCGGAAGACCCGCGGGCGCTCCTGGCCGAACTGACGCGCGTCAGCCGGAAGTACGTCCTGATCTTCGTGCCCAACCGCTTCAACTACGCCTTCTGGCTGCACCGCCTTCACCATTGGGTCGCCAAACAGCCGTGGGACCACGGCCGCATCGACCTGATGCACGCGGCCCCGTGGAAGCCGCCGTTCGCCGAAGCGGGATTGAAGGTCCAACAGACCTTCCATGTCGATTGTCCCTGGTGGCCGGACATCGTGGACGCCGGCCAGCTGATCCGTGATTTCTTCCCGTTCCTCAAAGGCCTCGCGCGGCGCGCCTCCCCCGCCAACCGCTACCGATGGACCCCCGAAGAACTCCCCTACTTCGACCCCGAAGCCAACCCGGAAGTCCACGACCGGATGAACCGCCTGGCGTTCTTCGAGAACACGCGGGCGACCTGGCTGAAACGACGTTTCGCGCACCACGCGGGCGTCCTCGGGGTGAAAACGTAACGCAGGAGCCGCCAATGAAGTCCATGCTCGGGGTGCTGGCCCGAATCCCCCTCTTCCAGCTGTACCGCCGCTTCGGCTGGCCGCGGATGTTGCCCATCAACATCACGCTGTCGCCGTCGCCGCGCTGCAACTCGCGCTGCCTCACCTGCAACATCTGGATGAAGCGCGAGAACGAACTGACGCTCGACGAGTGGGACAAGGTGCTCCGCTCGCTCGGCAAGGCGCCCTACTGGTTCACCGTCAGCGGCGGCGAGCCGTTCATGTACCAGGGCGTCGTCGAACTCTGCCAGATGGCGTATCAGTACTGCCGGCCCGGCATCATCAACATCCCGACCAACAGCATCCTGTCGACCATCCCCGACAAGGTGCGCCGCATCGCCGAGTCGTGCCCCGAGAGCCGGCTCATCATCAACCTGTCGCTCGACGGCATCGGCGAGAAACACGACCGCATTCGGGGCGTTCCCGGCAACTTCAAGAAATTCGAGGAACGGCTGAAGCAGCTGCTCGAATTGCGCGACGGCCTGCCCAACCTGACCCTCGGCATTCACTCCGTCGTTTCCACGTTCAGCGTCGGCCACCTCGACGAGATCATGGAGTACGCCGACCAGTCGGGCGTCGATCAGTTCATCACCGAGATCGCCGAGCCGCGCGTCGAGCTGGACACGGTCGGACTGCCGATCACGCCGGACAAGAAATCATATACTAAAGCGATCAACAAACTCATCGACCACGTGAACAACCGGCCGTACAAGGGCATCTCCAAGGTCACGGAGGCGTTCCGCATCCAGTATTACAAGCTGGTCAAGCGCATCCTCGACGAAGAAAAGCAGGTCATCCCCTGCTACGCCGGCTGGGCCAGCAGCCACATCTACGCCGACGGCACGGTCTGGCCGTGCTGCGTCCGCGCCGACCAGCTCGGCAACCTGCGCGACCACAACTACGATTTCGGCGCCATCTGGTTCGGCGAGAAGATCAAGGAAGTGCGGCGCAGCATCGCGGCCAAGGAGTGCCACTGCCCGCTGGCCAACGCCTCGTACACGAACCTGCTGCACGACCTGCCGACGCTGGCCCGCGTCGGGACGAAGGTGCTGCTGCCGGTGCTCGGCGGGAGGCCGACGGCGCCCAAGGCTCCGGCAAAAGAGCCCGAAGCGGCCCACGTCTAAACACCAGCCCGAAGCGCGAGCGAGGGGTTTGACCGAACCCCTCGCTCGCGCTTCGGGCTGGTTAAGCGATCTGCTAACACTCCGAGGAGACTCCCCCATGCCCTTCGACTGGCTGAACGACTTTCATCGCGGGATGGAAAAGGCGGACAACTACGCCGACAAGACGCTCGCCGCCTACAAGCTAGGCATCAAGGCGCGCGGCGCCATTTGCGGCGTCAGCGTCTGCGTCCCCGCCAACTGCTGCGGCGCGGCCAAGCAGCTGCCCGAAGGGGTCGTGTACCAGCCCGACGAGGCGCCGCGGCTGCCGCTGGCTGGCTGTCCGCTGGGCCGCCGCTGTCCTTGCGTCTACCGGCCGGTGATGACCTACGCGGAGGTCCAAGAATGAAGGCCCTCGTCACCGGCGCCACGGGCTTCATCGGCGGCGCGCTGGCTGCCGCCCTGGCCGACCAGGGCGCGGAGGTGCGCGTCCTGGCGCGCCCGGCCAGCCGCAGTAAAATCGTTAATCCGGATCGCTATACCATTATTGAAGGCGACCTGGACGCCGACGCCGGCCTGCTGCGCGACGCGGCCGACGGCTGCGATGTGGTCTTCCACGCCGCCGCCATCCGCAACCGCTGGGGCACGCCGCCGGACGAGTACCGCCGGGCCAACGTCGAAGGGACGCGCCGCCTGCTCGACGCGGCGGTCGGCCGGGCGCGGCGCTTCGTCTACGTCAGCTCGGTCGGCGTCCTCGGCTGGCCGGGCGTGAGGGGTATCGACGAGTCGTTCCCCGTCCATAAGAACTCCGCAAAGGCCGATTACCACGGGACCAAGGCCGAGGCCGAATGTCTGGTGCGCGAGCGCGGCGGCGAGATTGAGGCCGTGGTGTCGCGGCCGACGATCACTTACGGCCCGAACGACGCCGACGGCATGGTAACGCGCCTGGCCGCCATGATCGCCGGCGGCCGCTTCGTCCGCGTCGGCCGCGGCCTGAACCACGTCCACCTCACCTACATCGACGATATGGTGCACGGCCTGATCCTGACGGGGACGCACGCCACGGCCGCCGGCCAGACGTTCATCCTGGCGGGGCCGGAATCGATCGCCGTCCGCGACCTCGTCGCCCGGATCGAGCAGGCGCTGGGCCTGCCGCCGCGCGACGTCTACGTCCCGGAGGCCGTGGCCCGCCCCCTGGCCTGGGGCGTCGAATGCCTTTACCGGCTGGCGTCGGCCGTGACCAAGACGGGCTGTCCGCCGGTCACCCGCGACAAGATCGACACGCTCTGCGTCCACCGTGGCTTCTCCTCGGCCAAGGCGGCGAACCTGCTGGGCTACGCCCCCCGCGTCGGCTACGCCGAGGGGCTGGAACGGACCCTCGCCTGGATGGCGGCGGCGAATAAGCTACAATCCTTACCCCATTATGCGCCAGCCCGCGCCTGACCGGGCGCCGGCCGCAAACCCCGTGACGAGTCTCCCCATGCCCTCGTTTATTGCTCCCCCTCCCTGCCCGGCCCCCGCGCCGGCGACCGGCGCCCTCCAACGGTCCCGGCCTCAATCCGCCGGCGGCGACCGCGGCTCGCTGCTGCTCGCCTGGACGGCGCTGGCCCTGATCGTCGTCGTCGGCGTACCGCTCTTTTTGTGCCTGCCGTTCTGGTTCGACGTCTACCACTACGACGTCTGCGCGCGCACCCTGCTGCGGGGCGGCGTGCTTTACCGGGACGTATTCGACAACAACCTTCCCGGCGTCGTCTGGCTGCAGGCCGGCCTCCGCACCCTGTTCGGCTGGCGGCCGATAGGCCTCCACCTGGCCGACCTGATTTTCTTCACCGTGGACGTGCTGCTGCTGGTGCGCTGGGTCCGGCCCGGCGAACGCCGCTCGGCCGCGCCCGTCTGGACGGCGGCGGCCCTGTTCGCCTTCTACCTGTTCGCGCCCGAGAGCTGTTCCTGTCAGCGCGACATCTGGATGCTTTTGCCCGCCCTGATCGGGTTGACGCTGCGACGGCGGCAAGTGCGACGGCTGTCGTCGCCGGCCCACGCGCCCGCCGTCGTGGGCCGGGCGGCGCTGGAAGGCCTGGTGTGGGGTTCGGCCGTCTGGATCAAACCGTTCGTATTCGTGCCGGCGCTGGCCTGTTGGCTGGTCGGCGTGGCGGAAGTCCGCCGGGCGGGGCCGGGCAAGGCGCGGCCGCTGGCCGCGGACCTGGCGGGGCTGCTGCTGGGCGGGGTCGTGGCCGGCGCCCTGGGACTGGCCTGGCTGTGGCAGTCGGGCAGCTGGCCCTACTTCTGGAACATCGTCCTCGAATGGAACAAGGACTACGCAGCCTATTCGCACCGTTTAGACATCTGGTACATCTCTCTCGCCTCCTTTTTAATCCTCTACGTGCCCTGGAGCATCGTGCCGTTCGTGGCCGTCGGACTGGCCGTGAAGGCGTTGCGACGCGAGCTGACCGCCGGCCGCGCCGTTTCATCCGCCCCGGCGCGGCCCGGCGTCGCGCCGCTCGCCGCGTTCTACCTCGGTTGGCTGTTCCAGGCGCTCTTCCTGCAGCTGCCCCACGACTACGCGCTCGTGCCGGCCATGATGCCCGCCATCGCCCTGGTCGGCGCCCTGTACCGTCCGCCGGCCCGGTCGTCGCTGATCGGCGCGTCCTTCCGGATCGCCGGGGTGGCGCTGGCGGCCCTGCTCTGGACCGTGGCCTTTCACCTCGACCGGGTCCAGGCGTGGCCGCGCTGCCTTCGCGAGGGGGCGACGCCGCAGGTGCAGAGCCTTCTCGCCACGCGCAAGGAAAATCCCTACTGCGTCGATGCGGCCCCGCTGGCGAAGGTGGCGGATTACCTGCGCGGCCAGGGCGTGGGCGACGGCGAACTGACGTGCCTGAGCGGCTGCACGCACGGGCTGTACCTCGACCTCGGCGTGCGACCTTCGACGCGCTTCCCGCAGGTAGAGATGACGACCCTCTTTTTTGTCCACCACCGCGAGGCCGTGCTGGCGGAGCTGAACGCCAGCCGCCAGCGGTTCGTGGTGAGCGACCTGGTCTGGACCGGCCTGACGCCCGCCGAGGCCGAGGAGGAAGACCCCAACGACCCGCTGGCCCTGCCGCCGCGGTTCCCGGAGGAGTTCGTCGGCGCCTACCCGTGGCGCGAGCCGGTCGTCTTCCGTTCGGGGCGGTATCTGGTCCACCGCGTTACCGGCCCGGCCTCCGTGTTCTGGCGCGACGACACGGAGATATTGAGCGAGGGGAAGTATAAGACCCGGTATGCGGAGTTCTTCGCCGGCCGGCTGAGCTATAGCGACGAGGCGGCGGCGCGGGAGAGCGTGGCGCTGATCGACGAGCTGTACCGGCGGTCGGGGACGGCCTACGACCGCGCGGGGCAACACCAGGCGCTGCGGGCGGCGCTGACGATGTTCGACGAGGCGCGTTTGCGGGGCAAGGACCGCGAGGCCGAGGCGTTCCGCCGGTGGCTGGAGGGGAAGATGGACGGGGGCGCGACGACGGCGGGGCGGTGACACCGCTTGCCGAAGTGGGGGAAGGGGTTTACGATAGGCATCAGTACAGGAGACGCAAAACGGCGGTCGCGCCGCGGAAGGGAATGGCCATGCAGAGCGCGAGCAAGAGGAACGATTCGACCCTGGCCGGGCTGGCCGCGGTCGGGATGTCTATTTTCGCCGGCGTGCTCCGCCTGCTGCCCCATTGGCCGAACTTCACCCCGGTCGGCGCGCTGGGCCTTTTCGCCGGCGCCCGGCTCCGGTTCTGGCAGGCCTGCACCTTGCCCCTCGTCGTGATGGCCGTGTCGGACCTGCTGCTGTGGTGGGCCTTCGGTTGGAAACCGTTCGACCCATTCGTCTATGCCAGTTTGCTGGTCAGCGTGGCGTTGGGCCGCCTCTTCTTGAAGACGGGCGGCTTGTGGCGCGTCCCCGCGGTCAGCGCGATCGCCAGCCTTCAATTCTTCGCCGTCACCAACTTCGGCGCGTGGGCCGGCGGCGACGGAAGCCTTTATCCGAAAACCCTGGCGGGCCTGGGCGCGAGTTACTTCGCGGGCTTGCCTTTCACCGGCGACTGGCGCGTGGACGGGACGCAGTTCTTCTTCGGCACCGTGGCGGGCGACCTCGCGTATTCCGTCCTCTTTTTCGGCTTGTACGCGCTGATCCTTTTCGTCGTCGAGCGTCGGAAGGTGGGGCAGCCGGCGTGAGTTTCGCCGCCGTCGTCCAATTCATTCGGGACGCGCAGGACGGGGTCCTATGGCGGCTTCGCTCACGCAGCTACGGGAATGGATGGACGGCAAGGAAGGCGAACATTTGGAGTTCAAGGAGGCCAAGAATCGCTATGACTTTGAAGAACTGGTAAAGTATTGCGCGGCGCTGGCCAACGAGGGAGGCGGCAAGGTAATCCTCGGCGTCAGCGACCGGCGGCCCCGTCGGGTCGTCGGCACGTCAGAATTTGCTCAGCCGGAGCGCACCCGTAGGGGTCTGCGCGATCGGCTTCCGCTGGGCATCGACTTCGATGAAGTCCACCACCCCGATGGACGAGTTCTCGTATTCCACGTCCCGCCCCGTCCCGTCGGGACGCCCGTCCAGTACAAGGGCGTTTATTGGATGCGCGACGCCGACTCCCTGACGACCATGTCCGAGGACCGGCTTCGGCAGATTTTCGCCGAAAGCGGACACGATTTCTCGGCCGATCCCAGTCCGGCGCCGCCGGAGGACCTGGACCGGCGGGCGGTCGAGGACTTTCGCCGTCGCTGGATCGACAAGGCGCGCCGCGCCGGCAACGCCGATTTCGCCGGCCGCCTCGAAACCCTGTCGCCGGACCAACTCCTCGGCGACGCCGAGACCCTCGTCGATGGGCGCGTCACTTACGCCGCCTTGGTCCTTTTCGGCACGCGGCAGGCGGTCGGCCGACACCTCGCCCAGGCGGAAGTGGTGTTTGAATACCGCTCCGGCGAGGCTTCCGGGCCGGCCCAGGACCGCCGCGAATACCGGCAGGGGTTTTTCTCCTTCTACGATGAGCTTTGGAGCGTTATCAATCTCCGCAACGACAAGCAGCATTATCAGGACGGGTTGTTCGTCCTGGACGTCCCCACGTTCGGCGAGCGGCCCGTCCGCGAAGCCATTTTGAACGCCGTCAGCCACCGCGACTATCAACTCGGCGGCAGCGCGTTCGTGCGGCAGTACCCTCGCCGGCTGGAGATCGACAGCCCCGGCGGGCTGCCGGTCGGAATCACCCTCGACAACATCCTTGATCGACAGAACCCCCGCAACCGCCGCATCGCGGACATTTTCACCAAATGCGGTCTGGTCGAGCGCTCCGGCCAGGGCATGAACCTGATCTTCGAGGACGCCATCCGCCAGAGCAAGCCCGTCCCCGACTTCGCCCGCACGGATCGCTATCAAGTCGGCATCACGTTATACGGCACCGTCCAGGACCCCAACTTCGTCCGCTTCCTGGAGAAAATCGGCCAGGAAAAGACGGCGACGTTCACGACGCGGGATTGGCTTATCCTGGAGATGGTCCATCGGGAGCAGAAGATACCGGACGGCTTCAAGGATCGCTTGCCCCGTCTCCTGGACCTGGGCGTCGTCGAGCGGAATGGTCGGAATAAGTTCTTGCTCTCGCGCCGGTACTACGCTTTCATCGGCAAAAAAGCGACGTACACGCGCAAACGGGGACTGGACCGGGAGCAGAACCTTGCCCTGCTGCTCAAACACATCGAGGACAACGCGGCCACCGGGACGCCCTTCGCCGAGCTTCAGCAAGTCCTCCCGGCGCTTGGGGAAGACGACGTGAAAACCTTGTTACGCACGCTCAAGCGACGGGGGAAGGCGCACGCCGTCGGCAAGACCCGGGCAAGTCGATGGTTTCCTGGTCCGCCGCCGCCTTGATCGGGCCGCTCATTGTCCTAATCTTTTAGAATGGCTCTCGGAAGGCGATGTGCCCAAGCCGTTAGCTGGAATTGACTTATGGTAAAACTATTTAGCATGAATGTCCTAATGTGTCCTAATGTGTCCTAATGTGTGCTAATCCTCCAAGGTCTTACTCCTCTTCCGACGCCGCCCCGCCGCGCTTCGCCGACGGCTTCCGCAGTCTACCCCGACTGAGGACCATGTACTCCGGCCCCTTGGGCGTCAGCTGGCTGCTCATCACCAGCACCTCTTCCACCTCGACCGCGCCCCCGTGCCAGTTCGCCTTCTTCGCCAGCGCCGCCGCCAGCGCGTCGGCGGGGCCGTCGCTCTTGACGCGGCCCAGCGTGACGTGCGGCGTGTACTTCCGCTCCTCGCGGCGGTGACAGCCCAGTTCCAGCAGCGGCGGTTCCAGCGCGTCGTGCAGCGCCACCAGTTCCGTCGCCCCTTCGCCGACGCCGGCCCAGACGACGCGCGGCCGGCGCGGGTTCGGGAAGCAGCCGACCGTTTCGACGGACAGCGGGAAGCGGTTGTGGCGCCCGCACGCCACCGACACCGCCCGGCACAGCGACGGCAGCTCGCGCTCGTCCACCTCGCCGAGGAACAGCATGGTGACGTGCAGGTTCTCGACCTCGACCCATTTCACCTCGGCGCCGCCGCGGGCCAGGCTTTCCTGCAAACCGACGAGGCGGTCGCGCAGCGGTTTGCCGAGATCGACGGCGATGAACGTGCGCAGGCGGCGGGCCATGATGCGGGCTTTCTCATAGGCAACGGCGAGCGGGGGGCGTCAGCCCCCTGATTCTTCCTACGGTCGCCGACAGGATACGAAATCAGGGGGCTGACGCCCCCCGCTCGCCTTTATGTTGACGCCAAACACTCGTCCCAGAACTGCCGCGTCCCGTGGTGCAGCCGGGCGCCGACCTGCGTGATGACCTTCATGGCCAAAAAGCAGGCGGCCCGCGCCGCCTTGTCCGCGGCGACGCCGTGCGTGATCCCGTACAAAAACGCCCCGGCCAGCATGTCGCCGGCCCCCGTCAGGTCCACCGGCCGACACGGGAACGCCGCCACGTGGGCCTCGACGCCGCCGTGGCGGACGTAGGCGCCGTGCGGCCCGTCCGTGACCACCGCCGACGGGACCACGCCCTTGAGTTTGGCGAACGCCTCTTTCGCGCCCTGCACGCCGGTCACGGCCGCGGCCTCGTCGGCGTTGCAGAACAACAGGTCGGCTTGCTTGAGAACCTCGAAAAAGGGATCGCGAAAGGCGTTGACGATGAACGCCTCGGAGCAGGTGACGGCCACCTTGACGCCGTTCGCGCGGGCCGCGCCCAGCGCCGCACGGATGGCCGACTGCATGGTGTCGGGGTTGGCGAATCCGTAGCCCTCGATGAACAGCCATTCCGCCTTCTTCAGCCGCTCCGCG
>Ga0182024_10008563_pt1 | contig 21485 bp, 17 predicted proteins | sample P32metaG_FD_120480 | JGI IMG/M metagenome (GOLD analysis project Ga0182024, IMG submission 120480) | Permafrost microbial communities from Stordalen Mire, Sweden - P3-2 metaG (Illumina Assembly) | ecosystem: Environmental > Terrestrial > Soil > Wetlands > Permafrost | place: Sweden: Stordalen...
AGTCCAACTGGTACGCCACGTTCTGGTTCGAGAACGGCCGCGGGGACTTCCAGCACCTCATCGACGCCGTCGGTGAGGACACGATCATGTTCGAGACCGACTTCCCGCACCCGACCTGTCTGCATCCGAACCCGGTCGAGATGGTGAGCGAGAAGGTCGCCTCGCTCCGACCGGAGACTCAGCGCAAGGTGATGGGCGGGAACGCGGTCAAGCTCTACGGGCTATAGCGCGCCTGGATGGCCGAAGATGATCGACGCATCAGAGAAGCCGATCTCGTCGAGAAATCGGACCGCGCTCGACGATCCGAGCGACTAAATCCCCTCGTGGCGATCGATCCACGAGGTGTGCCGCTCTTCTCCACTACTCGGCCGGCGTGATCAGGGGGACCAAATGGCTGCCAAACGGTTGGACGTGAACTTCTTCGATCGGGCCGCGATCGACAACCCCTTCCCGCTTTACGAGGAGATCCGGTCGGTAGGTGACGTTGTGTGGAACGACCTTCTCCAGGGGTGGATGGCTGTCGGGTTCAACGAGTGCAGCACTGTTTTGACCGACCGAGGAGAGCTATTCACGGAGCTGAACGGTGACCCCGAACTGATCTTTTGGTTCGATGCTCCGAACATGATCACGGTGGACGGCCCCGAGCATCGGCGCCTGCGCGGGGCGCTCGCCCCGCTCTTCACCCGGAGTGCCGTCGCCAAATTGGAGCAGCGGGTAGAAGCGGTCGTCGATGAGCTGCTGACACCGTTGGGAGCTTCGGAGTTCGAACTCGCCGACTTCACGATGATCCCGACGGTGATCGTCGCTGAGATGCTGGGCGTACCCGAGGAGCGCCACCAGGACTTTCGGCGGTGGTCACACGAAATCGTGTCGAACCTGTCCTACGGCCACGAGGATGCTCAGGCTCGAGATGTCATGCGCCGTGCCGCTACGGAGGTCAACTCGTACCTCCGCGAGGAGATCGAGCGCCACCGGAGCGAGCAGCCGGACGACCTGTTGACGAAAATGGTGAACCTGTCGGGCGACAACGAGATGACCGACGAGGAGATCCGCTCGACCGCCGTCCTGCTTCTCATTGCGGGCTACGACACCACCGCCAAGACGATGGCGAACTGCCTCGTCGCCCTCGAGGCCCATCCCGATGAACGCCGCCTCGTGGCCGGTGAACCCTCGCTCATTCCCGATGCCGTCGAAGAGGTGCTGCGCTGGTCCGGTCCGGTGCAGTTCATGCCGCGCTTGGTAATGCAAGACACTGTGTTGGGCGATACCAAGGTCTCTGCGGAAGAAGTCGTCTTCGTCTTTGCCGGCGCGGCCAATCGTGATCCGAGACGCTGGACCGACCCGCAACGCTTCGACGTCGCTCGAGAGGTGAAGTCACACCTGGCGTTCGGGTGGGGACCGCACCTCTGCATCGGAGCCCCACTCGCCCGGCTGGAAACAAAGGTCGCGCTCGAGCGGCTCCTACGGGTGGCACCCGAATACCGGCTCCGAGATATCGACTTCGGCAATTCCTTCTTCGTGCGCGGACCAGAGCGTGGACTCGTTGACGTGGCCGTCCATACAACGCCATGACCGGACGACATCGATCCGTAGACATCAGCGCCGGAAGGGGTCGTCATGGCACGCTTTGATGGAAAGGTCGCAGTCGTCACCGGCGCCGGGGTCGGGATGGGGCGAAGCACCGCTCTGCGGCTGGCCCGCGAGGGCGCACGGGTCGTGGCCGCCGATATCAGCGGCGAGGAGCAGAGCACCGCCTCGGAGATGCCCGATTTGATCGTGCCCTTCAAGGTGGACGTGACGCGGGCATCCGAGGTCGAGTCGCTCGTCGCCGAGGCAACCGGACGATTCGGTCGATTGGACATCATGTGCAACGTCGTCGGCGTCGCCGGCGTCGCCCAGGCGCCGCTCCCAGAAGTGGATGAAGACGAATACGACCAGCTGATGGCGGTCAATCTGAAGAGCGTCTACCTGGGCATGAAATTCGCCATTCCGGCGATCGTGACGGCCGGCGGTGGGTCCATCATCAACTGGTCCTCGGTCGGCGCCCTGGTCTCGTCGCCGAACACCGGCGCCTACGGGGCGTCAAAGGCCGGGATTCTGGCGATGACCCGGTCCGCCGCCCGGGAGTGGGGTGCGGAGAATGTCCGAGTCAACGCGATCTGCCCGGGCTTCATTTACCCGACGGGGATGACACTGATGGGCGAACAACGGTTCCCGGATGCGGTGAAGAGCGCATCGTCGAAGTCGTCACTCAATCGGCCGGGACACCCCGACGAGGTGGCGGCCGTGGCCGCGTTCCTCGCCTCGGACGACGCGTCCTACATGACCGGTTCGTATCTCGTCGTCGACGGTGGATGGACGGCGGGTGCCTAGCCTTTAACCTGCGGCCGTCCTCGGCGGGGCCTCAAACCCGCCCGCAGCGAGCACCTTCTGCCACGCTTCCATGCTGGCGGCATCCATGTCCGACTGCAGTGCGACGATCACCCCGTTGGCGATGGTGAGGAGCGTGTTCGTCCGAACGTCGATGGTGGTGCCGTCAGGAAGTGTCCCCGACGTGTGGCCAAGGACGCGAATGGCATCACCTTCGACAGTGATCACTGCCTCGTCGTGGACGGCGTCAGGGAGCGCCCGGGGCAACGCTTCAACCTCCCGACGGGAGACCTCGGCCAGGAAGCTACCGGCGATCGGACCGTCGGCGGGGCGGGCGGGTAGGTGTCGGAGCTCGACGTTGTCGGCAAACAGACTGGCGAGTAGCTCTCGCGATTTGGCCCGGTCGAGAGCGACGGCGCGCATCTCCTCTGCAATTTCGGACGCGGATTTCGTCATGGTCCCCCTATCCGCCGCGGCTGGGACTCCGTCAAGCAGCGTCTGAGCCTCGACGTCCCCGTCCTCCGCAGCCCCATCAATTGAGTGAGCCCTTCCTCTGTAGATGGTATTTTTCGGCGCGATGGTAGAGCCAATCGAGTTGCTGTTCGACCCGAGGGATCCGAACCTCCTCCAGGACCCATACCCCGCCTATCGACGAATGCGTGAGCAGGCACCGTGCTGGAAGTCACCGGACGGAATCTGGTACTTCACCCGCTACCGCGACTGCTTCGACCTTTTTCGCAGCCCGGCGCTCAGCTACGACGTGACGAACTCGGCGAGCTTCCAGCAGAAGCTCTCGACGGACGTCGACGAGAGGGCACGACAGGTCGAGGCCAGCCAGAGGGACCGATCCCTACTCGAGACCGATCCTCCAGAGCACACGCGTCTGCGGTCGCTCGTGAATCGCGCCTTCACGGCTCGCAGCATCGAATCGAGTCGACCGACCATCGAGTCGATGGTCGGTCGGCTCTTGGAGAGCTTTGACAGCTCGGTGGTGGACGTGGTCTCGCAGTTCGCACTGCTCGTGCCGATTCTCGTGATCTGCGACATGTTGGGTGTCCCGGTCGAAGAGCGGAGCCAGTTCATCGAGATCGGCAATGTGGTGGCTCGGTCCGTCGATCCCGACATCTCGATCGACGACCGACTCGCGGCGATGCAACAGCTACGCGACTACATCGTCGGCCTTCTCGAAGTGAGACGTCGGACCCCCGGCGACGACCTGATGACCCGGTTGATCGACGCCACCGAGGACGGTCGGCTGGCCAACGAAAACGAGTTGATCGCCAACGCCGGAGTTCTGCTCCTGGCCGGTTTCGAGACGACGACCAACTTGATTGGGAATGCCGTGTACCAGCTGCTGCGTCACCCTGATCAGCTCGAGGTGCTGCGCCAGGACGGAACCGCCATTCTCACGACGATCGAGGAGGTCCTTCGGTTCGATCCGCCGGTGCACATGATGCGGCCCCGCACCATCGTGGCCGACACACAGATCGGCGACGCCGAGTTGCATTCCGGCGACCCCGTCGTTCCGGTGCTCGCCGCGGCCAACCGAGACCCAGAGGAGTTCGAGGACCCCGAGACCTTTGATGTTGGGCGGGCAGTCAACCGCCATCTCACCTTTGGACTCGGACACCACCTCTGCATCGGGGCGTCGCTGGCCCGGATGGAGGGACAGATCGCCGTCTCGAGTCTGTTTGAGCGGTTCCCGAGCTTGGCCTTGGCCGACGAGGAACCGGAGCCGCGCCCAAACCTCTCCCTACGGGGCTTCGCGAGGCTGCCCGTCGTCCTCAACGGCTGAACGGACAGGGCCGCTGGCATTTCCGGCCGGGGTGCACCCTGCGCTGCGCCGGCCCGTGCTCAGGGGCCGGAGATCAGGACCTCTTCGGACGCCGCCAAGAACCAGTTCTGGCTCACGAGGTCGTCCTCGGTGCCCGTGCCAAGCGACTCCACGAACCAATCCGATCGCCGACGAAGGTCCTCGAGCTCGTCGAAGTAAACCTCGTTGAAGGCGTCGTAGGCCCACTCACCGGCCCCCCGGGCGATGGGGTGATTCTGTATATAGGCGTTGCCGAGGGCCTCCTTTGGGATGGGAATGGCCTGGGCACTGCCGGAGCGCTTCAGCGTCCCGGCCCTCCTGCGCCAGCGCTCAGAGAACTCGGCCGGGGAGAGGCCCGCAGCCCGCCTCGCGATCGCCATGTGCTTGAGCCTCACGCCGCCCCACCTCCAACGTTGCTCGAGCCAGTCCGCGCCCCGCAGGATCGCCTCGTCCACCACGATGACTGGACTCGCGTCGTAGTCCAAGACCCGGCGAAGCCGATCGGCGACAGGCTCGAGCGCGACCGTGGCCTGCCACCGGTCGAACCGCTCGAGGTGGTCGATGTCGCTGAACCACTGAAGGTCGACACCATCATGCTTTTGGACGTCGATGATCCCGGGCACACTGGTGCAGAGGGTGGCGCGCAACGGCCTGGCTCCATCCGGGCAATCGGCCGCGACCGCCGATGCCGTCTCCAGCCACGTCACTGCGAAGTTGTCCGAATCGATGTCCGCCTTTCTGGTGGCGAACCGGACCCGCTTGATCATGCCGGTGTGCCGACCGCACGAATCTTGCGGATCTCGTCGTTCCAACGTTCGACGGAGGCCTCCTTGATGGACCCGTAGCCCTTGATCGACATCGCAGAGCGAGCGATCCCGACCTCGATCTCGTAGGAGAGCGCGCCCGAGTCGCCGATCATCTGTTCGATGAGCCCCCGGTACTCGTCGATGAGAGCTCGCTCCATGCGCCGGTCTCTGTCCCAGCCGAAGACGTCGAACCGCGTCCCGCGCAGCCGCTTCAGGGGGCGGAGCAGCCCGAACGCGACCCGGTACGGCCGGCCTAACGGCAACTTCTTCTTGAGGCCCATCCGACGAAGGATCGGCGGGTGCAGGTGGTACTTGACCGAATACGGCCCCTCGATTCCGAGCTCCCGGGCGACGTGGTCGTAGTCGACACCGAGATGGAGGCGGGCCACCTCGTACTCGTCCTTGTAGGTGAGGAGCTTGAACCATGACGCGGCCACCGCCTCGGTCAGCTCGAAGCCGTGGGCCGCATCGTCGATCGCGGCGGCCTTCTCCACCAGGTCGAGGAACCGCTCGGCCAGACGGCGGTCCTGGTAATCGACGACCTGGGCCGCACGTCGCCGGAGGAGGCCGTCGAGCTCGGCCGGGACGCGGCGCCGGGCCACGGCGGACTCGGCCACCGCCAGGGCGGCGGGTGACGGCTCGAAGGGATGGCGGGCCCGGCCCGGCCCACCACGTGGCGCTTCCTCCCGGCGGCCGGCGACGCTGGCCCAGTCGTGGACCGCCCACCGGCCCCAGGCGAACGCCTCCCGGGTGTCGGTGGCCGTGTCGCCCTGGCGCCCCATGGCCGCGTCGATGGCGGCCAGTGGGAGGGGCAGGCCGCCCGACTGGTAGGCGGCCCCGAGGAGGACGACGTTGGCGAGAAGGTGATTGGCCAGCATCGCTTCGGCGATGCGCTTCGAATCGACGAAGACGACGCGTCCGTCGCCGACCCGTTCGATGATCGCCCGTTCGAGCGCGGAGCTCTCCGGTGCCGCCAGGTCTGACTGCATCATGGCGGTCGTCGGGGTGATGCCGTTGTCGACCACGGCAACCGTCCGTCCGGTCCGCACCCGCTCGAGGTGCCGCTCACCGGCGGCTTGGAGGATGTCGCCGGACAAGTAGAGGTCGGCGCCGCCCACTCCCACCGCCGCCGAGCCGAGCTCGTCTCGGTTGCGCGCGAGGTGCAGGTTCGAGACCACCGCCCCGGCCTTCTGGGACAACCCGGTCTGGTCCATGCCCCCGACGACGAAGCCGGCCTCCTCGGCCGCGGCCGAGATGATCCGGGCCGCCGTCACAACCCCGGTGCCGCCAATGCCCGTGAAGTAGATGCCGAACGGCCCGTCGAGTGCTGGGAACGACGGAGCGGGCAGGGTGCCCGACGGCAGCGGCGGCGTCTCATCGCGAAGTCGTGCACCGGTCGGGACATTCCGCCGCCGCCGCCGACTCGGGCTCAGGGTGACGAACGAGGGGCAGTCGCCGTCGAGACACGTGTAGTCACGGTTGCAGGAGGAGTCGTGGATGTGGCGCTTCTCGCCGAATTCGGTGTCGAGTGGCAGCACCGAGAGGCAGTTGCTCTTGACGTTGCAGTCGCCGCACCCTTCGCACACGGCCTCGTTGATGAAGACCCGCGCTGCCGGCTCCTCCAAGAGGCCCTGGCGGCGCAGGCGACGGGCCTCCGCCGCGCAGCGTTGGTCGTAGATGAGCACGGTCACGCCCGGTACGCCGCGGAGCGTCTCCTGGGCCTCCGGAAGCCGGTCGCGACCGAGCACCTCGACGTCGGGGGCGAAGCGGGCCCGCCGGCCGTAGCGGCGGGGATCCTCCGAGCACACGATGATCCTGGCGACCCCCTCCGCCGCGAGTGCCCGGGTGAGCGCGGGGACGTCCAGCAACCCGGTCACGTCTTGGCCACCGGTCATCGCCACGGCCCGGTTGTAGAGGATCTTGAAGGTCACGTTTACCCCGGCGGCGATGCTCGCCCGGATGGCGAGCGACCCGGAGTGGCTGAGCGTCCCGTCCCCCAGGTTCTGGATCAGGTGCGGTTCGTCGACGAACGGCGATAGGCCGATCCAGGGGACGCCCTCGGCCCCCATCGGGGTCGGCGGGAGACTCTTCATGTCCGCATGGCGCGCCTCGAAGTACATGATCCCGTGGCAGCCCACTCCCCCGCCGACCAGGGCGTCGTCGGGGAAGATGGTGGAGCGGTTGTGGGGACACCCGCTGCAGAAGCCGGGTGGTCGCGGCGGCGGTTCGACGAGCGGGAGCCGTGCCCGCCGCCCGTTGGCCGAGGACGACGCCGGTGCGAGCGCAGGCATGCATCGGATGAGGGCGGCGGCCACCGCGGCGGGGTCCAACTCGCCCACCACCGAGACCAGCGGCTGACCGAGCGAGTCACGCTTCCCCGACACCGGCACCGTGTTGCGGCGCTCGTGCAGGATGCTGCGCAGCTGGGTCTCGATGAAGGGTCGCTTCTCCTCGATGACCACGACCTCGTCGACCGACGCTGCGAACTCGACGACGGTCTCGGGTACCAGCGGGTAGGTCATCGCAAGCCTGAGCAGCCGCACCCCCCGCTCGGCCAGTCCGTCCACCGGCACGCCGAGGTCGGCGAAGGCCTGGACTACGTCGAAGTAGGACTTGCCGGCGCAGACAACCCCGAGACGTGCGCGCTCAGGCGCACCCACCACCTTGTCGAGCCCGTTGTGCCGGACGTAGGCCTGGGCGGCGACAAGGCGATCGTGGATCACCAGCATCTCCTGGTTGGCGACCGCGTGGGCCCCGACGGTCGCGAGCGGCTGGTGGCGCCAGGGGCGGCCGTCGATCACGAGATCGACCGGGTCGCGCGGCGCGTGGCGATCGAGGTCGAGGTCGGTGCTGCCGATGCCGTCGGCCACGGCCGTCACGATTTTCAACCCGACCCAGCACCCGGCGAAGCGCGACAACCGGAACGCATGAACGCCGAGGTCGATCACGTCCTGTTGGTCACCCGGATACAGCACCGGTATGGCGGCGTCCTCGAGGGTGTACTGGCTGTCGCAGGGCAGCGTCGACGACTTGGCAGCCGGGTCGTCGCCACAGAACAAGACCACGCCGCCATTCGGCCCCGAACCCATCGCGTTGGCGTGCTTCAAGGCATCCCCGGCGCGGTCCAGGCCCGGGGTCTTCCCGTACCAGACGCCCGCCACGCCGTCGACGTCGGCGTATGGCACCGTGGCGCCCATCTGGCTCCCCCAGACAACCGTGGCGGCCAGCTCCTCGTTGAGGCCGGGGCGGTGGATCACCCGGTGGTCGGCGAGCCGGCTGCCGGCCCGCTCCACCGCGAGGTCGAAGGTCCCGAGCGGGGACCCGGGGTAACCCGAGACCATGGTCGCCGTGGTCAGCCCGTCCCGTTGGTCCAGCTGGTGGCGGATGACCAGGAGCGCAACGAGCGCGTCCACGCCCGAGAGGGCCGTGGCGGCGTGCTTCCTCGCGTGGACGTCGCTCAAGGGTAGATCTCTGCGTTGACGTAGGCGAAGACGCCGTCCTTCATGACGGCGATCCGACGGGCCGGGTCCAAGAGCACCCCGAGGTCGATCGTCGGGTCACCGCGCACGATGAAGAGGTCGGCGAGGTAGCCCTCCTTCACCTGCCCGGTCTCCAGCCCGACCAGCGGTCCAATGTTGCGGGTCGCGGTGTGGATCGCCTCGACCGGCGTCATGCCGACGAGCTCGACATAGCGCTGCAGCTCGGCGGCGTAGGTGCCGTGGCGCGTCCACTGATGGCCGAAGTCACCGCCGGCGAGTATCGGTATGCCCGCGGTGCGCAGCTTCTGCAAGCTCTCGACCATGGCTCGGAGCTCTCGTTCGTAGCCGGATCGCTCCAGACGTTCCGAGGTCATGCCCCAGGGCTCGGCATGGCCGTTGACCATCGCGAAGACATAGTGCATGCCTGGGCACACCCAGATGTCGTCGCGCCGGGCTTCGAGGGCGGCCAGCGCGAGGTCGTCGACGAAGCACGCGTGGTGGATGAGCTGCACGCCGGTTCGAGCCGCCATGGCCACGCTCTCTGCGCTCCGGGCGTGCGCTGTCACGATGGCGCCGTATTTCCCGGCCTCCTCGACGGCGGCCAGCAGCATGGCGTCGTTCATGTAGGTGTCCTCCGACGGGAACTCCGGCATGATCCCGTCCCCCGAGATGAACAGCTTGATGGCCCGCACGCCCGAGTCGCACTGTCGAGCCACCACCTGACGCATCGTCTTGGCATCGGAAGCCACGTCCATGAGGCCGCCATCGGACCCGATCGCGCCGGGCTCGGTGACCATCGCGCCGCTGGGCACGATGCGCGGGCCCGCGATCAGGCCGCGCTCGATGAAGTCCTTGGCCAACACGTCGTCGTCGTGCTGGAGGACACCGGCCCCGATGATGAGCGTGTACCCGCTCTCGAGGAAGGTCCGGGTCACCGCAGCCACATCGAGGATGTGCCGGTTCGGGGGCGACGCGGCCACACCGTCGTGATCGAAGACGAAGTCGAGGGGCCAGCTGATGTGCGTGTGGGCATCGCTCAGGCCCGGCAGGACGGTGGCGCCTGCGAGGTCGACGACACGCGTCGCCGCCTCATCGACGTCGAGTCGGCCCGGCGAGACCACGGCGATGCGGTTTCCCTCGATGAGCACGTCGCCGTCTCGCGGTTGCTCGTCGATCCCCGCCGCACAGGTGAGCACCCGGGCGTTCCTCAACAGTGTCCGGTCGGCCATGGGTCCTCCCGAGCGGCCGTGGCGTCGAGCACGCTAGCGGATCCGGCTCACGTGGGTGAGCGAGTGCTTACTTTTCTAATGCTAGTCCTCGCTCGAAGCCGAAACGCCTCCCAGGTAGCGCTGCCCGAGGCGCTTGCGGTGGGCGGTCGGCGACCCGAAGAGGGACCGGTTGAGGACCGCCCGCTTCAAGTAGACGTGGACTCCGCTCTCCCACGTATAGCCGATGCCTCCATGCAGCTGCATGGCCTTCCCGACGACGTCGACGGCCATGGCACACACGTGCGACTTGGCCATGGACACCGCGCGGCCGCCGTCGGGCTGCTCGCCACCGAGGAGCTCTACGGCGGTTCCCACCAGTTCCCGGGACACCATGACCTGGACCAACATGTCGGCACAGGCGTGCTGCACGGCCTGGAACGAGCCGATCGGGCGTCCGAACTGGTGCCGCACGCCTGCGTACGCGACGGTCGCCTCCATCATGGCCTCGGCCAGGCCGAGGCTGTCGCACGCGATGGCCAGGGCGGCGCGGTCCAGCAGTCGGCACGCCGAGGTCTCCGGGTCGGCGGCGAAGCGCCAGACCGAGCCCTCAGCCACCTCGACGCCCTCAGCGCTGATCTCGCCCAGGTTGCGCGTCCGGTCGAGCACCTGCTGCTCGACGACGCGCAGGCCCGAACCGGTCGGCTCCACGGCCACCACGACCAAGGTGGACGCCGGACCTCGGGCCAAAAGGAGCAGACGGTCGGCGTCGGTCGCATCCGGCACGAAGGCCGCGTGGCCGTGCAACCGGAGCCGTCGTCCGTCGCTCTCGAGTCGGAAGGAGGGCGCCGCCGGTCCGACAACATCGTCCCCTGTTGGCACGCCCACCGCGGCTCGGACCGCGCCGGCGGCAACCTGACGGAGCAGTTCGTCGCGAGCATCGGTCGGCTCGAGGAGATTGAGGGTGCCGACGCCCAGAACGGCCGAACCGAGGTACCCCGAGCACACGGGCGACCGACCCATCTCGTGCAAGATGACGGCAACCTCGGCCAGCGTGGCACCGGCCCCCTCGAGTGCTTCGGGCGCCTCGAGACCCAGCCATCCCGCCGCGGCGAGCGTCTGGTCGTCGAGCGGGGGTGGCTCCTCGCCGGACCCCCGGCGCCGGGCCACCGCCAGCACCTCACGCGCCACCGCCCGGAGTTCGTCGTGGTGCTCGGCGAGGTCGGTGCTCACAGTTCCTCAGGCCCGGGGCATCTGGAGGCCACGCTCGGCGATGATCGTGCGCTGGATCTCGCTCGTCCCTCCCGGGATCGTCCACTCCCAGGAGCCCACGAAGTCGAGCACCCAGGCGCCCGACTCCCAGCCGCTCGACATGGGTTTGGTGATCCGGGTGCTGGCGGCGAGCCCTGCGACGTCGACGCCGAAATTCATCATCCTTTGCAACAACTCGCTGTAATAGAGCTTGACCACCGACGCGTCGGCCGGGCCGACGTGGCCGGTCTCGTGGCGCACGGCGAGGCTTCGACACATCGCTCGAAGCCCTGCGATCTCCGTCTCGAATCCGGCCAGCCTGTCGAGGACGAGCGAGTCGTCGACCGGGCGGAGCCCCTCGGCGCTCGGGCGTCGGCAGGCCTCGACGAGCCACGCGAACCCGGCGTGACCCAGCCGCTCGGCTAGCTCGAGCATGGTCATCCCTCGCTCGGCGCTGAGCGTCGCCTGCGCCACTTGCCAGCCGCCGTTCTCGGGGCCGATCAACTGCGTCGCCGGTATCTCGACGTCGTTCAGGAAGATCTCGCTGAAGTGCGACTCCCCGGTGGCCTGTCGGATGGGACGCACCTCGACGCCGGGCGAGCGCATGTCGAGCAAGAAGTAGGAGATGCCGTGCCGCTTGGGCGCGTCGGGGTCGGTGCGGGCGAGGAGGAGGCACCAGTCGGCATACTTCGCGCCGCTCGCCCACAGTTTCTGGCCATTCACGACGTACGCGTCCCCTTCCCGCCGAGCGGCGGTCCGGAGGCTGGCCAGGTCGGAGCCGGCGTCGGGCTCCGAGAAGCCCTGGACCCAGATCTCCCCCTCGAGGATGGCCGACAGGTGGCGGGACCGCTGTTCGTCCGTTCCCGCCGCGAGCAGGGTCGAGGCAGCGTGATGGATGGCCACGAAGGCCAGCACGAGACGCGGGGCGTCGTGGGCGGCGAGCTCTTGGTAGAGCACGATCTGCTCTCCGACCGACATGCCGCCGCCCCACTCACGCGGCCAGTGCGGCACCGCGTAGCCGGCCCCACGGAGTTCACCGAACCACTGTTTTTGGAAGCTGACGAACTCCTCGTCGGAGACCCCCGTCTGCGCGTCCCGCCAGCCGGTGGGCACGTGCACCTCGCACCAGTCGCGCACCTCGGCTCGGAACTGCTCGAGGTCGGGGGAAGCCAGCGACGTCATCTGGCGTCCCCGCGCAGGGCGTGCGCCCGCCAGCGCTCCTCGGTCTCCGTCGGGACTTGCTGGTCGGGGCGCCGATGGGTCACCGGTGCGCTCCCCCGCTGAAGATGCCCGACAGGCCGTCACGTCCGGCCCGGAGGGAGAGTTGGTGGAGCGTCTCTGACACCCCGAAGGGGAGGCGTCGCAACGGCCCGCTGTAGCGGGAGATCCACGACAAGGTCGTCTCGTCGCAAAAACCGATGGCTCCATGCAGCTGATGGGCCACCCGAAAGACGATGTCGGCCGCCTCCAACGCGGCCAGGCGGACCGCCAGCGCGTCCTGCAGCGACCCGGGATGAGCCGACTCGAAGCTCCAGAGCGCGTACTTGGCCAGCTCTTCAAGGCCGGCCCGTTCCACCTCGGCGTCGGTCAGCTGGAACTGCACCCCCTGGAAGGCCGCCAGCGGTTGGCCGAACTGCTCGCGTTCGCGGACATAGGCGCGGACAAGATCGAGCGCGCGGTCGAGCATCCCAAGGAGCGTCCAGCACGGCAGGAGCACCCCGAGGGCCACGTCGTCGCCGCCATCGTCGTCGAGTGGCTCAAGCACCAGAGGGGCGACGAACGCCGAGGTCCTTGGCGATTCCACGAGCGGGCAGGCGGTCACCAGGCTGCGTCGACCGTCCAGCGTCACCGCGGCCCAGCGGAGATCCGAGCCGCCGATGGCGGCGGCCGGAGCCACGTCGGCGACCACCACCAGGCCGTCTGACTCCAGCATGGCCGAGCGGCACAGGCGCTCGGCAACCGGGTAGGCGACGGCCCAGTAGCCGACCGCTCGGCACAACGCCGCGGCGGCCTCGAGCTCATCGCCGCTGCCTCGGGGGTCGAGGTCCCAGGCGCCCAGCTCGCCGAGCAGCGGGGAGACCACGCCGTCGCGGCGCTCGGGCTCGCTCTCGAGGGTCTGAAGCAGTTCGTCTCCACCGGCGGACTCGAGCGCCTTTCGGACCAGGTCGCCGTACTCGAGCGCCTCGGGGCTGAGATCGATGTTCATGTCGATGCGAGGAGCGCCCTGGCCAACAGGATCCGCTGCATCTCGATGCTCCCGGCCGCCACCGTGGAGGCGTGCGAGTACCGCCAGTGGTCCTCGACCGCCCGCTTGAACCGCCGCGCGTCCTCGTTCGGCAGCGTGCTGCGCCCGCTGATCTCCACCAGCACCGAGGCACTCTCCTGGTCGAGCCGGGTCACGGCAATCCGATAGGACGCCGTGTCGGCCGGCCGGACCCGACCCGTGCCCTGCGTGTCCACCACCTTGTAGGCGAGCAGTCGGGCCCGCCGGGCGTGCACGAGCATGCGGGCCCAGCGGCTGACGAGCTCGTCCGGCAGGCGGTCCCACTCGTCGCCGAGGGCCGAAGGGGCCCACACCAGTAGGCGCTCACAACGGGCGTAGCGGGCGATGCCCACTCGTTCGAAGGCCAGCACCTCTTGCACCACGCTCCATCCCTCGTCCACGGTGCCGAGCACATCGGCCTCGGTCACCCACACGTCGTCGAGAAAGACCTCGTTCAGGTGGTGCGGCCCGAGCATGCTGGCGATGGGTCGCACCTCGATGCCCGCCCGGGACATCGGCACGAGGAAGATCGTGAGGCCGTGCTGCCTGCGCTCCCCGCTCGAGGTCCGGGCGAGGAGGAAGCACCACTGCGCCATGGTCGCGTACGAGGTCCAGATCTTCTGTCCGGTGACCCGCCATCCGTCGCCGTCGCGCACTGCCGCGGTCCGCAAAGAAGCCAGGTCGGAGCCGGCGTCAGGCTCGCTGAAGCCCTGGCACCAGATCACCTGGCCGCTCGAGATGGCGGGCAGGTGCTGTTGCTGCTGGTCGGGGGTCCCGTGGCGCATGATGGTCGGTCCGACCCAGTTGACGCCCATGTATTGAGCGCCCCGGGGCTCGTGGTGCGCCCACATCTCTTCCCGCACCGCCGTCTGCTCCCATAACGACGCTCCTCGGCCGCCCCATTCGGGGGGCCAGGCCATGCACAGCAGGCCGCGCTCGGCAAGGACGCGGCAGAAGTGCTGCGAGATCGCCAGGTCCGCCGGGTCGTTGGTGAAGGCACCGAGGTATCCAACGGGAACGTCCTCACGGATCAGCCGCCGCAGCTCGCTTCGAAGCGCCGCCACCTCCTCGCCCATGTCGAAGTCCACGGCTACCTCGCCGTCCACCCGCCGTCGACGACGATCGTCTGCCCGGTGACGTAGCGACCGGCGTCGCTGACCAGCCACAGCACCGCCCCGACACAGTCCTCCACTCGACCGTGATACGGCAACGGCGTGTTCCGCTCCAGCCAGGCCCGCCCCCGTTCGGTCTCGTAGAGGTCCTCGGTGATCTCGCTCCGGAAGAATCCCGGTGCCACCGTGTTCACGCGGACCGACTTGGCCGCCCACTGCACGGCCAGCTCGGCCGCCAGGCCGCTCAGACCCATCTTGCTGGCGGCATACGAAGCCTGCGGAATGCTGGGGATCCCCACGCGACCGCTGATCGAGGAGATGTTCACGATCGCGCCGCGGCCGACGGAGACCATGTGGGGGAAGACCTCCTGGGACAGCCGCAAGGGGGTCACCACATGCAGCTTCAGCGTGTCCAAGATCGCGTCCAATGGCTCGGTCTCGGCCGGCTCGTGGGTGAACATGCTGCCCGCCGCGTTCACGAGGATCTCGGGTGGCCCGAGGGCTTGGACGACCTCGGGGACGATCCCGTCAAGATGCTCCACGTCGAGCAAGTCACAGGAGATCGGATGGCCGCCGATCTCTTTGGCCACCGTCGCCAACCGGTCATGGCGCCGGGCCACGACCGCGACCCGGGCGCCGGCTGCGGCGAGGGCGCGGGCTACTCCCTCCCCGAGCCCCGAGGACGCGCCGGTGACGATCGCGACGCGACCCTCGATGCTGAAGAGGTCGCGCCCCGTTGTGGGGTCAACAAGCATCGGGTTCCGATCGCAAGGAGGTGCGGCTAAGCGGTGCCGAGCCGCGGGCCAGGCGTGAAGCTGATCGGCACACTCAACGGCGAACGGTTGAACGCCGAGTGAAACGGAAGCCCCTCGACGGGTGCGGTCAGCGTGAGGTCGGTGAGTCGCTGCACCACCTCGTGCACCGCGACCTGCAGATTCAGCCGGGCCAGATTCGAACCGGCGCACCGGTGCGGTCCCGCACCAAAGGCGATGTGCCGGTTGGAAGCGCGGTCGAGGTCGAAGGTGGCGGCATCGGGGAACTCCGCCTCGTCCCGATTGGCCGACGCCCAGTAGATGAGCACCTTGTCCCCCTGCTTGATCGGGTGGCCGGCGATCTCCGCATCATGGCGCGCGGTCCGGCCGATGCCGATGAACGATCCCTCGAGGCGGAGAAGCTCCTCGACGGCGGCCGGGACCAGTTCGGGCTGGCGCCGCAGCAGGGCCGGGATCTCCGGCTCCTGGCAGAAACGGATCATGAAATGCCCGAGGGCGCCCGCGGTGGTCTCGAGTCCGCCCAGGATCAGCAACAGGATCAAGCCGAGGATCTCGCCGTCGGTGACCGGGCGCCCCTCGATCTCGGCGTGCAAGATGGCATCGACGACGTCGCGGCGCGCCGGCTGGCTCCGGCGCAGGTCCACGAAGTCCGAGATCCACTTGTTCAGCGCCGCCCAGCACTCCCTGGCGTCGGGATTGTTCGGCACCGACGCCTTGGTCGCGAGGTCGTTCAGCTCCGCCAGCTGATCGGACGGGGCGTTCAGCACGAGGTCGAAGAACGCGAGGCCCGGGAACGGGCGCGCGAAGTCGGTGAGAAAGTCACACGTTCCGGCCTCGACGAAGTCGTCGATGAGACGGGTGACGAGAGCCCGGGTGGGCTGCTCGTAGGGGGCGACGGCGGCCGGGGTGAAGTAGGCGTTGATCAGTCGTTTGTAAACGCGGTGCAGCGGTGGGTCGATGTGCTCGGGAATCGCCTGCACCGTCATCTGGGTCTCGGGGATCGAGATGCCGAGCTCCGAGCTGAAGGTCTCCCAGTCCTGGGCGACCCGCAGGACATCCTCGTACTTGGTGGCGATCCAGTAGCCGCGGTACTGGTCGCTGTGCGCGACGGGGCACAGCCCGCGCATGCGGGCCAGTATCGGGTGGAGCTCGCGGGAAAATTCGGGCGCCAGGTAGTCGAAATGCTCGATGCACCACTCGTCAGTTATCGGGCCCGACGTCGATGAGGTCTCCATCACGTTCTCCTCATGAACACGCGGTCATGCGGATTGCCACGATTCGCAGAGTAGCAGGGTGAATAGTCACTCTCTTGGCCCGAAACCCCAGGTGGCGCTGGGAATCCCAGCTCACGACCCGTCCCTCCCGGGTTCCGCCACCTCGTCGAGCGGGGGCCGCGCCGGGCACCTACCGGTTGGGACGTCCGCCTTCGGCGTCCGCCAACGCCGAGAGGAACCCCCGGTGCAGGTGCTGGGGTGCCGGCTCGTTTCGTCCGAACACCACCGTGTCGAGCAGACCGGTGCGGATCCCGGGCTCCGTCCGACCGGCGACCCAGAAGTCCTCCCCGTCGACCACCGTCTCGCAGATCCACGGGGCCATGTCGAGGGCCTTGGCTCGCTCCTCAGCGGAGAGACCCGGCCGAAGGTAGGCCGTGTGGACGACCTCGGAGGTGCGCTCGTCGATCGGCAGGATCTGCCAGAGCTCGATGTGCCGCACGTCGAGGGTGAGACTCGTGTTGGGGAACAGCTGGTACTGGTAGCTGAAGTACGCCATGACGTCGGCCCATTCCTCCTCGGGCACGTCACGGATCGCGTCGATCGTGCGGATCGCCGAGCAGTTCCGCAGGTGCCGTCCGAACGCGTCGAAGGTGAGCACACCGCCGTAGGCATACTCCCGGAGTGTCGTTCTGTGGAGGTGGTCGAAGTGATAGTTCTCCCGGAAGGTGTCGAGCGTCACCTTCCAGTTGGCGCGGACGTGGTGGATGTGCGGTTCCCCACAGATCTCCCAGCCTGCGAAGTCGAGCGCCGCCAGTTCGTCGGTGAGTCCAGGGCCCAGGTACTCGTCGATGTCGATGGGCGGCCCCGGCCGAAGTCGGCCCACGATGAGCCCGTACTTCTCCGCGACCTCCAACTGCACGAGGCCCTTGTCCTCTCGGCGCATGCCTTCGAAGCCATCGGCCACCGGGACACCGACGAGCGTGCCTTCGAGGTCATAGGTCCACGCGTGGAAGGGGCAGGTGAGCCGGCGGGTCTCACCGGTGCCGTCCGCGACCCGGACCCCCCGGTGACGGCACATGTTCACCATGGCCCGCACCCTTCCGTCGGAGCCCCTGGTCACGAGGATCGGCGTGCCGCAGAGGTCAACCGTCGTGTAGGTCCCCGGCCGTGGCAACGAGCCGGAGAGGCAGAGCACGAGCGGGGAACCGTTGAAGAGGATCTCGACTTCTCGTTCGAGGTGAGCCCGCGAGGTGTAGGCCTCGGCCGGCACCTCGTACACCGCATCGGCCATGTCGGTCGTGTGGTTCTCGATGTGGTCGAGCAGGCGACGAACGAGGCTGTGCTCGAGCGCTTCTCGGTCCATCGGACCCCCTTCGTCGGTGCGACGGTGTACTGAGCGTATGCTCACTCTCAGGATACAGTGCTGCGCGAGCCTGACCGGTGGGGGGACGGCACCCGAGATGCGACGACTGAACTCGAACCGGCCAGCGCAGACAACCGACCCCCGGCCCCGCACCGGGCGGCGAAAGCCATGAAGGTCGCCGTGGACGCAGACGTCTGCCAGGGTCACGCCCGCTGCTGGCAGATCTGCCCCGAGGTCTTCGCCCTCAACGACGAGGGCCATTCCTATGTTCTGACTCCCGACGTACCGGCCCACCTGGAAGCCAAGGTGCGCGAGGCGGCCAACAATTGCCCGGAGCGAGCGATCACGCTGACCTGATCGCTCGGACGGGCCGGGCTGGGCACGCCGATCTGATCAGTTCGGCGCCTCGGAAAACAGCAGGGTCCGACGCTCGCGATTAGTAAGCACCCCACATCTGGTGGGCGGGAGTGGGTCCCACCAAGCCGACGCCTCGGGCCACCTTCGCTCCAGCTGACTCGAGGGCTACCCATTCGACCATATGAAATACCATATGGTCGTGGGAAGACGTGAAGTACTTGTTCAGCTGGACGATGACCTGGTTGCTCGGCTCGACCATTTGGCGTCTGCGCGAGGTACAAGCCGATCCGAGCTGCTCCGGCGCGGCGCAATGGCCGTCTTGGAAGCCGACGAACTCCGCCAGGCTGACCTCGAGCTGCAAGACGCCTACCGCAGAATCCCCCAGGATCCCCACCTGGTCGAGTCTGCTGCGCGCCTCGCTGCCGAAACCGTCCCCGAGTGGTAGCCCGCGGGGACATCTACTGGGCTGAACTGGGTGCGCCGGCGGGTCGCCGACCGGTCTGTGTCCTCACTCGGAACGCGGGGAGCGAGGTCCTCGCGTCGGTCACGTGTGCCCCGATCACCAGGACCATCCGCGGCATTCGCTCAGAAGTCGGTGTCGGCTCCGAAGAAGGATTGCCGGAGTCCAGCGTCATCAATTGCGACAACGTGGTGACTGTGCCAAAGGCGGTGTTGGCCGAGAGGCCCCTAGGTCGTCTTGACGTCGAGAAGCGGGTTGCCTTGGACCGAGCGCTCCGATACGCGCTCGACATCCAATACTGAGAGCGACTTACAGAGGCAGACGTACCTCTCACCGATGGAACGCCAGGCGGCGGCGATACCCACATCTCTGCTCTCATGAAATGCTCCAAAGGCTGTCCAAGTCGTAGCTGGCGACCAGACGATGATCGACGATGCGGATGTTGCGAGCGGACCAGTCACCGTGGAGCATCTGCCGTGGCGTGCTATCTCGGTCCTGGGGGACCAGGGCAACGACCGCTAACTCATCGATCCAGGCCGCCTCCGAAGCGTTCAGGGTGTAGTCGAAGAACGGGCTGACCCCGAGGGTCCGGGCGATCCCTGCCACGCATCACGGGGTCGAGGCCTCGTGTGGACACCCAGTTGTGCGCGATGACGGTCCGGCCTGTCGGTGTCTCCTACCGCTGTCCATCCCTAGGCATGCCTTCTGTCTGCTGGCGCACGACCTTGGCGGCCAGCAACGACTGAATCTCGTTGCCAGAGAAGCCGAGTCCGGCAAGGACGGACCCGGTGTGCTCGCCGACCCCCGGAAGCATCAGGGGCGGACCGCCGCCGGCTGACGGCCCGCACCGGAGCAATGGGCCGATCTGTTCGAAGCGACCCCACTCGGCCGTCGAGTAGGTCACCACGCGTCCGAGCTGCCGGTTCACTGGGTCATCGAGGATCCCTCGCCGGAAGCGGTCACGGTCCACGGGCTCGACGGGTTCGACCGGGATACCGAGCCGCCGCAGCGTCGCGACCCACTCGATGGCCGACGCTGCCGAGAACGCCTGCTCCAGCACCGATTCGGCTTCCTTGGCCAAGGCGTCGTGTGGTCCGCCCCGCAACGGGGCGTAGCGCTCTGGCAGTGACGCGAGCTGCGGAACCGACCGCAGGCGCCGCCAGCACTCCGGATCGGGAAGCACGACTGCAAACCAGTCGCCGTCACCCCCGCGGTAGATGCGGTAGCCGGGTCCATAGCCGGTCTGGTTGGAGTCGAGCTCGGGTTGGCGAACGCACTGACCGTCCCTCATGTACACGCCGCTCTGCAGCAGCATGCCCGCGCCGAGCAGGCTGGTCGCCACCCGGTAGCCGCGACCGGTCGAGGCTGCCCGATACAACCCGGTGAGCACTCCGAGCGCGCCGAGCCAGCCGCCGCACATGTCGATCGGGATCCACGTCGCCGCAATCGGATCGTTCCCGGGTCCCCCGACGGCCCGCTCGAACCCCGTCACGGCCTGCATGAGAGCGTCGTTCCCGGGTGAGGCCGCCCGCGGGCCGGTCGCCCCGAATGCGCTGGCGTGGCAATACACGGCCCTCGGATTGAGCGTCGCCACGTCCTCAGCGCCGACGCCGAGACGCTCCGCCACCCCGACCCGGAAATTGTGCAGCACGACGTCAGCCCACCGGATCAAGCGCTCGACGACCTCGCGGGCCCCGGGGGCCGTGATATCGAGGGCGACGCTGCGCTTTCCTCGTTGTGCGGCCGCCACCGCGTAGGCGGCCGCGCGCATGGCCTCGCCCTCGAGAGGCTCCACCTTGACGACATCGGCTCCGAGGTCGGCGAGCACCTGGGCGGCCAGCGGGCCGGCCACGAATGCAGAGAAGTCGACCACCCGAACGCCGTCGAGCAGACCGTGGTCGCTCCCGCCCCACGTCGCTCGGGGCTCGGCGGCGGCATCACTCGGCTCCTCGGTCAGAGGGAGGACCGAGATGGGGGTGGCGACCAGGACGTCGCGGTGAGGCCCCTCCGAGCGGGTGATGGCCAGTCCGGCCTCGGCCAGATGGGGATCGGCGAGCGCCTCTCCGGGGCTGAGAACGGGTTCGCAGGCGATGCCGGCCGCCCGCAACTGGTCGATCCAGAGATCCCGAGGCTGGCGAACGAACACCGACCGCCATCGGGTGGCGCGCTCGCGGAGGGCGCCGGTCGTCTGGTCTCGGTAGTAGCCCTCGGCGCTCGGCTCGTCGCTCAGGACCTCGAGGAGCTTGGGGTACATCCCCTTGCCACCGAACCACACCTGGATGAGTTCGCCGTCGGCGCACCGGTAGAGGAAGTTGGGGAAGGTGGAGCCTTTTTCCCAATAGCTCTCGACCTCCACCGGAGCCCGTTCGGAACGCCCGATCATGCAGCCGAGGGTGGAGAGCATCCCGTCGTAGAGGGACGTCTCTGACCAACCGCCTCCCCCGCCTTGGGCCCGGCGCACCAACAAGGCCAGCACCGAGGTGCAGAGCAGGAGCGCCGCCCCGCCACCCGAGGCCCGCACGTCGACGAAGATCGGGCCGGGGCGGTTACCGGCCAACTGCGTGCAGAATCCTGCCCTCGCCTCCACAAGGAGGCCGAAGTCCTCGATCGCACCGCTCGAGGTCCGACTCGGCCGGCATCGTGCGTAGACGAGTGAGGGGTTGAGGGGGGCCACATCGGCGTAGCCCAGCCGCCGGCCCTCGACGAGCGCCTCGCTCCCGTATACCAGCGCGACATCGGCATGCGAGAGCAGTTCCAGAATCGTCGCCGGGTCATCGGCTTCGACGACCCGCTTGTCGCGGTGCCACGCCCGGCCCCACGCGAGCGCCTGGTCGATCGCCGGTTCTGTGCTCCCGACGACACGGACGACGTCCGCACCCAGATCGGACAGGACCATCCCCGGAACGCCCCCCGCCATGCCCAACCCGAGGGCGCTGCACCCGACGACCACCTCGACGATGGAGAGCCCGGCGAGCGGCAACCCTGTGGCGGCGGTCGCCGCAGCGTCAGTCACCGTGGG
>Ga0182024_10008564_pt1 | contig 21484 bp, 17 predicted proteins | sample P32metaG_FD_120480 | JGI IMG/M metagenome (GOLD analysis project Ga0182024, IMG submission 120480) | Permafrost microbial communities from Stordalen Mire, Sweden - P3-2 metaG (Illumina Assembly) | ecosystem: Environmental > Terrestrial > Soil > Wetlands > Permafrost | place: Sweden: Stordalen...
GAGGACTGCGAGCACTGCAGTTCCACGCCGTCGAACCCGCCCTCGGCGCAGTGCCGGGCGACGCGGGCGTAGCCGGCCACGATCTCCGCGATCTCGTGCGGCTCGACCGGCTTGGGCACCTCGCGGAACAGGGGGTCGGGGACCGGGCTGGGGGCCTGCACCGGGAGCCGGGAGTACATCCCGGAGGACTGGCCGCCGTTGTGGTTCAGCTGGGCCAGGACCGGGACCCCGTGCGCGTGCACCGCGTCCGTGAGGCGCCGGTAGCCGGGGATCACCTCGGGCCGGTAGCCCTGGATCAGCTTCTCGTAGGGCCGGTCCGCCGGGTGGGTGGAGTGCTCCTCGGTGATGATCAGCCCGGCACCGCCGGCCGCGCGCCGCGCGTAGTAGGCAACGTGCTGCCCGGTCGGCAGCCCGTCGCGCGCGTAGTTGGTCAGGTGGGCGGCGAACACCACCCGGTTGGCCAGCGTCAGCGGGCCCACCCGCAGCGGGGTGAACAGGTGCCGGTACGGGCTCCCGGTGTTCACCGGACCGGTGTTCACCGGCCCCGTGTTCACCGGCCCCGTGTTCACCGGCCCCGTGTTCACCGGCCCCGTGCTCATCAGCTCAGCTCGCGAAGACCGCGCTCAGCGCGGGTGCCACGTCGGTATAGGCCCGGATGCGCTGCAGCCGCCCGCGGCCCAGCCGGGCCAGTTCCCGGGCGAGTTCCTCGTCCTGCTCGCCCGAGGTGTCCAGCAGCACGTCGAGCCGGGCCAGGCGGGCCGCGAACGGGCGCGGGTCCGGGCCGGCGTTGTGCACGCAATCGGACAGCAGCACCACCCGCGCGTCCCGGGCCGGGATCCGGGCCAGCTCGGTCGCGGCGACTTGCAGCGGGAACGCGATGTTGGTCAGCCCCTTAGCCGGGATACGGAGCATCTCCTCCAGCAGCTGCTGGGCGGGCACATGCTGGCCGAGATGGCTGAGCACCGCCGCGTCGGACCAGAACGCCACGACTGACAGGTCGTCACGGTCCAGTTCCGCGGCGAGCGCGCCGACCGTGGCGGCCGCGGTCCGGATCCGCTCGCCGCGCATCGACCCTGACACGTCGGCCAGCAGCACCACGCTGCGCCTGGTCCGGACCCGCTCGCGGACGATGATGTCGTCCTCCTCGGGCACCGGGTGCTCGACCAGCTGCTCGACGGTCCGGTCGAGATCGATGTCGTCGGACCCGCCCTTATAGCGGACACTGGCCAGCTCACCCACGCCGCGCCGGGCGCTCGTGTCACGCCGCGGCCGGGGCACCGCGAGCCGGGCCGCGATCTGCCGGGCCCGGCGCAGCGTCTCGGGATCAGCCTGCAGCTCACCGTCCGCGGCGGCGTCTCCCGCGTTCACCAGCGTGCCCTGTTCCCCGGTGACCGCCGGGCCGCCGCTGCCGGAGCGGGGCGGGCGCCGTCCGCCGCGGCCGCCGCCCGACAGAACCAGGCCGCCGGTCCCGCCGCGGGCCGGCTCCATCAGCACCGGCGGCTCATCGAGCACCTTGGGACGACGGCGCAGCGGGCGCAGCTGCGACGCCGGGCGCTCGCTGCGCCGCTGGACGGGGGAGTCGGCCTCGACGGCTCTTCAACCAGGCGCCGCCGCGGCCGGGTTCAGGATGAAGTGGTCCTCCCAGATCTGCCGGAGCACGGCCTCGGGGGTGAGCTCCACGGTCTCGTCGAGGAAGATCCGCCCGGACAGCGCGACCACCATCGCGTCGAACACGACGTCCGGGTAGCTCTCGTCCTCCGGGACGATGATCCCCCGCAGGTCCAGGAGCTGGCCCGCGATCAGGGTGGTGTCGATGGCGCCGCGCACGCTGCTGCCCTGCCGGACGTCCGGGTGCTCGCGGGTGGCCCGGGTCACCGCGACCGCGTCGGCGACCAGCCGCGCGTACAGCTCCGGGTCCAGGTCCGGCAGCGGCGCCCGGAGCGCGACGATGCCCCGCTCCGATGCCGCGTCCTGGTAGGTGATGGCCAGCCGGCAGAGCCGGTCGTGCACCGACGTGGACAGCCGGGTGGTGCCCACGTTGTCGTAGGGGCTCATCGACGCGATGACCCGGAACGTCGGCTTGGCCGCCACCGTGCCGGCCCGGGGTACCGCCACCTGCCGCTCGGCCATGGCGGTGAGCAGCGTGTTGAGCGTGTCCTCGGGGGCGCGGTTGAACTCCTCGATGTACAGGAACCCGCCTTCGCGCATGGCCTCCAGCAGCGGCCCGTCCACGAAGTTGTCCTCGCTGTAGTCCTCGCGCAGCACCCGGGCCGGGTTGTGGTGCCCGATCAGCTTGGCCGGGGTGAGGTCCGCGTTGCCCTCGACGAACACGAGCGGGATGCCCCACTCGGCGGTGATCGCCCGCAGCAGCGTGCTCTTGCTGGTGCCGGGCGGTCCCTCCAGGATGATGTCGCGGCCGGCGGCGACGGCCGCGAGCGTGAGGGTCAGCTCACGCTCGCGGCCCACCAGGCACGCCGCCACCCGCTGATAGGTGCGCGCCAGGTCCGCGGTACTCGTTTCCTCTGTCACTGTTCCCCTGGTATCTGCTGTGCTGCCGTCTGGGCAGCGGTCAGGTCGTAGGCGGTCACTTGATGAGCGATCCCGCGTCGATGGGCAGCGTCACCCCGGTCACGTACCGGGACTCGTCCGAGGCCAGCCACAGCACGGCGTTGGAGATGTCGACCGGCTCGACCCACGGGATCGGCAGGGCGTTCAGCTCCTGGAACCGGCTGCCCAGGACCTCCTTGGTGCGCTGTTCCACCGGCAGGTCCGCGCCGAACAGCTCATAGGTGGCCGAGTTCTGGATCATGTCGGTGTTGACGCTGGTCGGGTGCACGCTGTTGACCCGGATCATGTCCGGCGCCAGCTCCAGGGCCAGCGTACGCATCAGGCCTACGACGCCGTGCTTGGCCGCCGTGTAGTGCCCGATGTTCGGGATGGCCATGAGCCCGGCGGTGGAGCTGGTCAGGATGATCGACCCGCCGCGGGCCGCGCGCAGGTGGGGGATGGCCGCCTTGGCCGCGTGCCACACGCCGGTGAGGTTCACGTCGATCATGTCCTGCCAGTGCGTCTCGTCGAGCTCCTCGAGGCTCCCGAAACTGAAGATGCCCGCGTTCGCGGACACGATATCCAGGTGCCCGAGCTGCGCCACGCCGTCGTCCAGCGCGGCCTTGACGGCGCCGTAGTCGCGGACGTCGGCCTGGGTGGCCACGATCCGGCGGTCCAGCGCTTCGACTTCCTTGACCGTCTCGGCCAGGTCGTCGGGGGTCGACATGGCGTAGGGCACGCTGCCGATCTGGCCGGCCAGGTCGATGGCGATGATGTCCGCGCCTTCCTGGGCCAGCCGGATGGCGTGGCTGCGGCCCTGGCCGCGGGCCGCGCCGGTGATGAAGGCGACCTTGCCTGCTACTCGTCCTGCCATGGGGATCTTCTCCTATCGGATCGTGTTGCCTGCGTCGACGGTGAACTCCAGGCCGGTGACGTACTGGGCCTCGTCCGAGGCGAGGAACAGCACCGCATTGCTGATGTCCCTCGCCTCGACCGCCTCGATCGGGAGGGTGTTCACGAAGATCGGGCCGAGGTTCGGGTCCCGCTCGATGAGCGGGTTCAGCCCGCCGAGGCCCTCCACCATCGGGGTGTTGACCCCGGTCGGGTGGACCGTGTTGACCCGGATCTTGTGCTGCCCCAGCTCGTTGGCCATGCTCCGGGCGATGCCCACCACGCCGTGCTTGGCCGCCACGTACGGAGCCAGGAAGGGCAGGCCCTTGATGCCGGCCGTCGAGCTGGTGCAGATGATCGACCCGCCGCCCGCGGCGATGAGGTGCGGCGCGCAGGCCACCATGGTGTTCCACACGCCGGTCAGGTTGGTGTCCAGCGTGTCCTGCCACACCGCCGGGGTGACTTCGTCCCAGGCCTGCACGGTGCAGATGCCCGCGTTGGCGCAGACGATGTCGAGGTGCCCGAGCTGCGCGACGCCGTCGTCCACCGCGGCCTTGAGCGCGGCGGCATCCCGCACGTCAGCCTGGGTCGCGACGATCCGGCGGTCCAGCGCCTCCACGTCCTTGACCGTCTGGGCCAGGTCGGCCTCGGTCGACATGCCGTAGGCCACCGTGTCGTAGTTGCGGCAGATATCCACCGCGATGATGTCGGCGCCTTCCTCGGCCAGCCGGATCGCGTGGCTGCGGCCCTGCCCGCGCCCCGCCCCGGTGATGAAGGCGACCTTGCCTGCTACTCGTCCTGCCACTGATTCTCCTTCTCGTGGATGAATTCGCTACTTGAGCAGCTCGCCCGCGTCGATGGGCAGCGTCACGCCGGTGACGTAGCGCGACTCATCGGAGGCGAGCCAGAGCACCGCGTTGGAGATGTCCACCGGCTCGACCCACGGGATCGGCAGCGCGTTGATGGACTGGAACCGCTCGCTCACGACCTCCCGGGTGCGCTCAGCCTCGGGCAGGTCCGACGCGAACAGCTCGTACGTCGCGGCGTTCTGGATCATGTCGGTGTTCACGGTGGTCGGATGCAGGCTGTTGACCCGGATCATGTCCGGCGCCAGCTCCAGGGCCAGCGTGCGCATCAGGCCCACGATGCCGTGCTTGGCCGTCACGTAATGCCCGACGTTCGGCATCCCCTCCAGCCCCAGGCCAGAGCTGGTCAGGATGATCGACCCGCCGCCCGCGGCGCGCAGGTGCGGGATGGCCGCCTTGGCGGCGTGCCAGACGCCGGTCAGGTTGACGTCGATCATGTCCCGCCATGCGGTCTCGCTGAGCTGGTCCAGCGTGCCGAAGCTGAAGATGCCGGCGTTCGCGGACACGATGTCCAGGTGCCCCAGCTGGGCCACGCCGTCGTCCAGCGCGGCCTTGAGCGCGCCGTAGTCGCGGACGTCGGCCTGGGTGGCCACGATCCGCCGGTCCAGCGCCTCGACTTCCTTGACCGTCTCGGCCAGGTCGTCCGGCGTCGCCATGGCGTAGGGCACGCTGCCGATCTGGCCGGCCAGGTCGACGGCGATGATGTCCGCGCCTTCCTGGGCCAGCCGGATGGCGTGGCTGCGGCCCTGGCCGCGGGCCGCGCCGGTGATGAAGGCGACCTTGCCTGCTACTCGTCCTGCCATGCTGAGCTCCCTTGCTCGTGGCTCCTGCTCGCTACTTGATGACGGCCCCGGCGTCCACGGGCAGCGCGACCCCGGTGATGTAGCGGGCCTCGTCGGAGGCCAGGAACAGCACCGCGTTGCTGATGTCGACCGGGTCCACCCAGGGGATGGGCAGCACGTTCATGGCCTGCGACGAGGGCTCGAAATCGGCCCGGGTGGGGTGGTCCAGGTCGGGCCGGAACAGCCGGTACGTCGCCTCGTTCTGGATCATCGGCGTGTCCACCTGGGTGGGGTGGATGCTGTTGACCCGGATCGAGTGCGGCGCCAGCTCCAGGGCCAGCGTCCGCATCAGGCCGACCACCCCGTGCTTGGCCGACACGTAGTGCGCGATGTTGGCGTAGGCCTGCAGGCCCGCGGCCGAGCTGGTCAGCACGATGGAGCCGCCGTGCCCGCCCTCGATCAGGTGCGCCGTGGCCGCCTTGGCCGTGTGCCAGACCCCGGTCAGGTTGATGTCCAGCATGTCCTGCCAGGTCTGCTCGGCGAGGTCCTGCGCCGCGTGCGGGGACGAGCCGATCCCGGCGTTGGCGCTGACGATGTCCAGCCGGCCCAGCTGCGCGATCCCGTCGTCCAGCGCGGCCTTGAGCGCGCCGTAGTCCCGGACGTCGGCCTTCGCGGCCACGATCCGGCGGTCCAGCGCCTCGACCTCCTTGACCGTCTCGGCCAGGTCCTCCTGGGTGGCGCCCGCGTAGGGCATGCCCGGCATGTCCTCGCAGACGTCGACCGCGATGATGTCCGCGCCCTCCTGGGCCAGCCGGACCGCGTGGCTGCGGCCCTGGCCGCGGGCGGCGCCGGTGATGAAGGCGACCTTGCCTTCTACTCGTCCAGCCATGTCACCCTCCTCACTTCTTGTTCGTGAAGCCGGCGTCGACGGGCACCGTGATGCCGGTGACGTAGCGGCCGTCGTCGGAGACCAGCCAGAGGATGGCGTTGGAGATGTCGACCGGCTCGACCATGTCCACCGGCAGCGCGTTGGCCATCGCCTGGCCCATGGCCGGGTCGGACTCCAGGAACTGCTGCATCACCTCGTTGACGACCATGGGCGTGCGGACGCCGGTCGGGTGCACCGAGTTCACCCGGATGCTGTGCGGGGCCAGGGTGTTGGCGTAGGAGCGCATCAGGCCGACGACGCCGTGCTTGGACGCGGTGTAGCCCAGGCCGCCGCGGGTCGGGCCGCCGATGCCGTTGATGCCCGCGGTGGAGCTGGTGAGCACGATCGCGCCGCCCTGGCCGCGCTCGATCATGGAGGGGATGGCCGTCTCGACCGTGTTGAACACGCCGGTCAGGTTGACGTCGATGACGTCCTGCCACGCCTGGTGAGGCTCCTCACCCAGCGCCATGGGCGCGATCCCCGCGTTGGCCAGCACGATGTCCACCGGGCCGACTTCGGCCACGCCCGCGTCGAACGCCGCCTTCAGCCCGGCCTCGTCCCGGACGTCGGCCTCGCGGGCCACGATCCGGCGGTCCAGCGCCTCGACCTCCTTGACCGTCTCGGCCAGGTCGTCCGGCGTGGCCATCGGGTAGGCCACCGAGTCGATCTGGCGGCAGAGGTCCACCGCGATGATGTTGGCGCCTTCCTGGGCCAGCCGGATGGCGTGGCTGCGGCCCTGGCCGCGGGCCGCGCCGGTGATGAAGGCCACTTTGCCTTCAAGCTTTCCTGCCACTTCTGTCACTGCCTCTCGTCGGGTTGATGCGTGCTGCCGGCGAACGCCGGCCGGTCTCCTGCGACCCCCCTCGCCCGCGTGGAGCACGGGCGCCGAGCGTGGTTTTCGTTGCGGCTCGTGAGCCTGTGCGTGCGGCCTGCGGCCAGACGCCGGCTAACGCGCGGCGGGCTGTCTTTCCGGCGCCGGGGCCGGCGGGGGCGGCTGCTCGCGTTCCAGGGCGCCGGTCCCCGGAACGCCGGTCCCCTGGGCGCCGCCGATCTCCTGGGCGCGGCGGCGGCCCTCCAGGACGGCTTCCGCCGCGGTGCGCGGGGCCACGCAGTCACCCGCCCGCGGGACGCCGGACCGGGCTGCGCCCGGCCGGGCCGCGTCGGACCGGGCCGCCTCATGCAGTGCCCCCTCGGACAGGGCCGCCTCATACAGGGCGGTGTCGGCCAGCCGGTGACCGCAGTCGATGACCGCGGCGCAGCCGATCTCCCGCTGCTCCCCGGTCCAGGCGTCGTCCAGCCACGCCCGGCCCTGGGCGGCCCGGCGGAGCCGCGACCGCAGCGCCCGGGTCACCCCGGCCCGCTGCAGCCGCGCGTTGGCGTCGGCCAAGTCGCCGGTCAGCGAGAGCATGGTCCCGGCCACCGGGTCCGGGGTCACCAGGGTCACCGTGCGGCCGCCCGCGGCCAGCCACTCGGCCATCGCCACCCCGGCCGGGCCGCCGGCCGGGTCGTCCACGACCACCGGGCCGTCCGGCAGGGAGCCCGGCCCGGCGGACAGGACGGCCAGCGGGTCCAGTGCGGCCGGGTCGGCGGCCGGGCGGCCCGCGGGCCGGGATCCGGTCGCGAGCAGCACCGCGGTGCCGGCGGCCCGGGCCGTGGCCAGGGCGTCCGCGCCGATCTCGGTGCCGGTGTCGATGCGCACGCCCAGCCGGCGGCACTCGGCCTCCAGCCAGTCCGGGAGCAGGGCCAGACGTTCCCGGCCCGGGGCGCGGGCCGCGGTGCGCAGCGCCCCGCCGGTGCGCTCGCCGCGCTCGGCGAGCCGCACCCGGTGGCCCCGGCCCGCCAGGACCCGGGCCGCCTCCAGGCCGGCCGGGCCCGCGCCCACCACGAGCACGTCCCGGCTCCGCGGGTCGCGGCCCTCCTCGGGCGGGTCCTCGGTCTCGTGGCCGCTGCGCGGGTCGCCGACGCAGCTGACCAGCGGGTTGCGCGGGTCACGCACCCGGCAGGCCTGGTTGCACAGCAGGCAGGGCCGCACCTGTTCCGGGTGGCCCCGGCGCAGCTTGGCGACCAGGCCGGCGTCGGCGATCTGGGCCCGGGTCATCTCGGCCAGGTCGCAGGCGCCGCCGTCCAGCGCGTCCCGCGCATCGCCCGGGCCGGCCACGCTGCCCTGCAGCACCACCGGGACCGTGCCGTCCACCGCGTCCCGGACCTGCCGGGCCAGGGCCAGGTTGAACAGGGGCGCGGTGTGCGCGTCGGGCCGGTAGGCGCTGGCCGAATAGGGGCCGCCGCGCACCACGACCAGCAGGTCCAGCCAGCGGCTGAGCTCGCGGGCCTGCTCCGCCCCGGCCTCCGGGGTCACCCCGGCCCAGGGGGCCAGCTCGTCGCAGGACAGCCGCAGGCCGAGGACGTGCCGCGGCCCGATCGCGCCGCGGGCCGCGGCCAGCACCTCCCGGGTCAGCCGCAGCCGGTCCGTGCCGTAGCCATCGCCCCGGTGGTTGGTCAGGCCCGAGTGGAACTGGCGGAGCAGCGCCCCGGGCCCGGCGTCGATCTCGACGCCGTCGGCGCCAGCAGCGACCGCCGCCCCGGCCGCCGCGGCGAACCCGGCGGTCAGCGCGGAGATCTCGGGGCCGCCCATCTCCATCGGCACCTCGCGGGTCACCGGGTCCGGCACGCCCGACGGCCCCCACAGCGCCGCCTGGGAGTAGGCGGAGGACCCTTGCAGCCCGGTGTGGCCCAGCCCGGCCAGCACCAGCGTGCCGTGCGGCTGGCAGGCCGCGGCGATCTGCCGCCAGCCGTCCGCGGCGGCCTCGGCCAGCGGCGCCCGCTCGTACGGCCAGTCCGACCGGTGCACCGAGGCGGTCTCGGTGACGATCAGCCCGGCCCCGCCGGCCGCGCGGCGCTGGTAGTAGGCGACGTGCCGGGGCGAGAACGCGCGCCCGCCGCCCAGGGCGGGCTGCCCGAGGTTGGTTTCGTGCGGGCCGAACATGACCCTGGACTGCGCGGTCCGGCCGGCCAGGGTGACCGGGCCGGTGAGCCGCGCGAATCCCGAGGGCATGTCAGCGTGCGCCACCCGCCGCGAATCCGGCCAGCGGGTTGACGTCGCAGGCCCGGTCGGGTGGTGCGGGCACCGGGCGGCGCCCGATGGTCACCGGGACCGGGCGCGCGGCCTGCCCCCGGACCGGGCCGCGGTGCGAGTGGTCCAGCCCGGGCCGGGGGAGCGCGGTCCGGGCTGGGCTGGCCAGCGCCTGCTCGGCCTGTGCCCGCTCAGCCAGGGCCTGCTCGCCGAAGCCGCGCACGCACTCCGGGTCCGGGCCGTCCAGCGGCAGGCCGGTGAAGAACTTCGCGGCCATGCAACCGCCCCGGCATGAGTCGTAGAACTGGCACGAGCCGCAGGCGCCGCCCGAGGACGGCCCGCGCAGCTCGGTGAACAGCGCGGAGTGCCGCCAGACCGCCTCGAAGCCGCCGTCGGCCCGGACGTTCCCGGCCAGGAAGTTCTCGTGGATCGCGAACGGGCAGGCGTAGACGTCGCCGACCGGGTCGATCAGGCACACCACCCGGCCGGCGCCGCACATGTTCAGGCCGGGCAGCGCCTCGCCGTAGGCGGCCAGGTGGAAGAACGAGTCACCGGTCAGCACCTGCTCGCCGTGCGCGCACAGCCAGTCGTACAGCTGGCGCTGCTGCGCGGCGGTGGGGTGCAGTTCGTCCCACACGTCGGCGCCCCGGCCGGACGGCCGCAGCCGGGTCAGCCGCAGCTGGGCCCCGTAACGGTCGGCCAGCGCCTTGAACTCGTCCAGCTGGCCGGCGTTCTGCCGGGTCACCACCACGGAGATCTTGAAGCCCCGGAAGCCGGCCGCGGCCAGGTGCTCCATGGCCCGGATGGCCATCGCGTACGAGCCCTGCCCGCGGACCGCGTCGTTGACCTCGGCGGTCGCGCCGTCCAGCGAGATCTGCACGTCCACGTAGTCGCTGGCGGCCAGTTTGCGGGCCACGGCCTCGTCGATGCGCACGCCGTTGGTGGAGAACTTCACCCCGACGTGGTGGGCGGTGGCGTAGTCAACCAGCTCCCAGAAGTCGGGCCGGACGGTGGGCTCGCCGCCGCCGATGTTCACGTAGAACACCTGCATGCGTTCCAGCGTGTCGATGACGGCCTTGCACTCGCCGGTGCTCAGCTCGCCCGGGTCACGCCGGCCTGAACTGGACAGGCAGTGCACGCAGGCCAGGTTGCAGGCGTAGGTCAGCTCCCAGGTGAGGCAGATCGGCGCGTCGAGCCCGTGCTCGAACAGCTCCACCAGGGTCTCGGTGCTCACGCGGCCCCCGGTTCGGCGATCACGCGCGGGCTGATCATGCGGGATTCGGCCAGGGTGCCCAGGCCCCGCTCGAAGGCGGGCAGCCGGGCGGGCTGGACGCCGGCCGCGGCGCAGGCGGCGCGGGCCGAGGGATGCTCGCCCAGCGAGCGGACCACGGCCAGCAGGGTGGCGTCCTTCAGGAAGGAGAGCCGCCGGGTGCCGAAGTGGTAGAGCAGCGCGCCGAAGGGTTCCGGGCGCACCGCCACCCGCTCATCCAGCTGCCAGGGCCGGTCCAGGTCAAACGAGGTGGCCGCGCTGGCCAGGACCGCCCCGGCCGGGTCAGTAGACACCGCACATGCCGTCGATGGAAACCTCTTCGACGAGCAGTTCCTCGGCGACCAGGCTCTCGTCGGCCGGGCTGGCCGGTTCGGCCGGGCTGTGCTCTGCCTGTGCGGCCGGGACCGTCGTGGTCGCGCTGGCGGTCTGTTCGCTCATGCCTGCCTCCGGATCCGTCGTCCGGCCCGCGCTGGCTAGGGTCCGCCAGCACCGCCGCTGTCGTCTGCCCGCTATCTGGCACTTAGTGCAGACACTAAAGGCACTCAGTGCCAAAGGTCAAGACGCGGGCTGCGGGCTTTCGCATGCCCGGCCGGGTCGTGGCATGCTCCTTGTCAGGCCCACGAGCCGGAGGGACGGAAAGGCGGTGCTGGCCAGTGAGCGCTACGGGGATACCTGCCCAGCTTGGCCGCAGGCGTATCACCTCCCGTGCGGAACTGGAGCATGTCGCGTTCGAGCTGTTCGACCGGCAGGGTTTCGAGGGCACGACGATCGACGACATCGCCCTCGCGGCCGGGATCGGCCGCCGGACGTTCTTCCGCTACTTCCCGTCCAAGAACGACGTGCCGTGGGGGAACTTCGAGGACGAGCTGGACCGGATGCGGGGCTGGCTGGCCGCCTGCTCGCCGCAGTGGCCGCTGATGGACGCGATCCGGCTGGCCATCGTCGACTTCAACCAGGTGCCGCCGGCAGACGAGCGCTGGCACCGGCGCCGGATGCAGCTGATCCTGGGCGTGCCGGTGCTCCAGGCCCACTCCACCCTGCGCTACGCCGAGTGGCGGCAGGTGATCGCCGACTACGTGGCCGTGCGGACCGGCGAGCCGTGCGGCAGCCTGCTGCCCCAGACGATCGCCTACGCCGTGCTCGGCGTGGCCATCGCCGCGTACGAGCAGTGGCTGCAGGACGATGACAGCAACCTGAGCGAGCTCCTGGACACGGCCATGCGTGACCTGGCCGCGGCGTTCGGTGACGGCCTGCCGCTGCGGGTCGAGCCCGGGCCGTGACGGCTGGCCTCATGACGGCCGGCCTCGTGACGGGTGGCCCCGTGACGGCCGGGCAGTGACGGCCGGGCAGTGGTGACCGGCCCGGGCGTCCGGGACGACACCGGGGCCGTGGTCGGGGTCCCGGCGCGGGTCAGCCGGATCGTGTCGTTGGTGCCGTCCCTGACCGAGACCGTGGCGGTGAGCGCGCCAGGCCTGGTGGCCGGGGCCACCGACTGGTGCACCCATCCGGCCGGCCTGGACGTCCCGCGTGTCCGCGGGACCAAGAACCCTGATGTCGCGGCGGTCATCGCGCTGCGCCCCGACGTGGTCCTGGCCAACGAGGAAGAGAACCGGCCGGCCGACCTGGACGCGCTGCGGGCCGCGGGGTTGCCGGTCTGGGTGACCGTGATCCGGACGCTGGACGAGGCGCTGGCGTCGTTGCGGCGGCTGCTCACGGTCGCGTGCCGGGTCCCGGCCCCCGCGTGGCTGGACGAGGCGGAGCGGGCCTGGGCCGGGTACGCGCCGGACGGCCCGGACGCACGGGACGGGCGGGGGGGCCGCCGGGCGGTGATCCCCATCTGGCGCCGGCCGTGGATGGTGCTCGGCCGGGACACGTTCGCGGGCGATCTGCTGGCCCGGCTCGGCGTGGACAACGTGTACGCGGGACACGCCGAGCGCTACCCGAAGGTCGCGCTGGACGACCTCCTGGCCGCCTGCCCGGACCTGGTCGTCCTCCCCGACGAGCCGTACCGTTTCACGGCCGGCGACGGCCCCGAGGCCTTCCCCGGCGTGCCCGCGGCCCTGGTCAGCGGCCGCCACCTGACCTGGTACGGCCCTTCCCTCGCCGGGGCCCCGGGCATCCTCGCGGCCCAGCTGGCCGCCGCGACAGCGACCTGGTGATCAGCCGGTTGGTGTTGCAAATGACGACATCAACCAGTTGATCACGGGTCGTCGCCGAAGGTCACGTCGAGTTCGGCTGCGAGTGCTTCCGCGAGGTGCATCAATCCCAGCGCCCGGCCTGGCCAGGCCGGGGGCTGGCCTGCAGAGTGCAGAAGACGCGCGGACACCGCTGGACCGGCCAGTTGGTTTCGTGATGCCGCCGCCGGCGTACGCGGCGCGCCGCCGCTTCGCGAAGGGCTTGCCCGTCCGCAGCCGGCGATCAAGGAAGGGAGGCACACCCACTCCCCTCCATTTTCAATCTATAGCGCACCGGGGGGCTTGCCGCAAGACCCGGGTCGTGCCGCATAATCGCAGGCCGAGGCCGGAACCTGCGGAGATGGGGGACGCGAGGTGCGTGTGCTGGTGCCGGCGCATGGGTCGCGCGGGGACGTCGAACCGATGGCGGGACCCGCGGTGCGGTGGCAGGCACCCGGCAGGAGTGCGATCGGCCCTCCTGATCCGCTGACCGAGCATCGCCAGGAGCGCTCATCCCGCGCGCCCGGAACACGAGAACCCGCGCCTTGCTGCGCCTGATGGCGATGGCCGCAAGCAACCTCAGATAGGAGCTGAACCCTCTGATTACCAGTGCGTTTGACCTTCCCGACCGTCTCGCCGCCAAGGCCGACCCGACGCTGATCGCCGGTGACGAGCAGCACTTCGCGGCCATCGCGGAGAGCCTCGAGCAGTCGATCGCCGACCTGTCCGGCCGCCTCGATGCCGAGCGCACGGCGCCCGGCGGCATAGGCCAGGCGGCGATGGACCGGGACATGGAGGTCCACCGGCTGAGCGCTCGCCTGCGCGTCCTGCGGCGCTTCGGCCTGGACCTGTGCCTCGGCCGCATGGTCCGCGCGGACCACCCCGAGCCGGTGTACGTCGGGCGGCTGGGCCTTACCGACAGCGCGGGACGCCGGCTGCTGCTCGACTGGCGCTCCCCCGCGGCTGAGCCGTTCTTCGGGGCGACCCACGCCAACCCGATGGGCCTGGCCAGCCGCCGCCGGTACCGCTGGACCGGCGGCCGGATCAGCGACTACTGGGACGAGGTGTTCACCCCGGACGGGATTGACGGGCACGCCGCGCTCGACGACCAGTCCGCCTTCATCGCCAGCCTGGGCAGCAGCCGGTCGCCGCGGATGCGAGACGTGCTCGGCACCATCCAGGCCGACCAGGACGCCATCATCCGCGCGGGGTCCCGGGGTGCTCTCGTCGTCGACGGCGGCCCGGGCACGGGGAAGACCGTCGTCGCCCTGCACCGCTCGGCCTACCTCCTGTACTCCGATCCCCGCCTCGGTCACCGCCGGGGCGGTGTGCTGTTCGTCGGTCCGCACCAGCCTTACCTGGCCTACGTCGCTGACGTCCTGCCCAGCCTCGGCGAGGAGGGCGTGCAGACAGCCACCCTGCGGGACCTCGTCGCGGAGGGAACCGCGGCCGCGGCTGAGCCCGACCCGGACGTGGCCCGCCTGAAGTCGTCCGCGGACCTGGTGAAGGCGGTCGAGACGGGCGTCAGGTTCTACGAGACGCCGCCCGCCAAGGGGATGACGGTCGAGACCCACTGGTCTGACATCTGGCTGAGCGCCGACGACTGGGCCGAGGCATTCGAAGCACCAGATCCCGGTACCCCGCACAACGAGGCGCGCGACCAGATCTGGGAGGAGCTGCTCACGATCCTGATGGATTCCCGCGACGACGACGTCCCGGCTGACCTGCTCCGCAAGTCGCTGCTGCAGAACCGGGAACTGCGCACCGCCCTCAACCGCGGGTGGCCGCTGATCGAGGCGGCTGACCTCGTCGGAGACCTGTGGTCGGTACCCGCCTACCTGCGGCTGTGCGCGCCGTGGCTCAGCCCCGGTGACGTCCAGAAGCTGCAGCGCGAGGACGCCCAGGCCTGGACGGTGTCCGACCTGCCGCTCCTGGACGCAGCACGGCAGCGGCTCGGTGACCCGCAGGCATCACGACGTAAGCGCCGGCATGGCGCCGCGGTCGCCGCTGAACGCGAGCAGATGGCCCGGGTCGTGGACAACCTGGTCGAGGCCGCGGACGACGAATACGGCGTGGGCCTGGTGACGATGCTGCGCGGCGAGGACTTCCAGGACGCCCTGGTCAATGAGGCCGCACTGCCCGGTACCGATCCGGACCGGCTGGCCGGCCCGTTCGCGCACATCGTCGTGGACGAGGCTCAGGAACTGACCGACGCGGAGTGGCAGATGCTGCTGCTGCGCTGCCCGTCCCGGAGCTTCACCATCGTCGGGGACCGCGCGCAGGCCCGGCACGGGTTCACGGAGTCGTGGCAGGAACGGCTCGAGCGGATCGGGTTCGACCGGATCAGCCTGGCTTCCCTGAGCATCAACTACCGGACGCCGGAAGAGGTCATGGCGGAAGCCGAGCCGGTCATCCGGGCCGTGCTCCCGGACGCTAACGTGCCGACCTCCATCCGCAGCACCGGCGTGCCCGTCGCGCACGGATCCGTTTCGGATCTGGCCCCGATCCTCGATGCCTGGCTCGCCGCGCATGCCGACGGGATCGCCTGCGTCATCGGCGATCCCACGTTCCGGGCGACGTCCCGCGTCCGGTCCCTGACCCCGGAGCTGTCGAAGGGGCTCGAGTTCGACCTGGTCGTCCTCATCGACCCGGAGGCGTTCGGCAGGGGTATCGAAGGAGCGGTCGACCGCTATGTCGCGATGACGCGGGCGACCCAGGAACTTGTCATCCTCACGACCCGGCCCTGATCGGCGGCCCGACGGCGGGGCGGAACTCAGGCTGCTGGTGTCCGCCGCCGGCGGCGGCTGGCCGCCTGCCGTTTCACAGGAGGGCTTCGGAGCCGTCGTAGTGGGCGGCGTGGGTGACCCGGAGCTTGTACTTGAGGACCTTGCCGCCCACGGTCTCGGGGAGCGCGTCCGCGAACACCACGGCCTTGGGGGTCTCGTAACCGGCCAGGGCGGCGCGGCAGTGCGCGATCAGCCCGGCCTCCGTCGTGCTGTCGCCGGGGGTGCGGATCACCACCGCGGTGACGGCCTCACCCCAGTGCGGGTGGGGCAGCCCGATCACCGCGGACTTGGCCACCCCGGGGTGCAGCCCGAGGACGGCCTCGACCCGCAGGCTGGAGACGTTCTCGCCGCCGGTCTTCACGATGTCCTTGTAGCGGTCCAGCATCACCCGCAGCCCCTCGTCGTCGTAGACGCAGCTGTCGCCGGAGTGGAACCAGCCGAAGCGGAACGCCTCGCGGGTGGCCGCCTCGTCGCGGTAGTAGCCGGACATCATCGACGGTGAGCGGTACACGGCCTCGCCGGGCGTACCCGGGGACGACCTGAGGTCCTGGCCGTCCGGATCGAGCACGGTCGAGGCGAGCACGGGGCTCGGCACGCCCACGTAGTTCTGCTTGGGCGCGGTGCGGGCGTACAGGTCGGGCCACCGCTCGGGCCAGAAGCGGTGGCACGAGATCGACTCGGTCTGCCCGAAGATCTCGAAGACCAGCAGGTCCTCGCCGCAGTGCTTCTTCATCGACGCCAGCGTGGCCGGGGACAGGGCCGCCCATCCGTAGACGATGACCTTCAGGCTGCGGGCGTCGAGCCCGGGGCGCTGGGTGAGCACCGCGTCCAGGGCGTTGATCATCATCGGGGAGCCGGCCCACAGCGCGGTGACCCGCTCCTCGGCGATCATCTCGGCGATGCGGCCCGGGTCCGGCTTGCGGCCCAGGATGAGCGTGCCGCCGGACAGGAACACCGAGTAGGTGAAGGGCTGGTCGCCAACGTGGTACAGCATCGGCAGGAACGTGCCGACCCGCAGTTCCGACTCGATGCGCAGGCCCCGGGTCAGGGACAGCGCGAACCCGTACGCGGCCATGTAGCTGCAGGTGTGGGAGATCATCACGCCCTTGGGCATCGCCGTGGTGCCCGAGGTGAACAGCAGCTGCCAGACGTCGTCCCCGTGGATCTCGACATCCGGCTCGGTGACCGGCTGATCGCGCACGAAGTCGCTGAACGAGACGCTGCCCGGCACCGGGCCGCCGCCGATGGTGATGGTGACGCCCACCTCGAGCCCGTTGGCCGCGAACGGCGCCTCGGCGGCCGCCCAGAACTCGGCGTCCACCACCGCCAGCCTGGGCTCGGCCAGCCTGATCATGGCCGCGACCATGTCCGGGGCCATCATGGGGTTCATCGGGGCGATGACCAGGCCGGCCTTGGCCGCGCCAATCTTGATCAGGTAGCCCTCGACCGAATTCTCGCAGAACAGCATGACCACGTCGCCGTGGTCCAGGCCGCGGGCCAGAAGGGCGTGCGCGATCTGGTTGGCCAGCTGGTCGGCCTGCCGGTACGTCAGCCGCCGGAAGGCCGGGTCCGCGTAGGCGCCCTCCCGGCCGACGATCGCGTCCTGGTCGGGGAAGCTCCACGTCATGCGCTCGAGCAGGTCGCCGACGCTGGTCCGCTCCCAGCGGTGGGTGGCGCGCCGGTGGTGCAGGCTCGTCACATCGAAGTTGGTCGCAGTGACGTCCACGGCCATCCCCACTCACGTCCTCTCTGACGGTGTGCTCATCCGGACCTGCCCGGCGCCGCCCGCCGGAGAAGTGAGTACACGTTCACTACAGTGGTCACTGTAGGGATCCGGCGGCGGCTTGAAAAGGCCCAATCGCGAGTCCGGACGAGGACTCTGGCGCAGCAAGTGAATCCGGGTTAACCTCTGGAGGCACCTGGTCCGGCCGGGCGTGATCGTCGCGCCGGACACCACCAAAGGAGGTTCGGTGCCTGTCCTGCGATCGGCGGCAGACACGGCCGGGGAGGAGTACCAGGCCAACCGGGCCGGGCAGCTCGCGGCCATCGCTGCCCTGGACGAGCAGCTCGAGCTGGCCCGCGCGGGCGGCGGCGCGAGGTACGCGCAGCGCCACCGCGACCGGGGCCGGCTGCTGGCCCGGGAGCGCCTCGAGCTCCTGGTCGACCGGGACACCCCGCTGCTCGAGCTGTCCTCCCTGGCCGCGTGGGGGACCGAGTTCACGGTCGGGGCGAGCATCGTCACCGCCGTCGGCGTGGTGTCCGGGGTCGAGTGCGTGCTGATCGCGCACGACCCGACCGTGCGGGGCGGGTCGATGAATCCGTACACGCTGCGCAAGAACCTGCGGGCCCTGGAGATCGCGCGCCGCAACCGGCTGCCCCTCATCAACCTGGTCGAGTCGGGCGGGGCCGACCTGCCCACCCAGTCGGACCTGTTCGTGCCGGCGGGCCGGATCTTCCGCGACCTCACCGAGCTGTCCGCGATGGGCATCCCGACGATCGCGCTGGTCTTCGGCAACTCGACTGCGGGCGGCGCGTACGTGCCGGGCATGTGCGACTACTCGGTGCTGGTCGACGGCCAGGCCAAGGTGTTCCTCGGCGGCCCGCCGCTGGTCAAGATGGCCACCGGCGAGGAAGCCGACGACGAGTCCCTCGGCGGCGCGGACATGCACTCGCGGATCTCCGGGCTGGCCGACCATTTCGCCACCGACGAGCTGGACTGCCTCCGCATCGGCCGCCAGATCGTCTCGGAACTGCACTGGCGCAAGCTCGGCCCCTCACCCAGCGAGCCCGCCGACGCGCCGCTGTATGACCCGGACGAGCTGCTGGGCATCGTGTCGGCGGACTTCCGGGTGCCGTTCGATCCCCGCGAGGTGCTGGCCCGGGTCGTGGACGGCTCGCGGTTCGGCGAGTACAAGTCCCGGTACGGGACCAGCCTGGTCACCGGCTGGGCCTCGGTCCACGGCTACCCGGTCGGGGTGCTGGCCAATGCCCGCGGCGTGCTGTTCAGCGAGGAAGCCAAGAAGGCCAGCGAGTTCATCCTGCTGGCCAACCAGAGCGACACGCCGCTGATCTTCCTGCAGAACACCACCGGCTACATGGTGGGCACCCAGTACGAGCAGGGGGGCATCATCAAGGACGGCGCCAAGATGATCAACGCGGTGACCAACTCGGCCGTCCCGCACATCACGGTGAACATGGCCGCCTCGTTCGGCGCCGGGAACTACGGGATGTCCGGCCGGGCCTACGACCCCCGCTTCATGTTCGCCTGGGCCAACGCCAGGCTGGCGGTCATGGGCGCGCAGCAGCTGGCCGGGGTGATGTCGATCGTCGGGCGGCAGTCCGCGGCAGCGACCGGCCGGGACTTCGACGCCGAGGCCGACGAGAAACGGCGCCAGCAGATCGAGGCGCAGATCGAGCGGGAGTCGGAGGCGTTCTTCGTCAGCGCGCGGCTCTACGACGACGGGGTCATCGACCCGCGCGACACCCGGTCCGTGCTCGGGATGGCGCTGTCCGCGGCCCATTCGGGCCCCGTCGAGGGGCGCCGCGGCTTCGGCGTCTTCCGGATGTAGGCGCCGGTGACCACGCCAACGACCACGCCGCCGGGCACGCCGGTGAGCATCAGCAAGCTCCTGATCGCCAACCGCGGCGAGATCGCGTCGCGGATCATCCGCACGGCCCGCGCGATGGACATCACCACGGTCGCGGTCTTCTCCGACCCCGACGCCGGGCTGCCCTACGTCGTCGAGGCTGATGAGTCCGTCCGGCTGCCCGGATCGGCCCCGGGCGAGACCTACCTGCGCGGCGAGGCGCTGATCGCCGCGGCCGCCGCGGCCGGCGCGGACGCCGTGCACCCAGGGTACGGGTTCCTGTCGGAGAACGCCGGATTCGCCCGGGCCTGCGCGGCGGCCGGGCTGACTTTCGTGGGGCCGTCACCGGAGGCCATCGAGGCCATGGGGTCCAAGACCGCCGCGAAGGAGCTCATGGCGGCCGCGGGCGTGCCCGTGCTGCCCGGGGCGGTGTTCGACGACGGGGCCGAGCCCGATCCGGCCGAGCTGCGCAAGGCCGCGGAGGACATCGGCTTTCCCGTGCTGGTCAAGGCGGCGTACGGCGGCGGCGGCCGCGGCATGCGGATCGTCGCCAGCCCGGACGAGATCGCCGGGGCAGTGGCCAGCGCGCGCCGCGAGGCCGCGTCCGCCTTCGGCAACGGCACCGTCTTCCTCGAGCGGTTCGTGGAATCTCCCCGCCACATCGAGGTCCAGATCCTCGGGGACCAGGCCGGGACGGTGGTGCACCTGTTCGAGCGGGAGTGCTCGATCCAGCGCCGCTACCAGAAGATCATCGAGGAGGCGCCGTCCCCGGCCGTCGGCGGCGACCTGCGGGCCGAGCTGTGCCGGGCCGCCGTCGCCGCAGGCCGGGCCATCGGTTACGTCGGCGCCGGGACCGTCGAGTTCGTGCTGGACGCCTCCGGGCGCTTCTACTTCCTCGAGGTCAACACCCGGCTGCAGGTCGAGCACCCGGTCACCGAGCTCATCACCGGCCTGGACCTGGTCCGGCTGCAGCTGGAGATCGCGGCGGGCCGGCCGCTCCCGCCGCAGGTCACCGGGGCGGCTTTCACCGGCCACGCGATCGAGGCCCGGCTCTACGCCGAGGACGTGCCGGCCGGCTACCTGCCGGCTGGCGGCGACCTGCACACGTTCGAGATCAACATCTCTAACGGTCTTCGCGTGGACGCTGGCTTCGCCTCGGGCACCCGGGTCAGCACGTTCTACGACTCGATGCTGGCCAAGGTGATCGCGTACGGCCCGACCCGTGACGACGCGAGGCGGACGCTGGCCGGGGCGCTGTCGCGGGCCCGGCTGCACGGGGTCGTGACCAACCGGGACCTGCTGGTGGGCATCCTGCGTGAGCCGGAGTTCGCCGCGGGCGCGATCGACACCGGCTACCTGGACCGGCACCAGCCACAGGAGCTGTGCCCGGTTGAGCCGCAGGCCGGGCCCGTGCACCTGCTGGCCGTGGCCCTGGCCGGGCAGGCCCGGCGGCGCGCGGAGGCCCCGGTGCTGGCCACGCTGCCCTCGGGCTGGCGGAACAACCCGAGCGGCCCGCAGCGAGCCGGTTACCGTGTTGACCCGGGGGGACGACCCCCCGGAGCCCCCCGCGAATCGCCGGCTCGGCGAGGACACGCCTCCGGCGCGCCTCCCCTCACCGACGAGCTGAACGGGCAGCCCGCGACGGTGAGCTACCGCTTTACCCGGGACGGGCTGCGGGCCGAGGTGGACGGGACCCCGGTGGGCGACGTGGAGCTGCACGCCACCCGGCCCGCGCCCGCGCCTGCGGGGCTCGTGCGGATGCTGGTGGACCTCGAAGTCAGCGGGGTCCGCCGGGTCATCGACGTGACCCAGGCCAGCGGCACGTTCTACGTGGACAGCGTGCTGGGGCACAGCGTGGTGACCGAGGCCGACCGCTTCCCCGACCCGGCGGCCGCCTCGGCGGCCGGCTCCCTGCTCGCGCCGATGCCCGGGACCGTCGTCCGGGTCGAGGCCGCCGTGGGTGACCACGTGGAGGCGGGCGCCGTGATCCTCGCCATCGAGGCCATGAAGATGGAGCACACGATCCGCGCGCCCGGCCCCGGCATCGTCGCCGAGCTCCCGATCAGCGTCGGCGCGCAGGTCGACAGCGGGTCGGTGCTCGCCGTCCTGGAGGAGGAACCCGGTGACTGACCCGGCCGGCGAGGGTGTCGTGCGCTACGAGGTCGTGCGGGGCGTGGCCTGGCTGACCATCAACCGCCCGGACGCCCGCAACGCCCTCAGCCAGGCGGTGCGCGACGGCCTGTTCGCCGGGGTGCGCCGGTTCAACGCCGACAGCACGGCCAGGGTCCTGGTGCTCACCGGGGCGGGGGACCGCGCGTTCTGCGCCGGCGGTGACCTGAAGGAGATGGCGGACAGTTCGCTGACCGTGCCGCCGCCGGACTTCCTGCCCCAGTTCGGCCGCAACATCGACGTGGCCAAGCCGACGATCGCCGCGGTGAACGGGGTCGCGTACGCGGGCGGCTTCCTGCTCGCCCAGAACTGTGACCTGTGCGTGGCGGCCGAGTCCGCCCGGTTCGCCGTGACCGAGGCCAGGGTGGGCCGCGGCTCACCGTGGGCGGTGCCGCTGTCCTGGCTGGTGCCGCC
>Ga0182024_10008565_pt1 | contig 21482 bp, 19 predicted proteins | sample P32metaG_FD_120480 | JGI IMG/M metagenome (GOLD analysis project Ga0182024, IMG submission 120480) | Permafrost microbial communities from Stordalen Mire, Sweden - P3-2 metaG (Illumina Assembly) | ecosystem: Environmental > Terrestrial > Soil > Wetlands > Permafrost | place: Sweden: Stordalen...
ATTCGAAGTACCCCTGGGCTGTCAGCGAGTCGGATGTGAGGAACTCCCCGAGCTTGTGGAACTGCCCCGGGCCAAAGGCGACGTCGACGAACGGGAACTGGCGGAACACGTCTTCCTTGACCGATTGCGCCCAGCAGCCGCCGACGCCGACGATCACATCGGGGCGTTCGCGCTTGAGGCGCTTCGCCTCGCCCAGGCGCGCGACGAAGCGGGAGTCGGCCTTCTCGCGGATCGAGCAGGTGTTGAAGAGCACCACGTCGGCCTGATCGCGTGCACTCGCCTCGCGGTATCCGAGTGACTCCAGCATGCCCTTCATCCGCTCCGAGTCGTGCTCGTTCATCTGGCAGCCGAACGTCGTCAGGTGGTAGCGCTTCACGATCATCCAGGGTACCGGCGCCCTAGCATCGACGCCGATGGCGCCGGTTATACGCAGGCACCGCAGCGCAGGAGATCGGGCCACGGGCGCGGTACTTCTCGCGGGCGCCGTCCTCACGCTGGTGAGCGGTTGCGCGACGGGCGACAGCGGCACGAGCGCGGGGGCTCCGAGTGCAGCCGGGCCGGCGACCGGCCGGCGCGCGGTCGCGCACCGTGGCGCCACGCGCCGTCGGCCGCACGCGCGCCGCCGCGTTGCAGCCAAGCCACGCCCGCAGCCGCGGCCACGCCCCCCGGCTGGCGGGCTGCTCGGGCCGGTGCTGCGCACCACCGGGTGCGTCGCGCACAACGGTTACCCCGATTCGGGCTGCACGCCCGGGGCGATCGACCCCCGCGTGACCCAGGCCAACATCGCGAGCACGATCTGCGTTGAGGGCTACTCGGAGCGTGTGCGCCCACCCGAATCGGTGACCGAGCCGATCAAGTACCGCCAGATGGCGGCTTACGGGCTGACGGGCGATCGGCTGCGCGACTACGAGCTCGATCACCTCGTCGCGCTGGAGATCGGCGGTTCGCCTGCAAGCGTCGCGAACCTCTGGCCCGAGCGTCACGCCGGCGCCGACGGCTCCTACGCGAAGGACCGCGTGGAGAACGCTGCGCACCGAGCGGTGTGCGACGGCTCGATCTTGCTCAGCGCCGCGCAGCGGTCGATGGCGCGCGATTGGAAGGCGCTGGGCGCCCGGCTGGGCGTCGGTCGCGAGCCGGGCTAGCGCTCGCTCAGCGCGCGTAGTCGACGGCGCGTGACTCGCGGATCACCGTGACCTTGATCTGGCCCGGATACTCCATCTCCTGCTCGATCTCGCGCGCGATCGCGCGTGACAGCATGACCGCGGCGTCGTCGTCGATCGCGCCGGGCGTCACCATCACGCGGATCTCGCGGCCAGCCTGCATCGCGTAGACCTTCTCGACGCCGTCGTGGCGCCCCGCCAGTCGTTCGAGCTCGCGCAGCCGCTTGACGTACTGCTCGAGCGATTCGCCACGTGCGCCGGGGCGCGCGCCTGACAGCGCGTCGGCCGCCTGCACGATCACCGCCTCGACGGTCTGGGGGTCAACCTCGTTGTGGTGGGCCTCCATCGCGTGCGCCACAGCCTCTTCCTCGCCATAGCGCCGCGCCAGGTCTCCGCCGACGAGCGCGTGCGGTCCCTCGATCTCGTGCGTGACGGCCTTGCCGATGTCGTGCAGGAGCGCGGCGCGGCGCGCGGTGCGCGGACTGGCGCCAAGCTCGTGCGCCATCATCGCCGCAAGGTTCGCGCATTCGACGGAGTGGGCGAGCACGTTCTGGCCGTAGGAGGTGCGGAAGCGCAGGCGGCCGAGCAGCTTGACGAGCTCGGCGTGCACGGCGCCGACGTTGGCCTCGAAGACGGCCTCCTCGCCGAGCTCGACGAGGCGCGATTCCAGGTCCGACTTCGCCTGGTAGTAGGTCTCTTCGATGCGCGCCGGGTGCACGCGGCCGTCGGCCAGCAACTTCTCGAGCGTGATCCGCGCGATCTCTCGCCGGACGCCATCGAAGCCAGACAGCACGACGGCGTTGGGCGTGTCATCGATGATGAAGTCGACACCGGTCAGGTTCTCCAACGCGCGGATGTTGCGACCCTCGCGCCCGATGATCCGGCCCTTGAGGTCGTCGGAGGCGAGGTGGACGACGGAGACGGTCGTCTCGGCGGCGTGGCCGGCAGCGAGACGCTGCATGCAGACCGACAGGATGTTGCGCACGCGGCGCTCGGCGTCGCGCTTCGTCTCGTCTTCGATCTGGCGCACGACGCGGGCGCTCTCGTGGCGAACGTCTTCCTCGAGCTCGGCGAGCATCGTCTGGCGCGCCTGGGCGGCGCTCAGCCCCGAGATGCGCTCGAGCTCGCCAATCCGCCGGCCGCGCTCCGTGACCAATTGGGCGCGCTCGACCTCCAGCTCGCGCTGGCGGCGCTCGAGCTCCTGGCGGCGAGCCTCGAGCTCGCGCTCAGCTCTGTCGCCGTTGCGCGCGGCAGGCAGCTTGGGCGTCGCTGCGGAACCGGCGCGGGCGACGTGGCGGCGGCCCGGCGCGACGGCGCGCGTGCTCCGCGGGTGAGGATCAGCGCAGCCGCCAGGAGCCCGGCTGCCACGACGATCGCGATCGCGATGTCCATATCCCATCATCTCCCACCCCGCGCCCGAGGGCGTCGGGGGCTCGTTGTCGTTTCGAGCGGGAACCGGGCATCGGGCGGGCATTGGAATCTGCTCGGCGAGCGCTCGCCGAGCGGGCAGCCTCATCGGTGGGACGCTCGAGGTCCGGCTGGCGCCCGCGCGCGTCGTCGGCGCGCCGGGACGGGCCATGCACAGCTCGTGCGTCATCATGGGAAACACGGTCGTTTGCTGCGGTTTCACGCCCTCGCGGGCTCGGTTGCTCGTTTGTCCTGATCGTAGTACCGCGGTCTCCGCAGCGCAAACGAACGCCTGTTCTGCGCCGCTCGAGACTCTCAGCGCTGTGCGTCGAGGCTGCGAATCGCGTCGTGCGCGAGCTCGGGCTCGTAGCCGCGCCGGACTAGCAGCGCCAGTGCCCGAGCCCGCGCGCGGTCGTCGTCCGGCGGCGCGGGGAATCGGCGGCGCAGGAGCGCGAGCGCGGCGGTCAGCTCGTCGGCTTCGTCGTGGCGCGCCAGCTCCGCCTCGACCACATCGCGCGCAACGCCGAGCTCGCGCAGGCGGCGTCGGATGCGCTCGCTGCCCCAACCGTCGAGCGCGCGACGGTCCTCGCTGAAGCGCCGCGCAAAACGGCTGTCGTCGAGGTAGCCGTGATCGTGCAGCTCCGCGACGACGGCGGCGGCGACAGCCGGCGACACGCCCCGCGTGGCGAGGTGCCGATCGATCTCCGCGACCGTCCGATCGCGGCGCGCAAGCTGGCGATACGCGAACTCGCGCGCACGCTCGAGCTGTTCTTCGTCTGGCTCGGGGGCTGTCATGAGACCCTCGACGGGTCGCACGCCCGCGCCGCTCAACCGCTCAGGCCGCCTGCTCCTGCTCGTCGGCCAGCGGCTCGACCGCGGCAAGCGGTCCATCGGCGGTCTGCGTGTCAGCCTCGGCCGGCTCGGCCGGCTCGGCCGGCTCCGCCGTCCCGTCGCGATCGATGCCGAGCGCCTCATAGACCTTGGCTTCGATCTCGCTGCTCAGCTCGGGGTGCTCGTCGAGATAGGCCTTGGCGTTGCCGCGCCCCTGACCGAGGCGCTCATCCCCATAGGAGAAGAACGATCCCGACTTCATGACGATGTTGTGCTCGATCCCGAGATCGAGCACGCAGCCCGAGCTCGAGATGCCCTGCCCGAACTCGATGTCGAACTCCGCCTGGCGGAACGGCGCGGCGACCTTGTTCTTGACGACCTTCACGCGGACGCGGTTGCCGACGGCCTCGGTGCCGTCCTTCAGCGTCTCGATGCGCCGGATGTCCAGGCGCTGCGACGCATAGAACTTCAGCGCGCGACCGCCCGGCTGGGTCTCCGGCGAGCCGAACATCACCCCGACCTTCTCGCGGATCTGGTTGGTGAAGATGAACAGCGTCTGCGTTCGGTTGAGGTTGCCGGCGAGCTTGCGCATCGCCTGCGACATCATCCGCGCCTGCAGGCCGACCGTCTGGTCGCCCATCTGGCCCTCGAGCTCGGCCCGGGGCGTCAGCGCGGCGACCGAATCCACCGCGACGACGTCGACTGCGCCCGAGCGCACCAGCATGTCGCCGATCTCAAGGGCCTGCTCGCCGTGGTCGGGCTGTGAGACGAGCAGCTCGTCGATATCGACCCCGATGCGCTGCGCGTACAGCGGATCCATGGCGTGCTCGGCGTCGATGAACGCGCACACGCCCCCGAGTCGCTGGGCCTCGGCGATGATGTGATAGATCAGCGTGGTCTTGCCCGAGGACTCCGGTCCGTAGACCTCGACGATGCGCCCGCGCGGCACGCCGCCGATGCCCAGCGCGAGATCGAGCGACAGGGCTCCCGTCGGAATCGCATCGACACGCACCTGGGCGCCCTCGTCGCCCATGCGCATCACGGTGCCCTTGCCGAACTGGCGCTCGATCTGCGTGAGAGCGCCCTGCAGCGCGGCGTCGCGGGCCTTGGTGGTGGTGGCGGCATCGGTCATCGGAGGGGCTCCTTCGCGGACATTCGGACGTCGGACGCTACGCGCCGCGGCGGACAGATCGGCCGCTGCGGCGCGCGCCGGTACGCATCTGGCGCGGTTCTGTGGCACTCGCGCGCGCTGACGTTGCAGGGCCTGCCACCGTGGCCAGCTCAGCGCACGCCAGCGCCTCATAGCGGGCCCCCGACGGCAGCGTGTGGGAGCGAAACAGCGTCAGGGCGCTCGCCCCGAAATCCGCCGAGACCGGCGACCGCGGGAGAGGCTCGCGGGCCGCTCCGCGAGGACGTCCGCGAGCGACGCTGACGTGGGGTAGCAGCGCACTCCGTTCGTCCCGCTGCTCCAGCCCTTCGCTCGCCAGCGCCGCGCGCAGTTGCCGGTGCAACGCCTCGATCGCGCCGGCTCCATCTTCAATCGCGACGGCCAGCACGCGTGGCGCGCGCTGTGGCAGCCACAGCGGTGCGCCCAGCGCGAGCCCTGCGACGCTCGTCGCGGCCGCACGCGCAGCGACGATCCGCGCCAGCGCCGGCACCTGGGACGACGGCCGGGCGCCGAGAAACGCAAGCGTGACGTGCATCTGCTCCTCAGCCAGCGCGCGCAGCCGCAGCCGTGCGACCGGCTCGGCCGCCCACTCGCCCAGCGCGCGGCGCGGCGCGGCGTCGAGCTCGAGCGCGATGAAAAGCCGCACCGGCGCGGCAGAGCTCACGACGCTGGTGAGAGACGCTCCGGCTCCGGCTCCGGCGCCGCCTCGGCCTCGCCGTCGACACGATCGCGCGCACCGAGCAGCAGACGGCGCAGCATGTGCAGCGCGACGGTCGCGGCGCGGTCACGGACCGCCGCGCGGTCGCCGGGCAGATCGACGCTGCGCGCGAGGCTGGCGTCGGGAGCGCTGATGCAGATGTAGACGCGGCCGACAGGCTTCTCGGCGGTCCCCCCATCCGGTCCGGCGATCCCCGTGATCCCGATTCCGAGGTCGGCCCCGAGTCGTCGGCGAGCACCGTCGGCGAGCGCCGCCGCGACCTCGCTCGAGACGGCTCCGTGCACCGCCAGCAGCTCGGGCGACACGCCGGCGAGCGCAACCTTGGCGTCGTTGGAGTAGACGATCAGCCCTCCGAGCACGTACGCGGACGCGCCCGGGCGCTCGGTCAGGCGCGCCGCCAGCAGGCCTGCGGTGCACGACTCCGCGGTCGCCACCGTGTGGCCCGCGAGCAGCTGCGCGACCAGGTAGTCGATCGTCGATCCGTCGTCGGAGAACAGCGTGTCGCCGTGGCGTTGCTTGACCCCCGCGGCGAACCGCCGGTAGAGGTCCTCGACGTCGGGCTCATACCGGGTGGAGATCTCGATCTCCCCGCGGCGCAGGCACGTCGTGATCTCCATCCGGTCGAGCTCGAGCCCGGCGCCCTGCAGCGCGCGCAGCGTCGCGGCGATCTCCGACTCCGGGATCCCGAAGAGACGCATTATCGCCGTGCGGTAGACGGTCGCGCCCGCGGTCGCCGCACGGAAGGCCTCGGTCTGCAGGGCGGCGGTCCACATCGGCTGTAGCTCGCGCGGTGGTCCGGGGAGCACCACGACCGTCGGTCCCGAGGTGCCGTCCGCGGGCTCCACGACGAGCCCCGGTGCGGTACCTACCGGCGCCAGGATCGTCGCACCAGCGGGGACGATCGCCTGCTTGCGGTTGGAGCGACGGACCGACTCCTCGTCGAGCTGCGGCCAGCGCGTCCGCAGCGGCGCGAGGATCTCTGCGATGCGCTCCTCGAGCGGCTCGTCGAGCACCATCTCGCGTCCGCAGAAGCGCCCCACGATCTCTGCCGTCAGGTCGTCGGCGGTCGGCCCGAGGCCGCCGCTCGTGATCACGAGGTCGAGCCCCTCGGCGGAGAGGAAGCGCAGCGCCGCGAGCATGTCGTCGGCACGATCGCCGACGACGATCAGGTGCGCGAGATCGATTCCGGACTGGCGCAGGTGCTCCGACAGCCACGGACCGTTGCGGTCGGGGATGATCCCACTCAGCACCTCGGTCCCGGTCACGACGATTCCGGCGCGCGCGCTCATGGGCACCTCGGGCCCTGACTTGGCGGGATCAGCCGCGGCTTCGCGCCCGCGTTCAGCAGGTAGGCGATCGCGTTGCCGGTGTTCGGCGGTTGCACGACCGTCCGATCGACGTGCAGCGTGACCTGTGCGTTGCCGAGGCCGACGCGGAAGCCGTGCGCCGTGAAGCTCAGCGGAGCGCTGCCGGCGCTCAGGGTGCGGCCCGGGATCAGGGTATGGTCGTGGTCGTCGACGAGGCAGACGTAAACCGATCCGCTCGGAACGATCTGCAGCGTCAGGCGCTCTCGCGCGAGCCGTTCGCGCCGCGCTCGCGCGAGGGCGAGCTCGTGCGCGCGATGCGCGGCGCGCTCCTGGGCGAGCCGCTGCGCCGCGGTCGTTGGCGTCGTCGGGGTGGTCGAGGAGCCAGAGCCGCCGAGCGAGCCGATCACGAACAGCAGCACGAGCAGGGCGACGACGATCGCGCCGACGACGACCCCCGGGGAGATCACACGCGCGGGTGAGCGGCGCTTCTCAGCGCCCAGCGGGGCAATCGGGCGCAGGTCTTGGTCGGCGAGGCCCTCGTAGCGCTGCTTGTACTGCTCAACCAGCAGCCGGGCGTCGAGGCCGAGGTACTCCGCGTAGGTGCGCAGGAAGCTCTTCGTGAACGTCGGCCCCGGCAGCAGCGTCCATTCCTCGTTCTCCAGGGCTCGCAGGTACTTCGCGCGGATCTTCGTCGCAGCCTCGACCTCCGAGATGTCGACGCGCGCGTGCATCCGCGCCTCACGCAGGGTGGCGCCGATATCGTCCACGCCAAGCAGGCTACCCCCGCGGGGCGCTCACGCGGATGCGTCGTCGGAGACGCCCGCCTCGACGGTGCTCTCCTGCACCGATGCCAGCGTCGTCGCGGGGAGTCCGGTCTCGGCGAGGTTTGCGAGCACGCGCGCGACGTCGCCCTCGCCGATCAGGACCTGGCGGGGCTTGGAGCCCTCATAGCCCGAGATGATGCCGCGCCGCTCGAGCATGTCGATCAGGCGCCCGGCGCGCGTGTAGCCGAGGCGCAGGCGGCGTTGGAGCATCGACGTCGACGCCGTCTGCATCTGAGCGACCAGTCCAATCGCCTCCTCGAGTAGCGGGTCCTCGTTCGGGGAAAAGCCGTCGTCGCCCTCGGCGCCCTGATCGCCCTCGCAACCGGGAACGTCCTCGAGCAGCTGCTCGTGCAGCTCCGGCTCGCCCTGGCGGCGCCATTGATCGGTGATGCGCGCGACCTGCTCCTCGTCGACATAGGCACCCTGGATCCGCTGCAGCCGGCTCGTGCCGACGGGTGAGAAGAGCATGTCCCCCGCTCCCAGCAGGGACTCCGCGCCACCCTGATCGAGGATCACGCGCGAATCGATCTGCGAGCTGACCGCAAACGCGATCCGAGAGGGAACGTTGGCCTTGATCATTCCGGTGATCACGTCGACGCGCGGCGACTGGGTCGCGAGGACGAGATGAATCCCGACCGCGCGCGCCTTCTGCGCGAGTCGGATGATCGAGTCCTCCACGTCGGCTGGTGCGACCATCATCAGGTCGGCCAGCTCGTCGATCACGCAGAGCACGTAGGGCAGCGGCGGCTCGCCGCGGCGGTCGCGGACGCGGTTGAGCTCGACGAGCGAGCGCGTCCGCGCGAGCGACATCAGCCCGTAGCGCTGCTCCATCTCGCGCACGAGGTTGCCGAGCGCGTTGGCGGCCAGTCGCGGCGACGTGATCACGGGCGTCAGCAGGTGCGGGATCGAGTCGTAGTGGTTGAGCTCGACCTGCTTGGGGTCTACGAGCACGAGGCGCAGCTCGCGCGGCGTCGCACGCAGCAGGACGGAAACGAGCATCGCGTTGATCGCCGCCGACTTGCCTGCGCCGGTCGTGCCAGCGACGAGCAGGTGCGGCATCTTCGTCAGATCGGCGCCGATCGCCCGCCCGGCGACGTCCTTGCCCAACCACACCGTCAGCGGCGACCAGTCGGCGGGCGGCTCCTGCAGCACGTCGCCGAGGTGGACGATGCGCCGGCGCGCGTTGGGCACCTCGACCCCGACGGCCTGCTTGCCCGGAATCGGCGCGAGGATGCGAATGTCCGTCGCCGCCAGCGCGTAGGCGAGGTCGTCCTTGAGCTGGGCTACCTTCGAGACCTTCGTCCCGGGCGCGAGCCGCATCTCGTAGCGCGTGATGTGAGGACCCGTGACGCGCCCGACGCCGCGTGCCTGGACACCGAAATGGCCGAGCGCCTCGACCAGCTGCGCCGCGACCTTCTCCTGACCGGCCGTGTCCGGCTTGGCGTTCTCGCCGGTCGACCGGGTCAGCAACTTGGCGGCGGGGACGTGCCAGACGAAAGCGGGGTCGTCGGTCACCGCGGCGCGATAGCGGCCTTGCGGCGTCAGCTCGGCGGCCCCCGCAGCTCCATCGCCGGGGTGGCCATCGGGCTCTCCCGATGAAGCGGCGACGATGTCGGGCGGCGCGTCGAACGAGCCCTGCGACGCATCGGCCTGCTGCTCGCCGTCGGCCAGGTGCTCGCCGTCGAAGAGATCTGGGAAGCGCGAGTCGGCGTCGAGCGGCGGCGCCTCGACGTGACCGGCACGCACGACGAGCTCGCGTTCGCCGGGCTCTGGTGGCTGCACGACGTCGAGCTCGGCGGTCCGGCCGTGGTCGCGATGGACTGCCCCGAGCGAGATGCGGGTCGCCGCGCGCAGGCGCTCGGAGCCCACGTGGACGCGGGCGCCGGTCGCCTGCAACACGCCGGCCACCGTCGCACCAGACAGCAGCAGCAGCGCGGCGAGGAAGAGAAAGACGGCGAGGATGTGCGCACCCGTGGTGGAGAACAGCGTCGACGCCGCCCAATCGAGCGCCTCCCCGAGGGCGCCGCCGCGGACGCGGAAGTACGCCGGATCCCAGTAGCCGTGCCGGACGCCGGCGGGGCCGAGACCGAACGTTCCCGCGGCGAGCGCGAGCGAGCTGGAGGCGAGCAGGCACACAGCGCCGGCACGCAGCGGCGGCACCGATGCCGCGAGCGGTCGCATGACGACTAGCGCGCCGCCGATCACGAGCGCGACCGGCGCCGCGTAGCGCAGCACGCCGAACAGCCATGCCAGCCCGTCGACGATCGCACCGCCGACGCTGCCGCCCGCCCAACCGGCGTACAGCACGCCGCCGACGAGGGCGCCGAGCGCCACCAGCGCGAGCCCGACGAGGTCGAGCTGGCGCTGATCGAGCCGTGGCAGCCGCGGAACGGAGTTAAGCCCCGAACGACGGGCACGGGCTCTGGGACGTGCGGAAGCGCGGCGCGCAGGCATAGCGGCTCTGCAGACTTCGACATCGACCGGTCGGACCCCTTCAGTCCCGATCCCGTCGGCCTTCTTTAGCAGCGCCTTTGCCTACGACCCCTACCATCTCGCCATGGCGATTGACACGGCGCGTGCGCCCAGGGTGCTCGTCGTCGAGGACGACGAGGAGATCGCCACTGCGCTACAGCGATCGCTGCGACTGGAGGGCTACGAGGTCCGGATCGCCGGCGACGGCATCGCCGCACTCGAGCAGGCGGACGCCTTCGTCCCGGACGTCGTCGTGCTCGATCTCGGGCTGCCGCGGCTCGATGGCGTCGACGTCGCGCGCCGACTGCGCGCGCAGGCCGACGTGGCGATCCTGATGCTCACGGCGCGGGACACCGTCGAGGCGCGCGTCGAGGGGCTCGACGCGGGCGCCGACGACTACCTCGTCAAGCCATTCGAGCGCCAGGAGCTGCTGGCGCGCCTGCGTGCGCTGCTGCGGCGGCGACCGCCGCGCGGGTCCGCCTCGCTGACGGTCTCCGATCTCGTGCTCAACCCCGACACGCACGAGGTTCGCCGCTCCGACCGGGCGATCGAGCTCACCCAGCGCGAGTTCGAGCTGCTCGAGTACCTGATGCGCAACGAGCGCCTGGTGATCTCGCGTCAACGCCTGCTCGACGAGGTCTGGGGCTACGACCCGTTCTCGATGACCAACACGATCGAGGTCTTCGTCTCCAACCTGCGGCGCAAGCTCGAGGCGGGCGGTGAGCCGCGCCTACTGCACACGATTCGGGGCGCCGGCTATGTCCTCCGCGGCTGACGAGCCGATCCCACGCGAGCCCCAGCCGCGCCGTGGCCTGCGTCCGTCCCGCCGACTCCGGTCCCGCCCACCCGGATTCTTCGCGCGGCTGTCGATCCGCTGGCGCCTGGCGCTGTCCTCGGCGCTGCTGACGCTCGTAATCCTGCTGGGCTTTGCGCTGGTGGTCGGAGCGCTGACCACGCGACAGGTCTCCAGCAACTTCGTCCGCCGCGTGCAGACGAGCGCGAACGACCTGGCGCAGAACATCGCCGCGAACCCTTACTTGGCGCCCTACCTGATCAAGGACGGCACCCAGATCGCCTGCCCCGTGCCGAACGCGCTGACCGACCTTGCGATCACCGAAGACGCGGTGATCCGCTACATGACCGACGACGGCCTGACGTTCTGCCAGACGCCGCGCAACGCGCCCTACCTGGGCACCCCCGTGACCTCCTCGCAGCAGGTCGGCGACTACCGCGTCGAGTACCGCGTGATCCCCGTGCTCGAAAACTTGTCGACCGGCCAGACGATCCAGACCAACGGCACCGCGATCCTGCAGTACGCGCGTCAGGACACGGAGGTCGGCCAAACACTCACGCGCGTGCGCGCCTTCCTGGTGTTCGGGGTGCTTGCCGGTGCGGGGCTGGCGCTGCTCGCCGGCCTCGCGACTGCGCGGCGCGCAATGCGCCCGATCGCGAAGCTGACCGAGCGCGCGAAGGAGATCGAGCGCACACGCGACCCACGCGGACGCGTACCGCAGCCGCTCGCCGACGACGAGGTCGCCGAGCTGGCACGCACGTTGGAAGGGATGCTGCGCGCGCTCGACGACGCCCGCTCGGAGACCGAGTCGGCCCTCGAGCGCCAGCGCGAGTTCGTTGCCGATGCCTCTCACGAGCTGCGCACACCGTTGACGTCGGTGCTCGCGAACCTGGAGCTGCTCGCCGAAGATCTGCACGGCGAGCACCACGAGATCGCGGAGGCCGCGCTGCGCTCCTCGCGGCGCATGCGCCGGCTCGTCGCCGACCTGCTTCTGCTCGCGCGCGCCGACGCCGGGCGCCAGGCCCCCCGCACGGCGGTCGAGCTCGGCTCCGTGCTTGCCGAGGCGGTCGCCGAGCTGGAGCCGCTCGCCGGCGCTCACTCGATCTCGTTGGAGCTGGGGCGCGTGTGGGTCATCGGGGCGCGTGACGAGCTGCTGCGGATGACGCTCAACCTGGTCGAGAACGCCGTCCGTTACACGCCACCCGGGACCGTGGTGCGTGCCGGCGTCGGGGTCGAGCGCTCGGGGGCGGTCTTGTGGGTCGAGGATGAGGGCCCCGGGGTGCCGGCGATGATCGCCGAGCGGGTCTTCGATCGCTTCGTGCGCAGCGGCGGCGAGCATGCCGGCTCGTCCGGCCTGGGGCTGGCGATCGTGCGCGCAGTGGCACGTTCTCACGGAGGCGACGTCAGCATGTCGGCCGCGCGCGGCCACACCGGCGCGCGCTTCGTCGTGCGGATGCCGGTGGCGCCGCCGTCCGCGGATCGCGATCGGGCGCCGGGCGCAGGCTCGCGCGCGATCGCCACCCATTGAGCGCCCGCAGGCCCGCGTCGCCGCGCGCCCGGCGCGCCTGCCGAGACGCGACTCAGACCTCGACGACGACCGGCAGGACCATCGGACGTCGCCGCAGCCGGTCGTAGACGAACTTCGCGACGTCGTCGTGCAGCGCCTGCTGGATCAGGTCGATCTCGCGCATCTGCTCGCTCGCCGCGGTGGCCAGAGAGGACTCGACTACGTCGCGGATCTCGACGATCAGCTCGTCCGCCTCGGCGAGGAACGGCACACCGCGAAAGATCACCTCCGGCGCCGCGACTGACGCCCCGTCCTGCCCGGAGATCGTCGCGACGACGATGAAGATGCCGTCGGCCGACAGCATCCGTCGGTCGCGCAGCGCGACGTCGGCCGGATCGCCGATGTCGACACCGTCGACGAAGATCATGCCCGACTGCTCGCGCTTGCCGAAGCGCGCGCCGCGCGCATCGATCTCCAGCGGCAGCCCGTTCTCGCCGCGGAAGATGTCCTGCGGGTCCGTCCCCGTCGCCTCGGCGAGCTGGGCGTGCAGATGGATCCGCTTGACATCGCCGTGCATCGGCATCACGTAGCGCGGCTTGAGGAGGTTCAGCATCAGCTTGATCTCCTCGGTGTAGCCGTGCCCGGACGCGTGCACCGGGGCATCACGGGTCGTGATCACCTCGCAGCCGATCTGATAGAGGCGATCGATCGTCTCGTTGACAGCCCGCTCGTTGCCCGGGATCGGCGTCGCCGAGAAGACGACGGTGTCGCCCGGGTGCAGCGTCACCTGGCGGTGGTCGCTGTGCGCCATCCGCCGCAGCGCCGACAGCGGCTCGCCCTGCGAGCCGGTCGAGATCACGACCATCCGGTGGTCGGGGAAGTCGTCGACCTCGCGCGGCGCGACCAGCAGGCCGTCGGGGACCTCGATGTGGCCGAGCTGGCTGCCGATGTTGACGTTCTTGCGCATCGAGCGCCCGACGAGCGCGACCTTGCGTCCGAGCGTCGCAGCCGCGTCGATCACCTGCTGGACGCGATGGATGTTCGACGCGAACGAGGTCACGATGATGCGCCCCTCACAACGCGAGAAAACGTCCTCCAGCTGCGGCCCGACTCCCGACTCCGACGGAGACCAGCCCGGACGGTCGGCGTTCGTCGAGTCGCCGCACAGCAGCAGCACGCCGTCGCGACCCAGCTCGGCGAGGCGCGCGACATCGGCCGGCTCGCCGTCGACGGGGGTCTGGTCGAACTTGTAGTCGCCGGTGATCACCACGGTGCCCAGCTCGCACGAGAGAGCCACCGCGCAGGCGTCGGGAATCGAATGTGTCATGTGCACCAGCTCGAGCGAGAACGGCCCGAGCTCGAGCTGCTCGCCGGCGGCGACGTCTTGCAGTGTGACGTCCTTGAGGCGGTGCTCGTCGAGCTTGGAGCGTGCCATCGCCATCGTCAGCGGCCCTCCGAACACGGGCGGCAGCGAATCGGCGACACCCGCCAGCTCGCGCAACACCCACGGCAGCGCCCCGAGATGGTCCTCGTGGCCGTGGGTTACGACGATCGCGTCGATCTGGTCGGCGCGGTCGCGCAGGTAGGCGAAGTCGGGCAGCACGAGGTCGATCCCGAGCATGTCCGCGGTCGGGAAGCGCAGTCCGACGTCAACCACGACGATGCGACCTTCGTACTCGACGACAGTCATATTCTTGCCGATCTCGCCGAGCCCGCCGAGCGGCAAGACGCGCAGCGTCGCTTGGCTCATGCGGGGCTCGATGCGGCGGCGAGCAGACCGTGGCGCTCGAGCGCGCCGCGGATCGCCGCTGCCTGTGCCGCGTCGGCCTCGACCAACGGCAGCCGCAGGCCGCCGACGTCGAGCCCGAGCATGTTCAGGGCGGCCTTGACCGGGATCGGGTTGGTGGTGACCCCCATCGCGGTGTAGATCTCCCGCAGCGACGCGTCGATCGCCGCGCGCTGCTCGGGCTCAGCCGCCATCCGCGCCATCTCGTCGCCGACGAAGTGGCTCGCGACGAGGATCCCGCCCGCGCAGCCGAGGTCGAGCGCGCGCGCGAAGATGTCGTCGTTGCCGGCGTACACGGCGAGTCCCTCGAGCGGCACGAGGCTGTCGTTGTTCGCTTGCTTGACCCCCACGATCCCGTCGATCTCGCCGAGCTCGCGCAGCAGCTCGTTGGGAACGTCGAGCGCCGTGCGCGACGGGACGTTGTAGAGCAGCACCGGGGTGCCGGCGGCGGCGCGCGAGACCTCCTCGTAGTGGCGGCGCAGCCCGCGCGGGTTCGGCTTGTTGTAGTAGGGCGTCACCGACAGCACGGCGTCCACTCCCGCCTGCACCGCCGCGGCTGTCAGCTCGCAGGCGTGCCGGGTGTCGTTAGACCCGGTGCCCACGATCATGGTCGCCGCCGACGCGCGCAGCTCGTCGGCGACCAGCTCGATCAGCCGCAGGTGCTCCGCGTCGGACAGCGTCGCGGCCTCGCCCGTCGATCCCGCCACCACGATCCCGTCGGAGCCGTGCTCGACGAGGTGGTGCACCAGCCTGATCGTGGCCTCCTCGTCGACGGCGCCGTCGGCGTCGAACGGAGTGACCATCGCGGTCAGGACACGGCCGAGTGCGAGCATCACCGGGCAGCCTAGAACAGCAGCCGCTCGAGCCCGACCACCGGCGACTCCCGCAGATCCCCGACCCGCCGGATCGCGAGCAGCACCCCGGGCATGAAGCTCTCGCGCGCAATCGAGTCATGGCGGATCGTCAGCGTCTGGCCGACGTCGCCGAGGATCACCTCCTGGTGGGCGACGAGCCCCGGCAGGCGCACAGAGTGGATCGGGACCTCGCCGATCCCCGGTGCGCTGGCGAGCATCAGCTCGGCAGTGCGCTTCGCCGTGCCGCTGGGAGCGTCTAGCTTGCCGTCGTGGTGGAGCTCGACGATCTCCGCCCGCGCCATGTGCTCGGCGGCCTGGGCGGCGAAGCGCATCATCAGCACCGCGCCGATCGCGAAGTTCGGCGCGATGAACGCGTTGGCGCCGCCGACGCCGCGCAGCGCGCCGACATCGAAGCCCGTCGTGCCGATGACGACGTGAACACTGGCCGCAAGGCACGCGCGCGCGTTCGGCAGGGCGCTCTCGGGCACGGTGAAGTCGACGACCACGTCACACGCCTCGAGCACGTCTCCCAGCGCCATCCCGAGGCGCGGGTCGGCGCGTGCAGCGAGCTCGAGGTCCGCGGCGCCAGCGACGGCGGCGCACACGGTCTCCCCCATGCGCCCGGCCGCGCCCGCGACACCGACGCGGATCACGCCGCCGCCTCGGCCGGAGGTTGCAGCGGCGCGATCGCTGCGTCGAAGCGCTCACGATCGCCGCCGATCCCCGCTGCCGACAGCCCCGTGGTGACCCACAGCTCCGCCGCGAGCGCGGCGAGGTCGTCGAGCGTGACCGCGTCGATCCGGGCCGCCAGTTCGTCGAGCGAGTACAGCGGCAGCTCGCCGAGCAGCGAGGAGCCGAGCCTGTTCATGCGTGCGGAGGTCGACTCCAGCGCGAGCAGCATGCGGCCCTTGACGTTCTCCTTTGCGCGGTGCAGCTCGACCGCGGTGGCGGGCTCGCGCTGCAGGCGCTCCAGCTCGGCTCCAACGACGGCGAGTGCCTCTTCGACGTTCTCGGGTCGCGTGCCGAGGTAGATCCCGACTTGCCCAGCGTCCTCGTAGTGGGCGAGGAAGCTGTAGATCGCGTAAGCCAGCCCGCGCTTCTCGCGGACCTCCTGGAAGAGCCGCGATGAGCCGCTCGCGCCGAGCACGTTGTCGAGCACGCGCAGCGCGAAGCGCCGCTCGTCGTCGCGTGCGAGCCCGGGGCCACCGAGGCAGACGTGGAACTGCTCCGTCTCCTTGGTCTCGAAACGCACCGCGCGCCGCGCCGGCGGGCGCGTCGGGTGCGTGCGCGCGCCGCCGTTGCGCGCGGCTCCCTCGAAGCGCTCCACGAGCGCGGCGAGCGAGTCGTGATCGACGGACCCGGCGGCCGCGACGACGACGTTGGACGGCCGGTAGCGGGCGGCATGGAAGGCGGCGATCTCCTCGCGCGGGGTGTCGCGAATCACCGCCGCGCGACCGATCACCGCGCGGCCCAGCGGATCGCTGCCGAACGTCGCCTCGCCGAGCAGGTCGAAGACCTTGTCCTGCGGGTCGTCCTCGTACATCGCGATCTCCTCGAGGATGATCTCGCGCTCGGCGTCGAGGTCGCGCATGACGGGGCGCCAGACCATCTCCGAGACCAGCTCGAGCGCGCGCTCGAGGTGGACGTCGAGCACGCGCGCGTAGACCGAGGTCGTCTCCTTGCCGGTGCCGGCGTTGAGCTCGGCGCCCATCTCGTCGAAGGCCTCGTCGATCTCCAACGAGCTGTAGCGCTCCGAGCCGCGGAACAGCAGGTGCTCGATCAGGTGCGAGAGGCCCGCCTGCGCGTCGCTCTCGACGCGCGATCCCGTGCCGATCCAAAAGCCGAGCGCGACCGAGCGCACCGCCGGCATCGCCTCGGTGATCACCCGCACCCCCGAGCCCAGCTCGGAGATGCGGTGCTCGGTCCCGCGGCTGTGCGCCGGCGCGCTCAGTGACGATCGGGGTCGCGAAATGAGCGTCCACCCGGGCGCCCACCGGAGCCGGCGCCGGCGCGATCGCGTGGCGGGCGTCCGTCACGGCGCGGCGGGCGCGGCCCGCGGTCACCGCTGCCGACGGTGGCCAGCTCCTCGACGGACTTGCCCTGGACCTCGGGGTCGTCGGCGAGGCGCAGGCCAATGCGCCCGCGCTCGCGGTCGACCTCGACTACGCGCACGCTCACATCGTCGCCCTTGTTGAGGATCTCCTCGACGGTCGCGGGCCGCTGCCCGGGAGCGATGTTGGAGATGTGCAGCAGTCCGTCGGTGCCCTTGGCGAGCTCGACGAAGGCGCCGAAGGTGGTCGTCTTGACGACCTTGCCGGAGAACTCGTCGCCGACCTCGACCTCCTTGGTCATCGAGCGGATCCGATCGACGAGCGCGTCTCCCTGTAGCCCGGACTGCGCGTAGACGAGCACCTGGCCCTCGTCGTTGACGTCGATCTGGGCTTCGAACTCCTCCTGCAGCGACCTGATCGTCTCGCCGCCCTTGCCGATCAGCAGCCCGATCTTGTCCGGATCGATCTGGATCGAGGAGATCCGCGGTGCGAACTGCGAGAGCTCCGCGCGAGGGGCGTCGATCGCCTCGGCCATACGCCCGAGGATGAACGTCCGCGCCTCGTGCGCCTGGCTCAGCGCGTCGCGCAGGATGTCGAATGTGACGCCGGAGATCTTGATGTCCATCTGCAGCGCCGTGATGCCCTGCTCGGTGCCGGCGACCTTGAAGTCCATGTCGCCGAGGTGATCCTCGACGCCGGCGATGTCGGTGAGGACGATGTAGTCGTCACCCTCCTTGATCAGTCCCATCGCGATTCCCGCCACCGGGCGCTTTAGCGGCACGCCGGCGTCCATCAGCGAGAGCGAGGACCCACAGACCGAGGCCATCGAGCTCGAGCCGTTGGACTCGAGGATGTCCGAGACGATGCGGATCGTGTAGGGGAACTCCTCGCTCGAGGGCACCATCGGCACCAACGCGCGCTCGGCGAGCGCCCCGTGGCCGATGTCGCGCCGCTTGGGGCCGCGCATGAAGCCGGCCTCCCCGACCGAGAAGGGCGGGAAGTTGTAGTGGTGGAAATAGCGCTTGGTCGTCTCGAGCCCGAGCGTGTCGAGGCGCATCTCCTCGCGCGTCGTGCCGAGCGCGACAGCCGACAGCGCTTGCGTCTGCCCGCGCGTGAAGAGCGCCGAGCCGTGCGTGCGTGGGGCGATCCCCACCTCGATCTCGATCGGGCGGATCTCGTCGGCGGCGCGGCCGTCGGGCCGCACCTTGGCCACGGCGATGCGCTCACGAACGAGCGTCTTTTCCAGCTTGTCAAACGCCCGCTGGACCGCCGCGCGACGTTCGCCGGCCGCCGCATCGTCGGCGCCGTCGTCGGCGCCATAAGCCTCGAGCACCTCGACCTCGACGGCCTTTGTGGCGTCCTGGCGGTCGAGCTTGTCCTCGACGCTCGTGGCGGCCGCGAGCTTCTCACCGTGGGACTTCTTGATCTGCTCATAGAGCTCGGGGTCGACCCCCGGCACCTTGACCTCGATCTTCGGCTTGCCGGCGCGCTCGGCCAACTCGCGCTGCGTGGCGCAGAGCTTGCGGATCTGCTCGTGGGCGATGTCGAGCGCGTCGAGGATCTCGGCCTCGGGAATCTCGTTGGCGCCGGCCTCCACCATCAGGATCGCGTCCTCGGTGCCGGCAACGACGAGGTCCAGGTCGGTGCTGTCGACGAGGTCTTCCTCGCTGGGGTTGACGATGAAGTTGCCGTCGATCTTCCCGATCCGCACCGCGCCGACCGGCGTCGGGAACGGGATGTCCGAAATCATCAGAGCGGTCGAGGCGCCGTTCAGCGCGAGGATGTCGTAAGGGTGGACGTGGTCCACCGACAGGGGCATCGCGACGAGCTGGGTCTCATAGCGCCAGCCCTTCGGAAAGAGCGGTCGCATCGGGCGGTCGATCATGCGCGCCGTGAGTGTGCCTTTCTCACCTGCGCGACCCTCGCGCTTGAAGAAGGAGCCGGGGATCTTGCCCGCGGCGTACATGCGCTCCTCGACGTCCACCGTCAGCGGCAGGAAGTCGACGTCGCGGATGTTGCCCGCGGTCGCTGTGCAGAGGACCATCGTGTCGCCCGCGCGGACGACGACGGCGCCCGAGGCCTGCTTGGCCATACGCCCGGTCTCGAACGAGATCTCCGTTCCGGCGATCTCGACGGAGACCCGCGTCGGGTCGTTGCTACTCATATGTTGTTCCTTTCGAGCCCGCACCTTCGATGCGCGAGCGATCAATCTGTATCCGTTTATCGAACGGCGTCATCCTAGCGCGGGCCCCGATTTCGCTTGCGGCGCCTCGGCGACGTCGGGTACGGTCGCATCGTGCTGGCTCAGCTGAGCGTGGCGAGGCGCTCCAGCAGCGCCGGCGTCGGCGCCCCGGCATACGCGACGCCCTCGACGAAGACCGTCGGGGTCGTGACCACGCCGGCGCGGATCGCAGCATCGAAGTCGCGCTGGATGCGCGCGGCGAGCACGTCCTCGCGGCGCTCGGCCTCAAAGCGCTCGAGGTCGAGCCCGAGCGCCTCGGCACGCTGCCACAGATGCGGATCCTCCAGCCGCGCGGGGTCGGCGAACAGGGCGTCGTGCATCCCCCAGAAGGCGCCCTGGCTCCCCGCCGCCTCGGCGGCGCACGCCGCCGGCCACGCGCGGGGATGGCTCGAGCGCACCGGGAAGTGGCGGAAGACCACGCGCAGCTCGATTCCGGCGAGGCGCTCGTGCAGCACCGCACAGAACGGGCACTCGAAGTCCGCATACTCGATCACCAACGGCGCGTCGACCGGCCCCCGCACGTGGTCGTCGGCGCCGACCGGCGGCAGCGGCGCGCTGCGCAGGTCGGCCATGTCCGCGTGCTCAGTGGCCCCGCGCGAGGGCGAGCACTAGCCGGCGAGGGCGTCGAAGATCAGGTTCGCGCCCGGGAGGTCGCCCGGAGACGGCGCCACATAGCTCCAGCGCACCGTCCCGTCAGGGTCGATGATCACCAGCGCGCGCTGGGGAAACCCGCCCGGGTGGTACACCCCGAAGGCGCGGCAGACGGCGCCCTTGGGCTCGAAGTCCGAGAGCTGCGGGATGCTGACGCCGAGCTGCTCGCGAAACGCGCGCTGCGACCAGCTTGCGTCGCAGGAGACCGCGTACAGCTTCGCCCCCAGCTCGGCGAAGCGCCCGCCGACCTCCTCGTAGAGGTTGAGCTGGTCGGTGCAGACGGGGCTGAAGGCGAACGGGTAGAAGACCAGCACGCTCGTCTGTCCGCGCAGGTCCGCCAGCGTCGTCGTCGAGCCGTCCTCGTTGGCCAGCGCAAAGTCCGGCGCGGGACTGCCTGCGGCGATCGGCTGCTGCACGCGCCCGGGCGGGCGCTCAGCGGCGCAGGCCGAGCTCGCGGATCAGCGAGCGGTAGCCCTCGAGATCACGACGCTGCAGATACCCGAGCAGGCGCCGTCGCTGGCCGACGAGCATCAGCAGGCCGCGGCGCGAGTGGTGATCCTTCGTGTGCGCCCGCAGATGCTCGGTGAGCGAGTTGATCCGCTCAGTCAGCAGCGCGATCTGGACCTGCGGCGAACCGGTGTCGGCGTCGGCGCGGCCAAACTGGCTCACCAGCTCGAGCTTGCGCTCCTTTGTGATCGTGGTCATGCGGCGCGTGAGCGTAGCAGCGCAGGGGCCGTTCGACGTCTGCCCAACGCTGCTCAGCCGGTCGCGATCGCCCGCGTCGCGTCGATGTCGCGACGCATCTGCTCGACGAGCGCGTCGACCGTCGGGAAGCGGCGCTCGCCGCGCAGCCGCCCGAGGAACTCGAGCTTGAGCTCGCTGTCGTAGAGGTCACCATCCCAGTCGATCAAATGCGCCTCGATCAGGGTCCCGCGGCCGGTCTGAAACTGCGGGCGAACGCCGACGTTGACGGCGGCTGCGACATCGCCGTTGGCGCGCGCCGCATAGACCCCGTGACCCGGGTAGGCGAGGCGCTCGTCGGGCACGACGTTCGCCGTCGGAACGCCCAGCTCGCGCCCGCGGCGATCGCCCGCGACGACGGCGCCGCGCAGCTGGAACGGCGCGCCGAGGAAGTGGTTGGCATGCTCGATGTCGCCGGCCGCGATCAGGCCCCTGATCCGCGACGAGGAGACGATCTCGCCGTCGGCCTCGACGAGCGGGGCCACGCGGGTCTCAAAGCCGGGATGCGCAGCGAGCATCGCCGCGTCGCCGCGCGCGCGGTGGCCGAAGCGAAAGTTCTCGCCGACGCTGACATGCGTGGCGCCCAGCCGCCGCACGAGCACGTCGTCGATGAACGCCTCAGGGCTGAGCGCGGCGAACTCGCGATCGAAGTGGATCACGACCAGCTCGCTGACCCCGAGCGACTCGACGAGCTCAGCCTTGACGTCCAGTGTCGTCAGCAGCTTGGGCGCTGCATCCGGTGTGATCACGGCGCGGGGGTGCGGCTCGAAGGTCAGCACGGCGTCGGCGCCGCGGATCACCTCGCGGTGGCCGACGTGGACGCCGTCGAACTCGCCGACGGCGAGCTGGCGCGGGCGCTGGGGCGCGTCCTGCAGCGCGGTCGGGACGAGCGTCACCCGCGGAAGCCTACGACTGGCTTCAGCGAGCCCGCGCGCGGCTCGCCGATCGCGATCACGCCGTCGGCGTCGAG
>Ga0182024_10008566_pt1 | contig 21482 bp, 18 predicted proteins | sample P32metaG_FD_120480 | JGI IMG/M metagenome (GOLD analysis project Ga0182024, IMG submission 120480) | Permafrost microbial communities from Stordalen Mire, Sweden - P3-2 metaG (Illumina Assembly) | ecosystem: Environmental > Terrestrial > Soil > Wetlands > Permafrost | place: Sweden: Stordalen...
AAACGCTGATGGCAAAAATTGTATCCGTTGAGGTTTTGCAAGTAGACCTGGCCCCCAAGGTCAAACGTTCCGACGCTATTCAGAGCTTCGAGTGCCAGGAGACGCCGATGGTACGCATAACGGACTCCGATGGCGTTACTGGAACAGGCTACAGCTATACCATCGGCACCGGCGGATCGTCGGTGATCAAGCTTCTCGACGATCACCTCGTTCCCCGCTTGCTCCACCGCGACGCTGACGACATCGAGCGTATTTGGCGCGATCTTTTCTTTTACGTTCACTCGACGACCGTGGGTGCGCTCACGTCGATCGCACTGGCCGCCATCGACTCCGCGCTTTGGGACTTGCGTGGGCGTAGAGCCAATCTGCCGCTTCATCGTCTTGCGGGTGGCGCGAGGGACGCCATTGAGTGCTACTACACCGAAGGGGGATGGATCCACATTGAGGACGCCCAGCTGGTGGAGGAAGCGTTACACGCCAAGGAGCGCGGGTTTGGGGGGACCAAGATCAAGATCGGCAAGCCGCATGTCTCCGAAGATGTCCGCCGGCTTTCCGCAGTGCGTGATGCAGTGGGCCCCGCGTGGGAAATCATGACCGACGCGAACCAGGGTTTCAGTTTGAATGAGGCGATCCGGCGCGCCCGTGCCTATGAGGAACTCGATGTTGCCTGGTTTGAGGAGCCGATCCATGCGGATGATGTTCACGGCCACCAGCGGCTTGCCGCCTCGACCAGCGTGCCCATCGCGGTGGGTGAGTCGCTTTATAGCATTTCAAAGTTCAAGGATTACCTGCAGAGTGGCGCGTGCTCGATTGTGCAGGTGGATGTTGGGCGGATCGGCGGCATCACGCCGTGGCTGAAGGTCGCCCATATGGCGGAGGCGTTTAATGTGCCGGTTTGCCCCCACTTCCTGATGGAATTGCACCTGGGTCTATGCTGCGCGGTGCCGAACGGCCGCTATATCGAATACATCCCGCAGCTGGATTTGGTGACGTCGACGGGTATCCGGGTGGAAAAAGGCATGGCCATGGCCTCGCAGGAGCCGGGGAACGGAATCGATTGGGACTGGGATACGATCGGGAAGCAGGTGGTCCATCGAAAGGTGCATTCCAGTAAATAATGAAACCGGCCAAGCCCAGCCCCATAAGCGCTAACTTGTTTGGGATGTTTTCTTCAAAACTCCCAAACAAGTTAGCGCTTATGGGACTAGCGTCCTGGGCCAAGTTCAGCCAGACCTGCGGGCGAACGTGGGGCACCCGTCCGATTCTCCGCATTTGCTGGAGATTTCTCCGCGGCCCGTTAAGCCTGGAAAGCTCCGATCAGAGCTTAACGGTAACGGTTTTCACTTCTGTGTATTCGTGCAAAGCGTACTCGCCCAGTTCGCGTCCCATCCCGGATTGCTTGAAGCCAGCGAAGGGGGCCCGGGTATCGAGAACGTGGTAGCAGTTGACCCAGACCGTACCAGCCCGTACACCATTGGCTATAGCGTGCGCCTTCTTGATGTCGCTGGTCCAGACGCCCGCGGCTAATCCATAGTCTGTTTTGTTTGCACTGGCGATCACCTCATCCATGTCCTTGAAGGAGATCACGCTCATGACCGGTCCGAAGATTTCTTCCTGGGCGATTTTCATGTCATCGTGCACGTCAGTGAATACAGCCGGCCGAATGAAATACCCGCGATTGCCAACCCGCTCGCCTCCACAGGCAAGCGTCGCCCCTTCATTCCGCCCCGATTCGATGTAACCCATAATTCTGTCGAACTGGGATTGATCTATCTGCGGGCCCTGGTCGGTGCTGGGGTCGAGCGGGTCTCCTACGCGGCGTTTTGCGGCCCTAGCCACGCTCTTTTCCACGAATTGCTGATAAATCCTCTCTTCTACAAAGACCCTTGATCCGGCACAACAGGATTGGCCCTGGTTTACAAAGATACCCATGTGGGCGCCTTCGACGGCGGCGTCCAGATCGGTGTCCGCAAAGATGATGTTCGGGCTCTTACCGCCCAGCTCCAGGGTGACGCGCTTGAGATTGGACTGTGCGGCAGCAGTCATGATGAGGCGGCCTACTTCCGTGGACCCGGTAAAGGCGACCTTGTCCACATCCATGTGGCGGGCAAGGGCTGCGCCGGCTGTGGGGCCGAACCCGGGCAGGATGTTCACCACGCCCTCCGGGTAACCTGCTTCCAGGAGCAGCTCGCCGATGCGGAGCGCGGAGAGAGGTGTCTGTTCGGCCGGCTTCATCACGACGGTGTTGCCGGTAGCCATGCCGGGGCAAGCTTCCACGATTGCATCAGCATGGGGTAATTCCAGGGAATGATTTGCCCTACCACTCCGATAGGCTCGTGCCTAGTGTAGCAGAAGAAGTCACCGTCGATGGGGACCGTCTTGCCCTGAACCTTGTCTGCCCAACCTGCGAAATAGCGATAGCAGGCAACTGTTTTGGCAACGTCAACCGCCTTGGCAATCGAAAGAGGCTTGCCGTTGTCGAAGGTCTCCAGCCGCGCCAGTTCGTCCGCGTTCGCTTCAATCAAATCAGCGAGACGGTAAAGAAGACGTCCCCGCTCGGATGCGCGCATCTTGCGCCATGGCCCTTCGAAAGCTGCTCGTGCCGCCTTCACAGCCTTGTCAACATCGGGGGCATCCGCTTCAGCGACCTGGCAGAATTCTTCGCCGGTGGAAGGATTGATCGTCGCGAAGGTCTTGCCCGATTCACTGGGAACCCAGCGATTGTTGATCAGCAGCTTGGTCACCGACGGAGCGACGGGGACTACTGTGGGAATCGGCAGAGTAGAAACCATAAGATGTAGATTGGGCCAAGACATCCCAACTGCCTCTTTGGCTGAAGAGTTGACGCAAAGCCAAGCTCAACAATCCGGCTTCATCATGGACGGAAGTCGAGCCTAGTCCAGCAAAACCCTGGCGAACACATCGTGATCGACATTGCCACCGGTGGCCACCAGGCCCACGCGCCTTCCCTGCAGCGTGTGCTTCTCTTTCAGAGCGGCGGCCAGTCCTGCCGCACCCGCGCCCTCGACTACATTGTGCGTATCGGTAAAGTAAAACTTCATGGCCAGGCGGATTTCTTCCTCGCTCACGCGTACCACGTGGTCGACGTTCTCGATCACCACTTCCAGCGCAGCATCATCGGGGACGCGGCAAGCCATCCCGTCGCCCAGCAAGGTGCTTACCGGAGCGGCTATGTTGCGTTTTGCCTCGAACGAGAGGGCATAAGCGGGCGCACCCTCGGCTACGACTCCCACGATCCGCGTCTTTAAATTCATTCCGTTGCGAACCGCGCTGCAGGAGCAGATACCCGATCCCTGCCCGATGGGTACGTAGACCACATCCAGATCGGCCACTGCAGAGAAGAACTCCAGCCAATAGGTAGCCACTCCTTTAACGATGTCGCGATGATACGGGGGAATAAAGTGCCAGCCGTGTTGATCCGCGAGCTTCTGCGCGTGCTCTTTCGCTTCCTGGAAGTCGCTGCCAAACTCTATGAGATCGGCTCCCTGTGCGCGCATGGCGGCGTTTTTCTCTGCACTGTTGCCTCGCGGCGCCACGACGTGCGCCGGCACCTTGAACCTGCTCGCGGCCAGCGCGACCGACTGGCCGTGATTGCCGCGCGTCGCGGTGACCAATCCGGATATGTTTGCCGATGTACGGAACAGTTCGGCCGTATACACGACCGCGGTGCGAGCCTTGAACGCTCCGATCGGAGTATGGTTCTCATGCTTTACCCACACGTCGGCTCCCAGACGTTCACACAGCAGAGGCCAAACAATTTGCGGTGTGGGTGGCATGATCGCGTATACCAACTGCTGCGCATCTTTGATCTCATCGATTGTGGGCAAATCTGTCGCGGCTAATACTTGTTTGGTCATTGTGGATTCGGCTCCGATGCTCTAAACAGTCTACTCGCGTTCCTGCTACGAAGAATTCCTCTTACTCGTAACAGTCCTACTGCCATTCAAGCCCTTTGACCATCACCGATGCGATTTTGAGCGCAGTACCTCCACTCTCGATGGTGAATCTCACCAAATCGGCGGGAGAACCGATTCTCAGCATACCCAGGCCACCCACCAACCGCCCGGGGTTCTCCGTCGCCATGCGGAGACTATCCGCCAATGAGGATCCCATCATGGACATGGCTCGCGCGAGCCCATCTTTAAGCGGAACCGCAGCGCCCGCGAGAAACTCCGTCCCAGCGAGACTCAGGCGGCCATCGGCATGGAGTTCCACTCGACCACCGACCGGCGCGGTATAGGTCCCTGGCGGCATGCCGGCAACAGCAACGGTATCGGAGACCAGTATGCAACGATCAAACCCTTTCGAACGCACCATGACCTTGAACATATCTGCTGGAATGTGGTGGCCGTCTGCGATCATGGTCGCGGTCAAGCGATCTTCAGCAAGTTGCGGCCAAAGCACATTCGAGTGCCTGGGGATAAGGCCCGCGATGCCGTTGCCAAGGTGGGTTGACAACCTTGCCCCGGCATTGACTGCTCGCTCGATTTCTTCTGCGGACGCGTCGGTATGCCCCAGCGCGACATGCACACCCCGTGCCGTCAACGCCGGCACATACTCTTCCACCTCCCTGAAGTGAGGAGAGAGCGTGACCATACCGACGAGACCGCCTGAAGCATCCTGCCATCGGTCAAATTCAGCCAGGGTGGGAGGGCGGACATGCTCCACCGGGTGAGCTCCGCGGAAACCCTCCGTTGGGCTGATGCTCGGCCCCTCCACATGAACAAAGGGGACCGCATTGGCCACCAGGCTGCTGCGTCGCCGCGCCTCCGCGATCGCGCGGAGAGCCGCCGTGATCCTGACTTCTGCCGCGGTGATGATGGTTGGAAGATAAGTCGTGACTCCCATTGCGATCATCTTTCTCGTCAGCGAGATGATCGTTTCGGGATCCGGCTCCTCATGATTCACATCATCGCCACCGTATCCGTTGACTTGCAGATCCACTAACCCGGGTGATAGCCAGACGTCCTCATCCCTTCGGCCATCCTGAATCTCTCGTATCAGTCCGTCGTATACGGTGATCGCAAGCGGCCTTCCATTGTGCGGGTTTCGTCCGGTTACAGTATGTCTGCTCATAAGGGGCTCACGGCTATCGGTGTAAGCTTCTACAAGGGGTTTCACCTGATGCAGCTTGAGCATAACAGCGGGGCAGCGACCTGTTCGTTCCCGGGCTGCATCCGGATCGAATGGATGCGGCGAACTGATTTGTGTGTGTCCAGATGAATGGCACAGTCCTGGTTCGCGGGGATGGCGTCGCAGCAGCCTGTTGCGTGCGGTCGCTTTCCGCATATGATCTGCCTGTTTCTATCCTGAGGGCCGGCCGTCCTAAATTATCGGCGGTTCTTCTGGGTGAAGCGACCCAGTCTCTCCTCACCGATCTCTTCATGGATCAAAAGCTTCTTCAAGGGCTGCCGTGCATCCGCAAACGGGTGGTTGCGTGGGGTCCAGGTTCACAGACTACCGTGCTGCCACACTCCGCCCTCGTCATCTCGGAGCACGATCTTCTAGAGCGCCTTTGGGCCAGGATACAGAAGCCGATCCAAGAGCCTCGCGATACGGCCGCCTGGGAAATTATCTCTTCGCGTATGGAAAATCCCGGACGGGACGAAAGACGGTTCGGTTCGCGCAGCGCCTTTGTCAGCAACGTTCAGCTAAAGACTGATGCCGATCGCGAGTCTTGTTGGGCAGAGTCTCTCGATGACGGCTGGCTCTTCCTTTTTCCGGTGCACGGCGCATCGGCTTGCCTGATTTCCGTGGGAGGGCCTGCTCCCTTGCTGATCGCCCAAAGCCGCCTCATTGCGGCTCAGGTTGAGGCGCCCATCACCTCGGCAGCGGAGTTCCCCGCTTACCCGCGGATTCTTTCTGAGCTTTGCGGATCGGGTTGGCTGGCGTGCGGAACGGCCGCCGTGGCGTTCGACCCGTTGTGCGGGGAAGGTGTGGCCAATGCGGTTCGCGAGGCTATCCTCGCGTCAGCAGTCATACGTGCTGCGGTGAAGGGTTCCGACGTGGAGAGCTTGCTCGCTCACTACAATTCACGCCTGATGAGCGGCTTTCTCCGTCATCTGCAGATGTGCCATCACTATTACAGCACCGGGGGGACAGGCTCTTTCTGGAGTTCGGAGCTTCAGCTCTTGCAGCTGGGGATCGAATGGCTCTCTGAGCGTCTTCATCCCCGGCCTTCGCCCCGGTATCGCCTGGTCGGATTCGAACTGGTTGCCATATGATCAGCGTTATCAGCGTTTAATCGTGCGTGGCCCCATGCATGCTCAGTCGTGAATGTTGAAACTGACGAGCAAGGAAGCCGGCGCTCGCCAGCAGTTCCGCCGGCGGACCCATCTCTACAATGCTTCCCTGGTCGAGTACCACCACCATGTCCGCCCGTTCCACCAGCGACATGCGGTGGGTGATGAGAATCGCGGTCCGGCCGCGAAGGACGCGGCTAAACACGCTCGTAATAGCGGCCTCCGAAACCGGATCGAGCGCAGAGCTCGGTTCGTCCATAATCAGAATAGCCGGATCCCGAAGGAGCGCACGAGCCAGGGCGATGCGTTGGCGTTCGCCGACGGACAGGGTCGACCCGCGTTCTCCAAGCATGGTCTCGTAACGATCGGGCAACGACTGAATGAACTCGTCGATGGCAGCCGCCTTGCAACAGTCACGGATCTCCTCGAGCGAAGCATCAGGCCTGCCATACGCAATATTCTCCCGCACGCTCGATCGAAAGAAATAAGGGGTTTGCTCCACCACGGCAATATGCCGGCGCAAGTCTTGAAACCGAAGATCCCGCAGGTCGTGTCCGTCGACCCTGATGGTTCCCGATTGCGGGTCGTAGAAGCGCAACAGCAGGTCAGCCAGCGTTGACTTCCCTGCTCCGCTGGACCCGACCACTACGCACAGCGCCCCCGCAGGAACATGAAACGAGACCTGATCGATGACCGGGACGTTCTCAGAATAGCGAAAGTAAACATGGTCAAAATCAATTGCGCCGCGCACATCATCCAACGCCAGCGCATGGGGAGACTCATGAACCTCGACCGGCGCATCCAGAACTTCAAACACGCGGCTGAGAGCGACCCCTCCGGTTAGAAGGTTGGTGTAGATCGCCAGCAGACTCTGCACCGGCGAGAGCAACCGCATATGGTAGGCCATAAAGGCGACCAACCCGCCCACGGTGAGATGGCCGTCGATCACCAGCTTGCCCCCGTACAAAAACACCAGGGCAGTCGAAAGCGCCAGGACGGTGCTCGGCAGGGCGCTGGCCAGAAACGATGTGATTTGCATCGACAACATGGATTGCACGAAGCTTGCATTGAGGCGGCGAAATCGCTCTGCTTCATGCCCTTCGTTGCCCGAAGCAACAATAAGCCGCATGCCCAGGAGACTCTCGATCAGAAAGCTGCCTAAGTCGGCGCTCCGTTCGCGTAGAGTGCGCGTTTGCACCGTCAGCCTTCCCTGGTAGTGTCTCAGGGCTATGATTCCCACCGGCAGCAGCACCACACTGAGCAGAAACAAGTGCCAGTTCAGCCAGATCATCATGGCGACACTGCCAACGAAGAACAGGACGTTGGAGAATACCGAGAGCAGAGTATCGGAACAGATGCGCTGTACTTCACTAATGTCGTTGTTGATGCGCGAGACCAGATCGCCAAGCTTGGTCTTGTTGTAGTACCGCGGTGCAAGGCGCTGCAGGTGGCGGTAGACCGACAGCCGCATGGTAAACAGGCACTCTGCTGAGATCTTGACGTAACGATAGCTCGACAGGATGTTGAGCACGAAACCGACGACGGTCACCACGACCGTCAGGATGGCTATCTCAAAAAGGGCGTGAACATTGCGCCGAATGAGCGCGTCATCGATCAGCAATCTTGAAATGTAGGGTTGTGCCAGACCAACGATGGTTGAAAAAAGCCCGAGGACCATCACCAGCAGCAGTCCGCGCCAGTAGGGCGTCACATAGACAAGTGCCCGCCGGTACTGGGCCAGAAGAGCGAACCTGTTTTCCGCCACAGTCCCTCCCGGGACGAATTTCGGTACCTGGAGCATCTGGGGCCCACGAAGGGTATAGGCCCATTATCGCCGCTGCGGGGTGTGAAGGCGACCTCTAAATGAATCCAGGTGGCCGCAGCAGTTTGACCGAGGCCACGGCCACGCCGGCGGCGATGCAAAGGAACGAAGGATGCAAACTCTTCAGATAGGGCGAGCCGATGAACAGTGCGTTACCGCAAGGCATTTTAGTAGTGGTTCCGGAACGTCAGTGCTTCCTATCGGGCCTCGACATGAATGCCTTGTATCAGGGGTGAACATGCTTGCATAGACACGGGAGGATTGTCATCATGGATGCATGCAAACTGTCTTCGAGGCGGCGGGTGGCATCACCGGCCTGCGCAGTCTTGCCGACGCCTGGCACCGCCGGGTGATGGCCGACGAGGTGGTCGCCCATGCGTTCAGCCACGGCTTCCACCCCCACCATGTTGAGCGGCTCGCCGCTTACTGGGCTGAGGCGCTCGGTGGCCCGGCCACGTATTCCGATTCCTACGGTGACGAGACCACCGTCGTCAAGATGCACAGCGGGAACGGAGAGCATCATGAAATGGATCGCCGCGCGATCGCCTGCTTCGACCAGGCTCTAGCCGATGTCGGACTAGCCAACGACGGTGCTTTGCGACAAGTGCTGCACGACTACTTCGCCTGGGCGACTACGACAATGACGTCTCGCTACCACCAGTCCGCCGATGACGTGCCGAACGGCCTCAGCATCCCACACTGGTCATGGGACGGACTTCAGGTATAAGGCTGCTGCCCTTTCCCGAAACTGCCGGCTGGCACGCGCCCGCTGGTGTTGGAGACATTCGCCGATGGCCAGCCGTAATACACCACGATAGAGCCGGCGATCGAAGACCCCATCTCGGACAACAGCACGATGCAGATCAAGGTTGGACTAACCACGTTTTCGGGTTCAGTTCACACCATAAGCTATTAAGCCACCAATGCACCTTGCGCCACAAACAGCAGAGCGTTGCCCGGGGTGACAAGCGCATCCCTCTCCTGTAAGGTCCCTCCTACAGAGGAGATATTTCGTTATGAGCGAATTTTGCAAGGCCTGGCACAACATCACGTTGGAAGGAGCAAAGGAAGTGCGCAATCGCGCGCTGCTCAAGGCGTCGGAGCTGGGCATACCTGTGTCTGTCGTAGTTGTGGATCGAGCCGGGGTCATATTGCTGATGGAAACCGCAGACTCCGCCCCGCCCGGAGCATCTGAGGCCTCCATCATGAAGGCTAAAGGTGCATCTCGATATCGCACAGCCACTCATACAACAGCAGAGTTTCTGAAGACCATACCAGCCCAACTAGCCCAACATGCGCTTTCTCTACCGGAAGTGTGTGCCCTTCAGGGGGGCCTCTGAAGCCTCATGTGCGAGGAAGGTTCCGGCATAACGGTAGCACGGTCCAGCTTTCGACAACCTCCAGCAGGAACAAAGCAGCTAGTTTGCCGGCTGCGTTCAGCAAGACAATATGCTCGGCGTGAATTTCAGCGTTCGCCGCTACCACGGCTTCGGGGCTTAGGACGCCAGCCTTGAACCGAACGATGAACGTTCTGTCAGTCATGACGTAGCACCTCAAGGTTCGCCGGCCCACCACGAAAATGCATTAACCGCATTGCGTGGGGATAATTGCAACCTTCACGGCGTCTTACTCGATATGCCGCGAATGCACGAACGACCTATTTGCAACGTTTCTCAACGCCGGAGTGGGGGCTTCCGGTTCTCAGGCTTCACTTACTCCGGGCCGAGATTCGCCCTGTCTTTGTCTTCCCCGTGGCGATACTTTCCGGGACCAGAGTCCTTTTCGCGTCTCGTAGCTCCGGACGAGCTCGCGAGTGGCGACGATCTCTAAATCAGTCTTGATCGCACCCTGAGACCCGTCGCGAAGGCTCTTCCTCCAATCAACCAAAGCCAGGAGTCTCCAACGCTCGTTCTCAAAATCCTCTTCCAGGTCAAAGGTCATCGCATACCCCCTGGTCTCTGCTCTCAGAGACACACTGCGACAGGGCCCGCAAGCACCCAAATGGGCGAGCTACGGGTTACATTTCGGAGAATCTTAATCGCGAGCCTATCCCTGCGGGGAGTCCCAGGTATGGTCAAAATTGACCGCTTTTTGATGAAATTCAACCCTTTTTTCCCGCGGCTACCGCGATGTTTGCATGCGCCATCAGGATTGCCGCCGTACACGGACCAATGGTCGCGCTAGCCGACGGGATTTAGGACCGTGGCGTCGACCATTTTCCCTACCTCTACCAGAAGCTCAGCCGGCGGGACGGGTTTCAACAGTAAATGAAATTCATGACCCTGAGCGCGGGCGACTTCCACTAAACCCAGGGTGGCTGGGTGCCCTGAAAAGAGCAGGATCTTGCACTTAGGGTACTGCGCTCTCATCTTGATCGCTAAATCAATTCCCGAAATGCTCGGCATCGTAACGTCCGATATGAGCAAATCTGGAGCCTTCGACCGGGCTGCAGCCAGCGCCTCGAGTGGACTGGTGAAGAACGTGGCGGAGAACCCGTTCATCTGCAGTATGGTGGCAAGAGTGGATGCAATGACAGGTTCATCGTCCACGACGAAAATCCGTGCGGCTGGATCGGATAACACATAAATCCTCTTCCAAATATGTTGTCGTATCGCAAAACGCTTGCAGGCGAGGGGACGCGCTTGCGCTTGCGTAGCATCAGATACCGCTATGCAACGGAGGGCTGTAATTCATTATGTCCCTCGCCCTGATCCGTTTACTGGTCAAAATTGCTCAGGGTCGCCAACCCAGGCCCGCGCTGCATCAGCAGTTTAGATCTTGCCCTCACTCTCAAGGCCTGCAACCAGGACACCTTGTGAGCGATTGGGAACAGATTCCGCGCCCAATCCGTGTTTATATCTCGGCATGACAAAGAAGAGAAAGTACTCAATCACACCGGCAAAGACAACCATCGCCAGCGTTCATGAGGAGATGCAGAAGCCGCGATTGACGGCGTCCGTCCGCGATGGTGAGAGAGAACAGGCCGTGCCGGCCGCGGAACAAGTTTCTGCCCGTTCCAGGAGGGTGCGAGTTTCTGCTCGGCCAAAAGCATAGGAGCGGGCACCAGGCTTGGTGGAGAGTATTCACTCGTGCAGAATTACATTAAGCAGCGATTTATGAACCCGAATGCGGCCGTTGTATTCAATAAAGCCGAGCGTGCGAAACCGATTCATGAAGAAGCTGACGCGGGACCGGGTAGTGCCGATCATTTCTGCCAGAGTTTCCTGAGTGATCTCCGGAATCAACGATTCCGGTTCCCCAGGCATGCCAAACTCGGCCAGCAACAAGAGAACCCTCGCCAAACGCTTCTCGCTGGAGTTGAAAAGCTGATCGATCAGATCGGCCTGGGTTCGCATGCTGCGGGCCAGCAAAAATTTCAGAAACAGGTCGGAGAACGAAGGCTCCTCGTGCATCACGCGAACCATCTCCTCTCGCTCGATTTCCAGTGCTTTACATGCGGTGATGGCGGTGGCAGTCGTCAGATGCCGACCACCCACGGTTGCCAGTGACTCCTCCCCAATGAAGTCGCCCATGGAGAGAAGCGCGATGGTGGCTTCTTTCCCATTTTTGGAAACAACCGTTAGTTTTGCGCGGCCCCGCTGAAGATAGAAGAGAGTGTCAGCGAGACCTCCCTGTGAGAAGAAGCTCTGCTTTGCTTTCAGTTGGACGATTTTTCGCCCCAGGCCGGCTTCCGCCAGAAATGCCGGAGCGTCAAATACAATTTCTTGAGGCTGAGCCATCGAAACCGATTCCTTCCAGAAGGTGGCCATGCCAGAGCGCTGCGCTGAGGAGCATGCGGCCGGTTCTGAATTGGAGTAATCAACAGTGCCGGTCTGTCCATTGTAGTCCCGGCAACTAATTTTTTGTCAACCCAAAAAACTGATCCGCCGGAACGCTTCGGGCATTGCATCTGGCAATTCGTGAACGGGACGTTCACCTTGGAAGTTTCGTCGACAACAAGTTTCCTGGACAGCCGGAACGCACGGGGGTTCAAAGAGCTTACCTGCTGTAAATTATCTGTAGTGGTGTATCCTTATACCGATACAGTTAATCTCTTATGTTTTTCAAAATAACACCCACCTCGGGACAGTCCCTTTACCTGCAGTTAATGCAGCAAATTCGGCATGCCGTCGAGAATGGGGCGCTCCGGGATGGCGACCAGCTGCCCGGTATTCGGACATTAGCGCAGGAACTGGTCGTCAGCCCCAACACCATCGCAAAAGCATACTCCGAGCTCGAACATGAGGGGCTTTTGGAACTGCGTCAGGGTTCAGGAGCATTCATCTCCGTGAATCGTCGGGCTCGCTCGCTATCGAATCATATTCAAGCCGCAAGTCGGAGTGTTACCGATCTGGTCGAGCAGCTCCGTGAAAGAAATTTTCACGATGAAGAGATTCGCAGAATGTTCGAAGCGGCTTTGCTTCATCAGCCCGAGACAGTGAGGAAAAGATGACAAATGAATTAGTCATTCAAACGGACAGGCTTGGTAAGTCATACGGAAGGGTTGAAGCGCTCAAGGAGCTCAATCTATCCATTAGACCCCACTGCATTACAGCATTTCTTGGCCTGAACGGGGCGGGCAAGAGCACCACGATCAAGATACTGTTGGGCATGATGCTGCCCAGCAGCGGGAACGGCACCATCTTAGGCCGGCGCATCAGCGACCCCATTGAGAGCGTGCGTATCCGCACAAAAATCGCTTATGTAAGCGAGAATAAACGGCTCTACGATTACATGACCGTAGACCAGATGATCCGCTTCACGAGTGCATTTTACCCCGACTGGCGTCCTTCCGAGGAGCAGAAGCTTCTGCGCCAATTCGAGCTACCCCTCGATCGGAAAGTCAAATCCCTTTCAAAAGGAATGCGAACCAAGCTCGGACTATTGATGGCCTTCGCACGCCGGCCTGAGTTGTTGATTCTGGATGAGCCAAGCGAGGGACTCGATCCAGTTGGGATTGAGGAACTCCTGGAGATCCTCGTAGCGCGGTGTAGCGAAGGTACCACGGTCTTCTTTTCCTCCCATCAGATTGCTGAGGTTGAGCGCATTGCCGACCAAATTTGCATCCTCCATGCCGGACGCCTGGTGCTGGATTCCTCGGTTGATGATCTGCGCCAGTCATATCGGCGAATTGATCTGGTCTTTCCGTCAATTCCAGCGGAACATGACTTTCGGATCGAGGGTATCGAAGACGTCCGAACCCGCGGCCATCAGATGACTGTGCTGGCCAGCAGGAACGCTGAGGCCGTTGTAGCCAGAGCACACGACTTTCAAGCCACATCGATCGACATAACTCCCGTAGCACTGCGAGACGTGTTTCTACAAAAGGTAAAGGGGAATTGAGCAATGCTTTGGTATAAGGCTTGGTTGGAGACTCGATCGCGGTTCCTGATCTCTCTCATCGGAATGGTTGCTCTCTGCTTGGTGTTTGTTCTGTATGGAGATCGTTCCCCCGCGTACGAAGTAAGCTCGGATTACTACAACTACGTACTCTTTGCATGCCACCAGATACTGGTGATGATGTGGACTCTAGCTGTCACTTTGACCATGATGGGTGGCCTCCTGCGTGAGAAGGCGACCGGGTCCTCCTCCTTCACCCTGGCGCTCCCAGTTAGCAGGGTACGCCTCATGATGGTTCGTATAGGCACGGGTCTCATTCAGGCGTTTCTGCTGGCGATTGTCCCATGTGTCGCGATGTTTTCCGTCAATAGCATTTTTGGGAAAACGCATTCAGTCTCCCAGGCCGCCTACTACCTTGTCTTATTGCTCGGGGGCGGACTGCTGTTTTTCGCGATGGCTGTCCTCGTCTCCTCCGTTATAGGTGGTGAGTACACGGCCCCAGTCGTTAGTTTTGGTGCCGTCATCGTCACAGCGGTCGCGCTCAGTAGTGTCCAACTCCGTCGCTACAGTCCCTGGGAGTTCATGACGGGCTTGAAATACTTGAATAGGCAGACGAATCTTCTCTCGTTTCCGATACCCTGGCTACAGGCAGCGATCTACATGTTGGTAGCGGGTCTTTTGCTTGCCCTATCTGTCATAGCCGTTCAACGACGGGAATTTTGACCAGTACCCACCAGCGCAACGAGAGGTCATGGCCAATACCTTTGAGCGCGCAGGGGCGCCCTTCGCCGGGCCTTCGGCATGGAATGAACCAAATTAGTGGGTGCCCTCTTCCCTGGACGGGTCGGGACAGAAGACAAAGGAAGACAAAGGACAGACGGAGCAATCACCTCTCCAAATTCGGAATCCAATCGCTCTGGCGCAATGGTGATTTGCTCCGTCTGGTCCCCGAGTTCCCCGAGTTCCGAAAAGTCATCCTCGCCTAGTCAAGGTTCGCACGGATCAAGCATGCATTTGTGTGGCTGAATTTCTCACGTGGGAAAGATTAAGAAAGCTTCATGTTGATGTTTGCATCGGAAGGCGAGGCCTCCTAGGGCTGCCTTGGTTACGCAAATTCCATCCGATCCTCTAGCTCGGAGGGATGGGGGTTGGTTCGTCCCTCCAATGCCCGCGAGAATCCCAGATTTGAAAATCGGAACCTGAGAAGCCTCGGCGGGCGCCCCTCAATTCTCGGTAGTGGCCAGCTCTTCAATGCTGACCGCCTGGTATAGCGCCGGGGCGGAACGCGGCGCCGAATCCGTTGAGCATATGCGGGTCACGCCGGATGACGGGCAATCCGGAAGTGATCCCGCGAACTGCCTGCAAAGTCGGCTTTCAGTAACTTGCCCCGTGCCGTTCCAGCCGTGGGAACGAGGTTGCTCAAACCTCATTTTCAGGGCACTTCACCTGCCGATCAAAGTAAAGTGGCGGAGTTTTCCCGGATCGCTAAGCGCTGCGCACTTGCCTTAGCTGTAGACCAACGCTTCGGTGTCTAAGCCCGTACGAAGTTGCTCAAGACCCCGTTTTTCGAAAGTTGGTTCCACCGGCAACCAGGATTTCAGTGTCGCTGGTCACTTCCGGACTGCCGTCCATCCATCCTTAACAGCCTACTCAGATTATGTTCAACTCATTCTTAACTAAAGTAAGAATCTGATCGCGGCTCTCGTTCCACGCCGTCCATACCGATGCGCACCAGTCGTGTATCATGGCATCTCTTGACTGGCCCGGGGAAGCCGCCAGTACATTCCGCACTGTGATAGCTCCCCGCTCTTTCGGAAGATGCGGCTGGACCCATTGCTTACGGAACTTCGCCAGCTTCATATGAACTTTCTGTACCTGCCTGCCAGTAAAGTTTTTCTCGACGTGCAAGTAAAGTCCAATCAAAGCGAAGACAACTGCGATTGGCTTTCCAGTTTCTTCGGCATGTTGAGCCGCATAAGCGTCAACAATGTGCTGGTGGATAAACGAAGGATTTGGATGCGCCAAGGTATAGTACGACAGTTCGAGGTAAAGATCCTGATCCGATGTCATAACGACCTTCTGACGAATTGAAGGGTGGAGTCGGGAAGTGATGCGCATACAAGGGCCAATAATAGAGACTCACGCGTTCTGATTGTAATGACGGCAACCCGGAAGCAATTCCCGGACTGGCTGAAAAGTCGCATTTTCGGTAGCTTGCTCGGGGCGATGTAGCCGGAGAGCCGAAGTTGCTCAAAACCCCATAACCCGGTCAAGGGCAGGTAGAGTCAGGGTGGCCGACTGAACGTGAGATCGCAGGAGCGAGGAACGAAACGACGGTCATCATCGTATTCTCTCACAATGGACGTTCCCAAGCCCGCAACCTCGCTGCGCTCCGACGCAGCCTTACTGAGCGCCTTCGCCGCGCTCATCCTCGTCGTTCATTTCTACGCCGGCAACGGATACGGCTTTCATCGCGACGAGTTCCAGTTCCTCGACGACGCACGTCACCTCCAGTGGGGCTTCGTCGCCTATCCGCCGCTTACTGCCTTCTGCGGTCGCATCGCCATCGTGCTCTTCGGCATCTCGCCTCAGGTCTTTCGGCTCCCTGCGGCACTCGTCAACGCCGTCTCGCTCGTACTCGCCGGCCTAATCGCTCGCGAGCTAGGTGGACGCAGATCAGCGCAGATCGTCACGCTCTTTGCAGCACTTCCCATTGCTCTCGCTTTCAGCTCTGTCCTTCAATACAACACCTTCGACTTTCTCGCTTGGTCCCTCGTCCTCTACTTCACCGCCCGTCTCCTCCGAACCGGCGACGAACGATACTGGATTGGCGTCGGAGCGGGAATCGGCATCGGCGTGCTCTCCAAGTACTCAATCGCATTTCCGGTCGTCAGCCTGCTCTTCGCCCTTGCAATCCTGCCATCGCAGCGCCATCATCTTCGTACCCGGTGGTTCTGGTACGGAGCACTCACCGCTGCCATCATCGCCGCCCCCAACCTCGTCTGGCTTGCGAGCCATCACTTCATCACGCTGCAAATGGAGCAGTTCGTCCACGCGCGTGACGTTCGCCTAGGTCGCGCCGACGGCTATTACACCGACCAGATCAAATTCACTCTCTTCGGATTTCCCCTCGCTGTCGCCGGCCTCGTCTCTCTCGTACGAAGCGCCCGATTCCGACTGCTCAGCACCTTTTACATAGGCCCATTTCTCCTCTTTGCCATCGCCAGAGGTCGCGGCTACTATCTCCTGCCCGCATATTCCGCTCTCTATGCCGCAGGAGCGGTCGCTCTCGAAAGTCTTCTCGCCCATCGCGCAACAACCCTTCGCATTGCCGTCCGTTCCATCGTCCTCATCGCAATGCTCGCCGACGCAGCCGCAGTTGCGTGGGCTCTCCTCCCTATCTGGCACCCCGGCTCTCACGGCTGGAACTGGCAGATGAAGAACAACTCCGACATGGCCGACGAGATCGGTTGGCCAGAATTCGTAGCCCAAGTCGCCGCCGTCCGCGACACGCTCTCACGCCAAGACCGCAACCGGCTCGCAATCCTTGCCAACAACTATGGCGAGGCCGGCGCTCTATCACTCTATGGTCCGCAATACAACTTGCCCACGCCCATTAGCAGCACCAACGGTTTTCACGACCGTGGGTACGGCCCCTACGAACCAGAAACCGTAATCGTCGTCGGCGGAGAACTCCAAGACCAGGAGCTCAACTTCGAGCGCTGCACAGTTGCCGCGCAGGTCCGCATCCCTTACGGCGTGATGAATGAAGAATCCGTCGACCACCCCGAGATCCTCATCTGCCACTACCTCCGGCGTCCGTGGCCCCTAGCCTGGAGCCGTTCCCAGGAGTTTGGATGAGCTGTCCGTAAGATAACCTTGGTTTTCTGCGCCATTAGCTTATGTCGACCCTTCCCGAACTTTGTTATGTTGTATACTACATAGGAGAAAGGCATAGAGAGCAAAAGAGAGAATCAGTCGGATTGTCCCTTTTCTGTCCATGCTGCCGCGATCGGGGGGCGTCTTCATGGAGGCTTTCAGAATGCGTCAAAGCAGCAGGAAATGGATTTGTTATCGTCCGGTCGTGCTCCTGGTCGTCCTCGCGCTTGCGGTGCTGGCGGGGGCTCAGAGGGTGATTACGTCCCAATACGACAACGCGCGCACCGGCGCCAATCTCAACGAGACCAACCTGACGCCGCGCAATGTAAACGTTCAGCACTTTGGAAAGATCTTCACCTTGCGCGTGGACGGAGATGTCTATGCCCAACCGCTCTTTCTCGGCGGCGTGGAGATTCCGGGGAAAGGCCGCCACGATGTACTCTTTATCGCCACCGAGCACGACAGCGTCTATGCCTTCGACGCTTACGGCAATCCGAGTACTCCTCTTTGGCAGGCGAGCTTTCTCAAAGACGGTTTCACCACCGTGCCGGCGCGGGATGCGGATTGTCCCTTCATTTCACCGGAAATTGGCATCACGTCGACCCCAGTCATCGACCCAGACACCGGAACACTCTATGTCCTGGCCCGCACCAGCGACCGATCAGGCTTTTTAGAGAACACCTACGCCCAGCGTCTGCATGCGCTCGCGGTGACCACCGGTGTTGAGAAATTTGGCGGCCCGGTAGAGATTCACGCCCGCATGGGCGGTAAGGGAACAGGGAGCAGCAGCGGAAAATTGGACTTCAATCCGTTGCGTGATAATCCGCGCGCAGCCCTGTTGTTGAACCATGGTGCGGTTTACATGGCCTGGGCTTCGGCCTGCGATGTCGGTCCATACCACGGCTGGGTTATGGCTTACGACGCCCGGAGTCTGAAGCAGAAAGCCGTCTTCAATGCATCTCCGGACGCGGATGACAGCGGAATCTGGGAGGGAGACACTGGGCCCGCGGCGGATAAAGCCGGCAATATATTCCTCGCGACGGGCAACGGCCGTTTCGATGCAGGCAAAGGTGGCCGCGACTATGGCGATAGCCTGCTCAAGCTGGATGGCGCAAGTTTAAAACTGAGCGATTATTTTGCCCCCTACAACGTAAACGAACTAGACACCGGAGACAGCGATTTGGGTTCGGGCGGGCCGGTACTGCTGCCTGACCAGTCCGGAGGTCACCCGCACCTCGCGGTTGTGGAGGGCAAAGGTGGCATTCTCTACCTGGTTGACCGCGATCACATGGGTCATTGGCAGGCTGGGAACAATAGTCATGCGGTGCAGACGATGGCCGTTCCCAATGGTGTCTTCGGATCGATGGCCTATTGGAACCACTATGTATACGTGCTAAGTGACGGGGACGCGCTACGTCAATTTGCGGTGATCGACGGCAAGCTCTCACCCAAGGCGGCGAGTGGCTTCCCTGGTGTATCGGCAACCCCCACGTTATCCGCCAACGGACTCGACGACGGCATAGTGTGGCTGCTCCGCTCCAAAGCCTGGAGCGCACCCGACCAGCCCGCGGCTCTGTACGCCTATGATGCTGGGAATGTGGCGCATGAACTCTACAACAGCGAGCAAAATGGCGGACGGGACCGCCCCGGCCTTGCCCTACGGTTCAACATCCCGACGGTCGTGAACGGGCATGTATATGTAGGCACAAAGCACGAGGTCGATGTCTACGGCCTGCTGCCCGTTCGATGAGGGCACACGGAAAGATCGCAACAACCTGGCAGCTTGTTCAAGACGTCCGCTACGGCCTTCGCGGCTTCCGCCGCAATCCGGTCTTCACTCTCACCATCGTCATAACCTTCATGCTCGGAATTGGCGCAACCACAGCGGTCTTCAGCGTGGTAGATCGAATCCTGTTTCGCCCACTTCCTTACGCAAATGCCGACCGTCTTGTCTCGGTAGGTCTCGTGCATTCGCTCGCATCCGAGTTCATGCTGGGCTACTTTTACTACGACTGGCAACGCAATCAAAAGCCCTTCGAGGCGCTCACTTCCGAGGATGCTGTGACCAGCGAGTGCGACCTGACCGAGAGAAACCCTACCCAGCTCAGTTGTGAGTCAGTGGAAGGTAATTTCCTGCCCACCCTCGGCGTCTGGCCTGTGCTGGGGCGTAACTTTCTCCCAGAAGAAGATCGTCCCAACGGGCCTGGGGTAGCTATCATCTCCTACGGCCTATGGAGCAATCACTACAACTTAAACAGCGGCATTCTGGACAAGACAATTGACATCGATGGGAACCCAGTCCGCGTGGTTGGTGTGTTGCCCAAAGGCTTTGAGATGCCCAGGCTGCAAGCGGTCGACATACTGTTTCCAAGAACTACGGACGAGTTGGCCGACCGCACATCAAACGGTGGGCTTGGAGGCCCGAGACGGGCGTTCGCCCGGCTCAAACCCGGCGTCAGCACGCAACAAGCCGAAGCGGAGTTGCAGCCCCTCTTTCAACAGGCTTTGAGGAGAATTCCGTCAGACTTTCGTTACGACGTCCATCTCAAAGTTCGCTCTCTACGCGACCTACAGATGCAGAACGTGCGCATGACCGCCTGGGTGCTTCTGGGCGCTGTTCTCGCGGTGCTTCTCATCGCCTGCGCCAACGTGGCGAGTCTCCTGATGGCACGTGGTGTAATGCGGCAACGCGAACTCGCCGTTCGTTCCGCCCTCGGAGCCAGCCGCGCCCGGCTTGCCCGGCAGGCATTCACCGAATCGGTTCTGCTTTCACTTGCCGGAGCGATAATGGGGTGCGCACTCGCAGAGGGTTTGCTGCGTATTTTCATTGCCATCGCCCCTGCAAATATTCCGTACCTCAATCAAATCCAACTCGACCTTCGAATAGTGAGTGTCACTATCCTCCTTTCGATTCTCTGCGGCGCGCTCTTCGGCCTTGTGCCGGCACTGCAGAAGCCAAAGGGTGGAATGCTGAGTGGCCGCTCTCTTACCTCCATCTCCCATGCGACCGTGCGAAGGTGGCTGGTCATCACGCAGATCGCCGCAAGCATGGTCTTGCTGGCGGGAGCTATGCTCCTGCTGCGTAGCTTCAGCAATCTCGAAAACCAGAATCTTGGCATGCGCACCGATAACACGCTCACAGCCAGCATCACCTTGGGAGAGCACAATTTCCCCACGCCCGAAAGCAGGCTCAATTTCTTTCAGCAGCTGACGACACGACTTCGCTTCGGTCCCGGCGTCACTCGTGTTTCCGTCAGCGACTCCCTTCCTCCCGGTGGCGGCGGCTTTGGCGGACGCCTCGGCGAGATCGTTGTTGCAGGAAGACCGGCTTCAGCACCAGGTATTACCGGAGTCGTAGCCTCACGGCTGGTCTCGCCCGAATACTTTCGCGCGTTGGATATCTCCATGCTGCAGGGTGAGGGCTTCCGTGAAGAGGACATGACCGCAAATCAGAGTTTCATTGTCCTCAGCAAGCGCCTCGCCTCCATTTTTTTCCCAAACGAGAACCCCATCGGTCAGCGTATGCGGTTCGACAAGCTAGCTACCTCCGAGGGCTGGAGCACTATCGTGGGAGTCGCCGCTGACGTAAAAAACAGCGGCCTCTCCAAGGAGGATGTCCCAGAATTTTACCGGCTGCGGCGCAATCTTCCCGTCGATTGGGCCGGGGGCGGCATTTGGGGCAAAACCTCCATAGTCGTCGTCCGAAGCTCGCTGCCAACCGATCAGACTTCGCGCTGGATTCGCTCGCAGGTCGCTGCGCTCGATCCGACCCTGCCGATTGACATTGCCACCTTGCATCAGAGAGTCAGCAAGCTCGCCGACCAGCCCCGCTTTCAGACTCTCCTTGTCGGCTTCTTCGCCGCAACTGGCCTCGTCCTGGCGCTCATAGGGCTTTACGGAGTGATCTCTTTCTTGGTAACACAACGCACACAGGAGATTGGTGTGCGCTTGGCATTGGGAGCGAACAAAAGCGATATTCTGCGGCTGGTGATAGGGCAGAGTCTGAGATTGATTGCGGCGGGAACTGCCCTTGGCCTGATTGCCGCTCTGGCAGCGACACGTTTCCTATCGAGCCAGTTGTTCGGCATAGGCGCGCACGATCCGGCCACGTTTGCCATCGTGACCTTGCTGTTGGTCTTTATTGCGCTTATGGCAACTCTACTGCCAGCTCGATCTGC